>Ga0210403_10002426_pt1 | contig 16810 bp, 15 predicted proteins | sample IncBWC19MmetaG_FD_150863 | JGI IMG/M metagenome (GOLD analysis project Ga0210403, IMG submission 150863) | Forest soil microbial communities from Barre Woods Harvard Forest LTER site, Petersham, Massachusetts, United States - Inc-BW-C-19-M | ecosystem: Environmental > Terrestrial > Soil >... | reverse complement strand
CTCCGCTGCATGTGCGGTCCCAAGGAACGGGGCGGTGGCCAGAAAGACCACGCGCGCGAGCAGGTCGGTGAGGGGCGCCTCCGGCGCGGCTTGGACGTGCTGGAAGGCCAGGTCGGCGATGGCGGTGATGATTGCCTCGAGCTCTGTGTCGGATCTCGGCGCGGCGCTCGGCGGGCCGTCGCTGCTGGTGTGAGCGCCCTCCCGCAGAAACACGGTGAATGCGGCGGTCACATCCTGGGGGAGCCCCCCGCCCAGGCTGTCGGAGACGCATGGATGCAGCAGTGAGACGCGCGTGAGAGCAGCGTTCTGCTCGGCGCATTGGGTGAGCGCCCGAGCTGCCTCCCACAGCCTGGACGACCAGGAGTCGCCGGCGACGAACGCGCCGGCAGCCACCGCCATGAGGTGGCGGAACAGCAGCTCTTGGGCTGCGGCGAGGGCTTGTGGCTTGCCCGCGAAAGTGGCCTGCATCGCGCGCGGGTCCACGCCGGCCTGGCGTGCGATCTCTCCTACCGTGGCTGCCTGGTAGCCGTCACGGTCGACCGTGTGGACGGTCGCGAAGGCGATCCGCAGCCACTCGTTTTCGGCAGTCGTCTGTGCAGCGCCCGCGCACGGTCGGCTCGCCTCTATTGCGGCTGGCGCTGCTGCCGCCGCCGGCGGCGGGAGGAGCGCGCTCTGTGGGAGGAAGGGCGAGCGATCGGCGGGAGGCGAGGAAACGAGGCCGCTCCAGCGGTGTTTGGCCAGCGGCGACTCGTAGCGCGCCAGCCAGGCGCCGATCTCGCTCGAGAGAGCCTCGACGGCTCGGTTCTGACGGAGCCGCGAGGCGAGCATGCGAGAGGTGACGCCACAGGCAAGGCGCGGCGGAATGTCGGGGAGCGACTCCTTGCGCGGCACGCGACGGTGGGCGTCCTCGATGAGCCCGCTGAGGGAGCTGAGGAGCCGCTCGCGCGCTTGCGCCGCCGGAGGGCCTGCCAATGGAGACTCGTCAAGCAGGAGAAGCGCCGTCTCGGGCTCGGCGGCGGCAAACGCGACCATGGCCTGCGCGGCGACGGCAGCGGCTCGACGTGGCTTGTTACGCAGGGTCGCGCGGCGCACCTCAGCGATGAGTATCTCTTCACGCTCGCGCTGGCCGCGCATTGCGCGCGCATGGGTTGCCACGGACTTCACCGGCACGTCGCCGATTATGTCCCAAGGCAGTCGGCCATTTAGGTCAATAAGTAGAACGTTGCATGACCTGAAGTCAAGTAGGGCGCTCCACTATTGTCGTGGGGCGATGCCCTCAATCCCGATCAACATTGCGGAGCTTGTCGGGCGCACGCCGGTGGTGGGGCTGCCGGTGATGCTGCAGGGCACGCCCGCGGCTGAGAACGGCGTGGAGCTGTTTGCCAAGCTCGAGGCGTTCAACCCGGGCGGCAGCGTCAAGGATCGCATCGGCGTGGCGATGATCGAGGCGGCGGAGGCGGAAGGGCGGATCGAGCCTGGGCGCACCACGATCGTGGAGGCCACCAGCGGCAACACTGGGATCGCGCTGGCGTTCGTGTGCGCGGCCAAGGGCTATGACCTGGTGCTCACCTTGCCGCAGGGCATGAGCCGCGAGCGGGAGAGCCTGCTGCGTCTGTATGGGGCGCGCGTGGACATCACGGAGTCGCTGGGTGGCATGGGCGAGGCGGTGGAGGCGGCGCGCGCGATGGCTCGCGACGCGGACGTGTTCCTCCCCGACCAGTTCTCAAACCCCGCCAACCCCGAGGCCCACCGCCGCGCAACCGGCCCCGAGATCGAGCGCGAGCTGGAGGGCCGTGTGGACGTGCTGGTGGCGGGCGTGGGCACCGGGGGCACGATCACGGGCGTGGGCGAGTACCTGCGCGAACGCGCCAACCCGAAGCTGCGCGTGGTGGCGGTGGAGCCGAGCGGGTCCGCTGTGCTCTCCGGCGGCAGGCCCGGCCCTCACCGGATCCAGGGCATCGGTGCGGGCTTCGTGCCGCCGGTGCTCAACCGCGAGCTGATCGACGAGGTGATCGCCGTGTCCGACGACGACGCCATCGAGACCGCCTGGAGCTGTGCCCGCCGCGCTGGCGTGCTCGCCGGCATCTCCTGTGGCGCTGCGCTGTACGCAGCGCTGCAGGTCGCTGCGCGCCCCGAGAGCAGGGGTGCGCGGATCGTCGTGGTCATGCCCGACTCGGGCGAGCGCTACATCTCGCAGGCGTTCTTCGCGCCCTGACCGCGATCGCTGAAGCCGCGCGGCGTCGGAGACGTGGTCGTGGGGTCGTGTTTTATGGGCGCCCCTTCCGGGGCGCTCGTGGGTGGCGCGCGGCAGACATTCGGTTGCGCGGTCAACATTGTGAAAATGCCCGCTACGCTGTTGCCATGCCCGGTTTCGAGTCGTTCGCGCGGGTTGCCAGCGAGGTGCGTTGCGACGTGCTCGCCGCGCGCCATCGAGACCCCGCGGCGCGGGATGCGAGCACCGGCGAGATCCTTGCCACCTGGCCGGGGATCCACGCGCTGCTGGCCTACCGTGTGGCGCACGCGCTGCAGGGCGCCGGTATGCGTCTGATGCCACGGATGATCTCGATGCTCACGCGAGCGCTCACGGGAATCGAGATCCACCCCTCCGCGCTGATCGGCGAGGGCCTTTTCATCGACCACGGCGCCGGTGTGGTGATCGGCGAGACGGCCGACATCGGCAACAACGTCACCCTCTATCAGGGGGTGACGCTCGGCGGCACGGGCTTTCAGACGGGCAAGCGCCACCCGACCGTGCAGGACAACGTCACGATCGGCTCCGGGGCCAAGCTGCTCGGCCCCATCACGATCGGCCACGGCGCGAAGATCGGCGCCAACAGCGTGGTCATCACCGACGTGCCGCCCAACTCCACCGTGGTGGGCAACCCGGGTCACCCGGTGCGAATCGACGGGCGGCGCGTGGAGGGACCGGACGCGGACTGGATACATCTTCCCGACCCGATCGCCGAGGCGATCCAGGCGCTCTCCGGCCGTATCGGCGAGCTGGAGCGGGTCGTCTCAGAGCTCTCCGAAGGCGAGCCCAAGCCGCCCGCCGAGGTCAGGCCGCTGAGGACCGTGCGGGGCACCAACCCGGCCGGCGGGTAGGGGCGCGGGCGCGCCTCGAGTGCGGCTGGAGCTCGGGTCGACGGCGGCGCGCGCCCCGCGAGAGGCCCGCCGAGCACGCATCTATCCTGGACCGAGATGGTCACCAACCCCCACGCGGAATACCTCCAGGAGCTGCTCGAGGGTCTCAACGAGCCCCAGCGTGAGGCGGTCACCCACGGCGAGGGGCCGCTGCTGATCCTCGCGGGCGCCGGCAGCGGCAAGACGCGCGTGCTCACCCACCGCATCGCCTACCTGATCCACACCGATCAGGCCCAGGCGGGGGAGATCCTCGCGATCACCTTCACCAACAAGGCCGCCCGCGAGATGCGAGAGCGCGTGGAAGGGCTGCTCGGGCGGGGCACGCGCGGCATGTGGCTGATGACCTTCCACGCCGCCTGCGCGCGCGTGCTGCGCGCGGAGGCCGAGCGCCTGGGCTACACGCGCCAGTTCACCATCTATGACCAGGCGGACTCCCGCAGGCTGGCCAAGCGCTCCGCGGACGCGGTGGGGGTGGACCCCAAGCGCTTCACACCCGCTGCCATCCAGAACCAGATCTCCGCGGCCAAGAACAAGCTGATCGACGCCGCCGGGTATCGCCAGGCGGTGGGCTCGCAGTTCGAGGAGATGATCGCCGACGTGTACGACATCTACGAGCGCGACCTGCATCGCATGAACGCGATGGACTTCGACGACCTGCTGTTCAGGACGGTCAACCTGCTGGAGCTCTACGAGGAGGTGCGGGGGCGCTACCAGGACACCTTCAGGCACGTGCTCGTGGATGAGTACCAGGACACCAACCACGCCCAGTACCGCTTCCTGCAACTGCTGGTGGGGGGTGGGCGTGCGCCCGCGCGCGGGTCCTCGGCGGGCGAGCCCCAGCCCGGCGACCGTCCCACCTACGCCGGCCCGGTGGGTCACCGCAACCTCGCCGTGGTGGGCGACGACGCACAGTCGATCTACAGCTTCAGGCAGGCCGACATCCGCAACATCCTGGACTTCGCCGAGGACTTCCCCGACGCCAGGGTCGTCAAGCTCGAGCAGAACTACCGCTCCACCGAGACGATCCTGCGCGCGGCCAACGCGGTCATCGCCAACAACCGCGGCGGGATCGCCAAGCGGCTGTGGAGCGAGCTCGGGCAGGGTGAGCACATCCAGCTGCGGGCGCTGGAGGACGAGCACGCCGAGGCACGCTTCGTGGTGGGCGAGATCGAGCGCCTGGTGGATGAGGGCGCTTCACGTTCTGAGGTCGCGGTGCTCTATCGCACCAACGCGATGTCGCGCGTGATCGAGGACGCGCTGGTGCGCCGCGAGATCGCCTACCAGGTGATCGGCGGCACCAAGTTCTACGAGCGCGCCGAGATCAAGGACGCGGTTGCCTACCTGTCGCTGCTGGCCAACCCCTTCGACGTGGTGAGCTTCACGCGCGTGGCCAACTCGCCGCGGCGCGGCATCGGTCAGACCTCGCTCGCGCGCGTGGTGGGACACGCCGCCACGCTCGGCTCCTCCGTGTGGGAGGTGGCCGCGCAACCGGAGCAGATCCCGGGCCTCGGCACGGCTGCGGTCAAGGCGCTCGGCCGCTTCATGGACACGATGGAGGAGCTGCGCCGGCTGGCCGGCATGCCGGCCGTCGATGGCGAGCGGGACGCGGGCGAGGAGCCGCCGCCGGGCGCTCCGATCGCCGAGCTGCTCGAAGCGCTGCTGTCGCAGAGCGGCTATGTGGAGGCGCTGGAGGCTGAGCGCACGATCGAGGCGCAGGGTCGCATCGAGAACCTCGAGCAGCTAGTCGAGGTGGGACGCGAGTTCGACGCCGCGGCTGCGCCCGGAGAGGACACGCTGGCGGTGTTCCTGCAGCAGATCGCGCTGGTGGCCGACGCCGACGCACGCACCGACGACGAGGGCCTCGTCACGCTGATGACGCTGCACAACGCCAAGGGCCTTGAGTATCCGATCGTGTTCATCGCCGGCTGCGAGGAGGGCGTGTTCCCCCACTCGCGCGCGGTCGACGAGGGTGGCCTTGAGGAGGAGCGGCGCCTGTTCTACGTGGGCGTCACGCGCGCGATGCGCAAGCTGTACCTGAGCTATGCGCGACGGCGTGCTGTGTTCGGCGCGCAGACCTATGGGATGCCCAGCCGCTTCGTGCAGGAGATCCCCGCGGAGCTGCTGGAGGAGCCGATGCAGAGCGCGTTTCGCCCCGGCGCCTTCGCGTCCTCCTCGGCGCTTGGGCATGGCGGCGCGAGGCCAGGGCCGGGTCGAATCTCTGCGAGCCGCGCCGGCTCGGGGAGCTGGCCGGCAGCGCGGGCGGGCGAGCGGGATGCGAGCGCGATCGGCTTCCGCCTCGGCGAGGACGTGGTGCACGCGGCCTTCGGCGACGGCGTGGTGACCGGCGTGGAGCCCGGCGGCGTGATCGTGGTGCGCTTCGCGGGCGACGGCTCCGAACGCAAGCTGATGGCCGAGTACGCGCCCGTGAGCCGGCGCTGAGGCGCACGTTCCCATCGCGCTCCAGCGCATAGCATCTGCAGCATGAGCGCCACGGTCATCGACGGCAAGGCCCTCGCCGCGCGGGTGCGCGCCGAGGTGGCGCGCGAGGTGTCGGCCTTCCACGAGCAGAGCGGCCGCACGCCGGGCCTCGCCACGGTGCTCGTCGGCGAGGATCCCGCATCGGCGGTGTACGTAGGCGGCAAGCAGCGGGCGTGCATGGAGGTGGGGATGACGCCGTTCGACCGGCGCCTGCCCGCGGAGTCGTCCTTCGCGGAGGTGGCAGAGGAGCTAGAGCGGCTCGGCGCAGACCCCGCCGTGAGCGGCATCCTGCTGCAGTTGCCGGTGCCCGAGCACCTCGACGGCCCCGCGCTCACCGCGATGATCGACCCCGAAAAGGACGTTGACGGCCTCACGCCCGTCAACGCCGGGCTGCTCTCGCAAGGTAGGCCGGGCCTTCGGCCCTGCACGCCGCTGGGGGTGATGGAGCTGCTCACCGACGCGGGCGCGTCGCTGGAAGGAGCCGAGGCGGTGGTGGTGGGGCGCTCCAACCTGTTCGGCAAGCCGATGGCGCAGATGCTGCTCGGCGAGAACGCCACGGTCACCGTGTGCCACTCACGCACGCGCGACCTGCGCGCGGTGTGCGCCCGCGCGGAGATCCTGATAGCGGCGGTGGGACGCCCGCGTCTGATCGAGGCGGACTTCGTCAAACCCGGCGCGGTCGTGATCGACGTGGGCATGAACCGGCTCACGCCGGAGCAGGCAGGCAACAAGAGCGGTCTGGTGGGCGACGTGGACTACGCCGCGGTGTCTGAGATCGCCTCGGCGATCACGCCGGTGCCCGGGGGGGTGGGGCCGATGACGATCGCGCTGCTGCTGCGCAACACGCTGCAGGCCGCGCGCTACCAGGCCAACGTGCACGCGCTGCTCTCCGAGGTCGATCTCGACACCGCATGACGGGCGCGGGGGAGGGGCAGCAATGAACGTCAGGCGTTTGCGCGTGGGGGAGCTGCTCGCGCTCGCGGGGTCGATCCTCGTGGTCGTCTCGCTGCTGGAGCCCTGGTATGAGAGCCCGATCGGACGGCTCGACGCGTGGGATACGTTCGGGCCCACGATCGTGCTCCTGCTGGCGGCGCTGTGCGCTGCGCTGGCCATGATCGTAAGCGCGCTGGCCGAGCGCAGCCCGGCGCTGCCCGTCTCCACTGCCGTGTGGTGCGTACCGCTCGGGCTGTTCGCGGTGATCGCCGCGGTGGTCAGGGTGCTGGAGCGACCCGACAATGCGAGCGCCCTCTGCGCCGGCCCATGGCTCGCGCTCGCGGGGGCCATGGGCATCCTCGTGGGCGCCTGGCTGGCGCTGCGCGACGAACGGCCGAACATGTACGAGCCGGCGCGGCCCGAGCCTCGGCCCAGGCCCTGAGCGCGGCGGGAGGCTCTGCGCGCGACTGCCGTCGCCGACAACGTGCGCCCACGCGCAGGAGTCTCGCCAATCGCGCTGAACATTGTGCGATACGGCGCGATGTCGGGCCTGCGAGCAGGGAGTCCGACCAGAAGCGCGGTCTCAGGACAAGCAAGGGGGATCACCGCCATGAGCTTTGACATGAGCAAGCTGCGCCGCTCCGACCAGATCGTCGGCGCGGGCGCGATCGCGTTCTTCATCTTCCTGTTCATCTTCAAGTGGTACGGCGGCAGCGCCAGCGCCTCGATCGGAGGGATCAGCTACGGAGCCAGCGCCAACGGCTGGCACTCCTTCACCAACAGCCGCTACATCTGGATCATCACGATCATCGTCGCCGTCGGTCTGGTCGCGATGCGCGCGCTCCAACAGCGCCTGGAGCTCCCCGTGCAGCCGAGCGTGATCGTCGCGGCTCTCGGAGCGCTCTCCACGCTGCTGATCCTCTACCGGATCCTCCACCACCCGAGCGCCAGCACGAGCGGCACGGTCGCCGGGGTGCACTACGCGGCCTCATACGGCATCAAGATCGGCATCTGGCTGGGCCTGATCGCCGCGGCCGCGGTGACCTACGGCGGATATCTGGGAATGGGAGAGGAAGGGACGTCCCTGTCCGCGGTGCGCGAGCAGGCGAGCGAGGCCTTCAGCAGCTTCACCGCACCTGCCGCCGACACCAGCCCGACGGCTGGGGCTCCCGGCACAGCGGCCGCCGCGGATGCGCCGCCCATGGTCGTCCCGCCGCTGCCGCCGCCCGCAGCCGGGCCAGGCGCCGGGGGCCAGCCTCCCGCTTAGCGGTTGCGCTCATGGCGGTGGCCTGAGGGCGCCCGCGGCCGCCCCCCCTAGAATGCGCCACTGTGATCGCACGCGAGGAGGTTCTGCACGTCGCCCGGCTGGCGCGCCTTGCGCTCAGCGAGGATGAGATCGAGCCGATGGCGCGCGAGCTCTCAGCGGTGCTCGACCACGTGGCCAGGATCGGCGAGCTCGACCTAAGCGAGGTGGCTCCCACCTCGCACGTGGTGGAGGTCACCGGCGCCCTGCGCGCGGATGAGCCCAGGCCCTGCCTGACGCGGGAGGTGGCGCTCGCCCAGGCGCCGGCCGTGAGCGACGGGGGCTTTCTCGTCCCATCGCCACAAGCATGATCACGGGCACGCATGGCGGCGCCGGGCCGGCGTCCTCGGTCACTCGCGTGCCAAGCACGCCACGTTCCCTGCGTCCTTGTCCGGCTTGCCCTGCGTGCCCGTGATGCGAGGAGACGACGTCTTGGAGCTGTCGGCGTTTGCGGCGGCTGAGGCGATTGCTGCGGGGTCGCTCTCGGCGCAGGAGCTGTTCGAGGCCTATCGCGCGCGCGCCGAGGCCGATCGCGCGGCAGGCGAGGACGGGCTCAACTGCTTCACGTGGGTTCCGCAGGAGGCGCCCACAGGCGCGGACGGCGGGGCTCTGAGGGGCGTGCCGCTAGCGGTGAAGGACCTGTTCTGCACCGAGGGCGTGCCAAGCCAATCGGGCTCGCGCATCCTCGAGGGCTACCGGCCGCCGTACACCGCGAGCGCGGTTGCGCGGCTGGCGGAGGCGGGCGCGCCGCTGCTGGCCAAGACCAACCAGGACGAGTTCGCGATGGGATCCTCCAACGAGAACTCCGCCTACGGGCCGGTGCGCAACCCGTGGGATCGCGGGCGCGTGCCCGGCGGATCCTCCGGCGGCAGCGCCGCAGCGGTGGCGGCGGGACTGGCGCCGTGGGCGCTCGGCACCGACACCGGCGGCTCGATCCGCCAGCCCGCGGCGCTGTGCGGCATCGTGGGGCTGAAACCCACCTATGGAGCGGTGTCTCGCTACGGCATGATCGCTTTCGCCTCCTCGCTGGACCAGGCCGGCCCGCTCACGCGCGACGTGCGCGACGCGGCGCTGATGCTGCGCCACATGGTCGGCCGCGACCCCTGCGACGCGACCTCGCTTGAGTTCCCCGAGCCGATCGAGCTGCCGCGGGCCGAGCGCCTGGACGGCGTGCGCCTAGGCGTTCCAGCCGAGCTGTCGGGGGAGGGGATCGAAACGGGTGTGCTGGCCGCCTTCCGCGCCGCGCTGGAGCGCGCCGCCGCGCTTGGCGCCGAGGTGCTCGACGTGAAGCTCCCACACGCGCCGCACGCCCTCTCCGCCTACTACGTGCTCGCCCCCGCCGAGGCATCCTCGAACCTCGCCCGCTTCGACGGCGTCCGCTACGGGCTGCGCGCCGAGGGCGCCGAGGATCTGGTCGGGATGTACACGCGCACCCGCCACGATGGCTTCGGCCCCGAGGTCAAGCGGCGCATCATGCTCGGCACCTATGCGCTCTCCTCCGGCTACTACGACGCCTACTACGGCCGCGCCCAGCGCGTGCGCACGAAGATCGCCGAGGACTTCCGCGCCGCCTTCGAGCAGGTCGACTTCATCCTCACGCCCACCGCTCCCAGCGTGGCGTTCGCGCTGGGCGAGAAGATGGGCGACCCGCTGTCGATGTACCTGAGCGACTACTGCACCGTGCCCATGTCGCTGGCCGGCCTGCCGGCGATCTCCATCCCTTGCGGCCTCAGTGAGGGGCTGCCCGTGGGGCTGCAGCTCGCGGGCCCCGCCTTCAGCGAGAACGGCCTGCTCGACGTGGCCCACGCGCTGGAGCTGGCCCTCGGCTTCGACGGGTCGGTGGCTCGTGTCTGAGAACGGGTCGGCGAGCGCCGCCGCGGGCGGGTCGGGAGCGGGCGGGCCCGGAATGGCCCTGGAGGCGGTGATCGGCCTCGAGATCCACGTGCAGCTCGCCACCGCTACGAAGATGTTCTGCGGCTGTGAGCTGTCCTTCGGCGAGCCGCCCAACACCCGCACCTGCCCCGTCTGCCTCGGGCTGCCCGGGAGCCTGCCGGTGGCCAACGCGCGCGCGGTGCACTTCGGGCTGATGATCGGCCTCGCGCTCGGCTCAGAGCTTGCGCCGCGATCGATCTTTCACCGCAAGAACTACTTCTACCCGGACCTGCCCAAGGGCTACCAGATCTCCCAGTACGACGAGCCCCTGTGCCGCGGTGGGCGCCTCGGCGAGGTGCGTATCCACCGCGTGCACCTGGAGGAGGACGCCGCCAAGCTGATCCACGTCGGCTCAAGCGGGCGCATCCACGGCTCCGACGCCAGCATCGTGGACTTCAACCGCGGTGGGACGCCGCTGGCGGAGATCGTCACAGAGCCCGACCTGCGCACGCCCGAGCAGGCAGGCGAGTGGCTGCGGCTGCTGCGCACCACGCTGCGGCGGCTGGGCGTCAGCGACGTCAACATGGAGGAGGGCTCGCTGCGCTGCGACGCCAACATCTCGCTGCGCCCCGCCGGCAGCGACATGCTCGGCGTGAAGACCGAGCTGAAGAACATGAACTCCTTCCGCTTCATCGAAAGGGGCATCCGCGCGGAGATCGCACGCCAGCAGAAGCTGCTTGCGGCGGGGGCGCAGGTCGAACAGGAGACACTGCACTTCGACCCCTCCTCGGGCGCCATCACCTCGCTGCGCTCCAAGGAGGAGGCGCACGACTACCGCTACTTCCCCGAGCCCGACCTGCTGCCGGTGAGCATCGACGAGCAGATGCTCGCCGCTGCGCGTGAGGCGATGTCGGAGCTGCCCGCCGACCGCGCAGAGCGCCTGCGTACCGAGCTTGGCCTGAGCGCCGAGGTCGCCCAGGCCCTGGCCTTCCGCGGTGAGCTCGGCGACTACTTCGAGGCAGCGCTCGCCGCGGCCTGCGACCCCGCGCCTCCGGCGCAGGCCCTTGCCAACTGGGTCACGGGCGAGCTGCAGGCACGCCTGGCCGAGGGCCAGGACCCCTCCCAGTCGCTTGCCGCACCCGCCGAGCTGGCTGCGCTGGTGGGTCTCGTGGGCGCCAAGCGCGTCAGCGTGGGGGCCGCCCGCCAGGTGCTCGAGAAGCTACTCGCCGACGGCGGCCAGGCGGCCGCGATCGTCTCATCAGAAGGTCTTGGGGCGATGGACGGCGGCGCGGAGCTCGAGGGCATAGTGGCCGGCGCGATCGCCGCCAACGAGGACGCCGCCGAGCGGGTGCGCCAGGGCAACGCCAAGGCCATCGGCCCGATCGTGGGGCAGGTCATGCGCGAGACGAAGGGCCGCGCAGACGGCACCGAGGTGGCTCGCCTGATCAACGAGCAGCTCGGGGTCTGAGGGACTGCCCGCACCACCACTTCGGAGAGCAGCACCTCCCACATTTTGGACTCCGGGCCAAAGCCAACGTGCGCCGGGCTCGGCAGCATGCGGGCCATGAACCGTTCAGCAGCCAACTCGGACGTCTCATCTCCTCCTCGGCGGTTCATCCTGCTGCCCGAGGAGTCGGCGGACGGAAGAAGCCAGGATCGGCGGATCCGTCGCTACCAGCTGACCAGCCTTGGGCAAGGAGCGGGTGGTGGCCGCTCCAGATCGGGCGCCGGGATCCCCGCGGCGCGCGGTGCTCGTGGGGCCGGTCGGTCTGGACCCCTGTAGCTCTCTCCTGATGGACCTGTGTCGGCTTCCCTCGGCCGGCGCAAGCGGCGCTGCGGCCGGGCAGGGGTTGTGTGAATCCTGCCCGGCCGCGCCGTCGTCTGCGGGCGCTCGTGCAATCGCCGCCGAGCGCCTGCGGGTGGCCTAAACTGTTGTATATGGCCGAACTCAAGGAGGCACCCACATCCGGATCGCGGTCCTTCGGCCGCACAGTCGTCGCGGCGCTCGTGTTCCTCGTAGCCGCGTACCTGCTGCTCGGGGTGATCATCCACGTGGTCTCGATCATCTTCAGCACGCTGTTGCTGGTGCTTGCGGCCGTGGCCGTCGTGTGGGCACTGAAAGTGCTCCTCTAGAGCGCGCGGGGCGTAGCCGTGGCTTACGTGATCATCGCCGTGTGCTTTGGTCTCGCGGGCGGCATCGTGGGCAAGATCAAGGGCAGCTCCTTCCTGCTGTGGTTCCTCATCTCCGGGCTCGTCCCGTTCATCGGCCTGCTCGCCGCGCTCGCCTACCGCTTCGAGCGCGAGGAGCTGCGCCGCCAGTGTCCGGAGTGCGGGCGCGTGACCAAGATCTACGACGCCGTGTGCACCCGCTGCGGCGCCGAGCTCGACTTCCCCCAGGTCGCGATCGCGCCCGAGTCCTGGGAGCGCGCGGCGCCGCCCAGGAGCCCAGCGGAGAGCTCCGCCGTCAGGCTGCCCTGACCCGATTTCGGCGGCCCTAAGCCGGCTCTTGTCCTAGGCTGTCGGTTGTCATGAGCTCACATGCCGACACGGCGCCCGCGAAGGACTCCACGATCGCCCGCTGGATACACCGCGCGGGCTTCAAGGACGAGCGCGATTTCGTCCTGCGCGTGGTGCAGCCGGCGCTGGTCGGGATGATCGACGGAACGGTGTCCTCGCTGGCGCCGATCTTCGCCGCGGCGATCGCCTCCAACTCGCGCACGGCCCTGCTCGTCGGATTCTCCACAGCGCTCGGAGCCGGCGTGAGCATGGGATGGTCGGAGGCGCTGTCGGATACCGGTGAGCAGACGGGGCGCGGCTCGGCGGTCGTCCGCGGCGGGATCACCGGCGGCATGACCACGCTCGGGGGCATCTTCCACACGCTGCCGTTCCTGATCTCCAATGTCAACAAAGCACTGTTGGTCGCGGGATGCGTGGTGGCCTTCGAGCTGTTCGCGATCGCCTGGGTGCGCAACCGCTTCCTCGAGGTCTCGATGCGCTCATCGCTGCTTGTCGTGACCGTCGGCGGCGTGATCGTCCTCGGCATCGGCATCGGGATCGGATCCTCCTAAGTCGCCAGAAAGCCGCTGGTACACTGGGTTTTTTCCCAATTGAACGGAAGGGAGGTAGGCGAGATGCGTGCAGTTGATGCGCTGATGGAATGTCTGAAGGCGGAGGGCGTGGACGTCGTCTTCGGCCTGCCCGGCGGCGCCAACCTCCCGACATATGACGCCTTCGTCGACAGCGGCATCCGCCACATCCTCGTGCGCCACGAGGCCGGCGGCGGGCACGCCGCCGAGGGCTACGCCAAGGCCACGGGCAAGGTCGGCGTGGCGTTCGCCACCAGCGGCCCGGGTGCGACCAACCTGATCACGCCGATGTGCGACGCGATGATGGACTCCGTGCCCGTCGTGTTCATCACCGGCCAGGTGCGTACCGACCTGCTCGGCACCGACGGCTTCCAGGAGGCGGACACGATCGGCATCACGATGCCGGTGGTCAAGCACTCCTTCATGATCCAGCACCCCACAGAGATCCCACGGGCGATCCATGAGGCGTTCCACATCGCCCGCACCGGGCGCCCGGGACCGGTGCTCGTGGACATCCCCCTGGACCTCTCGCGCGCGGAGATCGACTACGAGCCCGTCTCCGACGTGCGCCTGCCGGGCTATCAGCCGAAAGTGGAGGGCAACCAGAAGCAGATCCGCCAGGCCGCCAAGGCGCTCGCTTCCGCGCAGCGGCCGGTGATCTACGCCGGCGGCGGCGTGGTCAACGCAAACGCCGCCGAGGAGCTCGTCGAGTTCGCCACCAGTGATCGCTTCCCGGTGACCTGCACGCTGATGGGGCTCGGCGCGTTCCCCGCGCCCCACCAGCAGTGGCTCGGGATGCTGGGCATGCACGGCACCCGGGCCGCCAATTACGCGATGGACGAGGCCGACCTGATCTGCGCCGTGGGCGCGCGTTTCGACGACCGCATCACCGGCAAGCTGTCGGAGTTCGCGCCCCGCGCGAAGTTCATCCATATCGACGTGGACCCGGCGGAGATCTCAAAGAACGTCCCCGCGCACATCCCGATCGTGGGCGACGCCAAGCACGTGCTAGCCAAGCTCGTGGTGGAGTATCGAGCGATCGGCCCCGATCCGGCCCGTCTGGATGCGTGGTGGAGCCGGATCGAGGGCTGGCGCGCGAAGTACCCGCTGGGCTATGAGGACTCCACCGACACGGAGATCAAGCCGCAGTACATGATCCAGGCCCTCAACGAGGCCACCGGCGGCGAGGCGATCATCACCAGCGACGTCGGCCAGCACCAGATGTGGACGGCGCAGTACTACGACTTCCCCGCACCGCGGCGCTGGATCAACTCCGGCGGCCTCGGCACGATGGGCTTCGGGCTGCCGGCGGCGATGGGCGCCCAGGTGGGCTGTCCCGAGACGGTGGTGTGCTGCGTGGCGGGCGACGGCTCGGTTCAGATGAACGCGCAGGAGCTCGCCACCTGCGCGCAGAACAAGATCCCGATCAAGGTCTTCATCATGAACAACGGCTATCTCGGCATGGTCCGCCAATGGCAGGAGCTGTTCTGGGACCGCCGCTACAGCCACGTCGACATGGGCGAGTTCCCCGACTTCGTCAAGCTCGCCGAGGCCTACGGGGTGACCGGCATGCGCCTGCACGACAAGACCACGCTGGTGGCGGACATGAAGCGGGCGATCGCCACCGAGGGCCCCGTGCTGGTCGACGTGCGCGTGACGCGCGAGGAGAACACCTATCCGATGATCCCCGCGGGCGCCGCTGCGCGCGAGATGGTCGGGTGAGCGCCGCCATGGGAGAGCCCGGAACCAAGGAGCCCCTGAGTCTCGAGGAGCTGGAGGCCGCCACCAGCCTGCGCACGGGCCGCAAGCACGTGCTCTCGATCCTCGTGGAAAACAAGTCCGGCGTGCTCACCCGCATCGCCGGGCTGTTCGCCCGGCGCGGGTTCAACATCGACACGCTCACCGTTGGCCCCACCGAGGACGAGCAGGTCTCGCGCGTGACGCTGACCGTGGACGGCGCGCTGCACCCGATCGACCAGGTCACCAAGCAGTTGCACAAGCTCGTCAACGTGCTCAAGATCCGTGACCTCGAGCCCGCCGACACGGTGGCGCGAGAGCTGGCGCTGTTCAAGGTGTCAGCCGACGGCGTACAGCGCGGGGAGCTGATGCAGATCGCCGAGATCTTTCGCGGCAAGGTGGTCGACGTCACCAAGCGCGCGGTCATCATCGAGATCACCGGCACAACCGACAAGATCGCTGCGTTCGAGAGCATGGTCCGCCCCTTCGGGCTGATCGAGATGATGCGCACGGGCGAGATCGCCATCTCGCGGGGTCGCAGCGAGACCTAGCTTGCAGCTGCGGACCGGCACAGGCTCGTCTTTCTCGCTCGTCGAGAGCGAGAGCGACCTGTTGCTGGACCGGCTGACCGCGGCCGTTGCCCGTGCCCGCCGCTCAGGTGAGCCGACGCTCGCCACCGCCTCCTCGGCGCTGGTCGGCGATGTGGACCCCTCCGCGGTGGCGTGCGCCTCGCGCCGCGAGGGCGAGCCGTGGTTCCTCTTCGAGCAGCCCGACCGCGGCGGTGCCGCACTGGCCGGGCTGGGGGAGGCGATCAGCCTGCGCGCGACCGGGCCCTCGCGCTTTCAGGAGGTCTCAGCGCGCTGGCGGGCGCTGGCGGCGGCGGCCGTCACCGGCTCGACCGCGCAAGCCGGCGCCGGCCCGCTGGCGGTGGGTGGCTTCAGCTTCGCGCCCGACGGTGGCTCCGCGCCACACTGGCAGGGCTTTCGGCCCGCCTCGCTCACCGTGCCGGAGGTCACGATCGTGCGCAGGGAGGACGGCGGCCGGCGCTCGGTCGCGCTGACGCTCGCCGCGCTGGCCCACCCCGATGACGTCCCCGAGCAGCTGCTCGCGCGCCTGCAGCGACGGGTTCGAGAGCTGCACAGCCAGCCGCTGCCGTTGCTCGATCCGGCCCCCACCGGCCGCTTCCAGGTCGTGAGCGCAATGCCGCCCGAGCACTACGAGCAGGCGGTGGCGCGCGCGGTAGAGCTGATCGGCAGCGGTGAGCTCGAGAAGATCGTCCTCGCACGCGAAGTCCAGGTGCACGCGCCGTGCGCATACGACCCGGCGGCGGTGTTCGGGGTGCTGCGCGAGGAGTTCCCGTCCTGCTTCGTGTTCTGCGTGGGTCGCGGGGACGCCACGCTGATCGCCGCCAGCCCCGAGCTGCTGCTGCGCCGCGAGGGCCAGCGGGTGAGCACGCTCGCGCTCGCCGCCTCCACCCGCCGCAGCGCCGACCCGGCGGTGGACGCCCATCTCGGCGAGCAGCTGTTGCGCGACGAGGGCTACCGCGAGGAGCACGCGATCGTGGCCCGCAGGATCGAGCGCACGCTGCGCCCGCACTCGGTGTGGGTGGCCTCCGCGCCCGAGCCGCAGCTCGTGCGCATCGCCAACATCCAGCACCTCGCCACGCCCATCCGCGCGCAGCTGGCTGAGCCGATGGACGCGCTTGAGCTCGCCGCGCTGATGCACCCCACCCCCGCCGTGGGGGGCGAGCCGCTGCAGCGCGCGGCGCCGCTGATCCCGGCGCTCGAGGGGCTCGACCGTGGCTGGTACCTGGGGCCCGTGGGCTGGACCGACGCCGCCGGCGACGGCGAATTCTGCGTTGCGCTGCGCTGCGCGCTGTTGCGCGGCGCGCTCGCCCGCTGCTACGCCGGGGGCGGGATCGTCGCGAGCTCCGAGCCCGCCCGCGAGCTAGCCGAGACCGAGGTCAAGCTGCAGGCGCTGCTCCCGCTGCTCAGCGGCTGAGCGCCCCCGACACGGCCCGCCAAACGTGGCGGTGCAGCTCCACGTTGGCCGCCCGCTCGCCGCGGACCTCGACGATCGTGGAGCGCTCGCTCGCGAGCGCACGCTCGAGCGCCGCCCTGAAGGTCGGCACGTCGCCGGCGCGCTCGTGCGCCAGGCCGTACAGAGCCGCTGCCGCTGAGAAGTCAAGGCCCGTGGGGGTGGCTATGTGGCGCGTGTAGATGTCTGCGCTAGTCGCATCGCTCTCAGCGCCGGTCGCCTC
>Ga0210403_10002425_pt1 | contig 16821 bp, 11 predicted proteins | sample IncBWC19MmetaG_FD_150863 | JGI IMG/M metagenome (GOLD analysis project Ga0210403, IMG submission 150863) | Forest soil microbial communities from Barre Woods Harvard Forest LTER site, Petersham, Massachusetts, United States - Inc-BW-C-19-M | ecosystem: Environmental > Terrestrial > Soil >... | reverse complement strand
CTGTTCGAATCCGTCGCCGTTCGACAATTCTTCCAAGACGGCTCTGTAGTCACCGCTCATTCCCGAGTTATACAGCGTTGGCGTCAGCGCTTCCGTGCCTCCGCAATTCCGCTGATTCAATCGCACGGCGTGAAAACCGCGGCGAAGCGCCTTTTCCGCGATGCCACAGACATAATTCGATTCGCTCGATCCTTCCAGGCCGTGCAGAATCACGATCACGGGGGCATCAAGGCGCTTTCCCGGCTGCCAATGGCAATGTCCAAGAATCCTCGATTCCGAATCCACCTGAAATAGCCGCTGTTCCGCCTGGGGCAGGTCAAACCGTCTGCGGACAAACGCCGCCGCGATCGTCATCGCGTGTCCATTTTTCAGCAGCCGGTGCGGCTCAAATTTTTCCGATTCCAAAGTCATGAATTCACTGTAGAGCAGCCCTTGGCGCCGGGCAAGCGGACGTCAGCGGCAAGCTCGCTGCCGCACCAATGTTGTTAACACTCGCCCTTTTTTTCGCGTCAACTTAGCCGATGGGATTACAAGGAGCCAACACTATGAAACGCCGCCTTCTTGCCTGCACGATCCTCGCTCTTTCTCTCGCCGTTCTGCCTGAACTTTTCCGTGCGCAAACGCCGCCCTTCGATCCCGCACTGACCGCTCACGAGTGGGGAACGTTCACTTCCATCGCGGGAAGAGACGGCCACGCTGCCCTATGGTTGCCGCTGACTGGCTCAACGGATCTCCCAGTGTTCGTCGAGCATTTCCAGGGTGCTGATTTCAAAGGCGGCCTCCGCGGCACAGTGCGCATGGAGACCCCGGTGCTCTATTTCTACACAAACCGCCGAACCACGCTTTCCGTTCACGTCTCCTTCGCCCAAGGGCTCATCACCGAGTGGTATCCGCATGCCAACCGCGTCGAACCTGTCGGACTTCAAACGCAAACGCGCATGGTCTCGTATTTAAATGATTGGAGCCGTCACCAGAAGCAGCCCGACAGCAGTATTTCTTGGGACACTATCGCGCTGGAACCGAACGGCTCCGCCAGCCTCCCTCGCGAAGACCGCGCGAACCACTATTACGCCGCTCGCCAAACCTCTTCAACTCCTCTGCGAATCAAGACCCAAGCGGGCGACCAGATCGAAAAATTTCTCTTCTATCGTGGCGTCGCCAGTTTTTCCGTGCCGGTTTCCGCGCAGCTGGCACACGATGGCAAAATTCTTGCGCAAAATCTCGGCGCACAGGAAATTCCGGCCATGCTCCTGTTCGAACGCCGCGGTGACAAACTGGGCTTCCGCATCGCCGATGCCTCGGCTGCTCAGCTAACTCTCGATCCTCCCGAACTTAACGCCACCATGGATACGCTAAAGCAAGCCGTCGAAGACATGCTCATCGCCCAGGGCCTCTACCAAGACGAAGCGCAAGCCATGTTTGAAACCTGGCGCGATTCCTGGTTTGAAGAAGGCAGCCGGCTTCTCTACATCGTTCCGCGACAGTTCGTGGACCAAGTCCTCCCGCTTACGATCACTCCCGCACCCGCGCAAACCGTCCGCGTTTTTGTTGGCCGCCTCGAGCTCGTCACGCCCGCCACACAGCGCGCCGTCGAACAAGCCTTGGCCACTCACGACCGCACGACTCTCGCACGCTACAACCGGTTTCTCGTTCCGATCATCGAGAACATGATCGCCGGCGAGAAAAATTCGGCCAAAAGAGCTCAACTCGTCGAGTACCTGAACAACGTGCCCAACGACCAAATCACGCAAAACGCTCTGAATTAGCTCGCCTGCCGACTCCCTGCGAATCGATTGGGCGAACTTGACCGCAATCCCTTTGCCCCCTAGAATAGAAGTTTCACAGTGATTGATTTTTGCAATCTGATGCATTCGTCTTCCGGCCCAGCGGCCACCCGCTGGGCTGCGCTATTTTAAGGCGCTAAATTTTCAGAAACGAGGTTGGAATGATTGAAGGTCCGATTCCCGAAGGTCTCACTTTCGACGACGTGCTTCTTCTGCCCGGTAAGTCCACCGTGCTCCCGGCCGAAGTAGACACGCGCACCTGCTTCACCCGCAAATTATCCCTGGAGATTCCCTTGGCCTCCGCCGCCATGGACACCGTAACCGAATCTCGCCTGGCCATCGCCATCGCACGCCAAGGCGGTATCGGCCTTGTACACCGCAACATGCCCATCGACCGGCAGGGCGAAGAGGTCGACCGCGTAAAACGCTCCGAAAGCGGCATGATCGTTGACCCCGTCACCATCTCCCCGGACATCACATTGCGGCAAGCCCTCGAAATCATGACCAAGTACCGCATCTCCGGCCTTCCCGTCACGCGCGGCTCCCGCCTGACCGGAATCCTCACCAACCGCGACCTTCGTTTCGAAAAAAATCATTCGCAGCTCGTCGGCTCCGTCATGACGAAAGAAAACCTCGTCACTGTCCCCGTCGGCACCACGCTCGAAGAAGCCGAGCGCATCCTGCAAAAGCACCGCATTGAAAAGCTCCTCGTCGTCGATCAGGATTTCAATCTCAAAGGTCTCATCACCGTAAAAGACATTCAGAAAAAACGCGCCTATCCTCGCGCCACCAAAGATGAACAAGGGCGTCTGCGCGTGGGCGCCGCGGTTGGCGCCACCGGCGATTACCTCGAGCGCGCCGTCGAAATGTTCAAATCCAAAGCGGACGTGCTCGCCATCGACACCGCCCACGGCCACACAACACGCGTCATGGACGCTATCAAGGCCATTCGCAATCGCCTCCCCGAAGCGCAAATCATCGCCGGAAATGTCGCCACTTTCGAAGCCGCCAAAGATCTCATCGAGCTTGGCATTGACGGACTTAAAGTTGGCATCGGACCCGGCTCGATTTGCACCACGCGCGTCGTCACTGGCGCCGGCGTTCCCCAGATCACCGCCGTCATGGAATCCGCGCGCGCCGCGCAAGGCACTGGCATCCCCATCATCGCCGATGGCGGCATCAAGTATTCCGGCGACATCACCAAAGCCATCGCCGCTGGCGCTTCCTGCGTAATGATCGGCAGCCTCTTCGCGGGCACGGAAGAAGCCCCCGGCGAAACGATTCTCTACCAGGGCCGCACTTTCAAGTCCTATCGCGGCATGGGCTCCATGGGTGCGATGGATGCTGGCTCTGATCGGTACGCTACCGTGCAAGATACCGAAGAGCGCGGTAAGTCCGTCCCTGAAGGTGTCGAAGGCCGAGTGCCTTATAAAGGCTCGCTCGGCGCGCTCACCGATCAACTCGTCGGCGGCCTCAAGAGCGGTATGGGCTACGTCGGCGCTCCTACGCTGCGCGAACTCACCGAGAAAGCGCGCTTTGTGCGCATCACCGCCGCTGGCCTCCGCGAAAGCCACGTCCACGACGTGATCATCACTCGCGAAGCGCCTAACTATCGCATGGAATGAATATGGAGTGCGGGAGCCTTGCTCCCGCTTTTCCGGCAGTTGACTATTCTTCTCACCACAACCAACTCGTCTCGGGAAAGCAACAGTCGATAAGCTAAACTAAAAAAGTAACCGGAGACCTAGACGTGTCTGACCTTCAACCCTGGCGCAATCCCCGTCGGCCCCCGCAGTTGCCGGAAATGCAGCCACGCCTTCACAAACTGCTGATCCCTGCCTGGCTTCGCGCCTGGTGGCCCGCCGTCGTGTGGGCCTGCATTATCTTTACGCTCTCCACCGACAACTTTTCCTCGGAACACACCGCCAACATCCTCTCGCCCGTCATTCACTGGCTCTTCCCCCGGCTCTCGAAAGATCAATTCGATTTCGTCCACCATCTCATCCGCAAGAGCGCCCACTTCACCGAATATTTTATTTTCTGCCTCTTGATTTATCGCGGCGTTCGAGGCGATCGCAAAGGCTGGCGCTGGACCTGGGGCATCGCCGCCCTTTCCGTCGCCGCCGGCTATTCCATCATGGACGAAATCCACCAGGCCTTCGTCGCCAGCCGCACTGCTTCTCCTTACGATTCCCTTCTCGATTCCATCGGCGCCTTCTTTGCCTTCGCTGCCCTCTGGCTCTGGTTTCGCTTCCGTCGTCCAAAAGCCGATGCGCTTCAAGACCGGATCTCCGATCCCACCTCAGCAGCGTAGCTCTGACCATTCGCCTTTCTTTCCAGCGAAAATTTTGCCGACCGCGCTCCAGCAATGCTACCTTGCTTACCACTAGTTGTGGCTGATTGAGCCAGCGGACATGCGCGCAAAGAATCCTCCCATTCTCCAATACCTGTGCCTCGCGCTCCTCTTCGTCTTTGCTTCGGCTTATCAGATTCGTTCGGTGATGTTTGCCTTCCCGAATTATTTTCATCTAAAACCCGCTGCCTTTCCGTTCACGCCGAATTACGACAAAGGCCTCCCGGTCCTTCGATTCGTAAATAAGTCCGCCCGTCAGGCCGGCGTGAAAAACGGTGACATCCTGCTGGCGGTCAACGGCCGCCCCTTGACCGGACTTGCTGTGTTCGGTGAAGCGATTCGCACCGCAAAACCGGGCGACCTCCTCGCCGTTCAGTTCTTGCATCCCGGGGAAACCACTCCGCGCTCGACCACTATTCCACTCGAACAGGCCACTGCGCCTCCTCTCAGTTTGCCCGCTGTTTCCCTCTTGATCATCAAGATCTTCATTCCCACGTTTTGCATGCTGCTGGGATTCTGGGTCACGGCCGTGCGTCCTCGGGATCCTTCCGCCTGGTGCCTTTCCCTTATCATGCTGTTTTTCTCAGTGTTTTACAGCGCGGGAGTCGAGAGTTGGGGGCCCGTCGTTCGTGACATCGCGGAAGGATATCGCCTGGCCGTCGCCAACACCTGGCCGATTTTTATGCTGCTTTTTGGCCTGTATTTTCCGGAGCCTTTCCCCGAAAAGGGTCCAGCCTGGTGGACGTGGTCCAAACACATTGCTATCACGCTCTTGATTGTCTCCGGCGTTGTGAATGTTATCGCCGGCCTCGGCGTACTCGAGAATTTCGCATCCGTAGCTTCGTTATCCGCGGTTCTGGATCGCCTGAGCTTTGTTGACTTCCTGCTCAGCTTCGCCGCGATCGGCGCTTTCTTTGCCTGCATTTCTGTCAAAATGCGCCAGGCCGTCACACCCGATGCCAAGCGCCGCCTGCGTTTGCTGTATGTCGGATCCAGCGTCAGCATGGGCCCCGCATGCATTCTCTTTGTCGTCCAGAACATCAAGGGCGGCGAGCTCGAGCAGATTTTCCCGGAATGGCTTGTGCTATCCGCGCTGTCCCTCATGCTTCTCTTTCCCGTTACGCTGGCCTACGTCATCGTCGTCCATCGCGCGATGGATGTCCGCGTCGTCGTGCGCACGGGATTGCAATACGCACTTGCCACAGGCGGAATCCGCGTCTTGCAAATTATCCTGACAGCCGCGGTCCTGATCACAGGAATTACGTTCTCGCGCAGACACCATCTGAGCCTCGCCAACGAAATCACCACCATCGCGCTTCTGATCCTGGCGGTTCTTTGGCTGCGTAAAGGCGCGGAGCGCCTCCGTAAATGGACCGACCGCCGCTTTTTCCGCGACGCCTACAATGCCGAACAAATCCTCGAGGCTCTCAGCGAAGAGGTTCGCTCGATCGTGGAAAAGCAACCCCTTCTGGAGCGCGTCGCCACCAAAATCTCGGAATCGTTGTACATTCCGCGCGTTGCCGTTCTTTTGGAAAACGGTGGATGGTATCGTCCGGCATTCGCGATTGGATACCCGGCCGCGTTGGACGCCGATTTTTCCGAAACCAGCGGGACGGTGCAGCAACTCAAGCGCGAAGCCTCTCCCGAACGCATCTATTTCGATGACGAGAAATCCTGGGTCAATAGCCCACTGCTAACGGAGCAGGAGCGCCTCAAGCTCGTCTCTCTCGACCCGCAGCTGCTTATTCCGCTCACCGTAAAACAAAAACTCCTCGGCATTATCAGTCTCGGCCAAAAGCGCTCGGAAGCGCCCTACTCCAACGGAGATGTTCGCCTGCTCAAATCCGTTGCCATGCAAACCGCCCTCGCTCTCTCCAACGCCGAACTCACCTCCGCCATCGGCATCGAAATCGGCCGCCGCGAAAAACTCAACCGCGAAATCGAAATCGCCCGCGAAGTCCAGGAGCGCCTCTTCCCTCAGCGTTTGCCAGAAATCGCCGGCCTCGATTATTTCGGACGCTGCCGCACCGCCCTCGGCGTCGGCGGCGACTACTACGATTTCCTCGCCCTCCCCGATGGCAAACTCGGTGTCGCTCTCGGCGACGTCTCCGGCAAAGGCATCGCCGCCGCTCTCACCATGGCCAGCCTCCAGGCTTCTCTCCGCGCAGACGCCATGCGCGCCGGCAACGACATCGCCGGCCTCATTACTCGCGTCAACGCCATGCTCTACGACGCCTCCACCGAAGATCGCTACGCCACGCTCTTCTACGCCCAATACGATCCCGCAACCCACCGCCTAAGCTACGTGAACGCGGGCCACTGTCCCCCCATTTTGGTGCGCAGCACGGCAAATCACGCTGCCGTCGAACGTCTCGATCAAGCCGGTGGAACTGTAGTGGGTTTGTTACCGGAATGCGCTTACGAGCAGGCCGAAATCTCCCTGGCCCCGGGCGACTTGCTGGTGATCTACACCGACGGCTTCAGCGAAGCCATGAATCCCAACCTCGAAGAATGGGGCGAAGAGCGATTAATCCACGCCATCGCCAGTTGCGCCGGCCTTCCCGCCAAAGATTCCATCTCCAAGATCATCCAAGCCGCCGACGCCTTCGCCTCCGGCGCAGCGCAAAGCGACGACATGACCCTCGTCATCCTTCGCGCGCTCTAATCTAATTCCTCGCCTCTACAAAAACAGGGGAGTGCGGCCCGGCTACCTCGAAAAGCAACTCGCCCACTGCGGATATCCGCAGTGGGCGAGTTGGAAAGAGTTATTGATCCCTTAATGCGGGTTCAATTTTTGTAAGGCAAGTATCTCCACATGTCGTTGAGATAGCCGTTCCCGGTTGTACTTGTGGAGTCGTAGCCCACACCGCCGAAGAGCCAGAGCTGCCCGAGGCCGTCCACCCAGTGCGTCGCATTGCTGCGGCCTCCTGGATTCCACTGCTCGAACGTTTTATATGGGCGTGTCTCATCGCCGTAAATGCCGTTGGCGGCACCCGTGTTCGAGCCCTTAACCCAGGCCCACGTGCCGGGCTGGCCAACAGTCGCGTTCGGAGTGTATACCCATAGATCGCTGAGAGCGCCGTTGCCATTTGTTCCGGTTGAATCCAGACCCCAGCCACCATACAGCCAGAGGTTTCCGCCCGCGTCGATCCAACCGCTGGCGCCCCAACGCGATCCCGGCATTGCGCCGGTCGTGGAGACGGGAGAACAAATGACGTTGCTGCCGACCGTGAGGCCAACCGTTAGGCCACACGTGCTCGCTGCACCTGTGGTACTCACCGGCCCCACTACCGTTGCAGATTCGTAAGCGCCCGTCTGATTTGCCGTGGTTTTGCCCATTACGAAAGTCCACTGCTTGGCAGAGATGTTGTACACCCAAAGATCGTCCAGAATTCCGTTGGCCGTCGCGGGATTGTTTCCATCTTCACCTTCTCCGCCGAAGAGCCAGAGGTTTCCAGCGGCATCCGCCCAGCCGACGGCCTCTTGTCGGCCTCCAGGCGAGTTCGTCCCTGAGGCAAGGCCGGGAGTGCCGTAGACGCCGATCGCGTTAGCCGTAGTGGAGCCCGAAATGAACGTCCACGTGCCGCCCGAGTACTCCCATAGATCGTTGAGGAATCCCAGAGTTCCGGCCCCGTCCTTGCCAAAACCGCCGAAGAGCCAGAAATTCCCGGAAGCATCCGTCCAGGTGACAGCATTCGTGCGAGCCCCCGGGTATGGATTGGCTGTAGGCGGGTAGATGCCGTTCTGGTCGACACCGGCAGTGGCAGAACCACTTTCCCAGGTCCATTGGCCGGCCTTAGCCGTGAAGTCGGCGCTCAAGGCGCTTGCATTGAACATCCAAAGATCGTTCAGATAGTGGCCGCCATCGGAACCGCCGAAGAGCCAGAGATTTCCGGTGTTGTCGGTCCAGGTTGCTGCTCCCAGCCTTGCTGGAGGCACAAAGGGACTAGTGTACGAACCGCCCTGCGCCTCGTGCTGCGCGTTGGCTATGATCGCCGCACCAACTGTGGTAGGTGGGGTCGGGCTGATCACTGTGGGGTCATACCCGCCCTGCAATTGCCATTGACAGTAATCTCCGAGGTTGACGCATACCCACAGGTCGTTCATGGGCGCATTCAGCGTGTCTTGCGGGCTGCCCCCGGCCAGTTCCCAGCCGTCGCCCCCGAACAGCCAGAGGTTCCCAAATTTGTCCGTCCATCCAGCTGCGCCGTATCGCGCTCCAGGAGTGTTGGTGAAAGGGTTCGGAAACGTCCCAGGTGGCGTAGGTGCAGTTGATGGGAATGAGCCGTACTGTGGCGCGCCAATCGGTCCGGCCGTTTTTGTGCCGTCGATCCATGTCCAGTCATTATGCCCGCAGTCGACTATGGGTGTGGTGACGCTCGCAGTTACCACGCCCTTATAGTTCCACAACGTGCAGCCCTGACTCTGCGTGCTAGCCGAGTGAAATATTGAGATCTGGTATTGGTCGTTGAGAGCTTCCTGCGTGGCAAAGGTGAATGGTCCGTTTTCCGTGATACTTAGAGTGTTGCCCAAGTTATTCTGCAACAGGAAACTGCCGTCCGTAAGCACGCCATTGTTCGGGGGAATCCCGGCCAGGCCAACCACTGTTCCGCCGACGCTATACGTCACGGCAGGGCAAACAACCGCGACGCTGGTAACGTTGGCAGTGGCAGTGCCGCTCGCTGTGCCACTGGTGACCGTGCACGTCTGTGTCGGCCCGGTCGGCTGCGCGAAGGTGGTCACCGTGTAAGCCGTGCCTGTGGGAACGAGGTTCTTGAACGTGAAGGCCTGATTCCCATTGGCGGGGCTAATCGGGAGCTGCTCGGAATCGCTGCTGTTTTCCAGGATCAGGCCGGTGCCGACAAGTCCGGTCACGGTGCCGCCAATCGAGTAACTTAATACGCAGGTGACCGCAACGTTGGTGACGTTTGCGCTGGCCACGCCACTCCCATTCTTCACGGCGCAGATCTGATTGGGATTGACCGGTTGCGTCACAACAGTGACGGCATACACATCCGCTCCGGTTACGGGCGTCTTGAACGTGAAAGCTCCGTTGGCGGTAATTGTCAGGCTGTCGCCGCCGTTGTCCTGCAGGATGACGCTGGAGCTCGCGACGAGCCCGGAAACCGTGCCGCCGATGGTGGCCGTGACTGGATTCGTGGTGCAGGTGACGACGAGGGTGACGTTGGCGGAAGCAGTACCACTAGCTGCAGCCACTGAGCAAGTCTGCGTGGGATTGCTGGGCTGGGTTTGAACGGTTACGGCATACGTACCGCCGCTCGCGATGGTGGTCCCGAACGGAAAGGTGCCGTTCGCGGTGACTGTAAGTTTATCCGTGGTATTGTCCAGCAGAACGAGCCCCGTGCCTGTAAGCCCGGTGACCGATACGCTAATCGTAAAGGGTCCGCCCCCGCCACCACCGCCTGGCCCCTTCGGTAGCGAGCTACAACCGGCAACCAACACCAAAATCGCCATTAAGTTCAACAGAAAAAAAGGCTTTAGGGCGGCTTTCATAAAGTTTTCTCCTTGGTTCCTCGCCACTAAAGGCTTCGACAGAATTTGAAGCCCGTTCGCCTTACCCTTCTGCACTGGAATCGACCGTGCCGGGGCCCGAACTGGTTTCTCAACGATTTGAGTTTGGAGTCACCGCGTCCGCGGCAATCCCCCGAAGCCTCGCGTTTGCCTTTTGAGAATACGTTGGTTTCTGAGCAAATCAATTCACACTCGCAATAGCTGTGCGCACCTAAACACTGTCCGTTTAGGACAACTTGGTTGAAGATTCTCTTGTGCCTCCCGGCGCATGGAATTAGGACCGCAAAGCCTGCATCAAGCTCATAGCCAACGAATTCGCCGCAGGTTCGCCCCAGAGCGATGGGGCTGACACTCTTAATCCACTGCCCTGGTCGGTTCCAACTCCGCGCCGCTCGCTTGTATCCCGCGCCCCGCCCCTCGCATCCAACCCCCATGGAATTCAGACAACTCGGGCATTCCGGCCTGCAGGTTCCCGTTCTCAGTTTCGGCGCCGGCACCTTTGGCGGCGGCAACGAATTTTTCAAAGCCTGGGGCGCCAGCGACGTCGCTGAAGCCACGCGCCTCGTCGACATTTGCCTCGAAGCCGGCGTCAATCTCTTCGACACCGCTGACGTCTACTCCCGCGGCCTCTCCGAAGAAATCCTCGGCAAAGCTATCGCCGGCAAACGCAACCGCGTTCTTATCTCCACCAAAGCCACTTTCGCCATGGGCGACGGCCCCAACGATCTCGGCTCCTCGCGTCAACACCTCGTCCAGGCCTGCGAAGACAGTCTCCGCCGCCTCGCGATCGATCACATCGACATCTACCACATGCACGCTTTCGACGCGCTCACTCCCATTGAAGAGACTCTGCAAGCGCTCGACACTCTCGTCAAATCTGGCAAAGTCCGCTATATCGCCTGCTCTAATTTTTCTGGCTGGCATCTCATGAAGTCGCTCTCGATTTCCGAGCGTTACGGCTGGTCACGTTATGTCGGTCATCAAGTCTATTACTCCCTCATCGGCCGCGAATACGAATGGGAGCTGATGCCTCTCGCGCTCGACCAGAAAGTCAGCGCTCTCATTTGGAGCCCGCTCGGCTGGGGCCGCCTTACCGGCAAAATCGGCCGCAACCGTCCCATCCCCGAAGTCTCGCGACTGCACAAAACCGCCGATGCCGGCCCGCAAGTCGCAGACGAATATCTCTACAAAGTCGTCGACGCCATCGAGGATATCGCCAAAGAAACCGGCAAGACGGTTCCGCAGATCGCTTTGAACTGGCTCCTGCAACGCCCCACCGTCGCCAACGTCATCATGGGCGCTCGCAATGAAGAGCAACTCCGCCAAAATCTCGGCTCCGTCGGCTGGAACCTCACCAAAGATCAAGTCGCTAAACTCGACGCCGCCAGCGCCACTCAGCCCACCTACCCCTACTGGCACCAGCGCATTACTTTCGCCAATCGCAACCCTATCCCCGTCTAGACGTCGCCGCGATCGCGTCCATGTTCATTACGTTGATGCGCGCTGTGCAAAAAAGCCGCGTTGCCGACTGCAATACTTTGCTGAGGGGCAGCGCGCTCAATCCCGGGGACAACTTCTAAATCTCGATCTTCGAGAAGCGCCACGCTCCGAGACACAGCAGCCCCACTGCGACGACCGCAAGCACCGTGGCATCCACGATCGCGCCGAAGTGGGACACGCCGATCAGGGTTGCGCGCAAGCCGTCCACTCCGTACGACAGCGGATCGAGCTTCGTCACAAACGAAAGAGCTTTCGGCAAATTGTTCAGCGGAAAGAGTGCTCCCGACAAAAAGAAAATCGGCAGCACCAGAAAGTTCATGATCAGCTGGAATCCCTGCATGTCCTGCAAGCTCGATCCAATCGATGTGCCCAGCGCCGCAAACACAATCGCTATCAACGCCATGAACGCGAAGCCCAGCGGTATTCCGATCAAACTCACGGGCCGGAATCCCGCTATCAGGCAGACCACCATGATCAACGTGCCCTGCAGCATCGCCACCGTCGCTCCGCCCAGCGTGCGGCCGATCATGACGTTAATCCGCGCCACCGGCGCCACCAGCGTCTCTTTCAAAAATCCGAACTGCCGGTCCCACAGCAGCGCGATTCCCGAAAACACCGACGTGAACAAAATCGCCATGCCTACAATCCCCGGCGCCATGAATTGCAAATAACTCCCGCCTCCCGCCTTCTGATAGACCGGCCCTAAGCCGAAGCCAAGCACCAGCAAATACAAAAGCGGCTGGCCGAGCGAGGCAATAATCTGTACTCGCGACCGGCTGTATTTCTTCACTTCTCGTAGCCACAATATATAAATTGCGTTCATCGCCGGCCTCCCCCGCGAAACATCTGCGCCACTTGCCGCAATTGATCCTTGGAAGTTGCTGACTCATCCCGGATCGTCGATCCCGTCAGCGCCAGAAACGCGTCTTCCAGTGATTGCGCGTTCGTTTTTTGTTTCAATTCCTCGGCCGTTCCAATGGCGACGATTTTTCCGTGGTCGATTACGGCAATGCGGTCCGCCACGCGTTCCGCTTCATCCATGTAATGCGTCGTCAGGAAAACCGTAACGTGGTCCGCCTCATTCTGCCGCCTCACGTGGGTCCATAATTGGTTGCGGCTTTGCGGATCAAGTCCCAGGGTCGGCTCGTCCAGAAATAGAATCTTTGGCGTATGTAAGAACCCGCGCGCGATTTCAAGCCGCCGCCTCATTCCTCCAGAAAATGTCTTTACCAATGCGTCTTTCCGGTCCCAGAGTTCGAATAATTTCAGCAGAGTTTCCGCGCGCTCGCGCCGCACTTTGCCCGGCACGTGATAAAGCACGCCGTGCAAATCCATGTTCTCCCACGCCGTCAAATCCTGGTCCAGGCTCGGATCCTGAAACACGATCCCAAAACTCTGCCTCACTTCATTCTCGTGCGTCTTCGGATTGAGCCCGTCCACTTCCACCGTCCCGCTGGTGGCCTTCAGCAGCGTCGTCAAAATCTTGATAGTCGTCGTTTTCCCCGCCCCGTTCGGCCCAAGAAACGCAAAGATCTCGCCCTTAGGCACGTCGAACGAAATATTGTCCACCGCCGTGAAGTCTCCAAATTTTTTCACCAGATTTTCCACGCGAATCATTGCGCCCAAGTCTGCCTCCTGCCGCGTCTCGCTCGAAATCGCATACTAAACGGATTAGTTTAGTTGTCAGCTTCTCGCTATCCTTCGCGAATGCGCTCCGGTGCGCTGACGGCATTCACCGATTGAGCCAAATTTTCTCAGAGTCGTCTAGCAATTTGCGCATTGCGCCGCAAAATAAATCTGGCAAGGATTTCGCACTCGCGATGTTATACTGTTTGTGGGAAGAGGTTTTTACTTCCGTTCTTCTTCGCTTCTTTTGCTTCAGTCCTGCTTTTTTCCCCTGACTTTTTTCGATATCAAATGCTTTGCAAATTCCGCGCGGTCCTACAACCGCCTGAACATTTCGGAGAATTCTCCTGGATAGTATTTTGTTTTCGAAACAGGCTCGAGCGCGCCTGTTGACTGCCTGCACGATTGACGGGCTAACGATTGCTCGTTTGTAGCTCCACTGCACAGAAAAACTCGACAACTAGACGGCCTCAACGATAAAAATAGACTCAGCGTTCCTTACGTTCCATCGGGAAGTCCTTCGGACCCGGACGGAGTCTCTTTACCACCATGTCCACAGCGTCAGACCTGGAATTCCTTCTCGTCTCCAACGACTACGCCACTTTGACCGCCGTTTCCGGCGGCATGAAAAAATATGGCGCCAAGTTCGATCTCGTGCCGACCGCGGAAGCCGCCCGCGAGTTTCTCGTGCGCAAACGAATTGACGGCTTGTTCGTGGATATGCAAGTTCCCGGCGCGCTCGGACTGATCGAAGCCGTTCGAAAAGGCCCATCGAACGGCAAGGCCGCGATTTTCGCGTGTATTCATAGCGCCGCTCAGACCACAGCAACGCTGAACGCGGGCGCCAACTTTGTATTGCGCGCTCCTCTGAGTGTGGACGGGGTCTCCCTCCACATCACCATTGCGAAAGACATCATGATGCAGGAAAGGCGGCGCTTTTTTCGTCATCCCGTAAATCTGGCCTTAACCTTAAAGGACGGCGAAGGAGAACAGCGCGCGCGCATTATCAATTTAAGTGAAGGCGGCATGGCGGTCCGCTCAGCAAGAGCCTTAAACCAATGGTCCGTAATCCAATTTGCGTTCGAACTCTCGCTCGGCGTCGAAATTAGCGGGAAGGGGCAGGTAGCCTGGACCAGTTCGGAAGGCATGGCGGGGATCCTGTTTCAAACTTTGCAGGGCATGGGCCGCGGTTACCTGGGAGCTTGGCTGGCGGGGCGGGAGGGGCTCACGCGCAACTCCGAACAGGGTGAAAATCCGCATTAGTATTTGATCAAGGAAATTCGTTGCCGGGCCGTGCCAGCCTCGGATTCGAGCCATTAATTAAGTCGAAAACGCGCCATTAGTTAGGTCCCTGTTAGTGTGATACTTTTAGTAAAATAGGAGATTACGTTAGGCATTTGCGGCGCTTTTGGCGGAAGGCTCGGCCTGAGGCCAGACGCTTGCCGTGTGCACGCGCAGTAGTCAATTCCCTGCCCCGGAGGAATCCGGGCCAGGTGGAGAAATCAGAATGCAACGGTCGGATTTGCAGAAAAACGTGGCGACAGTGGCTGGTCTGGCCGCCGTGTATTTCGTCGCGGGCAAACTCGGTCTGCAGTTAGCCTACGTGCATGCCAGCGCGACAGCCGTCTGGCCGTGCACGGGCATTGCGATTGCCGCGTTGCTGGTATTTGGCTACAGAGTTTGGCCGGGAATTTTGATCGGCGCGTTCTTCGTCAATCTGACGAATGCGGGTTCGGTGCAAACGTCGATTGCCATCGCGGCGGGAAATACGCTGGAGGCCTTGGAGGCCTGCTACATGGTCCAGCGGTTCGCGCAAGGCAAGGCTGCCTTTTCGCGGGCGGCCGATGTATTCAAATTTGCGTTTCTTGCGGGAATAGTGGCGACGGCTATCAGCGCGACCATTGGTGTCACGATACTTGCCACGTCCGGTTTTGCGGATTGGGCGGCATACGGGTCGATATGGTGTACCTGGTGGCTGGGTGACGCCGTTGGCGCGGTGACTGTGACCCCGCTGCTTCTGCTTTGGTGGGAGAATCCTCGGCTACATTGGACTCACGAACAAATTACGGAGCTGGCCTTCCTGTTCATGGGACTTTTTGCTACAGGCTGGTCTGTCTTTGGCAAGCCGTTCCATTCCGAACTTAAAAACTATCCCCTTGAGTATTTGTGCATTCCGTTTCTCATCTGGGCGGCCTTTCGTTTCGGGCGCAGAAAAGCTGCAACCGCACTTTGCGCTCTTTCGGTGATCGCCGCGTGGGGCACATTGCATGGATACGGACCGTTCGCGCGGGAATCGCAGAACACCTCGCTTCTGCTGATGCAGGCCTTCATGGGGATCATGGCTATTACTACACTGGCTCTGGCCGCTGAGATTTCTGAGCGCAAGCGGGCCGAGGAGCGGGTGAGGCATCTAGCGGTGAGCGATCCGCTTACCGGACTGGCCAATCACCGGCAATTAGTGGAAGCGCTGGAAACCGAGATCAAGAGATTCGGAAGAAACGAGCGGCCGTTTGTGCTTTTGCTGCTCGACTTGGATGGGCTTAAAAAAATCAATGATGTCCATGGGCATATTACGGGAAGCCGTGCGCTGTGCCGTTTGGCCGATATGCTGCGGCTTTATTCGCGAGAGATGGATACCGCGGCGCGGTACGGCGGCGACGAATTTGTACTGATTTTGCCCGAGACCGATGCGGAAGCGGCGCGGCTCGTGGCGCAGAGGATTTCCAAGCGGCTCGCGGAGGATGGCGAGGAGCCGAAAATTTCCGTGAGCATCGGCATGGCGGTTTATCCGGACGATGGCGAAACCTCAAACGAGATTTTGGGCGCGGCCGATCACGACCTTTACCGCGAAAAGGGCGTTCCCAAGAAAAGATTCTTGCTACCGAGCTGAAGACTGCGTTGTGAAATTATTCGACATTTGCCAGGCCAAAACCGGAAGCCTGCCGCTCCGCCATCCAAATGAAATTAAATCTAGCTGTTAGTGTGTTGGCACTATTTGCGCTTTCCGGCTGCGGAGATCCGGGCCGTGCCCGCGTTTCTGACCGAGAACTCGTCGGAGAGTACGTGATGGACTTCGGAAAAGTAACACTTAGCGCGACGGGGCCACAGATTGCGGCGGTAGGGGCAAAAGAGCACCTTATTCTCAACCCAGATAAGACATACACACAGACCTTTTCATCGGCGACGCGCAATTTTACAAACCGCGGAACGTGGAAGACGAGCAATGAGTTCCTTGGCGGAACCGAAATTGAGCTCACTGGATTTAGCTTGTCAGAGGATGCTGCTTCTGATTCTCAATTGAGCCACGGCTTTCTGAACCTGCAGGTTCATCGTGAAAAGGGCAAGCTCAGATTGGCGCGAAATGAAGTGGCTGAATCGTACTACGATCGCGTGCAATGACTGCGTCTTTAAGAGTTAAGGTTTCCTGCATTCCATCTTATTTCAAATTGGTGTCGAAAAATTTCCAGGCCATAGTTACCGTTTGCGCGTGGATTTCGTCGCGCAAGATGCCGGCCTGGTCGATGCAGAACCTCGGCTGGGTGCGGTCGCCGAGTTCGGCACAGGTGCCGAGAAACGTGTAGTGGCCCACGGCTTGGTAGATGGTGAGCTGCGCGCCGGGAATGCGGGCGGCAAAAAACTTGGCGCTTGTTTCGATAGGTACGACGTTATCGACCGCTCCGGCAACAATTTGCGTGGGCACGGAAATTTTTGCAAGCGAGGCGGGATCGAACGCCGGGCCGAGCGCAGGAGCCATGGCGAGAATGGCGCGGATGCGCGGATCCCGATGCGATTTGGAGTTTTCGACGAACGCCGCTTGCATTGCGGAATCGGTTTTGACGAGATCCGTGACTTTGGCCAGAAGGCCTGGGTACTCGATCGTATCGTTGCACATGCCGTCGGCTTTGGGTGATTTGCAAAAGTCCTGATAGCGAGAGAACTCGGCGATGCCTCCGGCGAGTTCGAGGACGGTGAGGCCACCGAGAGAAAATCCGGCCGCGCCGACACGCTTGGGATCGATGCGAGGTC
>Ga0210403_10002422_pt1 | contig 16849 bp, 12 predicted proteins | sample IncBWC19MmetaG_FD_150863 | JGI IMG/M metagenome (GOLD analysis project Ga0210403, IMG submission 150863) | Forest soil microbial communities from Barre Woods Harvard Forest LTER site, Petersham, Massachusetts, United States - Inc-BW-C-19-M | ecosystem: Environmental > Terrestrial > Soil >... | reverse complement strand
CGTCATATTTCGATAATTGCAGAAATATGGTTGCTTGTCAACCCTTCTCTCCCTCTTTCATTTCTCCTCCCCAACTGGCTTTATCATTTCCTCTTTGCTGCGGTATTATTCTTCTTCGGCCAAATGTCGTTCCAACTCTGTATCGGAGGTTCCATGCTCAAACAATCGCTTCGCTTGCTCGTCGTAGCTTCTCTGTGCTTGCTCCCGGCCCGCGCCGATGAAGATGTGGTCACCGCCGTTCATGGCACCATCACCAAAGTCGACGAAGGCACAAAAACCATCGTCGTGAAAACCGCCGACGGCACCGAGCACACCTTTCACTTCGTCGCCAAGACCACCGTCCGCGGCGCCGAAGCCTCTGCTACCGGCGCGAAAGACTCTTTCCACGGACTCAAGGAAGGCTCTGAAGTTGTCGCCCACTACACCGCGAAAGGCGGGGAAGAGACCGCCGTCGCAGTAGAGAAAGTCGGCAAGGGCGGCTTGCACGTTGTCGATGGCACAGTCACTCACGTCAGCGAAGATGGCAAAACGGTTGTCGTCAAAGCCGCCGATGGAACTGAGCACACCTTCCAAGTGATAGGCCACGACACCGCCACTTCCGCAAAAGAGATTGGCAAAGGCGCCGACAAAACCGCTAAGGTCACCGTCTACTACACGGAATCCGCGGGCAAAAAAGTCGCCCACTTCTTCCAAAAGCTCTGAGCGCTGCCGCCTTTCCTATTCATTCCAGGCGCGCCGGCGCTTCCGCGCTACTGCAGTTGATGATGAAACGTTTGAGGATCGCCCGCTCCGACGCGTCCGCCCGATAATGGCGCCCCAAAGCCCGAAGGGTTGATGCTCATGCTGGCGGCTTCCTCCTTCAAGACGAAAGAGACCCGGCTGTTCGGTTTCGATCGCATCGCAAAGCTTCCGTCGGATTGTTTGAACAATCGTTCGGGACCTTCCCCCAGAGCCTGAATCATCAATCGCCCATTTTCATCGAACACTCGAAACGTCCGGCGATACTGCGCGAAGGAATCGTGCAATTCTGTCGTCAACCGCTCCAGCTTCAGGACATACGTGCCCGCAAACTGTTTGCGCTCCGCGGCGGAAATGGGTTTGTCATCCAACACATTCTGGGCGGCCGCGGGCGGCGCGGGAAGCTGGGGCAATCCGAGAGCCGTCCTTGCCAGCGCCCTGGTGATGGCGTAAGCGTTTTGTCCTTCCGTGTTGGTCAGCACCACAACCGTCAGCCCGTCTTCGGGAAAATCGTAGAGGCTTCCGCTGTAGCCCAGCAGCGACCCGTGCTGTCCTATTCGCCGGTGCTCCTCTTCATGATTCAAAATCATGGCGAATCCATATTGTGACTTCGGATCTTGCGCACTCATATGCGCCGCCGCGCCTTCCGCAGTCGTCATCATTGCGAACGTCTTCGGTTCGACGAGTTTTTTCTCCCGGATCGATTTCCAAAGCTGGTAAATATCGCCCACCGTGCTGCAAAACCGCAAATCCGCGTTGTACGCCATGTCATTCTCATTGGCCGGCACATAGCTCTTCTCGAATTTTCGATACGCGTGCGAAAGGCCGTGGACCAGAGAAAAGTCGTCGCAGTACGTCGTGGATTTCACGCCCGCAGGCGCAAAAATATTTTGCTGCACGTAGTCCGCAAAGCCTTGTCCGCTCACCCGCTCCACAATCGTCACCAGCAATTGAAATCCGGAGATCGACCAATCCCATTTCGTTCCTGGCTCATTCACCCAGTTTTTTCCCGAATACAGCGCCATTACTTCGTCGAGCGCTTTGGGCAGTCGGCTAGTCGCTTCAATCGGATCGCCAAGGTAGTGGTAATCCACAATTCCGGAAGTGTGATTCAAAAGCTGCCGAATCGTCACTTGATGTCCCTGCAACGGAAACTCCGGCACGAACTTCGAAATGTCATCGTCGAGCGAAAGCTTTCCGCGCTCCATCTGCTGCATCACCGCTATCCCCGTAAACGGAAGCATCGGCCCCACAACGTGATAAACAGTTTCCTCTTTAGCCGCAGCCTCCAACCCGAGATCGGCAAATCCGTATCCTTTATGCAAAAGGATTTTGTCTCCCCGCGCAACAAGCACCGACGCGCCAACAACTCCCTCCTGCGCCATCATTTTCTGCACAGCACTATCCAAATCGGCAGACGACCCTTGCGCTCTGCCATCCACCGCCGCAAATAGCAAACAAAGGCAAGCGGCCGCCCCATATCGAACGCGCATCAAACATCTCCTTTTTCCGAATCGTGCGGAGCGTACCACGCCTCACCGCGAGCTCCTAGCAAACGCAACCGCAAAGTGCCGCCCCAATTATGTCCGTGTTTTTCTCCAATAATCCGAATCGGATCGACAGCTCTAAGGGGGAATTGCCATATTGTTGCCATTTTGCACCAGGTTTTGTAGGGTCTTCCTTCGGAGGATGGCCGCTCTTGCCCCGCCGTCCCTCAACTCCCACTAAACAAACGACTTACTATTTTGTACTTGACAATTAGTATAAATGTGGTACACTGTTTATGTTGGTTCGGGCACGTTTCTTCCGCTCGCCCGCAAGTCATGCGCCTCCGCCGCGCCGTCCTTCAAATTCCTCCAAAACCTCCAGTCCCACCCGGATTACCACTTTATAAAAACCGCTATCTCCTAACTCCTTCAGAATCAACACTTGCACAAGTGTTGATTCCAAAGCACTTCATCTCCCCCAGAATCAACACTTACATAAAACCGGGAGGGGGGCCCCCTCTTCAAACCCCAAAGTTTGGCAACTCGTTACCCCTCCTCTCAAATTTGTCATTTCGAGCGAAGCGAGGAATCTGCTGTTTCCTCTTCCCGTCGCCTTGTCTTTGCCTCATTACCTCGTCAGAGTGGTATCATCCCGCGCTATGAAACCCAAATTCTTCCTGTCCCTCGTGCTCTCCATCGCGATTCTGCTCTTTGTTTCCGGCTCCCCAGTCCTGGCCCAATCTGCTCCGCCCGCCGCAAAACATGCCGTGGTCCTGCATGCCGCTCGCCTCCTCGATATCGAGTCCGGAAAAATGATCACTCCAGGCGAAGTACTCGTCCAGGACGAGCGCATCGTCGAAGTCGGCTCCTCCGTCAAACGCCCGCAAGGGGCGGAAGTCATCGATTTAGGTGACTCTACGCTTTTGCCTGGCCTGATCGACGTGCATGTCCACTTGTTCCTGCATCCCGGCGCCGAAGATTTGCAAACCGTGGAAGAATCCGTGCCGCAGCGCACCATCATTGCGCTGCTCGCCGCTCGCGACGATCTAATGGCTGGCTTCACCGCCGAGCGCGACATGGGCACTGAAGGCGCCGGCTCCGCCGATACAGCGGTTCGCAACGCCATCAACCGTGGTGAGATCCCCGGCCCGCGCTTGCGCATCAGCGGCAATGCCGTGGACATTCTTGGCGGCCACGAAGACGCGATTCACTACAATCCCGAGCAGCACGTCCTTTCCAACGCCACTTATGCGAACAGCGCCGCCGAACTCGTCACCGTCATCCGGCAGCAATTCAAAGAAGGCGCCGATTTCATAAAAATGTACGAAACGGGACCAGACTCGCTGCGCGATGGCCGCTTCACGACGCCATTTCAGTACAACGAGATGGAGCTACGCGTTGCAGTGGAAGAGGCCGCGCGGACTGGCAAACATGTAGCCGTCCACGCCACCGGCGAGCCTGGCACGCTCTACGCCGCCCGCGCAGGCGTGGTTTCGATCGATCACGCCAACCAACTGAGTGAAGAAACCATGCGCTTGATGCACGAAAAACAGATCTTCGCCGTGCCCACGTTTGCCATTGCGGAGTATTTCGCCGATCACGCCGCCACTCCCGCACAGGCGGAACGCGAGCACCGCATGCAGGACTTCCACGCTCAGGAGTTTCGCAAGCAACTCGCCGCCGGGGTGCCCATGGCGGTCGGCTCCGATGTCGGCCCATTCCCACACGGGACGCAGGCCCGTGAATTTAACCTGATGGTTAAATACGGAATGACTCCACTGGCAGTTCTTCAGGCCGATCTTCTAAATGGTGCAAAACTCCTGGGCTGGCAGGATCAAATCGGGGCACTTAAGTCCGGCTATCTCGCTGATATCATTGCGGTTCCTGGCGATCCGCTCGCCGACATTGGCGCCCTGCAAAAAGTCAGCTTCGTCATGAAGGGCGGTAAGATTTATCGACAGGATCACCGGTAGAGAATGCCAATGTAGATCCCTTGGGTTAAAGTAAGGCGCCCGGCGTAGGCTTAGGCTCGGTCAAAATCAAATGCTCATCACCAAGTTACGCTCGAAGGAATGTCGCGAAATACTGGCGCGTCTCGGGTTCGGCCGGCTGGCCTGTTCCTCCAACAACCGTCCCTATATTGTGCCGATCTATTTTGTCTACGACCGTGAGCGTCTCTACTGTTTTTCGACGCAAGGACAAAAGATCGAATGGATGCGCGAGAATCCTTTGGTCTGCGTCGAGACGGATGAAATCCGCTCCCACGAGAATTGGACCAGCGTTGTCGTTCTCGGCCGGTACGTGGAAATTCCCAATAAGCCGGACGATCGCAAGGGTTGGGAATACGCGCGTAATTTGCTGCAGAAGCGAGCCAAGTGGTGGCAAAGCGGTTACACCATCACACAAATCCGTCGTAAGCCCAATCCGCCTGTCCCTGTTTTCTATTGCATCGTTATCGAAAAGCTGACTGGCCTTCGAGGCTCTCCCGATATCTCCGACTCCTCAAAACGTCCGGCGCGCGTTTCCCCAAGAGACTAGGTCCGCCTTGGTATCCGTACTTTTCCAAAAGGGCCGCCTGCTCTCGTGCCTACTCGTCTTCATGATGCGCCGGGGGGAAAACCCGCGAAATATAAACAGGCGTTCGAGCAAATCAGCGTAAACTGAAATTGGTATGGAAAAACTAAAAGCGTTTCAAGATGCCGCACACAGCAACGGGTACGTAGACGTGGAAGAAACGGACGACGGAACCGTTCTATGGCTCAAGAAGCCTACAGCCGACGCGGAAGACCGCATGTGTGTGGACAGCTTGACGAACAGCGTCACGGTGTTCTGGGCCACTATCCCCTGGAAAATAAACTCCAAGACTTTCCGGATAGTTTCCGAACTGCAGCAGTGGTTCATCCAAACGCCCCGTTAGAGTTATTCAAGGTCGACAGACGTTTCGCGCATCTCTGCCTGCTCTAGACGGTCCGCAAATATTGCAATCGGTGATGCCCCTAGACAACCGCCCGTGATATCGTGCGTCCGGCCTAATTAATTCGCCGGAGGAAAACCCATGCAAAGGCGTATGTTTATGAACCTTACCGCGAGCGCGGCGACGGCGCTGGCGTTCCATCCTCTTTCGCTGTCCGCTAAGTCATCGCAAAAAAATCTCACTACGTATCCCGATCCAGCCGTCGAAGTAGTCGATCCGCGCTTCGCGAAATATAAAGTGGGCAACGCCGCCGTCGAGCGACTTTATACCGGCACGCGTTGGGCCGAAGGCCCCGTCTGGTTTGGCGATGGGCGCTATCTGCTTTTCAGCGACATTCCGAATAACCGCATGCTCCGTTGGTTGGAAGACACCGGGGAAGTCAGCGTGTTCCGCAGCCCCTCAAACTACAGCAACGGAAACTTTCGCGATCGCCAGGGCCGCCTGCTCACGTGCGAGCATGATTCGCGCCGACTGACGCGCACCGAGCACGACGGCAGCATCACCGTGCTCATGGACAATTATCAAGGAAAAAAACTCAACGCGCCGAATGATCTCGCGGTGCATTCCGACGGCGCGGTCTGGTTCACCGATCCCGGCTACGGCATCATGTCTAATTACGAAGGCCATAAAGCGTCCTTCGAACTTCCCGCCGTTGTTTACCGCCTCGATCCCAAAACGCGCGACGTCACGGTCGTTGCCACCGACATGGACAAGCCCAACGGCATCTGTTTCTCGCCTGACGAAAAGCTTCTCTATATCGTGGACACTGGCGCTCCAAAGCATCCCAAAGACCCGCATCAAATCCGTGTCTACGACGTTGCCGATGGCGTCCGTCTAAAAAATGGCCGCATGTTCGTGGATATGTCTCCGGGCAATTCCGATGGCATCCGTTGCGATGTGGACGGCAATGTGTGGTCCGCCGCGGGCTGGGGACCAGAAAATTACAACGGCGTGCACGTTTTCGCGCCCGACGGCACGCTCATCGGCAAGATTCATCTTCCGGAGACTTGCGCCAATCTCTGTTTCGGCGGCGCGAAGAAGAACCGTCTGTTCATGGCCGCGAGTCAGTCTCTCTACGCCGTCTACGTCGGGACGGAGGGCGCGCAGACGCCGTGAAAATAAAATCGTGCGCCGCATGATGTTAGCGCGCGTTTATTTCTAATCCTAGAAAGTCTTGCGGAAAAGACGAATCATCTCCGCAAACGAAAGGTCGGTCGCTTCGGGATCGAAGCGCGGTCCTTCGTCTCGCGTAAAAGCGTGCTCCGCTGGATAGAGGAGAGTGTCATAGCGCGCACCGGACGCTTTCAGTGCACGGTCAATCGTTTCGCGGCCGGCATCGGGCACGTGTGGGTCTTTTGTGCCGAAGATCATCAAGAGTTCGCCGCGAATTTCCTTGGCGCGCGCCAACGAGCCCGCGTCCTGATCCTTCCCGAGTTTTCCGTCATGAATGCCGGTGCCGTAATAGCACACGGTTGCGCGCACATCGTGTTGGAAGGCGGCGCGAAACGCAAGGTGCCCGCCAATGCAGAAACCGACGACGCCTATTTTTCCACTGGCTACTTTGGGATGGTGTGCGAGCCAGTCCAGGCCTGATCGGCAATCGGCATCAAAATCCGCAACCGGAGTTTTTGCGGCGTCTTGCTGGCCGCGCGTGCGTCCGGCGTCATCGAAGGGAATCGCCGTTCCTGGCGGTTCTATGCGGCGATAGATTTCCGGGGCAGCGACCACAAATCCGTACCCCGCGAGCCGCACGCAGAAGCGCAGCAGGGGTGGAGTTAGCTGAAATATATCCGAATAGCACCAAATTCCCGGGTATTGACCTTCAGCCCTGGGTGAAGCGATGAAAGTTCGCATCGGCGAAACAGCGAGAGGAATGTCGGCGTAATCGGTATTCACAACCATGGGTTTGTCCTCGGGCCGATTCTCGCGGAGACACAAGAATCAGTCAACTCCGATGAAGGAATCGTTTGGGTCCATCCTGTGACATGAGTTGTTTGAGCTAGCCCTTCTTTGCCGCGATGGACGGCTCTGGAGTTTTTCTTGCCGGCGTGGTGGTAATCACCACCACGCTAATCAAAACGAACAGAGTTCCAAGGAGCGTTCGCAGGCCCAGAGGTTCGCCGCCAAAAAAATAGCCGATTATTACGGCTACGACGGGATTCACGTATGCATAAGTTCCGACTTTTGTTGGTGACTCATGATGCAGCAGCCAAACGTAAGCAGTAAATCCGATGATGGAGCCTGCGACAATCAGATACAGCAAGGACAGCCACGCGACTCGCGAAACTGTGCTCGGATGAAAATTGCGAAATTCACCCAGCGCTGCCGATGTGAGACCAAGAAGCACACCACCGGCGAGCATCTGCGCGCCCGAACTCATGACTTTTGAGGTTGGCAATGGCAGCTTGCGAGTAAGCGCCGATGCGATGGACCAGCTCATTGAAGCAAAAATCAGCGCAGCAGCGCCTTTCGTATCGATTGGCGCACCACCGAGGTTCAACGAGCGGCTCACCAGGACCCCTACTCCCGCGATTCCCACCAAGAGAGCCAGCGCCAGGCGCGGAGTGAGCTTCTGCGTTTGCAGAAAGAGAATTTCGGAAAGCGCCATGAAAACCGGGATGGTGGCCAACATGACGGCGGCAATTCCAGAGGGAACGCGCTGCTCCGCCCAAAACAAGAGTCCGTAGTCGCAGACGAAAATCAGTATCGCGAGCAATGATGCCGAGGCCCATTGGCGGACGTTCGGGGAACGCTCGCCCTGCGCCATCATCCAGCCAAAAAGGACAAGACCGGCAATCAGGAACCGCATTGCGGCTAGAAGAAACGGCGGAACTTCATGGACCCCCACGCGAATCGCAAGAAACGTGGATCCCCACACAAAGTAAATGATGGCGAAGGCCAGCAGAGTCTTCCACGTCGTGCGATGAGCGGTAGAGTCCATTGATTTCTATTAATACGGTACCAATTTCAAGATCAGCTTGCCGCTGCTTGCAAAAGAACTAAGCGAGCACATTCAGTCCAAATTGTCTGCGACGCGTTACCGCAGCGATAAATTGGCCAGCGAATCCTGATCCAGAGGCTCCAGTTGCGGAAAGGAATGGGCCGCTTCTCGCATGCGGCAGGCAGGCGTATAGTGACATTCGGAATGGTCACCTACGATAGCAGCGGCGCTGCCAGTCCCGAACCGTTCTCGCCCGGGTTTCTCGCCCGCACATTGTTCAACACCGACCACAAGGCGATTGGTCTGCGCTATCTATGGCTCGCGCTTGCCAGCGTTCTCCTCGGAATGCTCTTGTCGCTGCTCATGCGTATTCACCTCGGATGGCCCGGTTTGCAAATTCCGTTGTTGTCCGGATTCGGTGGAGCGGCGGAGCGCTACACGGCCCTCACCATGCTGCACGGCTCGTTGATGGTTTTTCTGGTGCTTACCACCGCGCCGCAAGCCGGCTTCGGCAACTATTTCCTGCCGCTGCAAATCGGTGCGCGCGAAATGGCGTTTCCAGTTATGAATGTGGTTTCCTTTTGGGGTACCGCTATCTCGCTTGTTGGGATGACGACAGCGTTTTTTGTCCGCCCCATTGTGGGCCTAACGCTCTGGACAGCCAGCGTTTCCCTCTTTTGCCTGGCTGGTCTGTTGACGGCGCTTAATTTCACTGTCACCACGCTCGACTTGCGCGCCAAGGGCATGACGTTGCCCAGAATGCCGCTCACCGTTTGGGCATGGTTCATCAACGCCATTCTCAGTATGTTGATATTCAGCATTCTTCTGGCGGCCTGCGTATTTCTTTTATCGGACCGCCTCCTCGGTTCGCAGTTTTTTTCGCCGCTGGCGTTTCTCTCTCAGCAGGCGCCAGCGATGGCGCAGGCTACATGGCTTTCACTTTGGCAGAGGTTGTTCTGGTTTTTCGCGCAAGCGGAAGTCTACGTCGCCATGCTCCCCTGCTTCGGAATCGTCTCGCACCTACTGGCGACCTTCGCTCGCAAACCCGTCTGGGCGGAACGCGCGGCCGTCCTGGCACTTTGTGCCGTCGGGCTATTTGGATTTTGCATTTGGGGCCAGCACATGTTTTCCAGCGGGCTCAATCCCTGGTCTCCGCTCGTTTTGTCGATGTTGGCGTCTTCGTTGGGTCTGCCTGCGTGCGTGTTAGTGCTGAGTTGGTTCGGCACGCTATGGAATTCCAGGATTCAAATCAATACTGCAATGCTTTTTGCCCTTGGATTCGTTTCTCTTTTCCTTTCGGGCGGGGTGTCTGGAATTGTTCTCGCGCGCAACGATCTTGCCGCGGCTTCCATAAGCGACGAGTTTGTTACGGGCCATTTTCATCTCGTCATGGGCATTGCCGCTACGTTTGGAATGCTTGGCGCGCTCTTTTTCTGGTTTCCGAAAATGTTCGGGCGCCGTCTCAACGAACCGCTCGGCAAACTCCACTTCTGGCTGACCTTCGCCGGGGTTTATTGCGTTTTTATGCCGATGCACTGGCTTGGACTGATGACCCACTGGCGGGCATCGGCGGCCGTTTTTGGAACTAATACGCCGATGGTTGATTCGCTTCAAATTCCATTTAGCGCGTCGCTTCGGACGTTTGTCACCGCCGCGACGATTCTCACCATCGCCGCACAATTACTTTTCCTTATTAATTTCTTCTGGAGCCTTTGGCGTGGTGAAAAAGTCGAAGAGCGTAATCCATGGCGCGCCACCACACTCGAATGGACTTTGGTGTCGCCCGTACCCGCCCATAATTTTGGCGAGGCAGAACCGGTTGTTTTTCGCGGTGCATACGAATTCAGCGGTCTAATCGGGGTGGAAGATTTTACAGTTCAAAATATTGCGCCCGCGCAAGTTGAACCTCCATTGACAGAGAAACAGTGGGTTAGTGATAGCGCGAAGGAGATTTAAGAAGAATTTTTATGCCAGGCACATCCATAGTTGATGAGATCGAGCTCATCATTGAAGACATCGGCGGGGGAGGAGGCAAACTTCCTCCTCCCGGCGGAGATGACGGAGACGAGGGTGGCAAACGCCGCGGACCTCAAATGCCTTCTTCGAGGCGCTACACGACGGCCATAGTTATCGGCATTGTTTCCATCATTATGTTTTTCATGGCAATGGCGAGCGCCTACCTTTATCTCAGGGCCAAAAGCGATCGATGGGTGCCGCTGCATCTTCCATGGATCATTTGGATGAATACGGCGATTCTCCTCTTGAGCAGCGGAGCGATGGAGTTAGCACGACGGCGGCTTGCACTGGCAGATGTTGCTCAGTTCCGAAGGCTTTGGACGGTTGCCACGAGTCTTGGCATACTTTTTCTGGTTGGACAACTTGCCGCCTGGCGACAATTCGTCCTGGCAGGTTTTTACGTGTCGACCAATCAGGGCAGCAGTTTTTTTTATATTTTCACGGGATTGCACGGATTGCATCTCGTTGGCGGAATCTGCGCGCTGCTCTACGTGGCTTTGCGCAAATTTGAAAAAGCCAAAGTGTCGCGGACGGTTGCTGCCGAAGTCGCTTCTTATTACTGGCACTTTATGGATGGGCTTTGGATTTTCCTGCTCGCTCTTCTCTATTTGGGCAAATGAAACGTGGGGAGAAGTGTGAGAGGCCAGCGGCCCAGATTAGTGTGTAACAAATTCAGAAACTGCTTCCGCGACGCGCGTGATTTGTTCGGAACGCAGTTCCGGAAACATCGGCAGGGAAAGCACTTCTTGCGCGGCATGCTCCGCATGAGGGAAGTCGCCGACTTTATGCCCTAGCGAAGCGTAGAGCGGTTGCAAATGCAAGGGAACGGGATAATAAACCGAGCTGCCGATTTTTTGGTCGTTCAATAGTTGCACAAGCGCATCGCGCCGCTCCACGCGAATCGTATATTGGTGAAAGACGTGTTCGAATCCTTCCGGGACGAGCGGCGGCGCAACGCCGGGAATGCCCAGCAAGAGTTTTGAGTAAGCTGCCGCATGCGCTTGCCTCGCTTTTTGCCAATCGGATAGGTGGCGCAGTTTTACGCGAAGAATGGCGGCCTGGATTTCATCGAGACGGCTGTTCCACCCAGGCTCGCTGCTGACGTATTTTGCGGCTTGTCCGTGATTGCGCAACGATTTTAGCCGCGCGGCCATTTCGTCGGAGCTAGTGACCACCATTCCTGCGTCACCGTACGCGCCAAGATTCTTTGTGGGATAAAAACTCAAGCAAGCCGCGTCTCCCAGCGAACCAGTGGGTTTGCCTCTGTACGTTGCTCCAATCGATTGCGCATTGTCTTCGATCACGCGCAAGTTGTGGGCTTGCGCAAATTTCAGAATCGGATCCATGTCGCACGCAAGCCCGTAGAGATGCACAGCAATAATGGCGCGGGTCCCGGCGGTGAGACGGCGCGCGAGATCGGAAGGATCGAGATTGTAGGTGTCCGGGCGAATGTCTACAAAGATGGGTTTGGCGCCGAGGGCGCTCACCGCGCTGCCGGTGGCGACAAACGTAAACGGAGGGATCAGCACTTCGTCGCCGGCTTGAACGCCACAGGCGCGGAGCGCGAGGATCAGAGCGTCGGTTCCCGATGCGACGCCAACACCGTGGGCAACGCCGCAGAGTTGGGCGATTTCTTGTTCGAACGCGGCGCTTTCACGGCCGAGGATAAATTGCTGCGACGCGAGAACGCGCTCGACGGCGGTTCGAATCTCCTCGCCAATGGCGGCGTATTGCGCCGAGAGGTCGAGTTGCGGCACGGGTTCGAACAGAGAAGTGGTTTGTGGATGCGCGCTCATTACGTGCTTAATCGCCTTTCAGATTTTGACGACTCTTGCCGAGTATACGTCATCGATCCGGTGCATGTGGCAATCCCTTATATAATGATGCGCCAAAGAAAATGTTTGCGAAACGGACAAATTGGAATCTGGAGACGAACCGGCTGAGCGCGGCGCTGGCGGCGCACCGTGCGGCGGGGAAGCCGCTCATTGATTTGACGAATTCGAATCCGACGGAGTGCGGATTTGCGTATGACGAGCAGGCCATCCTTGGAGCACTCGGGAATCCCGCGTCGCTGAAATATGAGCCGAATCCGCGCGGACTGGCGGTGGCGCGTGGCGCGGTGGCGCGGTATTACGAAGAGCGCGGTGCAGTAGTTTCTAGCGACGATATTTTTTTGACGACCAGCACCAGCGAAGCATATTCCTACGTGTTTCGAACGCTGTGCAATCCCGATGATGAGGTTTTGATACCCGAGCCGAGCTATCCATTGTTTGAATTTCTGGCGGATATTCAGGATGTGCGGCTGGTTCGCTACCCGCTGCTTTACGACCACGGATGGCAGATCGATTTTCACAATGTGAAACAGAGTTTCACATCTCGAACACGGGCCATCATCGTGGTTAACCCGAATAATCCCACAGGTAACTATTGCAAGCCGGAAGAGATGAGGAAGTTGAATGAAATTTGTGCAGAGCAAGGCGTCGCAATCATTGCCGATGAGGTTTTCTTGGACTTTGCTCTCGGTGGGGATCGCCAGGCGACGTTTGCTTCGAATTCCGGAGCGCTGACATTCACGATGAGCGGGATATCGAAAATTTGCGGATTGCCGCAAATGAAGGCGGCGTGGCTGGTCGTGAGTGGGCCGGAGTCGTTGAAAAAGGAGGCAGTCGCGCGGCTCGAGGTTATTGCGGATACCTATCTTTCCATGAACGCGGCGATTCAGTGGGCGCTGCCGACGCTGTTGGGGCAACGGCGTGAGTTTCAGAAACAAGTGATCGCGCGAGTGAAGGAAAATCTTGCCGAGTTGGACAGGCAGCTGGCGGGGCAGAAATCCTGCGGACGGCTGGAGGTCGAGGGCGGGTGGAACGCCGTGATCCGGGTGCCTGCGACCGGTTCGGATGAAGAGCTTGCGCTTGAACTGCTTGCGGCCGAGGGGGTGTACGTGCATCCCGGGCACTTCTACGACTTTCCGGCGGAGGGGTTCGTTGTGGTCAGCCTGATCTCGCCAATAGGTGAGTTTGCCCGTGGGATTAGGGAGCTACTTTCGGTATTTTGATGGCGCTCGGAATATCCTAGTAGTTTCCTGTGTAGGTATCTCCATAATTCAGAATCTGCACGTAGTACATTCTATGTAAACCCACATAACAAAATCTCAAGAAACCTTTTTTGTTTGTTCCCTCCTACTGATAACTTGCTAACCACAAACAGTTTATGGCGATTGAGGCATCGGGGAGCATGTGGCAAGTATCTTGCTGGCATGCAACCACGTCGAGGGGTGTGGATTTAGTGTCCTAAATCCCAATTAAGAAATTGGCTGAGCCTTTAGAGTGAAGCTTGCCCGGTGCGGAAAGAGAACCGGGGAGGAAAGCACTTTGGTTTCCCAGATTTCCCCAGGTTTTCGTGTTTGTACTGCGATTCGGGCAAGTAAACTTCGGCAAATGACGGGCTTAGGTGCGGTAGAGACATCCGGGACGTCAAGGTGAGTCTCAGAATTAGAACTGAAGACAGGACTAGAACGAAGAATAGACCGGAGGAAAGAGAAATGAATTTGGAAAATAGTCGGAGCCAATTGGGACGCTGGATGGTTGGATTGGGGATTTTGTTGGCAGCTGTGCTGTTATCAGTTTTGCCAGCCCGCGCGCAGGATTTTGCGGCGGTTACGGGCGTGGTGACGGATAAAGGCGGCGGCCCAGTCGGAGCAGCGGACGTATCCCTGGACAATGACAAAGTGGGCCTGCACGTTAAAACGCAGACGAATGAACAAGGTGTCTACCAATTCCTTCGTGTTCCGCCAGGGGATGGATATAACCTTAGCTTTTCCAAAACCGGCTTTAGGAAATTCTCTTTGAACAACGTGTACCTCGGCGTGAGTATCACGAGCACGCTCAATGCGGTCTTGGAGGTCGGTGCGGTAACCGAGACTATTGAAGTGAAGGCGTCGAGTGAAGGGACGCTGAACACGACGGACGCCAGCGTCGGAAATGTTTTGGATTCGGATATGCTCCACAGTCTGCCGCTTTTGATTCGTGAAAGCCCCGCGACCCTTTTGGGCCTGGAGGCGGGAGTGGTAGCGAATTCCGGCGGCGGCGCAAATCGTAATGGCGCGGTTACTGGCTCGCGAACGGACCAAGGCAATGTAACGATCGACGGTATCGACGTCAATGATCAGGCGGGAGGCTTTGCTTTTGCGACAGTAGCCAATGCGCCGATCGACTCCATTCAGGAGTTTAGGACGGTGACTGCCGATCAAGACGCAACCGGGGGGCGAAGCGCCGGCGGACAAGTGATGCTGACCACCAAGAGCGGCACGAATGCCTTTCATGGGGCGCTTTATGAATATAACCGCACAGCCGCAACCGCCGCGAATGATTTTTTTAATAATGAAGCTGGAGTTCCCAGGCCGGCGCTAACCCGTAACCAATTCGGCGGTGCGATTGGCGGGCCCGTTAAGAAGGACAAGCTGTTCTTTTTCTTTAATTATGAGGGACGCAGGGACGCTTCGGGCTCCGCGCAGTTGCGTATCGTGCCATTGGCTGCGGAGCGCAATGGCGGTTTGGCGTATGTCAATAACGGAACGGACGCGAGCGGCAACGCATGCACGTCTTCCGCACGACTAAACAATTCAGTAACCGCGCAGTGCATTACGATTCTCTCGTCCGCACAGGTAACGGCGCTTGATCCGCAAGGCGTGGGTGCAGATGCCGCACTGCTAGCCGTAACAAATAGCCGATACCCCCAAGCCAACGACCTCACTGCCGGGGACGGAATTAATACAGGTGGATTTCGGTTCAATGCTCCGAACCGGATCGACCATAACACGTATGTTGCGCGTATTGACTATAAGCTGTCGTCGAAGCAAAGCCTGTTCGGCCGCTTCAATATCGTGCGTGAAAATGACACTCAGGTTGTGTCCCAATTTCCCGGCGATCCGCCAGCGCAAACGTTCCAAGACCGAAGCTATTCGTACGTCATCGGACACAATTGGACGATTAACTCCAAGAACATCAACTCTTTAACCTTTGGGATCACGAATCAGTACAATAATTTCCCTGCGTCGCCGAACGCGTTCCCAACAGCTCCAAATGAATTCACCGATGGACCGTTCTCGGGGGCGTTCTTTAGTAATTTCAATATCCAAGGCCGCACCGTTCCCGTGCCAACAATCCGGGATGACTACACGATGATCAAGGGCAAGCACACGATGACGTTTGGAGTGGACGTTCGGCCTATCCACAACAAGACCAGTTTGGAGAATAATTTCAATTTCCTAGGCCTTGGAATTGGGGGAAATCTTACTAGCTTAGGCCCCGATGGCAGCACCCTGCGGCCCAGCAACATTCTCACCGGTTCACCGACGGAGAGGGCGGAGTACGATGCTAACTTCGCGTTCCTCTTGGGCCGGTACGCCAGCCAGAGCACCAATTTTAACTATACCCAAAACCTGCAGCCCGAACCGGCGGGCACTCCTGCTAACCGAGACTTTCATTACAATGAGCTCGAAACCTACTGGCAGGATTCCTGGCGTGCACGCAATGATTTGACCATAACGTACGGCGTGCGCTGGTCTTACTACAGCGTGCCATTCGAAGCGAACGGTTTTGAGACCGTTCCAAACATCGGGCCGGCTGCTCTGTTCAGTGCCCGAGTTTTGGCTGGGGAACAGGGAAATTCCAACAATAACGCCGTTCCATTCCTCTCTTACGGTTTGGGAGGAAAGGTCAACGGCACGCCTGGATATTTCCAGCCGACCTTGGATAATTTTGGGCCACGGCTGGGTATCGCCTGGAGCCCTTCGTTTACGAACGGGGTTCTCCACACAATGTTTGGGGATCGCAAGACCAGCGTTCGGCTGGGCGGCGCAAGAGTATTTGACCGCATCGCGAGCACCGTTACGTTCATCGCGGACCAAGTCGGATTTCTGTTTGACAACAACGCTGCAACGCTTTTCGGAAACGGTGCGGATCCTTCAGGATCACTGAAAAACGATCCGCGATTTACTAGCTTGAGCGCTCCGCCAGTCGCTATCACTCCGCCTATCCAGACAAATCCGACCACACCGTTCGTCGACGCGACTGGAGCTCCCTTTGGCGAGGCTCAGGGGCAGTTTATTTATGCAGTCGATCCGAACTTCAAGACTCCGTACGAGGATGTTTATACCTTCGGCATTCAACGGGAACTGCCGAGAAACTTCTCGTTGGAGGTCGACTATGTGGGCAGATTCGGCAGACGCCTATTTACGCAAGCAGATGCGGCGCAGATTGTGGACTTCAAGGATCCGACGTCGGGCCAGGGCCTGATCGCGGCCTTTAACGCTCTCGCCGTCCAAGCCCGCGCGGGAGTAAAGCCAGCAAACATAACTCCGGAACCATTCTTTGAGAATCAAATTTTCCCGGGTGCCAGTGCGGCCTTGGTGGGGTCTGGCTTTAACCAGCTACTACTGTTTGGCGATTTGAGTGACTTTGTGCAGGGGCTCAATGCGAATAATCTGTTGGCCTCCAACATTGGTTTGGATGGACAGTCGCCGACGATCGCTTACGTCTCGAGTAAAGGGTCGTCCAACTATAACGGCCTTCTGACGACTCTACGGAAGCGATTCTCGGATGGTCTGCAGATGGACTTCAACTACACGTTTTCTCACTCGATCGATAATACGTCCTCCGTCGTCAACACAGTGGCTGGAGGGCTTATCTGTGT
>Ga0210403_10002420_pt1 | contig 16854 bp, 14 predicted proteins | sample IncBWC19MmetaG_FD_150863 | JGI IMG/M metagenome (GOLD analysis project Ga0210403, IMG submission 150863) | Forest soil microbial communities from Barre Woods Harvard Forest LTER site, Petersham, Massachusetts, United States - Inc-BW-C-19-M | ecosystem: Environmental > Terrestrial > Soil >... | reverse complement strand
TCAAGGTCTACAACGGCTACTGGTTTTTTGGCCGACCGACCATTGAAGAGCTTCGGCAAGACTTGCGTGCTGTGTTAAAGAGATGCCGTCCGGACTGGGACATTAGCAAGCCGGAACTGAAAGCCGCATGGGAGCGCGGTGAACATGACGGCTTTTATCCCTATGACAAGACCTACGGGCAGGTGTTTCGGGAGCAAGAGTAAACGGCGATAGGGCTCCTCTTGCTCTCCGCGGAGTCGTTTTTTGTCTCGTGGGCTTAACAGAATGCTGAAAAACGCAATATGCATTCTGCAGGATATGAATAGCAACGCAGCTGATTGAATTCAACCTGATTAATACCGACAAGTCGGGTTGTGGGACTGCGACCTCCGCGCTTGGCATCGACTCTGGACCGAGTACGAGGCCCCTAGAAAGGGGCCTCGTCGCCGTTGGTCGGTAGTTCGGGCGGCGCCGCATTCGCATCACACTTTTCGGCGCGATCGAGCTTGCCGATCTTGCCCAGGTGGATCTCCGCGAGACGAACCTTGACCTTCTTGTGTTTCTTGTCGTTGAACTCGCGGTAGCGCAGCTCGCCTTCCACGGAGAGGTGCGTGCCCTTTTTCAGAGTGGCGGCGAACGTCGAAAGATTGGCCCACGCGATCATCCGGTGCCATTCGGTACGATTCACGTACTCGCCCGATTTCTTGTCCTTCCAAGACGCTTGCGTGGCGAGTGATAGAACGGTGTATTCGTTACCGCTCTTCGTGCTCTTCACTTCGGCGTCCTTCCCTAAAAATCCAATTAACCTCACGGTGTTGTCATACATCGAAAAATCTCCTTTGATGCCCTGAGTCTCTCAAGGCACACCACCCGGAGGGCGCGAGTGTTGAGACAGCTCCCAAGTGCCAAGGTCTGCTTTCTTGGAGGGTGCCCGCGGAGTGGGAGGAACCAAGACCCCGTAGGGGCGCTCCCGCGAAGCAGAAGACCGCCGTGCCGCCGGGCGCTGGATTGTTTGCACTCGCGGTGCTTGAGAGTGAAAGCGGCTGAAGAAGGAGTTAAGGCGACAACACCGCTGAGGTGGGATTTGTGGCGACCGAAGTTTAGAGGATGCGGAACGCGTGAAATAGCTCTCGCTAGGCTGATTTGGAAGGGGAGGGCGGATCAGTATGTGAACGCTCCGATTCGCGGGCGCCTTATTGTCCTGAACACCGCCGCAAAAAGGGGCACGTCGAGTGCGAACGGAGAGTACATTGAGCTACCGCAGACAAGAGTCAAGGTGAGTAGCGGACACGCAGCCGGAAAGAACGGCTGCTCTCCGCAAGGCAAACCGCGATGCTAGCGCTTTGCCATTTTCTGAGCCATGTACAGGAGCAGTTTGCGATCTCCTTCTTCCGTTTTGGACAACAGATGCGGAAGCTTGCCTAGATAGCGTGCATCTTTGCCGCCACTGCCCCACGCGATATCTTCTGAGGACTTCCGCTTGGGCAGATTTGGCAGCTTCGGTGGTTCCTCGCCATCGTAGAAAAGCTGGTACATGGGAATTTCCATAGCACGGGCCAATTTCTCCAGCGTTTCGATGGCCGGGACCGTGTGCCCGTTCTCAACTCGGGAGATGTAACAGCGAAGCAGTCCCGTGCGCTTCTCTATGTCCCCCTGAGAGAGCTTCTTTTCTTCCCGTAGCGCCCGCAACCGGTCTGCGATCACCATGCTCGTTTTACCTCTCTGTGGTCATACATGGCACATTTAACGAAACTCTAGACTCAAATCTAATCGCTCGCAACTAAGCAAGACTCTCAACAAACCAACGCGCTCATGGCGTCACATGGTCCAGGTTCCCAGCTACAATTGCTCGACTGCGGAGACCCAGCGTCGAATAATTCAAGATGTTGTAACTTCACCGCTGGCGTCCGCGCTGCCCGCGGCACGGGTGCTATCAACTTCAATGATCTGCCTCAGGTCAGCAACGTGGGTCTTGGTAAAGTAAATGGTGGCACTCTCCTGAGCAAGAATGACCTCAAGCCGCTGGTCTGCCATTCCGGCAAACAACTCTTTCAACACATTCCGCGAACCATTCGCGTGTTGGAACATCGCGCTGTGATTCGGGCAGAGCGCTATGTAGTTCTGATAGTAGCGGTTTTTCAGATCTTCAAGGAACTCGACTTTTTCAAAATAGTGTCTGCCGTCGTCGAGCTTGAACGGAAGCACCCCCTTACAAATCTGGCAGATCATCTCGCCGTCGGTCGTGTACTGTTCACGAAGGTATTCCGCAGCCTGCTGTTTCACGCTGTCTAGGTCAATCGACACCGACCGCAAGCGCTCCTCGGCAATTTTCCTTGGCGCATTGCTAGCTTCCTGGGCTACACGCGCTGCTCGCAGCCCCGGGTTATGGGGTTCATGTTCCGGTAGTTCTAAATTGTGCTTGCTTTTGAAATCGGCAAGAATACGTTCCTGGTCCGCAGGAGGCAGAGCGGCGAATTGCTGAGCGCGTTCGAGGGTCTCTGAGTCCAGAAACCCCAGCTCTTTCGCGGTAGTCTGCCTTTTCTTATCTTCCTCGGACCGCTGCCGTTCTTGTTCGCCGAACTGGACAGCCTTGAGCCAGGGCCAACCCGCGTCGAAAGGAAAACCTTCCGGTAGCAGGTCACGAGAAGCCTCGGCCGGTCGTACAAACGAATCATTACCTTGCGGGACCCATGCAGCCGCTTTCAAAAGATAGACCATTTGTGAGCTGGCGTAGTGGGCTCCGCAGGAGTAGCTCTTTTGATATTGGGCCTGGAAGCAGTTAGGCTGCGGCGGCAGCGAACTCATCGTTTGCCAAACTAGCTTGGAGATAGCCAAGGAAGGCTTTGACAAAGCCTCCTTGAGCCCTGGAATGAAATAGTCGCGATCGACTCGCGATGTAGACCGGTCGCCACGGACCGAGCGGAGATAAGGCCAGTCCGGGTTCGACGCGCACGACGCTGCAAGGATCTCCAATCGTGTCTGCGCGCCAACAGCCTTGGCGAAGCTCGCTAGTTTGCCCATGGCTATTCCGCAATCTTGATAACTCGAAGCCAATGGCACACGCTTCGCATCCTTCCCAAGTGCTTCGAAATACGCAGTCAACCCTGTATCCAGAAAGGGGCGGTCAAGAAAGATACGCGCCGGGTTATGCCACTGGCCGTCGCCTCCTTCGAAAATGAAATATTCGGCAAAGAGTCTCGCCTGGCCTGCATCCTTTTCGAACAGCCCGATGAAGCGCCTTAGGTCCTGTTTTCTTGGCTTAAGGTTAGGCCCACTCCTGTAGCGCTGTTTCAGAATTGCCTCGACCTGTTCGGGTTCACCGACTTGACGAACACCGATTTCCTCAAGAAACTTTCTAGCATTTTCCTGTTGGAGCTTACTCTTGCCAGATGTATAGGTGGTTGCATCTACCCGCGGCAATCCGTCGTCGTGCTCGACGCTTTCGCTCGGCAGAAAGCAGTTGCGGCCAGTGCTGTAGTTGCCGTCAATCAGACGCACGATTCTTGAATTGTTCAAGTCCTTGCAGCCGCCTCGTGGGCTGAGCTCTGTATAGAGCAACGAATAGAGTTTCTGATGCCAATCCACAGACTTGTCCGAAAGCCATGACATGAATCTTTGATCAGGACCTGTCAGATACCGCCGCGACGACGATATATAGCGTGCCTCCTCGGATGCGTTGTCGGACAGATATGCAACGAACTCATCGATGTCCCATTGGGTAGTCGCTAAAGCAGAAAGTAGACGATCCGCATTGGTATTCTTTTGCGTTGCACCAGTCGCCCATTGTGGTGGTTTATCTTTGTAGTCTATTAGAAACTCGATGTCCTCAGACGAGAGCAAATCTTTCAGAGAAGCCTTTGCTTGGAGCAGGTACTTGGCCGGAGCATGCGACTTGAAGTGGGTGGGCGTAAGCGACTGATTATTCATCTCCTCGATGATGGCTGCCCGGATGGGTTTGTATCTCTCAGGAATCTGATCTTGCGGGTTGGGTAAAACAGAAAGGACATCAGTGGTGAGCAATCCCATGTCGCGAATGTGATGCAGGGAAGCAGCTGTTAGCGTTGCAAGCTGGTGGAAGAGAGGTTGATTGGCTGGTGTCTCCTTGATGCTGGCACGGCTCAATTCAGGCACGAAGGGTGCATGTAGGTGAAATCGCAACCCAGATACTTCCTTCTCAGCCGGAAAGAAAACTGCCACGAGGCCTGGAGTCGCTGGGATAATCTTCATCTGTTTGCCTAACGGTTTGTCAGTGTCAATCTGCTGCGCATCGGGGAGAACATCAAGCGCAAAGGCAACGGCGACACGTTGCTTCTCCAATCCTTCCACAGATTGATCAAACTTCAAAAAGTGCGAGCTCGTTGTGGTCTTGGCTCCCCTCTTTGTCAGCACCTCGAAGTGATTGTCGGAGTGTTGAAGGCGTAGCACTTGCCCACGGTCTGCGTCATCAACGTGCCAGCTAATCGATTTTAGATGGGTGAGAAAGAGCAGGGTCGTCTCGGCCAGTTCACTAAGACCAGCGTGGACTTCGCTGAACGCATCGTCGGGATTCTTCTTTGGATTGTTAAACTGGAATTCGAAGGCGGTCCTGTCCTCCAATTCTGGTTTTGGACTGAGTGCGGTTGGTAAGACGAGGTCCGTAATCGTGAAGGAAAATGTTGGCGACCAGATTTGTGGGGATTCGCAGTAAGCAAAAACCGCTTTGAAGCCAACTCCGAACCGGCCAATCTTATCTTCTTCACCCAGCTTCGTCCCTTCTCCTATATCCGTAATGCCCCAGATGTCGGACTTGCTGAACGGTGCACCATCGTGCTCGAATCTTATTGAACCTTTCGTCAGAGCGAAGCTGGCTTTCGTAGCGCCTTTGTCCTCGGCGTTCTGGAGAAGCTCATAAATAAAATGTGCGCGATCAGGGTAAAGATCCTCGACGATTTTGCGGATGCCACGATGCCTTTTCAGCACCGAGGCAAGCGCCTGCCTGTCGGCTCGAACATCATCGAGGAAACCCATTCTTATCCAGACTTTCTTACGCTGATAGTACCGAACAAGATTGAGGTAGCATGGATGTCTCCGCTGCTCGCGGCCTGTTGTAATTCCTCCATATGCTGTTTGAAATCGGTTTCGGCGCGCGCGAATTCACTTTGTTTCATTAACCTGATCTTGTCATTACTTGCGCGGGTAATCTGGGCTTCAATCGCATTGCATCGTGCTCGGTGGCTGACTCTGAGGCTCTGGATGCGATGTTCAACCTGTTGGCGATTTTCGGCAATATGATTTGCTTGCGCCGCAATCCACTTCGCATGATGCTGCGCATCCAGGCTCCCAATGCTTGCCTCTGACGGCAGCGTGGCTTCGTCCGCGTCTGTTGCTGCCTGCAACCACGTAAGGAGCGCGTTCTCTATCTCCGGAGAAGAAGCAACTGGCACTAGGACTTCATCGAGCCTTACGCCATGTTTTTTCCAACGAAAGAGCCCAAAATCGTAATTACCGGCTGGAGTATCAACATTTTGCACTGCGAGCGAAACCTGTATCGGTTCATCGAGTTGCAAAAACCGCGCTGCCTGGCGCACCAGCGGATGCATGACCGACAGATATACAGCCTTTGGATTCTCAGCTGCCGTTGTTTGGTCAAACGTGACCGCCACGGTTGGCTGCCCCCCCTTGAGCCACTTTTCCCAGTCGCGCGCAACGGGTTCGATCGAGCGTGGCAGGCGCTTGTAGTCGTCCAACACGCTGGCTCTAGCTTCCTGGCTAAGACGCAGAGTCTTGAGCGGCTTTTCTCCAAGTAAGTACGCAGTTTCAGCACCGAGCCGCGCCGACAAATAAGAGCTAACACAACGCTGAAGCGCGACTGGTGAAAGCCAATAGCTCTCAGCGGCCTCGATCTCTTTCTGCCACGTCTGATTGGGGATGTTTAGGCCGAACAACTCCGCTTGCCTCGATTCGAGTTCCTGTTCCTCACGGAGCAGTCGAATGCTATTGTCCGCAAGCTGGCGAAGGCGCCGCTCGCGTTCCTCCTCCGTCAAGGTGAAACTCTCGGCGATGTCATGAAGTTCTTTGGTGATGGTTCCAAGAATTTCTTCGTTGCCGCCGATCGAATGCTGAAAAACGCCAATACGCCACAGGCAGCGTTCATAGATGTCCGCATCCACCGTGCCAGGAGTCACGAAATTGACGATCGCAACGGTCCTGCTCTTTTGGCCATAACGGTCGATACGCCCTATGCGTTGCTCGATTCGCATCGGATTCCAGGGCAGATCGTAATTAATCAAGAGGTCGCAGAACTGAAAGTCGAGGCCTTCGCAGCCCACCTCAGACGAGAGCAGGACATCAATTGCGTCGACTTCTTCTTTCGGCAAAGCGAAGCGACCCCTCAAACTTGCACGCTCTTCATCCGGTATACCGCCGTGAATCACCCCGTAGCGTAACTTGGTGCGGTGCGTTCGATCTGCCAAGTAAGCCAGGGTGTGGCGAAACGTGCTGAAAACGAGGGCCTTGTTGTTTGGCAATTTATTCTTGTCTTCAAGCACTCTGACATATGCCTCGACCTTAGGGTCACGAGGATCAAGATTCCGAGCCAGGTCGATTAGATTTGTTATGTCGGTCCGGACCTGATCGACAAAGCTGAGGTCCACATTCTCTTCACCGCTGTCGCTGGCCTCCATCAGTTCAAGCTGGTTGAGTTTGCCAGTCAGGATGTCCTTGAGAAGCGGCGTTAGACCGAAGAGGCAACTTGCCGCTTGTCGGCGAATAGTGGTCATCATGAATTTAACGTTCTGCTGCCCGTGGCAAAACGCTAGAATTCGTGCAACTACGTCGAGGAGGCCGTCGTGGATCTTCTTTTGTGCCGGCGTGAAGTCGATGGTGAGAGTTTCTGGCTTTCGGGTCGTGAACTCTCCTATATCACGTCGACGCGTGCGGTTTATTAGTGGGCTGAACGTATACAGCTCTTCAAGAGCCCGAATCAGCCCGACGCGCTCCGCATCAGAAATGGCATCCAGTTGTAAACGACTTTGGATAGTCTGAAAAGCCGGTGATGACCTGAGAAACAGGCGTCCCCATTCGGTCTGGGCGACCTCATCAAGACTCCCCCGCGCTTCGCGCTGCCAGCCTTCGTGAGCGGCACGGCAATGCTGTATTGCCGAATTGACATAGCGATTCGGTTCGGCCATTTGTTCAAAACTCGCGTGGTCGATGATCAGGTCGGGCCGCAACACATTAAGAAGTGTGTAGAGGTCTTCGCTGGCCAACTGAACGGGCGTAGCGGAAAGAAAGACCACCGCATCTGCGTTATCGCAGAAGTATCGTACCCCTTGATGGAGGAAGGTTTCCGAGTTCCGAATGTGGTGCGCCTCGTCTACGATCACCAAATCAAACTTTGGTGGCGGATCGAGGCCGACTAGACTCTGATCTTTGCCTGCGGGATCTCCCTCACGGCCGACTAGCAGATCGGAATCAAATAGAGAAAAGGGAAGAATGGCCTTTGCATACTGTTGTGGCCATTGCCCTTCAAGATGCGTTTCCTGCAGGCAGTGCCGCAGTAACCGACCGTCAAGCGCGGTAAAGGTTTCGTCGAAGCGCTTCAATTCGAGGTACCATTTGCGTTCAGCCACGAGCGCTTTGGGACAAATGATCAGCACGGACGCAAGATCGGTCCGGGCGCGCAGCTCCTTCATGATCAGTCCGGCTTCGATAGTCTTGCCAACACCCACCTCGTCGGCAATGAGCAGGCGAGGACGATCAGAGCGGATAAGCTTCAAGACTGGCCGATACTGGTAGGGCACAAACTGAACCCGACCCGACCGTAAAGAAAAAAGTGTAGCGGTGGAAGGAGAGAGAATCTGTACGCTTGTGAGGTGAGCTTGCAAATCCTGGGCCGTGACTGTCCTGCGCTCAGCTGACGCGGTGGGTGGTGTTTGAAGCTGAGTTTCGTAATAGGTCGTTTTGACATTATTTTGAAAAACCCGATATCGATACTCCCCGGCGCCAGGGATTACTTCGAGTACGGGGACAATCACCGCTGGGTTTGAACGAAGTGCGACGAGATCCCCTGTTTGAAACAGTGGAGCAGTGACGGGCAAACTAGTGGTTTGGTCTTCCGCAGACGCCGCTCTACCTGCGATATTGAGCTCTTCCGCATCCGTTGATCGCATCAACATGGCCCACTGTTCCGCAATCTCTGGATCGTTATGGGCCAGTTTATTCTTAGCATTTTGAATCGCTTCCGGCAGCACGTCCAACTTCTTAATGAATTTGAGAATGTCGATTATTAGAAACGGAAAATCTCGAAACTCGTCCAGTCTTTCGGTCAGTAGCCTTTGGATTCTGGATTCAGTACCGATGTCGATGTGACCGTTCGAGAATTGAAACGCATAGATAAGTGCATCCCCAACGTTCGCCCAATGCTTGTGATTGTGCTGAGTTATGATTTTTTCTGATGGCACAGTGCACGGAGAAAACCGTAATAGCAAGCCGTCGCCCTTGCCGTTCTGAATCCAAAGGTCAGGAAGACTTCCAAAAATCGGTACCAAAAATGCCGGAACTCGTTCGCGCGGGTTCGCGAAGCCAAAGAGCGGAAGTCCAGAAGGACTCATCATAGGAGCCCCGATTGGCGATAGAACCGTCGGATCAAATGTCGAATCGTACCGTGGAATTCGATCGGTCGCATGCCTGTATCTGCGTCGTAGGTTAACGGCACCGCACGCCACACTTTCAGAAGAGTATTTGCCAAGGCCCCATCCTCCAAGAAGCAGGTTGGTAGAGCCACAGCGATGATGCCCTGACGGATGTCGATACACTCGTCGATTTGAATTTCCACGGCGGAACATCGATCATCGCAGCCAGGGTCCCCGCCCCCGTTGATAAGGCGAAAATACGATTCAACCTCAGTTTCGTTCGACGCAAAACGAAGGCCGCATTTAGGTTTGTTGGATAAATACTGCTCGTCGGTTTCGAAAAACGAACCGACAATCTTTCTGGCATTCTCGACGATCTCAAGAACTTGGTAGCTGCCCAATGCTTCGGTTCGTTTAATGGCAGGTTCGTACAACCCGCACTGAGAGGCTCCGGTGTCAAATGGATATATCCTTTTGGCCTTTTTAGATATCGTGGCGGGCCGAAAAACGAAGCAGATCGGGTAGAAACCAACATCTCGTGTTGGCGTCGTTTGAGAAGAGTCTCGGTACGCTGGCCGCCCGTAGAAGAAATATAGCAACCGCTCTTTGAAAATGGCGCAGTCATTGGTCTGAAGCATGTTGCTTGCCTGGATCGAAGCCAGGTGGAAGTACTCCGTTGTGTGCACCAGCGGGAGTTCGTGCGAGCCCAGCGACTGTTTCTGGATGTACTCAGCGAAGGACGTCATGCCCACATCTCCGATAGGCGGCGAAAGCAGCGGTCGCGGTGCTCAGTACCGGATGCAGAAATCTGCACGAGCCTGACGCCAATTTGTTGGCGGAAATAGTTGGTCGTCGGGTGTTGTCCTGCCCGGGGTAAGGCGAGGATATCATGCATCCTTGGTGTAGACATCCACGTTACGGTACCGGCCCCGTAACCACTTGCTCCAGGCTCTGTTGGCTCTCGGAGAGGGAAACCTAGAATTTCCGTTGAGGAATGCGCAGAAAATCCCCGCAGTATTTGTAGCACCAGCCTGCCGGTCCTATCCGAATTTTGGCAACGATATTCTCTCGGCCATGCAAGCGTTTCCTAACTGAATCCTGTGTGCTTGACTATTCGCTTTTTCTTCGCCTATGATTAGAACCTTGTCGCAGGAGCCAATAGTAGCTCGTTATGAATTTGCCCGTGCCAGCAAGAAGCGTCGAGAAACCGTCGCCCTTAAAACCTTGGGTGCTACCAGCGCGAGGGTTGACGATCTATTACGGGTGCTCAGAGATGCCACGCCTCTCTCACTACTTCCTTCCGACACTTCTGCTCAATGACAAGCGTATTCTCTACTTCGACGGCGCGAATCAGATCAGCCCGCATTTGATTGCTCGTTTTGCAAAGGAACGCGGCCTTGAGCCTTCCGTGTTCAACGAACTCATTCTCGTTTCCCGTGCGTTCACTTGCTTTCAACTGACGGGATTAATCGAACGTGCGCCAGAGTATCTGCGAAAATTCCCGGCTAACGTCCTAATCGTTACCGCGCTACCCGACATGCATTTCGATGAAGATGTGCAGGAGCTGGAGGCGCGCGCATCGTTTAAACATGCCCTTGAAGGCCTCGACGCGCTTGCCCCTCTCCGCATCCCTACCGCGGTTTTCTCAGACGCAGCTTCATTCAAGACGCGGAGAATGGATTTCTTCCGCCTGCTCTGCAAACAGGCAGACCAAGTTGTAAAGGTTGAGACACACCCCGACAGCGAACTTTCCTTTACCTGCGAGAAAACCGCGCGGCTTTTATCTCAGTGAACTGATTCGGCGGAGGAGCGCTATGGGCAGAACCGTCCCTACATTCGTTCAACTCATTCAACAAGCAGCAGACCGATGGAAAAAGTTTAGACGTGCTCTACGCCGCGAAGACCAGCCGCATTTCGACAGGCTTTTTGTGAGGGTGCGTTGCTACACGCAGGCAGCAACGTACCAGTGCAATGACGACCCGATGGCGGCCATTCTTCTCTCCATCGCACTTGACCAGGAAAAACGTCTGTCCGCGGTCGAGAAAGTCCTTCAGAACGCAGGGGTGATTTGTGAAATTGCAAGGATGGATTCTAGACCTCTACCCCAACCAGCGCGGGATGACGCTGTGGCTGATCGACAGGAATCAAGCCCACTACTGTTTGACAGATGAATTCGTTCCCGCTTTTTACGTTTCAGGGAGTACGGAGAAGCTTGCTCGCCTTCAGGATGCTGCGCAGACGCAAACCACTGACCTCCGAACTGAACTGACGGAGAGGATCGACCTGTGGCTGAATGCCACACGCCAAGTTCTCAAAGTGTCCGTTTTGTGTCCGACAGACTTTATGGGCTGGGGGTATTGGGTACATCGTTTTGACTCTCGCTTGCAGCTTTACAACAGCGGCCTCATGGTCGCTTCTTTGTACTGCTGGGAGAAGGGGATATTTCCACTTGCGTATGTAGAAGTGGAAGTAGGTGAGGCCGGCAAAATTCTAGCAATCGAATGCCGCGACAGTGAATGGACGCTGGACTACGAGATGCCGCCGCTCAAGATCATGCAGATTCGGCTGGCAGGTTTGTCGCGGATTGATCCCGTCCACGGTCGACGAGCTGCGCTTGAAATCGAACTGGATGGACAATGCTGGGAATTGGATGAAGCAGACGATCCACCGGCATTGGGTTTCGCCCGCTTATTGGCGCGTGCAGACCCAGACGTGATTCTATCGGAATGGGGAGACTCAACAATTCTGCCTTTGCTTCAACAGCAAGCAAAGCGTTTGAAATTCTCATTGGAACTGAATCGCGATAAGAGAGCGGCAGTTCAGCAATCCAAGCCGCGCAGCTATACGAGTTACGGTCGGATACTCTTCAAGGCCGCCGCGACAACCCTCTTCGGTCGGATTCATGTGGACAAGCAAAATTCGTTTATTTCTGAGAAGTGCGATTTCGCAGGGCTTTGGGAACTGGCCCGAGTCACAAAACTGCCAATCCAGTATGCGGCCCGGACGACGACAGGCACGGGTATTTCGTACATGCAAATGGAGCTGGCGCACCGCGATGGGGTGCTGATACCAGAACAGAAAGCCGAGCCAGAAGATCCGAAGCACCCGGATGAATTGCTGGCCGCGGATCGCGGCGGACTCGTTTTTGTGCCCAAACTAGGCTTCACGCCGAACGTGGCCGAGCTGGATTTTGTAAGTCAGTTTCCAAGCATCATGGCACGATTCAACATTTCTCCCGAGACCGTGAATTGTCCTTGCTGTCTGGATGCGCCTCGCATACCAGAGTTACGGTATCGCATTTGCCAGAAGAGAAGGGGAATTACGAGCCGCGTGGTCGAACACCTCATTGCCAAGCGCACGGAATTGAAGAAGCTCCAAAAGACGGCCGTACCTGCCATCGCAGCACGATTCAAATTGCAGCGTGATTCGTTGAAATGGCTCCTCGTGTGCTGCTTCGGTTACACGGGTTACAAGAACGCACGTTTCGGTAAGATCGAAGCCCACGAAGCAATCAACGCAGTGGCACGCGAAACACTCTTAGTAGCAAAAGAACTGGCGGAAAGCCGTGGATTCGAACTTATACATGCGCTCGTTGATTCCCTCTATGTGTGGAGAGAGGGTGCGACCCATGAGGACTACGAGCACCTTGCTCGTGATATTGAAGAACAAACGCAACTTCCTTTAGCAATTGAGTCCGTCTACCGATACGTTGTCTTCCTTCCCTCGAAGCAATATCAGGATGTTCCAGTCCCGAATCGCTTCTTCGCAGTCGGGGAAGATGGCGAGGTCAAAATCAGAGGGCTCGAATGCCGGCGCCATGACACACCTCCTTTGCTAAACCGAATGCAACGAGAGGTCATTACAATCCTGGCCGAAGCCCACGACTATGAGTCCTATCTTCAAAAACTCGAAATTGCACGCATTGTTCTGGCTGGCTATGAAGAACGGCTAGCGAACGGAGATGTAGAGATCAAAGACCTGGTGGTGAGTAAGCGGATCACCAAGGAGCCGCGAGACTATCAAAAGGCTGGTGTCACTGCAATTGCTGCTCAGCAACTTTTCGGAAGCGGAGTAAAACTACAGCCTGGTCAGAACATCGAATACATCATTACGGACAGTGAAGCCTCCGTACCAAATGACCGCGTGCGCGCCTTCGCGCTTTGGGAAGGATGGCACGGCTATGACCGGCGTAAATACGAAGCCATGCTGCATGAAGCGTTTGAACCCTTCGTACAATTCATCCCCAGGACTGCGCCCTCTGTTTCGCTAACCGCTTCCTGCTCGGAAGATGACCTGAAGCGCTTCCCCCTTTTCGCTGCCTTGACAATAACCCGCTCCTAAATCCACTACGCTAGATACAACCTTCGTATGCGCATCGGAGTTCGTGTCTCATCAATCGAATGGTTGCCAATCCGCACTTGTCTTTTCGGCCCCTGTGGCACACCTCAGAAGAATATCGGGCCTCAAAAAGAATGTGCTTTTCATGGTGCTATATGTATAGTAGCATGTTCATGGCGAGACCTGGTTCTAGGCGGATGGTTCGGGAACGAAGATGGTTATCCGGCCAGGAAAGGGAATGACACAATGAACCGCAATCTACCGCGAGTGGCGTATCGACCGCGTGAAGCCGCTGAGGTCACTGGCCTTTCTCTTCGGTTCCTCTACTACGCGATTCAGCATAAAGACCTACCCACAGTACGAGTGGGCCGTTGCCGGCTGATAACGGAGAAGGCTTTGCGTGAATGGCTGGAGCGTAAGACTGAAGCAACCGTTCAAACCGAAAGCTGAACCAACTAATCGGTCATCCGTCCAACTCCTCAAACACCGGACTTCATTCCCGCTCGTGACCCCGTTAATAGAAGCTGTTTTTCCTCCCGAGGCGACTGGTCCAGGATTTCGTCAATCCGTGCCTTGTCTCGAAGTGTTGTTTCGGCGGCTTGCCCTTGGCTAGCAAATCTGCCAATGATGTGGCGCCGTGATTTGCCCCTGCAAAGCCTCTGTAGGTTTTTCCCCTTCATGAGGGCGTGAAGTATTCAGCGATGACCGGGAGCAATTTGTCGGCTGACTCTGGCGTGAACTGCGGGGACTGTGCAACAACAATGTGCGTGAACGCAGAGAACTCGAACGCGTCCGAGGGCGTCAGATGAAATGGTACAACCGGTTCAGCACGCAAAGGTGCTGGGGCTTGCGTTGCAACCACCAGAGCAGTCGTATCTTCAGGTCGATATTGCTTTAACTCAATCAATCCTGTCTTCCAATCACTGTTTTGAAAATGCATGCGCATGAGGTCCTCCACTGGAGGCTGGTCTTCAAGATGGTGTTGGTTAGTGGCAATGCAGAGTTTCCGAATGGTTTCCTCGGGCGATGGTGTGCCCGAACCTCCCGATCCTACTCTACGAGGTGGAAATGGATTCGTTGGGAAAACATAGGTAAGGTCGCGAACCCACCGGTTCGCGATGGCGAAGGCCAGATAGTTACTCGAATTGAGAGCGTCCGAACCTAAGCGGGGCTCGCTTCTTTTGTCGACAGGAAAGGCCAACAGTTCTGCCACGAGATACACCCAACCTCCATCACCTAATCCCAGGTCGGCGTGCGCATCGACATGCATTACTCCGAACGGTGCATGCAACTCTCCGTCCTGAAGCCAGCGGCGCCAAACAGTAAAGGCATCTCTATGTTCGACAAATTGCTGACCCGGGATTTTCGGATCCCTGCGCAAGTGGCATCGCTGTTCAAGAAAAGAACGAACTTCATCTTCGGACGCTAAATGCTCGCACTCATCATCCTCAAGCCGACCCGTACTCCCGCGCCAGTGGGCAACGGGCCAAACAAAGAAGTCCAGATCGAGATCAAGGATAGTGTCCATTGCTTTCAACCCGAATCGATTCAGACCTGTGGAGGGTATTCATGGCTACACGCCTCAACGATGGTCACGATGTAACGACCATTTTACTTCCGAAACCGGCTCAGGCCGGGTTTCAGTCCGGCACTTTTCTTTTTCGGTGTCAGCATTGGCCAAATAAACCCTCAAAACGCCTGGATGGTGGGAGCTTCCGGCTACCCGGAGATTTGGCAAATTTTTGGCAAAACGGTTTTTTGATGACAAGTCCCCGGGAAGGGAAAACTGAGAATCGCCGCGTATATATTGGTGATTTGAATGGTGGGCCTGGGTGGACTTGAACCACCGACCTCGCCCTTATCAGGGGCTTTTATGGTGCTATATGCATAGTAGCGTGGCGATGATTACCAGTTCTAACCAAAGGTGAAATCAAGGGCGTGAACGCCAGGATCGAGGAATTCAATCTCGAAGGTTCGGTCCACGATTGAACCTTTTTGCCGGATGAGTTGATAGAGTCGGGGCTCTCGAATTTCGCCAGAGCCATCCGGAGCAACATCAATGCCGCAGTTTTCACCGGGGGCGGCACCATCCAATCGTACGACAAAACGTACTGGCTTGGCGTCCTTTGCGGGAGCCAGCACCAGATGCAGGTCCCGGCTGTGGAACCGAAACGCGATTTTCCCCGGCACTGCCTCGAGCACGGCGCTCTCGGCATTGACGTTCCACGACCCACTCAATCCCCAATGGTTTAAGGAGAGCTTCACGGGCGCGCTGAATGCCTGGGTTGAGTCTTTATGCAGTTTTTCGGGCGAGGCGAAATTCTGTGCCTGGCGATATCCGAGATAGGTTTCGGGAGATCGCTCATCCGTCCAGTCAGGAGCGGCCTCGATTCCAACACCGGATACGCTGATCGTGTCAGAAGCGAGGCCAGTTGCCCCGTTTTCCTTCAGCAGCTGTTGGATGACGCGTTCGATTTCACCGTAATCGCCTTCTCCAAAGTGGTGGTACCGAATTCGCCCTTTCGCGTCGACGAGATACTGGGCGGGCCAAGCTTCGTTATTAAACGACCGCCAGATCTTATAATCGCTGTCGATAGCCACCGGAAAAGTAACCTTCAATTTGCGCACGGCATTTTCCACGTTAGTCGGTTCGTGCTCGAACGAAAACTCCGGCGTATGCGCGCCGATGACAACCAAGCCCGCATCCTTATACTCTGTCGCCCAGCTCCTCACGTAAGGTAGGGGCCGCAGAGAGTTGATACAGGTGTAGGTCCAGAAATTAACTAGCACTACCTTTCCGCGGAGCGACTTGCGGCTCAAGGGAGCAGAGTTGAGCCAGCCCATGGCGCCGTCCAAGTCAGGCATGGCGCCTTCGTCGCCGAGTCGCGGGTAGAATGCGCCGATCAAATTGTCTTCCGCTTTGGCAGTATTCATGACGTGAAACCTCGTGAACACATTCGTGTTGGAACACAAAGCAAGTCCGACAAATCCCACGATGCCTGCTACGCAAAGTGCGCGACGCGCCGAATCTGAGTTAAACGAATGTGGCCTCATGGTTGTGACCTCCATTTCTTGAGATCCTTGAGGGCCATCTTGGCTGCATGAAATCCACACATTCCATGAACGCCGCCACCTGGGGGCGTTGATGCTCCGCAAAGATAGAGTCCCGAACGCGAGGTGCGATACAACGACCGCGTAGGACGAAACAGTAGCTGGCGGACATTCATTGCTCCCCCCAAGATATCGCCTCCGACTAGATTGGAATTCCAGCTCTCCAGATCTTTTGGTGTAGAGACGGAACGGGACAGAATGCAATCGCGAAATTCGGGAGCGAAGCGTACGATTTGGCGCTCAATGGATTCGGTGTAGTTCTCGGTGCTGCCGTTAGGAACATGACAGTAGGCCCAAGCGGTATGTCGACCAGAGGAAGCTCGACTGGAGTCGAAGAGCGATGGCTGGCCAAGCAGAACGAATGGTTTATTGGGTGAAAGGGTCCTTTCAGCCTGAGCAATCTCCTCAAGAGAGCCTCCGATGTGTACGGTGGCGGCCCGCAGACATTCGCGAGCGGTCCACGGAATCGCTGCATTCAATGCGTAGTCAATCTTGAAAGCACCGGGTCCATACCGAAATCGCTCCAGTTGCTTTCGATAGTCAGTAGATAGATGGGAACCGGCGATGCGAAGGAGTTGGCGCGGGGTGATGTCTGCGAGTACGAGGTCGGACAAAGGTAGCTCGGTTACTTCACGACCAGTTTCAACTCGGCCTCCGAGATCCTCTAGATGTCGGACGAGGGCGTTCGTGAGAGACTGCGCACCGCCACGCAGGATCGGCCAACCTCTCGTGTGTCCAGCAGCTATCAACGTCAAGCCAACAGCAGCTGAAGCGGTAGTTTCTAACGGGAGAATGGAATGGGTTGAGACGCCAG
>Ga0210403_10002419_pt1 | contig 16858 bp, 12 predicted proteins | sample IncBWC19MmetaG_FD_150863 | JGI IMG/M metagenome (GOLD analysis project Ga0210403, IMG submission 150863) | Forest soil microbial communities from Barre Woods Harvard Forest LTER site, Petersham, Massachusetts, United States - Inc-BW-C-19-M | ecosystem: Environmental > Terrestrial > Soil >... | reverse complement strand
AGTCGGGACCGGCAAATCCCCAAGTCTAACGAACGAATTTCCTCCGGCGTCCTGAAGCGCGCGCAGCGACTTCTCAAGATTCTCATAAAGCGGCCCGCCGGATGTCTGGTCCGGATGCAATCGAACCGCGATCGGGTTATCCAGCCCTTCCGAACGCAGGTATCGCTGCAGGGAATAAACCGGTTCATAGGCTCCGGCACCGTAAGCTTCAAGAATGATTGGCGCCGCCGGCTCCGTTCTGGCCCATGACACGATAGCGGCAAGCTCGACGGAAAATTCCTTGGTTTTCGCGATGTTCGTTTCGACCTCATCGAAGGATCTGGCAGCGCCCCTGATCCCGCCGGCCGCCAAAAAGAGAATCGCGATCGCAACCGCGAAGAAAAGCGCCCGGACATCCGCCGATGTCTCTCTTCCGGTCTCTCTCAGGTGCAAGTTTACGGCGCATGCGATGAAGTACACGAAAAAGATCGGCACCAGCATTGCCGGAAAATCGTATCTCGTTCCCGAAGGCAAGGCGCCGCCGTAGGATATCTCCTGGGAGATGAACAACGCGAGCATGAAGCACAATGTGCCGACGCCCCCTGCGATTTCGACCTTCGACAACAGCTTGCGATATCGCCAGACCAATCGTGCGATGACGGCGATGGCGAGCATCGCAATACAGATGAATCCAGCGCCAAACGGGCGCATCGAAGTCAGGGTCGCCTTGAGCCTCGCGGCGGGAGATACCGAATTCCCGTAGATGTCGGCGCCCGCGCCTGCCAGCTGCCTCGAGACGATCCAGGCCATGACGAGAGAGAACAACAGCATGATCGCGCCGGCGAGCAAGCCGGGCAACGCCGTCAGCCGGCGGTCAACCACCGCCAGCGCCACGTAAAACAGCGCAAGAAACGCCAGCGGGAGCAATGTCTCTTTGGTCCCGATGACGATGACCGTCCCGATCGTCAGAGCCGCGCAACCCAGATTGCGGCGCAGGGCCGACGGCGCGAAAAAAATCTCGTAACATCCGAGCAGCATCAAGCCCGTGGCTGGCACCGCGTAGATTTCAGCCGGCCCGAGACGCCCCCATACCGCCCCCCAGAACTTGGCAAATGCAATGGGCACCATGCAGAGAGCGGATGGAAGCAGTCCCAGGAAACGGGCGATGACCCACCAAGCCGCCCCCAGGAAAAACGCGAACGCCGCCGTGCCGAAGGCGTACCAAAGATGGACATTTCGTCCCCACGCCCAGGATTCCACGACCCTCAGGAAATAGTACGACGGACGGAAACGTCCTTGCAGGCTGCCGACTTCGGTTTTATCAAGAACCGTGCCGATGATCTCCGACAATGGCAGGTGCTGTTTGTTACCCAAAAAATAAAAGACTTCGTGGTCGTCGACGATTCCCCAATCGGCCAGCCAGACCTGTCTTCCGGCCAGAACAAAAGAAATTGCAGCCGCCCCGAATACGACCAGCAGAGCCAGCAACCAGCCGCGGCGAGCAAACGCGACATTTCGAATCCTGCCAATTCCCGCTGCAAACCCCGTAAACGCGCGTTTTCGCTTGAAATGATTGCCGTCTGCGATCAAACCATCACCAGAACACCTACCAACGGCAGCTGCCGCAGTACAGTCGTGATTGGCGCTCATGAAAATTTCGATCGTAATCCCAGCCCACAATGAAGAAGCAAACCTGCCGGTGCTGCTCGATGCGATTCGAAGCGCTCTCCCCGCCGGGCTGCATGAGATCATCGTCGTGGACGACGGAAGCACCGATGGCAGCCTCGAGGTCATCAAGGCGGCATCGGAATCGGATCCCCGCATCAAGTATATCGGCCTGTCTCGCAATTTCGGGCACCAGACCGCGCTTCGCGCAGGGCTGAGGGGCGCCAGCGGCGATTGTGTCATCACCATGGATGCCGATCTTCAGCATCCGCCGCGTCTGCTTGCGGAAATGGTGACCAAGTGGAAGGAGGGCTTCAAGATCGTCGTTACGGTGCGAAAGGACGTGGAAAACGTCTCCGGCTTCAAGCGGCTCACGGCGGCGCTGTTCTACTGGCTCATGAATGCGGTTTCCGACGTCTCGATTGACCCGGGAAGCGCTGATTTCCGTCTGCTCGATCGCGGGGCGGTGGACGTCATCAATGACCTTTCCGAGCAGGATTTCTTCCTGCGCGGCATTATCCCCTGGGTAGGGTTTCCCGTCGCGAAGATCTGCTATACGCCGGATCCGAGATTGCACGGATCGACAAAATACTCGCTGCGAAAAATGATCTCATTCGCGCTAACCGGCGTTATCGCGAACAGCATGCAACCCCTCAGACTGGCCACGATCCTCGCGATTTTCATTGCCGGCCTGAGCGCTCTTTACGCGGTATATGCCTTCACCATATTCCTGACGCTTGGTCGTGTGGTCCCTGGCTGGACATCCGTGGCCTTGGTCGTATCGCTGGTAGGGGCGCTGCAACTGTTCGTGCTCGGAGTTCTGGGCGAGTACGTCGGAAGAATTCTTCGCGAAACCCGGAGACGGCCCGGGTACGTCATCTCGCAATCGAACCTCGATCACGGCGACGAACAGGATGCGGTCGCGCGTCCTTTAGCGAAGCAAATACCGACGCCAGCATCGGCACCGTGAGCCTGCAAGCAAATGAACGAGAAAAACGACAGCCTCGTAGAGAGACAACGCGAGCACTTCAACTCGATAGCAGATCGTTACCACAGGGAGCGGCAGGGTTCCAACCACCTCTACCTGAAAGAGCTGATCTGGCGTGATGTCTTCTCGCATTACCGTGCCTTGAAGGATTCGCACCTTGATGTGCTCGAGCCGATGTGCGGCTTCTGCGACGGGTACGAACTGATCCAACGGCATCTAACGTCGGATATCCGCTATCAGGGGTTCGATTACAGCGATGCCGTCGTCGACGCCGTCAAAAGAGACAATCCGGGTCTCGACGTCTGGCAGGCCGATGCAACGACCTACAGGCCGGCGGCCGATAGTTACGATCTGATCATCCTGATCGGCGGCCTTCATCACACGCCGCTGGCCGCGCAGGCCATTGTGAAAAATCTCGCACCTGGCCTGCGGGCGGGCGGGCTATTCATCAGCTACGAACCAACTCACGGCAATCCGTTGTTCCGGATGGTGCGGGACGGGATTTACAGGAAAAACTCCCTGTTCGACGAGAAAACCGAGCGGGCATTTCCGGTATCCGATCTCGTGCAGTTATTTGCCGATGCGGGATTGCATTCCGACTTGATCTGCTATCCCGGTCTTCTTTCCTACATCCTGTACTATAATCCCGATGCGTTTCCGGCCCTCAATGTCGGCGGCAAATCCATGGTCGGCTCGTTGTACTCGCTTGACAAGCTCTTCTACAAGAACGCCATTGGACGCGCCCTCTCCTTTGCAACCCTGTCGGTCTGGTCGAAACCCCCGGGTGTTCAGAGTCCGTCCCAATCGCCGATCTGAATATCCCACTGCATTGAAGACGCTATCGCACCGGGCGTTCGAACGAACAGCGCCTGGCGCTTTGGAAGGACCATGCGCGGGACCGGTGCATACCCTGTACGCAAGCCCCGGACCAGTGGCGAACTGGTCATGATGAAATTTGCCCGCATGCCTTTGCCGGCAGCCAGGCGCTCGGTTTCCCGCATCAACTCGCAAGCCGTCCGCCCGGTGTCGGCAGCGACCTCCATCACGATGCCGACCGCGACTCCAAAGAGACTGAACGATCGGAGGACACAATAGCCTCGGTCCGATGTGATGACATCGTACCGGCAAGCCGGATTCTTTTGATAGCGCCACTCGAGATAGTCGCGGTTTCTGAAAAACGAGCAGCGGTCGCTCCGGTCCGGGGAAACAGGCGCGACAAATTCCCACGGATTGCTTTCGGACCTCATCACCGCCGGCCTCGCGGCAAACGGGTTCAATGGCCTGACGAACGTACGCACGTCCGTTGCGAATCTGAAACCCTGGCTTTCGATTTCCTTGATCGAATTGGCGTTCGGAAAGCAGATCAGCATTTCTCCACCGAGCCGTTCGACGAGGCCGCTCAGGCACCGTCGATAAAGGCCCTTTCCTCGCGCCGATGGAAGCGTTGCAATGTCGCCTATTTGCCATCCCTTTCGCACTCCGGACGGCGTCTGGAATAATGTCGGGAACGCCGACACGCTGGAAACCACCTCTCCCTCGACCAGCACGCTGGAAATGACGGCCTGGCCGGCGGGCGAGAAATACTTCCAGATGTAGAAATCCCGGGTTAGTGTCGCGCCGATCTGAGCTGCCCAGGCAGACTGCCCGAAAGACCTGCTCAACAAGAGAACGTGACCGTCAATATCCAGGCTTTTGGCATCGACTATTCTTGCTTGCATGTCGGTACCAAAATCGCCTCGCCACGATGTAGTCGAATGGAAGATACCACAATGAAAGTTCTGGTCACCGGGGGCGCGGGTTACATTGGCGGCCACACAATTGGAGAAGAACCGGAGACCCCGTTTCCCTGGTTTCGGATAATCAGCACCTGGTGGCCCTCGGATGGCAACCAAAGTTCGACGACATAGCGACGATCGTCGAACGCGCTTACGAGTGGGAGCTAGCCTGGCAAACAGACCCGCCCTGCTGGATAGCCCCGTGGGGGGCTAACCGACATCCAGTGCTGGCAATCCGGCCGATTGCACCGATATAGGACGGGTACGGCGACCAACTTCGCCGCAATGAGGAACCACGTGACAAAAACGAAAATTTCCCTGCCCGCGCCCGTCGCGCCGCGCCGGCCGCATTCCTTCACCACCCACGGCATCACGGTTGTGGACGATTATGCGTGGCTGAAGGATGAAAACTGGCAGGAGGTGCTGCGCGATCCCGCCGTGCTGGATCCGGACATCAGGAAATATCTCGAAGCCGAAAATGCCTACACCGAAAGCCTGCTTGGCCACACCACGCCCTTGCAGAAGACGCTGGTTGCGGAGATGCGCGGGCGGATCAAGGAGGACGATTCCAGCGTGCCTTCGCCGGACGGCCCTTACGCCTATTTGCGAAAATTCCGGGAGGGCGGCCAGCACGAAATGTTCGGCCGCATACCGCGCGACGGCGGCGAAATCCGGATCGTGCTCGACGGCGACCAGCTCGCGACGAGGGAAGAATATTTCAAGTTTGGCGGCGCGCGGCATTCGCCCGATCACAGGCTCGAGGCCTGGAGCGCCGACGTCAAGGGCTCGGAATATTTTACCATTCGGGTGCGCGACTGGGAAAGCGGAACGGACCTCGACGACCTCGTCGAGGAGACCGACGGCGCGGTGGTGTGGAGCACCGACTGCAGGAGCTTCTTCTACGTCAAGCTCGACGACAACCACCGCCCGATGCAGGTCTGGCGCCATCGCCTCGGCACGAAGCAGGCGGACGATGCGCTGGTCTATGAAGAACAGGATGCCGGCTGGTTCACCCATCTCCATGAAAGTTCCAGCGGCCGGTTCTGCGTGATCGCGGGCGGCGACCACGAAACATCCGAGCAGCGACTGATCGACCTTGCCCATCCCGATGCGCCGCCGCGCCTCGTCGCAGCGCGCGCGAGCGGCGTGCAATATTCGCTGGCCGACCGCGGCGACGAGCTGTTCATTCTCACCAATGCCGACGGCGCGATCGATTTCAAGGTCGTCACCGCGCCGCTCGCCGCGCCCGAACGCGCCAACTGGCGCGAGCTGATCCCGCATCGCGCCGGCATCTATATTCTCGATGTCGAGCTCTATGCCGGCCACATGGTGCGGCTGGAACGCGCCAATGCGCTGCCCTCGATCGTGATCCGCGATCTCGGGAGCGGCGACGAGCACGCCATCGCCTTTGACGAGGCGGCCTATTCGCTCGACACCATGGGCGGCTACGAGTTCGACACGACCAATCTGCGCTTTTCCTATTCGTCGATGACGACGCCCTCGGAAGTCTACGACTACGACATGGCGAAGCGCACGCGCGTGCTGCGCAAGCGCCAGGAAATTCCCTCCGGGCACAACCCGGCCGACTATGTCACCACCCGCATCATGGCGCCCTCGCATGACGGCGCCGAGGTGCCGGTATCGATCCTGCATCGCAAGGACCTTGCGCGCGACGGCACCGCGCCGCTGCTTTTGTACGGCTACGGTTCCTACGGCATGGCGATGCCGGCGTCGTTCTCCGCCAACCGGCTGTCGCTGGTCGATCGCGGCTTCGTCTATGCGATCGCCCACATCAGGGGCGGCACCGACAAGGGCTGGGGCTGGTATCTCGACGGCAAGCGCGAGAAGAAGACCAACAGTTTTGACGATTTCGCCGCCAGCGCGCGCGCGCTGATTGCGGCGAAATATACCGGAACAAAGCGCATCGTCGCCCATGGCGGCAGCGCCGGCGGCATGCTGATGGGCGCGGTCGCCAATCGCGCCGGTGAACTGTTCGCCGGCATCGTCGCCGAGGTGCCGTTCGTCGACGTGCTCAACACCATGCTCGACGACACGCTGCCGCTGACGCCGCCGGAATGGCCGGAATGGGGCAATCCCATCGAGAGCGAAAAGGATTTCAGGACGATTTTATCGTACAGCCCTTACGACAATGTCGCGACCAAGGCGTATCCGGCGATTCTCGCGATGGGCGGCCTGACCGATCCGCGCGTCACCTATTGGGAGCCCGCCAAATGGATCGCGCGGCTGCGCGCCACCATGACCGGCGGCGGCCCGGTATTGCTGCGCGTCAACATGGGCGCAGGCCACGGCGGCGCATCGGGCCGCTTCAACCGACTCGACGAGGTCGCGATCGCCTACGCGTTTGCACTGTGGGCGGTGGGAATGGCGGAGAAGACGTCGTAGGCGCGATGTATTTCGTCGCCCCGCGAAAGCGGGGACCCATAGCCACCGATCGATGTTACGGGCAGGATAGCCACTCCAGCATCACGCAAAGCAAGTGAGGCCTGTGGTTGGGTCCCGGATCGCGTTCGCTTACGCTCGCTTGTCCGGGACGACGCAATTCATGACCAGTGTCCCCGGCTCCTCCGCCGCGCCATCGGGAACGACGGCCTCAGTAAATCGAAGGTTCGCCAACCGGCGCGCCGAATGACGTTTCGAGGAAGTCGAAGTCGCAGCCTTCGTTGGCCTGCCTGATGTGCCTGGTGAACATCCAGCCATAGCCGCGCTCGAAGCGCCGCTCCGGCGGCTTCCATTCGGCGCGGCGCTTTACCAGTTCGGCTTCGCTCGCATCCAGGTTGATGGTGCGCGCGGCGACGTCGAGCGTGATCTTGTCGCCATTCTTCACCAAAGAAAGCGGCCCGCCGATGAACGATTCCGGCGAGACGTGCAGGATGCAGGCGCCGTAGCTGGTGCCGCTCATGCGCGCATCCGACAGCCGCACCATGTCGCGCACGCCCTGCTTCACCAGTTTGGTCGGAATCGGCAGCATGCCCCATTCCGGCATGCCCGGCCCACCTTGCGGCCCCGCATTGCGCAGGATCAGCACGTGGTCGGCCGTGACGTCCAGATCCGGATCGTCGATCGCCTTCTTCATCGATGGATAATCGTCGAACACCAGCGCCGGACCGGTATGTTTGAGGAAGCGCGGCTCGCAGGCTGAGGGCTTGATCACGCAGCCATCCGGAGCGAGATTGCCTCTCAGCACGGCGAGCGCGCCTTCCGCATAGATCGGATTTTCGACGGTGCGAATGACGTCGTCATCATACACTTCGGCGCCATCGATATTCTCGCCGAGCGTCCTGCCGGTCACCGTCAGGCAATCGAGATGCAGGCGGTCCTTGATGCGGCTCATCAGCCCGGGCAATCCGCCGGCGTAGAAAAAATCCTCCATCAGGTATTTGTCGCCGCTGGGACGGACGTTGGCGATCACAGGCACCTTGCGGCTGGCGATTTCGAAATCGTCGAGCCCGATGTCCGCCCCGGCGCGGCGCGCCTGCGCGATCAGATGGATGATCGCGTTGGTCGAGCAGCCCATCGCCATCGCCACCATGATGGCGTTCTCGAAGGCTTCTCGGGTCTGGATCCGTTGCGGCGTCAGGTTTTCCCAGACCATTTCGACGATGCGCCTTCCGCATTCGGAGGCCATGCGGATGTGGCCGGCATCGGCCGCCGGAATCGAGGACGCGCCCGGCAATGTCATGCCGATCGCTTCGGCGATCGCGGTCATGGTCGATGCGGTGCCCATGGTCATGCAGGTGCCGTAGCTGCGCGCGATGCCGGCCTCGACGTCGACCCAGTCCTTGTCGGAGATCTTGCCCGCGCGCCGCTCGTCCCAGTATTTCCAGGCGTCCGACCCCGAGCCGAGCGTCTTGCCCTTCCAGTTGCCGCGCAGCATCGGTCCGGCCGGCAGATAGATCGCCGGCAGGTTCATGCTGGTGGCGCCGAGCAACAGGCCCGGCGTGGTCTTGTCGCAGCCGCCCATCAGCACCACGCCGTCGACGGGATGGCCGCGCAGCAGCTCCTCGGCGTCCATCGCCAGCATGTTGCGATAGAGCATGGTGGTCGGCTTCAGGAAAGATTCCGACAGCGACAGCGCCGGCAGTTCCATCGGAAAGCCGCCGGCCATCAGCACGCCGCGCTTGACGTCGTCGACGCGGCTCTTGAAATGCATGTGGCAGGGCTGGGCGTCCGACCAGGTGTTGAGGATCGCGATCACCGGACGGCCCTTCCACTCCTCTGGCGCGTAGCCCATCTGCATCGCGCGCGAGCGATGGCCGAAGGCGCGCAAATCGTCGGGCGCGAACCAGCGCGCGCTGCGCAGCGTTTCCGCAAGTTTCTTCTTGTCTGCCATTATGCCACCCGTTCGAGACCGGTCAGGTCATCTCACAGGCGGTCGGTGCCGGGCAAGCCCGCTCTTGCTGGCAACGACGCATGGTGGCCGATTTTCAGGAAGCCGGCACGGTAGCGGTCAATGCTTCCCGCAGCCGCTGCGCCAGTTCGGCCTTGCGGTTCGATATCGGGTTCATCCTTGATGGCTGCCCCTCGCGGAATTCCGGAAGGCGCTGTTCACAACATCTCGCGTCGGCTTCGAATCGGGTGCGCAACAGTCGGCAGGGTCATCCTTCCATTGGCGCTTTGATGACGGATGAAAGATTGAAGCTGCGCAGCTTCAGGATACGGTTATTGAATCACCGCCGCGGGTTCCATCACGTAGCTAAAGCGACGAGAATCATTCGCTGCAAAACGGCGCCCAGCACCGTCTGCCCTGTATCGGGCATTGGAGGACCTAATACATCACATTTTTTCAACAACATCGCGCGCAGGTTGCCGAAGAAAGGCTTGCGCGCAACAAACAACGGATTCACAACCCAACATTGACACAATTGGTGCTTCGCGGAAGGTCGGCTTTGGCGCAAATCCTGATCGTCGACGATGACATCGCCGTTCAGGCGACCATCCGGCTCCTGCTGGAGCGGGCGGGCCACAGCGTTGTTGTCGCCGGCGATGGCCGCAAGGCACTGGCGGTATTCGAGGCGGGGAATTTCGACCTGGTGTTTCTCGACATCTTCATGCCGGGAATGGACGGGCTGGAAACGATGCGGCTCATTCATCACCAGCAGCCGCTGGTTCCGATCATTGTGATCTCCGGCCGGCCGGTCGACCCGGATCCCGCCGCGAGTCCTGATTTTCTGACCATCGCGACCAGGCTCGGCGCCGTCAGCAGCCTGCAAAAGCCTTTCAAACCCGCCGCTTTGCTCGCTGCGGTCGCGGAGTCTCTTGACCCCGCAAAGCGTTCATCGTCATCCTCCGTTCCAGCCGGCAACATTGCGCCGGGCCCGTGATGCCAGGAATGCGTCGTCGGTTCCTGCCGGAGGAGTACTAAAGCGGCAAGGAGACGGCGCGAACGCAAATATGACGCTTGCGACACGACTAGCCATCGCGATGGTTCTGCTGGTTGCGATCGTGGTCTCCGCGGTCGGATGGCTGAGCTATCGCAGCCTGGAGCAGGCGCTGCTGCCGCGCGTCCTCGATCGCATCGAGACCCATTCCCGGCTCATCGCCAGCGATTTCGAATCCTATGTGGCGGGAGCTCGCGGCGATGTCACGGGCTTTCGCTCGGCCGTCGCGCTGAACGGTCTGATACGCGCCCATCTGGCCGGCGGGATCGACAGCACTGATGGCGTCTCCGAAAGCACCTGGCAGGAACGGATCGCAATCCGTCTCGCCGCCGAGCTTGATGCCAAACCCGCTTATGCGGAGTTTCGCATCATCGGCGTTGAACACGGCGGGCGCGAAATCGTCAAAGCCGACCGCTCGGGCCCCAGTGGAGCGGTCCGGCTGGCTTCCGGGGAAGAGATGCTCCCAAGGGGCGACCGGGCCTATTTCAGGGATACGATCAAGCTGCCCCCGGGTGAAGTATACGTCTCGGCGCTCGATCTCATGGCGGAAGGCGAGGCCGTCGAGACGCCGCTGAAGCCGACGCTGCGCGTCGCAGCGCCGATTTTCGCACCCGACGGCATGCCGTTCGGCATTGTCATCGTCAATATCGACATGCGGCCCGCGCTGTTCCGCGTTCGGTCATCGGTGCGGCCGGGCGAGGCGATCTACGCCGTCAACAGCCGCGGCGACTATCTCGTTCACCCCGATCCCACCCGCGAATTCGGCTCGCTGCTCGGCAAGCCGGGCAACTGGCAGGACGACTTTCCCTATCTCGCCGCGTCGATTGGCGAACGGCAGGGTGTGGCCCGGATCGTAATGGATCAGGCCGGACAGCCGGGCGGAGTGGCGCTCGCTCCCGCCTTGCTGGCCAGCAGCGAGTGGATCGGCATCATCGAGACCGTTCCCAACGCCGTCTTCATGGCGCCGGCTGCGACCATCCGGAACACGTCCATGCTGGTCGGACTGATCGCAGTGTTGTGCGCGGCCGCATTGGCCGCCTTTGTCGCCAATTCGCTGACGCGGCCGATCCGCCAATTGACGGCTGCGGTCGAGCGAGTCGGCAAGGACGGCTCCGTCGTCATGCCCGTCAATGCGAGCGGCGAAACCGGGGTGCTGGCGCGGGCGTTTTCCCACGTGCTGGACGAGGCCAACGCCAAGACAGCGGCGTTGCAACGCGAGGTCCAGGAACATCAGCGGACCGAGGCGGCGCGCGACCATCACGCGGCGCGCGAGCGCCATTTCAGCGCCGCCGTCGAATCCTCCAACGACGCCATCATCACCAATTCGCTCGACGGCAGGATAACCGGCTGGAATCCGGCCGCCGAGCGGCTGTTTGGCCATACGGCGGCAGAGGCGGTCGGCCAGCACATCGATTTTATCGTGCCGCCGGACCGGGCGGCGGAGGTGCAGGACATCCTGCGCCGGGTCGGTTGGGGCGAAACCATCGAGCAATATGAAACCGAGCGCGTGCGCAAGGACGGCCGCAGCGTGGAGGTCTCGCTCAGCATATATCCAATCAAGTCGCCGCAGGGGGCCATCATCGGTGCATCGAAGACCGTGCGCGACATCACCGAAAGCCGGCGAACCCAGCACGCACTCCGCCAGCAGATCGAGGAGCGCCGCCGCATTTTCGAAACTTCCCAGGATCTGATCCTGGTGATCGATCCGAGGGGAGTCCTGGTCCAGGTGAGCCCCAGCAGCGAAGTCATCCTGGGATATACGCCGGACGAAATGATCGGCCGCAACGCGAGCGAATTCCTGCACCCTGACGATCTCGAAATCAGCCAGAAGGAAATGCGCCTGGCCCGCCGCGGACAACGCGCGCAGAACACCGATTCACGCTACGTCCACAAGGACGGGCGGATCGTGATGCTGTCCTGGATGGGCACATGGTCGGAGCCGGTGCGGCGGTATTTCTTTGTCGGCCGCGACATGACCGAGAGCCGGCTGGCGCAGGAAACGTTGCGCGAAAGCGAACAACTGGCGCGCGGCATCATCGACACCGCGCTCGATGCCTTCGTCCAGATCGACGAGAGCGGCAGCATCCTGAACTGGAATTCGCAGGCCGAGAAGATCTTCGGATGGCCGCGCAAGGACGCCCTCGGGAAGCACTTCGTCGAGTTGATCATTGCGGAATCGGAGCGCGGCGATCTGAGGGCGGCCCTCGACCGCTTCGTGAGTTCCGGGGAGGGCCAGATTCTCGGCAACCGTCGCGAAATCCGTGCGTTGCGGCGCGATGGCAAGGAATTCCCCGCCGAACTCAGCGTCACGGCGCTGCGCCGCCGCGAGGGCATCCTGTTCAACGGCTTCTTCCGCGATCTCACCGACAAGATCGCGGCGGAGGACCGGATCCGGCAATCCGAAAAAATGGAAGCGCTCGGTCAGCTCACCGGCGGCATCGCGCATGATTTCAACAATATCCTGACGGTCATCACCGGAACCATCGAGATCCTGGCGGATGCGGTCGAGAAAGAGCCGCAGCTCGCGGCCATCACCAGGATGATCGACGACGCCGCCGCACGCGGCGCGGATCTCACCCAGCATCTGCTCGCGTTCGCCCGCAAGCAGCCGCTGCAGCCGCGCGAGGTCGACATCAACACGCTGATTATCGACACCGCCAAGCTGCTGCGGCCCACGCTGGGCGAGCACATCGAGATCGAATCGGTGTTCGAGGACGAAGCCTGCGTGGCCACCGTCGACCCCAATCAGCTGGCCACCGCAATCCTCAATCTTTCGCTCAACGCCCGCGACGCCATGCCCAACGGCGGCAAGCTTATTCTCGAAACCGGTTCGGCCTTTCTCGACGACAAATACGCGACCGTCCACGGCGATGTCCCGCCCGGCCGCTACGCCCTGATTGCCGTGAGCGACACCGGAACCGGCATTCCCGCCGCCATCCTCGACAAGGTTTTCAACCCGTTCTTTACGTCAAAGGGGCCCGGCAAGGGCACCGGCCTCGGCCTCAGCATGGTCTACGGCTTCGTCAAGCAATCCGCGGGGCACATCAAGATCTACAGCGAGGAAGGCCACGGGACGACGATCAAGATGTACCTGCCGCCGGGCACCGGAGCCCTGGTCGCTGCCGAAGCCACCAACGCGCTTGCGGTCCAGGGCGGGCATGAAACCATTCTCGTCGTCGAGGACGACAAGCTGGTGAGAGAATACGTGCTGACGCAGCTGCATTCGCTGGGCTACGTCACGCTGGATGCGGCGAATGCGGCGGAAGCGCTGGCCCTCGTCGAGGCCGGCAATGAATTCGATCTGCTGTTCACCGACGTCATCATGCCGGGCGCGATGAACGGCCGTCAGCTCGCCAACGAGCTGCAACGGCGCAGACCGGGGCTGAAGGTGCTGTTCACCTCGGGCTATACCGAGAATGCGATCATTCATCACGGCCGGCTCGATACCGGCGTCATGCTGCTCGCCAAGCCTTATCGGAAATCGGATATGGCGGTCATGATCCGCAGGGCGCTCGCCGATTGAGCGCCACGCGGTGATGAAGCACGATGCGGAAACGCCAAAACCGCGAGGGCTTCAGGAAGCCCGCGGGCTGCTCATCACGATCCGGATCAGGTCGGCGGCATTCCTGGCGCCGAGTTTCTTCATGATGTTGGCGCGATGATCTTCGATCGTGCGCGGGCTGATTCCGAGCTGGCGCCCGGCTTCCTTGTTGGACGCACCGGATGTGAATTGCTCCAGCACCTCGCGCTCGCGGCGCGTCAGCGGTTCGCGCCCTGGAAAATGCAGTGATGCTATTCTCGACGCGGAATTATCCGCCTGCCGGCGCGCATAGGCCCCGATTGCCTCATCGAGCCGGCTGACGATGTCGCTGCCGCGGAACGGCTTCTCGATGAAGTCGAGCGCGCCGTTCTTGATGGCGCTTACCGCCATTGCGATATCGCCCTGTCCGGAGATCATGAAGATCGGCGCGGGATAATCCTCGCCATGAAGTTCCTTCAGGATATCGAGACCGGATTTACCGGGAATGTGCACGTCGAGCAGGATGCAGGACGGGGTCCGGCTTCGCGCGACCGCCAGCAGCGCCGCGCCGTCTGCGAAGCAGATCACATGGTAGCCGCCTGCCGACAAAACGATGGAGAGGGTTTCGCGAACGGCAGGATCGTCATCGACCACGAAAATTTCGCCGCGTGAAGGTGATTGCTCGGCCATGTACCATCGTCCATCGACAGTGAGAAATGAAGCGCCCTTAATATCGCTACGCTTACGTTCAAAACAGATTCTCACCCACCCGTGTTTGTACGGGACCACGACTTAACGCACAAGTAGCGGGAGAGACATAAAAAACGAAGTAACGGAGATCACTCAATGCAGAATGTGGCAGGCGGCGGAACCTCGGCTCCATCGGAAGATCGATGACCTTCACGGCGCGATCATTTCCGACCTCGTGCAGCTGATCGAATGCGTCCGCACCAGCATGGAGCTGATCGGCGCGGCCGTCGCCGGGGAAGCCCACCTCGGCTATCAGGAAACCGCCAGCAACGCCGTCGTCCTGGATGACGTCACGCCCGGCTATGTGAGGGCGCGCGGCATTGAACAGCTGCGAAGCCCATCTTGGAGCGGCCCTCCGCTTTCTGCAGGATACCGGGACACCGCAACCTGGTTCCGCTGCGTGCCGGTCTGGCCCGGCGACAGGGTCATCCAATGGGTCGCGCCTGAGGCGCCGAGTGGCGCTGTCCCGAGTTGTCTGGTCCCCGTTTCGTTGTTTCAGGCCTGATCGGCGCCGCGGCCGTTATCGCCGTTGGCATCATGGTCCAGCCCACTTTCGATCGCGATCAATCTTTCTCCGGTTGATTGAAACCGGGCTCGATCCGCGCCGTCTCGAGATCAAAATCACGGAGGGCGTATTGTTCGAGGACTTCGATCGCGCCATCGCCATCCTGCTCAAGATCAGGAACCTCAGCGTCCGTATCGCCATGGACGATTTCGGCATCGGCTATTCCTCGGGAAGGATGCGACGAGATTCACGGTTTTCTCATCGGGCGGCCGGAACCGATCGAGCGCTACCGGCAGGCCACGATCGGATCCGCCGACGCTTCCGAGATGGCCGCGATTGCCGGCTGAAACCGCGTGCGGCTCAAGCTTCGGCGGGGACTGCCGGTACGAAGTTGCCGCGCAATCGTCAGGAGCGGTGTTGCTCGGCCACGCCGTAGACGATGACGCCGCCCCAGATGCGCATCACCGGCAGGCCCATGGTGGCGTAAAACGACAGGCTGAAATTGAACCGGTGCCCTTGGTAAATGTGCAGAACTTGTCGGGCTTGTTCCGCTTGCCGGTTCGACCAGGCGCGAAGGGCTCACGCACTCATCGTGGAATCCTGGTTCGAGGACCCGCCCGGCCGCTTCTTCTTGTTCTTGCCCTTCAGGAACTGGACGTCGATCTCGGTACCGTTGACGCGAACCAGCTCGCAGCGGCGATAGGCGAGGCCCGTCGACGACAGCAGGAGAAAGAACTCCTTGAGATTGAGGCCCTGAATGGAACCCTCGACGGTGAGGATGGCGTCATTGTCCGATATCGCGTTGAGCAGGCAGTCACGGCGCCAGGTGCCGTCGATGCCCATGATGCAGACGCCGTATCCACGGCTGAACGTCACACGTTCCGGTCCTTTGACGTCCTCTGCCATTTGTCAAAGCCCCGCTATCGCTGCGACCTTCGGCAAGGCCCCGGCAGCCGCCGGCATCCTCGGCGGCGTCATGCGCGCGCTGCTCGGCCGGTAGAGACCACGCTTGTCCGGAAACGGCTTGAAGACGTCGGTCAGCCCGACCACCGTCTCGGCCGCGCCCAGCACCAGAAATCCGTCCGGCTCCATCGCCTTGGCGAGGCGGTTGAAGATGTTGACCTTGGTGTCCTGGTCGAAATAGATCAGGACGTTGCGGCAGAAGATCACGTCGAAGGCGCCGAGCTGGGAAAAATCGTGCAGCAGGTTGAGCTGGCGATGCTGCACCATGGCGCGGATGTCGGCGTTGATCTGCCAGAATTCTCCGGTCTGCTTGAAGTACTTGACCAGCAACTGGATCGGCAGGCCGCGCTGCACCTCGAACTGGCTGTAGATACCCGCCCTGGACTTCTCGAGCACTTCCTGCGAAAGGTCGGTGGTGAGAATTTCGACCCGCCAGCCGGTCAGCGCCGCGCTCATTTCCTTCAGGCACATCGCGAGCGAATAGGGCTCCTGGCCGGTCGAGCCGGCGGCGCACCAGATCCGGATGCTCTTTCGTCCGGTGCGCGCCTGCAGGATTTCGGGCATGATCGAATCGCGGAAGTGATCGAACGGAATCTTGTCGCGGAAAAAGAAGGTTTCGTTGGTGGTCATGGCCTCGACCACCTGGGTGACGAGCGAGACCGACCCGCCCTTCATTTTCTGCACGAGTTCGGGGATGCCGGCCAGGCCGGTTTTCCGTGCCAGCGGCAGCAAACGGCTTTCGATCAGATACTGTTTGTCGGCAGACAGATCGAGACCGGATTGGTCCTTCAAGAGTTTGCGCAGGTATTCGTAGTCGGGCGGGGTCACGGGCGGCCTTTCGAAACGAATTGCGATGATTTCGGATCGACATCGCCGGATGAGTTCCCCGTGACGCGAATGTCAGTTTGCAGGGCTGCGCACGCGGATGATGGCCGAAACATCCGGCGGCGCGGATGACCGCTCCTTCCGGTGTGACCGTAGCGAGGATTCTTCCCCGCGATTGTTTCAATGGTCATGACTCGACGCAACCTGATACGACTTGCGAAACGCGGAACCGGCCTAGTCCGGCACCGGAACCTGGACCAGTCCGACTTCCTGGAACTTGGCCGCGACGATATCCTTGTCGAACGGCTTCATGATGTATTCGTTGGCGCCGGCATCGAGCGCCCGCGCGATGTGATCGATGCCGTTCTCGGTGGTGCAGAACACCACCTTGGGCTGGTCGCCGCCGGGCATGCGGCGCAGTGCGCCGAGGAACTCGTAACCGTCCATGACCGGCATGTTCCAGTCGAGCAGGATGGCGTCGGGCTGTTC
>Ga0210403_10002418_pt1 | contig 16863 bp, 15 predicted proteins | sample IncBWC19MmetaG_FD_150863 | JGI IMG/M metagenome (GOLD analysis project Ga0210403, IMG submission 150863) | Forest soil microbial communities from Barre Woods Harvard Forest LTER site, Petersham, Massachusetts, United States - Inc-BW-C-19-M | ecosystem: Environmental > Terrestrial > Soil >... | reverse complement strand
AATCGAGCCTCGATCAACACCGCACAAAATCAAAAACCGCCCGCCGCCCCTGCCCCACGCACCAAAATCAGACCTCCACCGCCCACTTCACAACCTCAATTCACAACTGGTGAGAAATCCGGGCTAGCTGTTTTTCCCAAGCAGGCAATTCTGCCGCCGGAATGGCGAAGGCGAAGTGATTTTGTCCAGTGCCGTCGTGAGGCGGAATCACGCCTGAGGGAGTGTGAACCGGCTTTGCGGTGGCGCCTCGCTTGAAGAGTAGCAATACGTCTTTGCCGGCCACGTTGTAAGCACGAAATCGGTCATCGCCGGCTATCCGGCCCAGTCCGACGACTTGCTCATAGAATGTTGACGCGCGTTCGATGTCTTCGACATAGATCGCGGTTTCGACGACGCCGGTCAGCGAGGGCATGTTTGCCTCCGAAAGTGCTAGAAACCTTCTTCAAGCAATCTTGGCAGGGTGATGGCTGAGGTGGATGCGAGACTCCGCGCTTCGAGGTATCGCTCGACGTACTTTCCTAGAACGTCGCCTTCGAGATTCACCGCGTCGCCAAGCCTGCGGGTGCGGATGTTGGTGTGCTCGTAAGTGTAGGGAATTACGGCGACTTCGGCGATGCGGGTGCTCTTGTTCCATCGCGCGACGGTCAGGCTGATGCCGTCGATGGTGATGGATCCTTTGGGCACGATGTAGCGCGCGAAGTCTTCGGGGACCTCCACGCCAAACCACCAGTTGTCGCTTCCGGGATTTTCCCGATCGAGATGCGCCACGCGGCCGGCGCCATCGACGTGTCCCAGAACGAAGTGGCCGCCAAGTTCTTTTCCGGCGGTTAGCGGCTGCTCAAGATTGACCTGCGAGCCTTTTTTTAGCGAGCCACTTTTTGCGCCGAACGAAGTTTTTTGAATGGTCTCGCCGGACAGATCGGAGGAGAAGTTTTCTTTGCCAAGAGCGACGATCGTGAGGCAGCAGCCATTGACGGCAATGCTGCCGGAAACCGTTAGCGTCGATCCCAGGCTGGGCGCGTGAATCGTAACGCGTCCGCCGCCAGGCTTCAGATCGAGGGCTCTTATAGTGCCGATGTGTTCGATGATACCGGTGAACAAAGTTCGCTCGTTTTCCTAAACTCGCATCACGCTTGCGTTTCTCCATTTGAGTTTACAGCATTTCGTGGCGGAGTCAGAAAGCACTAGACTAAAGCGGAACGCCTGACGATAAGGGATTGAGGTCCCGCCATGAAGGCCTGTTTGCTCAATGCTCCTGCGCGGATTGAAACGAATCCACTCCTCTTCACCGACGTGCCGGTGCCGAATCCCGCTAAGAGCGAGGTGCTGATTCGAGTGCACGTTTGCGGCGTATGCCGCACGGATTTGCATGTGATTGAGGGGGAATTGGCGCCGCGGAAGTCTCCGGTCATACCGGGACATCAAGTTGTCGGCGTCGTCGAGAAACAGGGAGCAGGCGCGAGCCGTTACGTGATCGGCGCGCGAGTTGGCGTTGCGTGGCTGCATCACACGGATGGAGTTTGCGAGTATTGTCGGCGCGGCGAAGAAAATCTTTGTGACCATCCGACGTTCACGGGCTATAGCGTTGATGGTGGCTACGCCGAATACGTCGTTGCGCCGGAGGATTTTGTTTATGCGCTTCCCGAAGGGTTTCCCGACGAGCAGGCTGCGCCGTTGCTCTGCGCGGGAATCATCGGATTTCGATGCTTGCGGCTCTCGGGGATCAAACCTGGTGGACGCTTGGGATTTTATGGTTTTGGCGCAGCGGCACATGTGGCGATTCAGGTGGCGCGGTATTGGAACGTGACGGTGTACGCTTCGACGCGCGACGCGCGTCACCAAAAACTGGCGCTTGCCTTGGGCGCGGCGTGGGCGGGCGGAACGCTCGATGCGCCGCCGGAAAAGCTGGATGCCGCGATTGTGTTTGCGCCGGCGGGCGAGATTGTTCCCGCGGCGCTAGCGGCGTTGCGCAAGGGCGGCGTCCTGGTGCTCGGCGGAATTCACATGAGCCCGATTCCGTCCTTCAGTTACGACTTGCTGTATCAGGAGCGGATGATTCGCAGCGTGGCGAATAATACGCGGCAGGATGGCGAGGATTTTCTGCGCATCGCGGCGGAGATTCCGATCCGCATGCATACGCAAGTCTATTCGTTGAGCGAAGCAAACCGAGCATTGAATGCGTTGAAAAATGATGCCATTGAAGGAGCGGCAGTCTTGACAGTGAACGGAGCAACCTAGTTCAATTTGGCTTTGCGCGCGATCTCATCAATGGCTTCTGAATCCCATGAAAATCCAGCCTGATCTAGGGTGAAGTATAGTCGGCCCCAAGGTCGCAGATAACCGGATGTTCTCAGATAGCCGAAAATCCAGCGCGTGCCGCAGCTCCGAATGTCGGAATACGGAATGATTTTCCACTTACGGAACCGTCTATAACGCACATGATCTCCAGAAGGCTGTACTTGAGCGATTGTCAGAAAAAAGATAGACGCAATCAGAAATGGAATAGAAAGCAAGATATTCGGTATGCGGAGCCTCGCCGAAAGAAGTATGAATGGGAAACCCATCATCAGCAGGCCCCCATACCAGGGAAGAAAAGGATAGGGTGTCGGCTTTTTCATCTGTCACGGGCCACGGAGAAGAACCCTTCAAGGGCGATGTCAGCGCCGAAGGATTGTGTGCGGACCCTCTGGAGTGGCGGGAGTTTGAGATTTGGCGCGATAGCGAAGGGAACCCGCGCGTCTCCGGAGATTTTGGGTGCGTAAAAGAGAAACAATTTGTGCACAATTCCTGCCGCGAGGGCGGCGCCGTTGAGCGTCGGGCCGGCTTCGAGGAGGACGCTGAGGATTTCGCGGCGGCCAAGCTCGACAAGAACGGTCTTTAAACTAATTCGACCTGTGCGCGAACTTCCGCTGACGACTTCCACGCCAGCTTTTTGAAGGGCTCGTGCTTTCCGCGAATCGGCGGGTTCGTTTGTGAAAACAAGCAAGTCGTCGTCGGCAGTGCGGACGAGGCGCGATTTCAGCGGCAGCGAAAGTTTGTTGTCGAGAACCACACGCAGCAGGCGCCGTCTTCGTGGTAAGCCGCTGCGATCCGTCAGAAACGGGTCGTCGCTGAGGACAGTGCCAATCCCGGTGAGAAGGGCGTCAGAAGCGTGGCGCATGCGATGAACTTCGGCCCGGGATTCTTCCGAGCTGATCCAGTTTGTGCGCTTCGAGGTGCGAGGCGGCTTGCTGGACTTGCCGGGCTTACTAGGCAAAGCAAGCTGGCCGTCGAGCGTCAGCGCGGACTTTAAAGTGACAAACGGCTTTTTTGTGCGAATCCAATAAGCGAAAGATTCGTTCAAACTGCGAGCTTCTTCTTCCCCGGCTCCAGTGAAGACTTCAATTCCCGCCGCGCGCAAGCGATCGAAACCGCTGCCGGAGTTAACTGGATTGGGGTCTTCCATTGCGGCAACGACACGTTGAACGCCCGCCGCAATTATGGCTTCCGTGCAAGGGCCGGTGCGGCCGGTGTGATTGCACGGCTCGAGCGTGACGTACATCGTCGCGCCGCGTGCTTTTTCGCCGGCGGATTTCAGCGCGACGATTTCCGCGTGGTCGCGCCATTCATAAAGATGAAATCCCTGGCCCACCACCTGGCCTTCGCGGACAAGGATGCAGCCGACCATGGGATTGGGACTCGCGAGGCCTGTGCCTTTGCGGGCCAACTCCAGCGCGTGTTCCATGAAGCGAGTGGCGTGAGCGTCCATGCGTCGGTTGAAGGTTAATCGAAAAGAGAGTTCGCGTAGGTTTCCGCGTCGAAGGGCACCATATCGTTAATCTGCTCGCCGGTGCCGACAAAACGAATGGGCAATCCGAGTTCACGCGCGATCGCCACGACGATGCCGCCTTTGGCCGTGCCATCGAGCTTGGTGAGAATGATGCCAGTGACGGTCACCGCGGAAGTGAATTCGCGCGCCTGCGCGAGACCGTTCTGGCCGGTGGTTGCATCGAGCACGAGCAGCACATCGTGCGGCGCGCCGGGAATCACTTTCGCCGCGGTACGCTTCATTTTTTCCAGCTCGGCCATGAGATTGGATTTGGTGTGCAGACGGCCGGCGGTGTCCACGATGACGACGTCCGCGCTGCGCGCTTTAGCTGCAGCCATCGCATCATAAACAACTGCGGCGGGATCAGCGCCGGATTTCTGCTTGATCACGTCGATGCCGTTGCGCTTGGCCCAGATTTCGAGTTGCTCGACGGCGGCCGCGCGGAAGGTATCGGCGGCGCAGAGCACGACACTGAGGCCTTCCTGGCGCAGGCGATTTGCGAGCTTACCTATGCTGGTGGTTTTTCCTGCGCCGTTCACGCCAACCACGAATATGACGCGCGGGCCGGAACCGTTTGGCGAAATGGCTGGATTTTTCGCGGGTGGCACGGAAGCGCCGGAGGCCGCGCTGCCATCGTTCATGGTAAGGATGCGAATGATGTGCGATTTGATTTCGCGCTTGAGCTGACTGGCGTCGGAGAGCGCGTTGCGATCCAGCTTCTCCCGCACGGCATCCAGGATTTCGCGCGTCGGCTTGACGCCCAGATCAGCAGAGAGCAGCGCCGTTTCCAATTGCTTCAAAAGCGCCGGATCGATCTTGCGCTCGCCGAGAAAAATGTTCTCCACCGACTCGGACAGCGCAGCCTTCGTCTTGCTGACCGAAGCCTTCAGCCGCTCGAGCAGCGACGGCTCGACTTTTTCCGGTTTTCCAAAAAGCGAAATCATGCGGTTTAGCCCTGCGTACGCAGCGCAATCTAAAATTGTAACAGAAGCGCTCGGTGCGAGTGGCGCGGCTGCTTCTACGGGTGGCAGCCAGCAGCCAGGTCTGGAGAGTTGCAGTTGAAAAATTTGTGTCCGGCCACAATTTCTCGGAATGCCGAGTAATCTTCCTCCCAGCTCTTCACGTTCTTGGTCGTTAGCACAACAAGAACGATAGCCTCATTGTGCTCGATGAATGCCAAGGCTTCCTTGACTTGCAGAGGACTTCGCCATCCAGTGAGAATGCGGACCGTAGCTGTACCGCCTCCCTTGATCGCGATGGGCTTCGCGTTCGCGACCTGGAGCATGGGGCTGTCGTCCCGAGACTCTTTGATGTTTTTCTCGATGGCACGAGCGAGCATGCCAGTGCAACTCGCAGTGCAAACATCGTCGTTGGCCTCATTCGCGTAGACGATGCTATTTGAGGTAGCAAAGCTTCCGCCTTTCGGAAAGAAAAGCAGACGCACCCCGGCTTCCTGGGCCTGTTCAAAACTGAATTCCCACCCTGTGGGAACGCCGAACGTATACGAATATTTGTTTGGTTCGAGCACAAGCGGTGGATCGCTCTTCACGGGCTTGCTATCCGGTGAGGGGTCGTCCGTGAATTTCGTGGCGATGTGCAAGTAGTAGGGAACAACCGGCGGCGCCGGAAAAGTCTCCTTTGAAAGCGAGTCGCTCACACACCGGAAAATATTCGTTTCGTGGTCGCGATAGACGCGCATCGTCCGGCCATCTGGCCCGAACGCCGCAACGAATGAAAACGGGGCGTTGTCAGGATTCGGAACGGTTGCAAAACAGGACTGAAGAACTTTCGCGTATCTCTGGCCAAAATACGGCATCAGTGTCTTGGAGAAATACTCTTTGGTGGCCGCCGCTTTTTCCAGTGTCTCTCCGCGTGCAGCGGCTTCTTCGAAGCTATTTACGAGCTCTTCCGCGATGACAGGGACGGAAACCAGCGCCATCAAGACGCTGCAGGCGAATACCTTCGCTAGATTTTCGAAAGACCGGCTGCGTCCAGTTTTAGAGAGTGCACCCTTGCGGTTGCTCATTTGACCCCCGTTTTGTTAGACCGTCACTTCGACGGCGCTGAGGCGGAGCTTGCCCGAATTGATCGAGGATTCGAGGGCGTTGACGACCACAGCGTCGAACTTCGAGCCGGTGAGCGACTTGATGCGGTTCAGCGCAAACTCAATGTCCATCGCCGACTGATACGGACGATTGGTAGTCATGGCATCCAGCGTATCAGCAACGCCGATGATGCGCGCCATGAGCGGAATTTGCTGGCCTTGCAAGCCATACGGGTAACCGCGGCCATCGATGTGTTCGTGGTGCAGCTCGATGCCCGGGAGCATCTCTTTCAGCTGCGAAACGGGGCGCATGATGTTCGCGCCCTTGACGGTATGCTGCTTCATCAAATCGAATTCTTCAGGTGTCAACGCGCCAGGCTTTTTCAGGACGCGGTCTTCGACGCCGATTTTGCCGACGTCGTGCAGAAGAGCCGCGACGCGCAGCTTGTCCAGATCTTCCGGCGAAAGCCCAAGTTCCCGTCCGATCAAAGTCGAATATTTCGCCACGCGCCCGGAGTGACCGCGCGTGTATGGATCCTTTTCGTCGATGGCCGCGGCGAGCATGCGAATGGAGCCGATAAACAGCTCGCGGTTTTCTTCCGCCGCTTCCTTCAGCTTCTCGATGTACTCCTCGATGTCGCTGGCCATTTTGTTGAAGTTTTCGGCCAGTTCGCTAATTTCCGAGGCGCCCCGCACCGGCGAACGTTGATGAAATTCGCCGCGGCTGATGGCGCGCGTGGAAGCGGCCAGGCCTCGAATCGGCCCGCTGATGCCCACAGCAAAAAAGTAACCGAAGAGAATCGCCACGAACACGACGACTGTGACGAAAGCCAGTGCCTGGCGGTTTAATTCCGTCACGCCTGCGTCGGCACGTGCATCATCCAGGCTGCGTTCTGCAATCACGGCCCAGTTGACCTCGGGGAAAGTGCTGTACGTCCCAATCATTTCGACCGGATGCTTTGACCCGCCCTCCACAAAGCGAATCGTCTCCGTGTTGCGAAGTTCCTGCGGCAGCGCGCGGATCTGTTCGACGAGCTTCCCGCTGGCTTCGGCGCCGGGCACGAAGTTTTTTGTGTCGGGATGCGCCACAATGTGGCCGGAGTGATCCACCACGAAGACTTTGCGGCCGCGCACGCTGGCGTCCCTCAAGCGGTGAGAAATCGGTTCGAGAGAAACGACCGCCGCGAGCATGCCCGTAAAATTGCCAGGCAAATCCTTGAGCGGCACGGCGAGCACAAAAGCCGGTTGGTTGTTCGGTGCAAGAGCAAGAGGTTCGCTGCGAAACTTGACGATATGCAACTGATCGGATTGCATGCAGTTCTGAAACGCACGCAGCAAAGCCTTGGCCACGAAGGGATCCTGCTCCGCGCGGAAATTGCCTTGCGAAGCGCTGGTGCCTTTGCCGTTTTTATCAACCGCGGTCAGATACAGAAACGTGTCTCGGTTGCTGTCGACAAAGTCCTCGAGCAGCCGGGTAACTTTGGGCTCGGAAGCGGGGTCTTCGACATTGTCGATGAGTCCCGTGAGGGTCAGAATTTGCCGCTCGCTATAAAGTTGTTGTGTCTGGTTGAACTCGAAAAGCTGAATTTCCTGAGCCAGAGACCGCGTCAAGTCGGATTGCTGGACGCGCTCGTTGTCGCCAAGTTTGTCCTGGCTGAGCTGCAGCACCTGGCGGTGGTAGAGCCCGATGGGCAAGGCGCTGACGAGAAGCAGCGCACCCAGAACGAGCCACAAAATACGCACGCGTCCTTTGCGCAGGCGTTGCCACGTCGATGGACCGGGTCCGGGCATCTCAACTCTCAATTTTAGGGGATTAGAAGGGGCAGCGGGGTTTGCGTAGGGTCTCGCGTCGCGGATGTGCAACTGGAACCTTGGTACTAGTGGCGGGCGCTGGCTGCCGGTCCTTGGGCGTTCCACCGGATCGCCTCGGCGGCCCGCGCCGCGTTGTTCTATTCCCGTTTCATCGGCCGCTCCATGATGCTGCGGATGGCCTCTTGCGGAGACTTGCCTTCGTTCAGGATGGCGCTAACTTGTTCAGTTATAGGGAGTTCCACGCCGGCTTCGCGTGCAAGCGCCAGGAGCGCCGCCGCGGTGCCCACACCTTCGGCCACCATTTTCATGCCTTCCAGGATATCGGACAGCGTCCGGCCCTTCCCTAGCTCGATACCGACGTGGCGATTGCGGCTCAGCGCGCCCGTGCAGGTCAAGACCAGGTCGCCCAGTCCCGCGAGGCCGCTGAGTGTTTCCTGGCGCGCGCCCAGAGCGACGGCAAGGCGCGTCATTTCGGCGAGACCCCGGGTGACGAGCGCGGCCATCGGATTGGAGCCGAGGCCCAGCCCTTGGCAAGCGCCCGCGGCAATGGCGATGACGTTCTTCATGGCGCCGGCGAGTTCAACGCCGAGGATGTCGTCGTTGGTGTAGAGGCGAAAATTTGGCGCGGCAAACTCTTCCTGCAGTTCGTTCGCGAGAGCAAGGTCCTTCGAAGCGAGAACGACCGCAGTGGGCTGGCCGGCTGCGGCCTCCGCGGCAAACGAGGGGCCGGATAGAACCGCGATGCGCGGAATCGTCTCCGGCGCCACGGCCTGCGAGCATTGCGTAATGACTTCACTCATTCGCGCGTGAGTGGCGGGCTCCAGCCCTTTTGTGGCGCTGACGATCGCCGCGCCGCGCACAAGATGCGGCAGGATTCGCCGGTAAACGTCGCGGGCATGCGCCGAGGGAACCGCTGCGATGACCACTTCGGCGCTCTTTATGGCAACGGCGAGATCATTCGTAACTTGCACTGCTTCTGAAAGTTTGTGGCCAGGAAGGTAGAGCTTGTTCTCGCGTTCACTTTGAACAGCGACCGCGAGCGCGGCATCGCGCATCCACAAAGTAATTCTGTGCGTTTTGGGGGCGCGCGCGAGCACGATCGCCAGCGCCGTGCCCCAGCTTCCCCCGCCAAGTATCGCGATGCGCTTCACGGCGTGTCCTGTTTTTTGCTGAAGGAAAATTTTGGCTCGTCGCCCTGGACCATTCGCTGAATGTTCGCGTCATGCTTATAGACAATCAGCAGCGCCGCACCCAGCGATCCGAAAGTGACTGCGTACGGCGGAGCGTGATGCGGCGCCCAGAAAAAATAGATCAACAAGGGCATCGCCGCCGCCGCCGAGATCGAACCCAACGAAACAAATCGCCAATAAAGCACCACGAGAACGAACAGAATCACGGCTCCCAGAAACGAAAGCGGGCTCAACACCAGGAAAACACCAGCAGCCGTGGCGACTCCCTTGCCTCCTCGGAATCCCAGCCAGACGGGGAAGCAGTGGCCCACGAGGGCACACAGGCCTGCGATCATCATCCAAGTCGAGCTTTGCTCCGAGAGTCGCGCGGCGAGAAAAACGGCAAGCGCGCCTTTCGCGGCGTCCAGCAGCAGTGTGAGGACTCCTGCGATCGGCCCGGCGACGCGGGCCACATTCGTCGCGCCGATGTTGCCGCTGCCGGCGCTGCGAACATCCCCGCCGCCAAACAGCTTTCCGAGCAGCAGCCCGAACGGAATCGACCCGAGAAGGTACGCGGCGATAGGAATCGAGATAAGTGTCGCGTTCAACCCTGCCATTTGGCTTCAGGTCTCCAATCTAAGCGGAAAGAAGTGAGAGAAGTGTACTCGGCTCCCGAAGGCTTTAGCTTGCTTTCGATGAGGTGAAATTCGCTCGCTTGAAACGAACCAAATGCGCGCTCGCCGTTTTTCTGGATGGCCGCACGGAGTTTTTCATGCAAGAAGGGCGCCGCGAAACGGGCCAGCGTCAAGTGCGGCACGAAAGCGCGTTTTTCCCTGGCGATTCCCATCGCGGTGAGCGCGCCATCGATATCTCCGGCGAAGGTCGAAAGATGCGGTGAAGCGTCCAGGCCCGCCCAGAGCACCGTCGGGCGATTTTCGTTTGGGAAAAAGCCCAGTCCGCGGAATCGAACATCGATGGGAGCCACGGATGGAACACTCGAAAGCGCGGTGCGGATGTCAGCGAGTTTGGTGTCCGCCACTTCGCCGATGAATTTCAACGTCACGTGAAGATTCTCCGGGCGCACCCAACGTACGCGCCTCTCTCCGAGCTTCTCGGTCAACGCGCGCATTTCCGATAGAAACGCTGCGAGATTGTCTCGCACGGCCGAGGGAATCTCCAGCGCGACGAAGAGGCGCACGTCACGCTCGATTCGGAGGTTGCTTGCCGTTGTAGAGAAAGTGGATGCGGACCATGTCGAGCGCCACCTGCGAGGCTTGAAAGCGAATGGACTCGCGGTCGCCGGGGAAGCGCACGCCGCGTTCTTTCACGCCGCCTGCATGCGCCAGCGCGATGTGCACCGTTCCCACTGGCTTCTCTTCCGTGCCGCCACCCGGCCCAGCAATGCCGGTGATCCCCAGCCCGAACGTGCTACCCACGCGGCGGCGAATTCCATCGGCGAGCGCGATGGCGACCTCCGCGCTGACTGCGCCCTTGGCCTGAATCAATTCCGCGGGCACTCCCGCCCACGTAGTCTTGAGTTCATTGCTGTAGACGACCACTCCGCCAAGAAAATACGACGAACTGCCCGCGATGCTGGTCAGCCGCTGCGCCAGCAGGCCACCCGTACAGCTTTCCGCTGCGGAAATCGTGGAGTTGTGCAGCGTCAGCTGTTCCGCGATGATTTCTTCGAGCGGCGAGCCGTCGTAGCTGAAGATGCGGTCGCTCAGAGCGATTTCAAAACCCTTCACGAGTTCGTCGAGCGTTTTTTTTGCGTGTTCGGCGTCCTCCGTCCAGATGCGCAGATGGACTTGCGTTTCGCCCGGCGCCGCAAGAATCGTGGTGTTCACTTCAGAGAAGCGCTTATAAATGTCGCGGATACGCTGCTCGACGTGCGATTCGCCGAGGCCTGTGACGCGAATTTCGCGATGAAACATGCGCACACCCGAGACGCGGCGTTCCAGCCGTGGCAGAACCTGCTCGCGGAATAGCGGTTTCAGCTCGCGCGGCGGCCCGGGCAACAATGCAATGAACCGCCCGCCATCTTCCAACCACAAGCCGGGAGCCGTGCCGCGTGGATTCTCGAGAATCTCCGCGCCTTCCGGGACCATCGCCTGGCGTACGTTCACCTCGGGCATGTCACGGTTCAACGCGCGGAAGCGGCCTTCGATGTAGCGAAGGATTTCGTCGTTGCGCCGCAGTTTCCGATGGAGCAGGTCCGCCACCGTTTCGCGCGTAAGGTCGTCCTCGGTAGGCCCAAGACCGCCCGACGCAATGATCAGCGGCACGCGATTCAACGCGTCGCGAAACGCTTCGCTCAGCAGATCGCGGTTATCGCCCACCACTGTCTTCCGTACCACCTCGATGCCAATTTTGTTCAACTCCTCCGTCAGGAAGAGCGAGTTGGTATCCAAGCGGTCCGGCGTAAGCAACTCCGAACCAACCGCAATAATCTCTGCTTTCATTGTGTCAATTATCCGAGAAGCGGCAGGCCGCGGACGTCCCAATCGAGCGTAAAGAGCGCTCCCGTGGTGGCGAGGATGGCGCGGCCGGAAGCTTGCAGGGCCATGCCAACCAGGCCAGAGCCACTGAGAACAACTCCCGCGTGCGCTTGCGGCGTGATGCGAATGATGCCCCGGCGTCCGCCGTACGAAGCAGCTACGTACAGATTAGTCTCGCGGTCAAACGCCAGCCCTTGCGGACGTCCGAGCCCGCGAAAGAACGTGCTGACTTCGCCGCCCTGGGTGATGCGGTAGACGCGGTCATAGCTGGAAGTCGTCGGCCCGGTCACATACAAATCGCCGTTCGGATGAAACGCGAGATGATACGCGGCGAGCGACGGCTCGATGGTTGCAAACACAAAAACTTCGCGGCTTGCACTAATTTTGAAAATTGTCCCGCTTCGGTCGCCAACATAAAGATTCTCGGCGCGATCGAACGCAATACCCGTGGCGACGCCCATGCCTTCGATCCACTGCTCGGCCCGGCCCTCCGGCGTAATGCGATGAATCGTGCCGTCGTTTCTGCAGGACACAAAAAGATTCCCCGCGCGATCGAGCGCCAGCCCGCTGGGGTTCACCAGCGAAGTGACAAACGGTTTTACGCTGTAATTCGCCGTGATTTTGTAAAGCGAAACGGGCACGCGCTGACCGCGATTCCCCGAAAACGTGACGTAAGTATTCCCATACGCATCGACTGCGGGATTGGCGATCGGATGCAAATTGTCCGCGATTTGCACGCCAATCGAGACGGGATGTGGCTGGCTTTCGTTCGCGGCGCTAGCGACGCGGACGATGCCGCCGGTCGCGCCTTCGGGAACGCGCGCAATCAAGCGGGTCTCGCTCGCCAATGACAGCCCGGCTTCCACCTCGCCAAAGCGCACTACCGGTTGCGGGTGCGCTCGCGAAGCAAATCCGCTGCCGTGAATGACGATCTCACCGCCGGGAATACCTGCAGCAGGCGCGACTCTATCTATGCGGGGAATCCCGTTCTTATCTGCCGAAGACCCGAAGCCGAATTTCATACCCAGCCAAGCAACCCAAAGTGTAACGCCACTCGCAACAGGATAGCAGCGTAGATGCCCGCCATCCAGTCATCCGCCATGATGCCCCAGCCGCGCGGCAGTTTTTCGAGTTGGCGTACCGGGAAGGGCTTCCAGATGTCGAACAAGCGGAACAGCAGGAACCCCAGCAGCAGGTATTTCCAATTGAAGAGGCTCAGCGTAAAAAAAATCGCGTATGTAGAGAGGTCCAGGTGCTCCGTCAAATGCGGCAGCGCGATAGGAACTAAAGGCAGCAATAACGTGAGATGTTGTCCCGCGACTTCGTCTATCACCACGAATTGCGGATCTTTGATGCCCGAAAAATCGGCCGTTCGTGAAGCGCTCCAAACGCCAATCGCACCAAGAAGCACTAAGAGTCCGAGCGCGCAGAACAGCGGCAATCCCAGCACGGAATTGTGAATGTCGCTGCCCGGAACCAGGAAATGCTCATCCGAAAACACCGCATCGGTAAGCGGATGCAGAGAGAACAACCCGCGAATCGAGGTCGGCCGCAAGAAAAATAGCGCCGAAAGCACGGCAGTCAGAACTCCTACGAGCGAGCCAAACGTGCCCGGCGCTTTAGGCAAATAGCCGACGCCCAGCGCCGTCGCAATCGCGAGCGCCAGCCGCGGTTTCTTTTGAGGAGCCGTCGCGCTGCCGGGAATTTCAGTGGATGGTGTCATCGGGCTTGCGGAATCCCTTAAAATCTTCGTCTTCCTCGGCGGCTTTCCTGCCGCTTGACTCGTCACCTGCCTCAAGCTCGCTCATATCAAACACCGGTTCGGACACGACGTACTTCTCGGTGGCCCAGTTGCCGAGGTCGCGGTCTCGGCAGCGTTCGCTGCAAAAAGGGAACTCCGCGCCAATCTCAGAATCCGTCGGCGTTTTGCAAATGGGGCAGCGGTGTTTCATCGGAATCAACCTCTGACAGCGCGTGATTCGCCTCTCGCCAAATCACGAAGCCGGTGATTTTTTCTTCTCTGTGTCCTCTGTGAACTCCGTGCCCTCTGTGTAAAAAGGATTTTACACAGAGGGCACAGAGACCGCAGAGAACACAGAGCAGAAATCCTGAAGAGTGAGTATAGCTCAGCCGAGGACGCGAAGCGGAGCGCCTGTAGAAATACGCGTGAGCTTTTCCGCCGGTGGAACACGCGGGACAGCCGCCATCTCAGTGACACCGCGAACGGCGCGCCGCGGCAGAATCTCCACCACGCGGCCGATCAAGTCATACACATCGGCTTTGAGAATTTCCACGCGCGCCACGTCGCCTGTCTCGGCGACCTCGCCGGTTGGCAATTCAATGTCGGTCAAATAAAGCTTGCCGTCGATATCCGGCGCCATGCCTTCCAGCCGCGCTTCCCACACCAGCGGATTATCTTTCGACGGCCCTTCGACAAGCGCCGTAGCCGTGCGGCCCTTCCATGCGCGCAGTTTCTCTCGTGAAATTTTCTTTTGAATAGCCATCAACCGGTTGCGGCGATCGGTAATCGTTTCGGGATCGACTTTTTCGTCGAGCCCGTAGCTCTTCGCGTTGTCCACATCCGAATACTCGAACACGCCCATCCAATCGAGATTTGCGGCGTGTACAAAATCGCAAAGCTCCTCGAAATCCTTTTCCGTTTCGCCCGGGAAGCCTGCGATAAACGACGTCCGCAGCGAAACGCCGGGTATCGTCGCGCGAATGCGCTCCAGCAATTTCAGGAACGCGTCGCCATGCGAACCGCGCTTCATGCGTGCCAGAACATTGCGGCTGGCGTGCTGCAACGGCATGTCCATGTACTTGGCCAGCCGCGGATGCGCCGCAAGCGTATCCAGCAATTTCTGCGTCACGCGATTCGGATACGCGTAAAGAAAGCGCACCCACGTCAGGTCTTCCACCTGCGCGAGACGTTCGAGCAATTGCGCCAGTCCATCGCGCAGGCCCAAGTCTTCGCCGTACGAAGTTGTGTCCTGCCCGATCAAAGTGATTTCGCGCGCGCCAGCCGCCACAAGATTCTCCGCTTCACGCACCACGGATTCAAAGCGCCGGCTGCGGAACGCTCCACGCAGCTGCGGAATAATGCAAAACGTGCAGGGATGGTCGCAGCCTTCGGCAATCTTGATATAAGCGGCGTGCCGCGGTGTCGTAATCACGCGCGGCGTCAAGTCGTGATAGAGAAACGCGGGCGGCGCCGCCGGCAACACGCGCAAGTCGCCATCAACCGCTTCCAGAATCCGTTCCACTTCACCGGTTCCCACCACCGCATCGACTTCCGGAACTTGCTCGAGAATCTGATCGCGAAATCGTTCGACAAGGCATCCAGCAACAATCAGCTTCCGCGCCGCGCCAAATTTCTTGTGCTCCGCCATCTCCAAAATGGCATCCACGGACTCTTTTTGCGCCGACTCAATAAAGCTGCAGGTGTTGACGACAAGAATCTCCGCCTCATCCGCGCGCGGCGTCAATTCATACCCTTCGCGCGCAAGAATACCCATCATCACCTCGCTGTCCACGAGGTTCTTCGGACATCCCAGGCTCACAAATCCGACCTTAGTCATAAGCAGTGAATTAGCGCCTTTGCGCAATCCTTAATTATAACACGCGGTTGAAGGTGGGAACCAAACAGCGGCGATTTCAGCGCGAGGCGTAGGACGAGCGAATCTGGTCGAGCAGCGCGCGCAAGCGAATCGTATCGCAGGGCGCGCCTCCATACCGCGCTTGTGTGTAGTACTGCGTGAATTCGCGTACTGCAGGCGCGAGACGCGGCTGCGAAACGGCATCAGCAAACTCAAATGGTGTTTGCGTAGGCTGGCGCCGGAAACCGCGCCGCTCGAGCATATACAAAAGTTCCGCGTATAAACGCGAAGCAAGCTGTGGATTCGAGCGCGCCGCTTCCGGCGAACGAAGCTGCCACGACAGCCACAACCGCCGCGCGAAAGCGACCACCAAATCGAAGCGTAGCGCCAATAGGAAGAACGCGACCGCAAGCGGAATCAGCAGCCGTAGCCCGAAATTCCACGAACGCATCCACCTTCTGCCTTTTGCCTCCTGGTTGACAAACCAGGAGTGCGCGGTTTCCGTCCACGTCCGCGTATTGCGCTGCACCGTTTGCGCCAGCAAAATCTGGTGAATGAAATCGTAGTTGATCACCCACTCGTTCCAGGAAAGCTCAAACCAGTCCATGTACTGGCCGAGGCGCGAGAAAAATCCTCCGGCGGATTCCGCGCCCGGCGGCGTGGGATCAAATGTCATCCAGCCCGTCCCGGGGAAATAAACTTCGACCCAACTGTGCGCATCGCTCGCGCGCACAATGTAGTCCTCGCCGAGATCGTTATATTCGCCGGGCAAAAAGCCGTTTACTTCACGCGTGGGAATTCCCAGAGTGCGCAGCATGATGGCCATCGCCGAAGCGAAATATTCGCAGTGGCCCGCGTGCGTCTCGAAAAGAAAATGAGCCAGCGGATCGTCGCCGGGCTTTCCGCTCAGATTGAGCGTGTACGTGAAGCGCGAACGCAAATAAGTTTCAATGGTGATGGTTTTGTCGTAGGGCGTTTGCGCCCGCGCCGTGATCTCCTTTGCCAGTTCCGGGATCCGCGGATCGATTTTCGGGAGCTGCAAATATGCATCGCGAATCTCTTCGGGATAATCCGTCGAAGCTGCGCGCAATCGAGGAACGTTTCTCGCGGGCAAAAGCGAAAATCCTTCGTACCGCAACGCCGTAAAATTGTGAAACGGATTGAAGAGCGAGCCGGTCGCGTCGCGGATCACGTAGCTCCGCCGCGCGCCCACTTCCGGATTCGATCCTTCGCCGGAAAGATTTCCGCGCAGCGAAACGGCATTCGCCGGAGCGAAAAGCGTGTCGGTAGCAACAGGCTGCAGAAGAACGGTGTACCGCAAAACCGTCGCTGTCGGATCGGGCTCTGGAGGCCGATCCATGATGTTGATCCACCCGCTGAGTCCCGCGGGAATCGTGACCGACTCGCGCGGGGGAGAAGACCAGCGTTTTCCATCGAACGTCGAGAGTGCGATGCCGCGCCAGCGCAGATTGCCATAGCCTATTGGCTTTCCCGTGCGCACACGCATTACCACTTCGGAATTTTTCTTGATCTCGCCGATTTGGCCCAGCTCTACGTCGTCGCTGAAGCCGGACATCAGCGTCGGCTGCAGGCTGGTGCGGCCGAGATAGCCGGCGCTGAAACGCGGAAAGAAAAAGAACAGTGCGCTGCCGATGAGCATGGCGCCAAGAGCCACGCTGAGCGCGGCGAGGACGAGAGCGCGGTCGAGGCGGCGTTCCTGCTGAGGCTGCGCAGCAACTTCCGGCGCGATTGCGCCCTTTGAGCCGCGGCGCATCTCCAGGCCGACAAATGTGGCGACTCCAAACAAAAGGAACAGAAAAAACAATCCGAGGAAAGTCGTGTCGATGGTGAGAACGGCGGAAGCGAGAATCGCCGCGAAAGAAAGCATTGTCAGGAAGAGCGCGTCACGGTCGGTCGTCGCGCTGTAGAGACGAAT
>Ga0210403_10002416_pt1 | contig 16866 bp, 11 predicted proteins | sample IncBWC19MmetaG_FD_150863 | JGI IMG/M metagenome (GOLD analysis project Ga0210403, IMG submission 150863) | Forest soil microbial communities from Barre Woods Harvard Forest LTER site, Petersham, Massachusetts, United States - Inc-BW-C-19-M | ecosystem: Environmental > Terrestrial > Soil >... | reverse complement strand
CGGGCACGATCGGCTGGATGCGCGATTCGCGGCAGATGATGGACTCCGACCTCTGGGGCAAAAGCGCGGAGCTGCTCGAAAAGACGCGGCAGCTGCCCGTCCAGGCTCGCGGCAAGACGAAAACCGTGAGTAACGTGCGCATCGAACCGGGGCGCGACGGCAAACGGATCTTTCAATTCGGTCGGGGAACGCCGGTGCTGATCCTGCAGCGCGCCGTGGCCGATGCCTCGCAGGGACCCGAGGAAAATTCGCAGGAAGAGAAAACATCCGGCGCGGACAGCGAAAAGCCCAAGCGGGAAGACTGGCTGCTGGTGATGCGCGCCGAGCCCCTGCCCGGGGCCGTGCCGATCACCACGGCGCCCGAAAGCGCACCCGCACAAGTGAAACCCACAACCGCCGACTCCGTGAGCGGCGGCCCGGCAGCGGCGGAAACGGCCGCTCTCGGCATCGGCGGCCCGGCTGGCCCCATCGCGGGATGGGTACTCGCGCGTTTCGTCGAGTTCGATTTGCCCGAAGCCGTGAAGGACTACGCCAGCTCGGCGGACCTGCACGTGATCGCCTGGTTCGAGCTCAATCGCGTGCCGGACGGCTCCGGCGGCGACGCGCCGCAGTACCTCGTCGCGGGCTCGCGCGGCGGCGAAGGCCAGGACTGCGATTTCACCATGCTGCGCGTCTACACCTGGGGACAAAAGCGCAAGCGCTACGAAACCGCGTATGTCGAAAGCAATCTCTGCGGCCGCTTGCCGATCAACGTCTCAAGCGGCGCGAAGGGCCCGGAATTTCACTTCCCCGATGCAGACGCCGACGGAGCGGAAAGAAAATACGCGATGGTACAAACCGAAGTCCACCGAATCAAGAACCCCGATTCGTCCTCCGCCCGGTCCAAGCGACGATAGCCAAGTGGGACAGCCACTCTTGGCTGTCCGTTCACATTCCACTCCATCTCCGCCAGCGCGACGCGTCCCAACAAATCGTTTGAACACACGCGCAATCCACGGGAACTTCGCCTTGGCGCCTGCGTGATAAAATTCTGTGTGAATCGAACGCGCTATCGCCCCATCCGAACCGACCGCATGCCGAAGAAATATTTTGAACCGACGCGATCGAAGCTCGCGCAACTCGCGCTTGCGGCCGCCTTCTTGCTCAGCTCCTGTGGCAATCGCGTGAACCCCGCGCCAAAGCCGCCGCCTCCGCCGCCGTTTGAATTCCTCGGCTCCTGGGGAGTGAAGGGCAGCGGCCCGGGGCAGCTCGATACGCCGGTTTCCTTCTCCGCCGATTCGCTGGGCAACGTGTTCTTCGCCGACCCGGGCGCGGGCTTCGTTCACAAGTTTGAGTCGAATGGCACGCCGCTGCTTTCCTTTCAGGAGGCCACCGTGCGCCGCGCGGCGGGGATTGCCGTGGATACCGGTGGCGCCATCTACGTCGCGAACGCGCAACAAGGAAGCATCTTCATCTATTTCCCCGACGGAGCCTTTTTTCAAACGTGGCGCGCGGCGCCGCAGCGCCATTTTGCCGGCGCGCTGGGATTCGGCATCGACGAAAATGGCGACGTGTTTCTGCCCGATCCCGCCAAGTCACGCGTGCTGAAATTGAGCAACCGCGGCCGTCTCTTGAAAGCCTGGCCCGCTCCCGAGAAGGCCGCGTCGCCGGACGAACGTCCCGCTCTGATTTCCGCCGAGCCGGACAATTTTATTTTTGTGGCGTATGCGAGCACCGGCCGCGTCGAAAAATTCTCTTCCGACGGGTCTTCCGCAACCTCCTGGGTTGCGGCCGGTACGCCAACAGGCGAATCCGGCGCGAGTTCCATCACGGGACTCGCCGCGGCGGGCGATTTTGTATTCACGATGGCGGCATCGTCTTCGCAAATTCGCGTCTGGACCACGGACGGGCAACACAAGCTGGACGCGGATCTCGGCGCAAGTATCGGCAGCATCGCTGCGCCGCAACTTGCCGTCACGCCGCGCTCGGAGCTTCTTGTCTTCGATCCGGCCGCGCCGAAGATCTACCGATTCCGCATGCACCTCACGAGCCAGGGACCGCTGTGACGCTGCTGCTCACCGAAGCCGACGTCCGCTCGCTGCTGACCATGCCGATTGCGCTGGAGGTCGTGGAAGATTCCCTGCGGCAGCAAGGCCGCAGTGAGCTGATCCTGCATCCGCGCCGCAGAATCAAGATGCCCGACAACGCGCTCCTGCACTACATGGCAGCCGCCGACACGGTCCATGGGTTCATCGGGATGAAGCTTTACACGGTCGTGCGAGGCGTCGCGCGTTTCGTCGTACCGCTCTTCCGCTCCACCACCGGAGAGATGGCCGCGCTGATCGAAGCCGATGCGCTCGGCCAGATTCGCACCGGCGCGGCCAGCGGTGTGGCCACAAAATACCTCGCAAATCCAGGCGCGCGGACCGCCGCCATCATTGGCACCGGTTACCAGGCGCGCACCCAGCTCGAAGCCGTCGCCGGCGTGCGCCGCCTCGAGCGCGTTCGCGCCTTCGGGCGCGACGCGGACCGCCGCGAAAAATTCTGCCGCGAGATGAGCGAACGGATCGCCGTGGCCGTTCAGCCGGCAACCTCGAGCGAGGAGGCGGCAAAAGGAGCGGAGATCCTGATCACCGCGACATCCGCGACGAAGGTCGTGCTCGAAGGCGCATGGCTCGCGCCCGGCACGCACATCAACGCCATGGGCGCCAACTGGCCGCAAAAACACGAACTCGACGCCGCCGCAGTCGCCCGCGCCGGCAAAATCGTGACCGACTCGATCGAACAAGCCAAAATGGAAGCCGGCGACCTGATTCAGGCATTCGGCGAAGACTCTTCCCGCTGGAACTCCGTGCAGGAGCTTGGGGAAATAGTAGCCGGAAAAGCCCCAGGCAGAAGCAATCCGTCCGAGATCACTCTCTTCAAATCGAACGGCATCGCCGCCTGGGACCTCGCCGCCGCCGCACGCGTCTACGAAATGGCAACCGCCCAAGGAATGGGCAAATCCGTTCCGCTATGGGAAACCGTGTAGCGCACGCCTTCAGGCGGGCATCTCACCGGCGCGGGACCTCGCCTGAAAAAATCTCCAACGCGCCCCAAAGCAGGATCGTTCCACCCGATTTTCCGATACGACAATCCCGAAAAAATCCGCGAAACAGTCCGCCGCGTCTTCCCTGCTAGAATGTCGCCCGACGGGGGAATTCCGAATGCAATTTCTCGACAAGCTAAAACCTCTCGGCCTGCTAATCCTGCGCGTGGCACTCGGTGCCGCTTTCGTCTTTCACGGCTATCCAAAGCTCGTCAATCCCGCGCACGCACTCCGGGCGTTTCCGACCTACGGGTTTCCGGGGTATTTCGTGTATGTCTCCGGGCTGCTCGAAGTCTTCGGCGGCGGGCTGCTGATCGCCGGCCTCTTCACGCGCGGCGCTGCTCTGCTGCTGACCATCGAGGTTGGCCTCGTTTTCGTCCGCACCGTTCTTCCAACCGTCGGAATCTACGCCTTTGGGCGCTACGAAATGCCGCTGCTGCTGGGCGCGATGTCCCTCGCGCTCGTGACGACCGGCGCCGGCCTCATCTCCCTCGACGCGTTCACATTCGAGCCGCAGCGCGGCAAGGCGTTAAAGAAAAAACCCGCCAAGTAGAACGGATCTCAGCAACATCGCGCCGCCTACCCGCTGATTCTCAATTAAAAGGGTGATTGTTTTGCGTGCATGGAGATGGCCGTCGGGTTGCCGGAGCCGGAGGCCGCGACGCGCCCATGCTGCTTGTGTTCGTGCGCCGCGCCCAGGAAGGCGTAGAAAAGCGGATGCGGCGCGAGGGGCTTGGACTTAAATTCGGGGTGGAACTGACAGCCGAGGAACCACGGGTGTTCCGGGGCTTCGACGATCTCCACGTACTTGCCGTCGGGCGACCGTCCGGTAATGCGAAAGCCCGCGTCCGTGAGAGTCTTTTCGTACTCGCAGTTGAATTCGTAGCGGTGGCGGTGCCGTTCGCTGATGTCTGTCGTCCCGTACGCGCGAAACGCCGTCGAGTCTTCCTCAATCTTGCAGGGCCACGCGCCGAGGCGCATCGTACCGCCCATTTCGTCCACGCCCAGCAGTTCGCGCAATTTGTAAATCACGCGGTGCGGCGTCTGAGGCTCGAATTCGGTGCTGTCCGCGCCGGCCAAGCGCGATACGTCGCGCGCGTATTCAATCGTCGCGCACTGCATCCCCAGGCAGATGCCGAAGAAGGGCACCTTGTGCGTGCGCGCGTACTCGATCGCGTAAATCATTCCCTGAATCCCGCGCTTGCCGAATCCGCCGGGGACCAGGATGCCGTCGGCCGTAGCCAGCCGCCGCGCCGCGGTTTCGCGCGAATCGAGCTCCTCGGCTTCGACCCACTCGACGATCGTGCGATCCTTGTGCGCGAGCCCTCCGTGGATCAGCGCCTCGCGCAAGCTCTTGTACGCATCCTCGAGCTGCACGTACTTGCCCACCACGGCGATCCGCACTTCGCCCTGCGGCTTCCTCACGCGGTCCAGCAGCTCGAACCACGCGCTCAGGTCGCGCTCCCGCGCTTCGAGATGCAGCATCTTCAGGATTTGAACATCCAGCCCTTCGTCCGCCAGGGCCACCGGTACGGCGTAGATCGTGTCCATGTCCGGCATGGAAATCACGCGCGCTTCCGGCACGTTGCAGAAAAGCGCGATTTTATTTTTTAAATCCTGCGGAACGACGCGATCGCTGCGGCACAAGAGCAAATCCGGCTGAATTCCGATCGATAGCAGCTCCTTCACCGAATGCTGCGTGGGTTTTGTTTTCAGCTCGCCGGCGGTGGGAATAAACGGAACGAGCGTCACATGCACGTGCACGAAATTTTCCGGCCCCAGCTCGAGCCGCATCTGGCGCACCGCTTCGAGGAACGGCAGCGATTCGATGTCGCCGACCGTGCCGCCGATTTCGATGATCACCACGTCCGTATCGACCGCGATTTTCCGGAACGCCGCCTTGATCTCGTCGGTCACGTGCGGGATCACCTGCACGGTCTTTCCGAGGTAATCTCCGCGCCGCTCCTTCGTCAGGATGGATTCGTAAATTCGGCCGGTCGTCCAGTTGTGATCGCGCGTGAGCTTGGCGTGCGTGAAACGCTCGTAATGGCCGAGGTCAAGGTCGGTCTCAGCGCCATCGTCGGTGACGTACACTTCGCCGTGCTGATACGGGCTCATCGTGCCCGGATCGACATTCAAGTATGGATCGCACTTTTGGAGGGTAACTCGGAGACCGCGGCTTTCGAGGAGGCAGCCAATCGACGCGGCTGCGACGCCCTTGCCAAGGGAGGAAACAACACCACCGGTAACAAAAATATACTTCGGCGCCATCCGCTCAGTTCCGGCTTCTCTCAAACTCGGATTGCGGAACCGGGTTCAATCCTCCAGAAAGATGTTGGCGTACAACGCATTCTACGGGGAAAGCACCGCAGTGTCAACGTAGAGTCGTACGGCGACAAAGACTCTTCGTAGTCCTCTATACATCCCGCCAGCTACCGGTAAGGCGACTTCACAAGCGGAATCTCCAATCTTGATAAGAAGTATACTCAGCAGGTGAGACGTAGACGTCATTCCGAGTTTCTGTTGGCCTTGCTCTTCGTGGTCTTTGTGGCCAACGTGATCTCTGCACCCTGCCAGGAGTCGTCTCAGCCCTTCAAAATCAGCTTAGCTCCCCCGGAATGGCGGAATGGGTGCCTTCAATTGAGAATCGACCGCGTCAACGCTTCACACTCGACACTTTACCTGCCCGGTGACAGCCCAATTGTTGTGTCTACTTGGGTGATGCGTTGGTCAAATACGTCAGCTAAACATGGAGAAACAGGATGGGTTGCGGTGTATGGAGTCAGCGATATTGGCGGCATTCCAGCGAGTCCTCTCGCGCGCGGTGAAGCTCGGAATGACCATCTCTGCATCAAAGGAACTGTTCCCGTCGCTGATTTGAAGCAGGAGACTCGGCGCGAAATTCCTGTTAGAGGAAAGATTAGGATCGATTCTTTCTACTTTCTAAACGAGCAAGAATGGATCGCGTATAGGGCAGAGCAAGAGGAATTGTTACGGACTGGATCAGGAGTCTGGCCGACAAAAGTCGTCCCTAGAATCGTGACGCTGATAGCGACTATTCCGTGTGCCGCACCGCGATGCGCGCCGCCGTGTGACGGCCCTCCGGTAGTGCTCGATGGTGAAGCACTCTTAGTCCCTGATGTTTTGCGATACAGCGAAGGAGCTAACAAACGCGGCAGAGCAATTACGACGGAATTGTCAAGGTCCTCAGGCTGCGACGCTCTTTCTGAGTCTAATCAAACCCTGGACTGATAAACGGGATTCTGGGAAACTGGGATTTCAGGTCGGTAACTGGCAGTCCTCTCACGCCGATACATCACCCTTACAGAGACTCTCCTCCTGCTGGCTTTCGAGACTCACCAACCACAAAAACTGAATGGCGCGGGGAAGCATCGCTTCCCCGCGCCATCCGCAGGCAACTCGTCGTCCCCCGAGTTGCTTTACTCGTCGCCTCCGCCGAACAGATCGCTCATTACGTGCACGCTGCTGTCGCACGCATGGTTCAGGCACGGCAACCCAAAGCCCGCTTCCATCGACTTGAGCAGCGAGAAGCTGTCGTAGAACCGGCCGCTCTTGTCGCCTTCGTGGCCGCCATTGGTCTGAACGGTGAGCACCACTTGGTTTTGATTCTGCGACGGGAAGAGACCGTTGGGCGTGGTGCTGATGCCGCTGTAGTCGTTCTCATCCCACACGATCACGATGGCGTTACGTCCGTCATGCCACACAGGCGAAGAGGTGATGGCGTTGACAAGCCGCTCGACGGTCGTGTCGCCCTGCAGGATCAAGCCGCCATTCAGGCCGGCCTGCGTCCCGACTGTGCCCTCAGCCACCGTTCCGGGATCGAAGTTGCAGAATGGATCGCCGTTGCCGCGCCCGTGCTGGTCGTTGCACTGATTCGGCGCAATGAAGGACAGCGACGGAACTTTGCCCGTGGCGAGGTCGTCGTACAGCCCACCCGGACCGTCAAGACCGACGATGTTCGCGAGACTGTTTGCGCCCGTGCCCTCCTGAACGCTCTTGAAATAGGCGAACGGATTGTGCTTCACGGCGTAGAGCTGGATCACGTTGCCGGAAGTGACCGGAGCGAGGGGAGCAAAGTTCGTGAGGTTGCTTGCCGTCCCATTGCTGAAGTTCACGCCGTCGGCGCCGGCGAACGGGAGGCTTTCCTGATAGCTCTTCCAACTCAGACCCTTGGTCACGAGTTGGTCGCCGATCGTCTTGCCGGAGGTAGAAGCGGCCGGGACTGACTTCACGCCGTCAATGTCCGCGAGGAAAAGAAAATCGGGCGACGCGACTTCATTCCAATTGTCCACCGCGGGCGTCACGGCATCCATGCCCGTTCCTGCGATCGGGCAAACGCTGCCGCTCTCGAAGGGCACGGGCGCCTGAACCGGCGGAACGAATGATCCTCCGGCGTCGTCGGCATTCACGATTCCAGTAGCGAGATTGGTCGTGCAGTTCGTGTTGTGCCAGTTCGGCGAGTTATCGCTGCGCACGCCGAAGTTCGATCCGCCGACGATTTCCAGATAGTTCGTCAGGCTGGGATGCCCGACCGCGAAATAGTTCGTCGCGAGATTTACTTTCTTGCCCGCGATCAGGCCGTTCAGATAGGGCTCGTTCGGGTTGTTGATGACCTGCTGGTAGCCGTGATTCTCCATCATGATGACGAAAACGTGGTCCAAGTGGGGGATCCCATTGGGAACTTGGCCCTCATCAGCGAACATGGGGGCGGCGATCATCGCGAAGGCGAGCCCCAGGGTTGCGGCTTTCTTAAGCATGTGTGTCACCTTCTCTCTCGTTGGAAAAGTTTTGAATAGCCGCCGCTCGGGAGACGAGAGGGCAGGCGCAAGCGCCCGTACTCTGAAAGCTCGCTATTTCCGCCCTGTTACAACCATGCAAAAATCTGGTAAACGCCGGCGGCGCTGGCCACTGGGCGCGCGCGGCGTCGGCTCCGGCGCTCCCTCCGGATGGTCCGGCGCATCACCGCAGGGGGCAATCGCGACTCAATTTGCCGGCCACAATCGCGGCCCCAGAATTCCGCGAAGTGCAAATTCCACTTGACTTTATCAGGGGGCAACGGTCTATTGTTTCGTTCCGCTTTTCCGCAGGCGACACATTGAAGCGGCGCTGCATCTATGCCTCGCGGGGAACGTAGCTCTGTCCAGTTTCTACTACCGGAATGCCCGCCAGACGCGTTGCGGGTGTGCGCATCATGGTCCTAGGAACGAGGTTCAGAGCCCGGAACTGTGTCTCAAGATCTGACGCCGATCGCGGATTGCGCGGAAACCATGGGCGTCAACCTGGAGGATCGGCTGCGCGGCAGAGAGCCGATGGTTGCGAATCGGAAGGGACTTGAGCCTTCCTGGTAAAATTCGCCGTAGTGCGGGCGGGGGGATTTCTAGTGTCTGAGTTGAAGCTCCACTTGGAGACGGTGAAGTCGCATTGGAAACACGCAATCTTCGTATTCGGGCTGGCGGCCGCGCTCGCGCTGGTCACCTCCTGCGGCTCCAGTACCAGCACCACCGCCGCGCCGACGATCACAGCTTCGTGTACCCCGACCGATGTGATCGTACTCAATACCGCCCAATGCACCGCAACCGTCCTGAATCTGAGCAGCACGCTGGTGAACTGGAGCGTTGCGGTCACCAACGGCGGGACCGGTAGCGCCGGAACGATTACCAGCGGCGGTCTGTATACGGCGCCAGCCGTAGTGCCCTCCAACTCCGTGACCATCACCGCAACTTCGCAGGTTCAATCCACGCTGACAGCCACGCAGCCCGTCACCATCGAAATGGCCCAGCAAATCCATACCGTCACCTGCGTCGATCCGAAAACGAATACGATGCCCTCGCCGCTCGTTGTCGCATCCAACAATCAGCTAGCTTGTACGGCTACCGACGCGAACGGCGCAACGGTCGCGGTGAACTGGACGGTCGCAAACGCCACAAGCGGCCTGGCCGGGAACGTCGGCAGCGTCTCCTCGCTTGGGGTCTACACCGCTCCGCTCGTGCCGCCACCCGGACAACAGGTCAGCATCATTGCGACATCGCAAGCCGTCCCGACGATGACGCCGGGTACGGCTACCGTGACCGTGGTGTTCGGCAGTTCCGTGCTCAGCGGAAACTATGCCTTCAGCACGGCCGGAAATCTGCCCACGGGAGTCTTCTGGGCACGGACCGGAAGCTTCTCCGCGGGCGACGGCGCCATTAACGGAGGATTCGAGGACACCAATCAAGGTGGAAATCCCAACACCGCCACGCTGCGCAGGTTCACCGGATCCTATTCCGTGGGAGCCGACGGGCGCGGCACCATGCAATTTTGCGAGAGCGCCGGAGCGAACTCCCAGCCTCCCGCGTCTTGTCCCTTTGAATCGGGCGCCGCCACTGCATACTTCCGCATCGTGGTGGTTTCTCGGAACCAGGTTCAGCTCATCGAATTCAGTTCCCCGAGCACGGCTTCCGCCACGGCCACCGCAGACGGAGAGATGATTTCGCAGGATTCCTCGGTGTTTCAATCCGGAAACGGAATTTTGGACGGCGTTTATTCCTTCGGATTCTCGGGCGTGTCAAGCAGCGCGACGGAAGAGGCTGTGGCCGGCGAATTCTCAGCCGACGGATTCCAGCATATCGGGCAGGGCAGCGCCACTGCGCCGGGCGAAATGGACATCGATGCCGGCGGGTCGGCTTTCCTCGCGGGCACAACGTATTCGATCAGCGCGAACGGCCGGGGATTGGTCACACTGAACGGGCTCAGCTTCAGTTTCTACCCTGTGTCCGCCGGCCGGGCGAAATTTATTGAGATCGATCAGCCGCCTTCCGGAACGACGACGCCGGATTCGATTTTGGCCGGTGACGCTTACAAGCAGCAAACCAGTTCCACCTGCGGCTGGACCGCCAACGTCGCGCTGGCGGGCACGACGGTGCTCGAAACGCTGGGAACGGCGTCGGGATTTACGGTTGCCGATGTCGGTGCTTTCACTGCCACCAATGGCACGGCGACTCTGATTGCGATGGATCAAAACAGCGGCGGCACCAGTTCGCAGCCCTCGGGAACCGCCAACGACAATTACACGATGGACTCGGACCACTGCGGTCGCGGCACGCTTTCGGTGGCCGGCCATTCGTACGTGTTCTATATCATCTCGCCGTCGAACGCTGTGCTTCAGGAAACTACCTCCGGCACCCTGGCCCACGGCCTGCTGGCTGGTTCGCAGACCGGATCTTTGGCGGATGGGAGCTATGCGTTCCGATTGGAAGGGGTCGACGCCGGTGGCGCCACCGGCCAGGCGGAAGTTTTTCTGGGACAGTTTACCAGCGTCACCAGCAAATCCGTTACGGCGTTGAACGGCTCTTTGGACCTCAATGATTTCGGCGCGACGCAAACCGGTCTTCCGATCACGACTGGAACGTACACTGCCTCAACGGGGCCTCGCTCGACGGCAACATTTCCAATCGGCAATCCGGTGACGACCACGCGGAATCTGGTGCTGTATATGGTCAGCCCGACGCTCTATTACGTTCTGGACGCTGTGGCCACTGCAGGGCCCGCGATTGGCGTGATCAACAACCAATTCTAAGTTTCAGGCTTGCCGCGTGAAACGGTTCAGTGTTGTCGAATTCGAAGTCTGAAATTTGAGATTAGGAATTATTTGAGATTTGGGATTTGAGATTTGAAATCTGAGATTTGAAATTTGAGATTTTGACTTCTTACTCGGGGTTCAGGGTTGCAGCGGAACAGCGCGCATTGGGAATCTCGCACACTCGCAAGAGAGGCACGGTGAAACGCTTCGCTCGATCGCTTCGGTTTTCGCGGGCGACCCGGCGCGCGCTTTCATCAAGACGATCGCCCGAGGCACGGCTGGGATCGCTGCTCGCGGCGATTCTCACGCTGGTCGCCGCCCTCGGCCTGGCTTCCTGCGGCGCCGCGCCGACCAGCACGGCCATCACGTGCTCGACCACCACTTCCTCTTCCTCAAGCACGACGTCAACGTCCACCTGCACCGATCCAGTCACCAACATCAGCATCACCATTTCCCCGGCCACCGTGTCGGTCAACGTGGTGACGGAGCAGCAGTTTCAGGTCTCTATTCAAGGTGGAACCAATTCCATTCCCACCTGGGAAGTGAATGGCGTTCAGGGGGGCAGCGACGCCGCAGGCCACATCGATTCGAACGGGCTCTACCACGCTCCGGTCGCGCAACCGACTCCCAATACCGTCACCGTGTCGGTCGGTACATCTCAAGACCCACAATTGTCCGCCTCATCCACCGTGACCATTACTCCCGCGCCGGTCGTAAGCATCACCTGGAACGTCAACTCGACGACCTGCACCAACAGTTCTACATCTACGTCGGCAATCCCCAGCTGCCCAACACCAACTACGTCGGGCACTGCCAATACTGCCACTTTCACTGCTAGCGAAACGGGCGGAGTCACCAACACGATTGTTTGGTCCGTTGGACCGGTAGGCGGGCTCCCGATCGAGGGCGGCAACTCGACGCTTGGCACGATCAACGCGAACGGAGTCTTTAGCGCGCCCGCAACACCGCCCATCGGGCAGGTTGTCACGGTGACGGCGTCGGCTCAGGATTCTCCAACTTCGAGCGCTTCGTTGGATATCACAATCTCCGGCTACTCCCCGTCTTCGTTGCAGGGCCAATTTGTGTTTTCGCTGTCGGGCAGCAACGCGTCCGGTCACTTCTTCCGCGCCGGCAGCTTTACCGCGGATAGCGCGGGGACCCTGAGCAGTGTGGTCGAGGACGTGAACCCGGCGCCGGGCGGCACGGGAAATCCGATCATCAGAACCGGCGCGTATACACTGGGCCTCGACGGCCGCGGGCAGTTGAGCTTCAACGACGGCCTCACACCGGCGAAGTTCGATTTCGTACTCGTGAACTCCGGCCAGTTGCAGATCATCGGATTCGATTCCTCGGGCACGGCTTCCGGGCAGGCAAACGCGCAGGACGCGTCCACGTTTTCCGCGCCGCTGTCGGCGCTGAACGGGATTTACGTATTCGATTTCTCGGGCGTGCACGGCGCAAATGCGCTCTCGCAGATCGGCGAGTTCGCCGCCGATGGCGCCGGCAATATCACCCTGGGGTTGATCGACACCAACGACGGCGGAACAACCAGCGCCGCGCCTTTCCAAATCTACGGCAGTAAAACACCCTGCACGCCGTCTTCGCCGCCTGCCTTATCGTCGTATGCCGTTAGCGCAAATGGCCGCGGCACCCTGACGCTGAACACGGTGGATTCGACCTGCGCCACTGGCCCCAGCTATGTGCTCACGTTCTATGTGGTCTCTCGCGGCGGCGCGAAATTCGTTGGGACGGACAGCGTGCGGCAGGTCGGAGGCTACACATCCCAGCAGACCCCGGGCGCGACGTTCAACCTTTCCACGCTTGGCGGCAGCTTCGCGTTTCTCCTAGCGGGATCGGGCCCGGGAGGGCCGCTCGCCACGGCGGGAAACTTCGCGCCGGACGGCAGCGGCCACCTCGCAAGCGGCGTGCTGGACGAAAATGTGAACGGGACGCCGGCGGCGAACCTGGCCTTCCAGCCCAACGGCACGAATGTAGGAACGTACACGCTGGCGTCGAACGGGCGAGGCACGCTCACCTTCGCCACGACGGGCAGGACGTACAGATTGGTCTTTTACCTGGGCCAGGTGGGAACGAACACCACCGCGGTATTGCAAGAAACCGATTCGGGGATCGCCAGCGACGGAAATTTCACTTTGCAACAGAGCGCGGCGTTCACGCTAGCATCAATCCTGAGCAACTACGCGATACAGACCAGCAGCACATCCGGCGGGTTGTTGCAGGTGATCACGGGCCAGGTTGGTGCCGATGGAGCAGGCGCGATCAAGGCCGGCAGCGTTGTCGACATCAACACCGGAGGAACAACGCTCACGCCGCCTGCGGGTCAAACAGTGACCGGTTCCTACACCGCGCCGGCGGCGAGCGGTCGGTCGGTGCTCACGCTCAGCCCGATCAATCCTGTCGGATACGCCGCATACGTAGTGAATCCCAGCGAGGTCTACCTGCTAGGCATCCAGCCCGGGCAACTCGCCGCGGGCGTCCTCCTCCGGCAATTCTAGATCGTCTTTCCTCACAGCAAAGCGTTGTAGCGCCCGCCTTCCAGGCGGGCATCGAGCCGCGGCGCAACCTGAAACCGGCTCCTACCGTTCCAACCTGAAGAATGGCGCCACCTCACGCCGAACGCGACTTGCTCAGCAACTTCTCCACACGCGCCACATCTTCAAGCACATCCACGCTGACGGAATCATGCTGCGTCTCCGCCACGCGAATCTTGTAACCGTTTTCCATCCAGCGAAGCTGCTCGAGCTGTTCGATGCGCTCGAGGTCGCCCAGCGGAAGCGTGGGAAAATCGAGCAGCGCGGCGCGCCGGAACGCGTACAGCCCAAGATGCTTCATGTGTTGCGCGTGCACCGGCCCCTGGCGGTCGCGCACCCAGGGAATCGGCGCGCGCGAAAAATACAGCGCATTGCCGTCAAAATCGAGAACCACCTTGACGATGTTCGGGTCCATGATGTCCGAGGGATTCGCGATCGAGACCATCAGCGTGGCCACGGAAACGCCGTCCTCGGACTCAATCGCCTCGACCAGCGTGTCGATTGCTTCCGGCTCGACGAGCGGCTCGTCCCCTTGCACGTTCACGAAGACTTCCTCGCCGGCGCCCGGAATCCCCACGGCCACTTCGGCCACGCGCTCGGTGCCGGAGCGATGGTCCGGCCGGGTCATCACGGCCTCCGCTCCAAAGCCGGCCGCAGCCTTCAGGATGCGCTCATCGTCCGTGGCGATCAGGACGCGATTAATGCGCTTGGCCTGCCGTGTCCTCTCCCACACGCGCTGGATCATCGGTTTGCCTGCAAGCGAGACCAGCGGCTTGCCCGGCAGGCGCACGGCGGAATACCGCGAAGGGATGACGGCGATGGCCATAAAGAATTCTCCGCGCATGCCGATGGAGACATCGGCCATGCGAACAAAAAAATCCTATCACAGTGCCCGAAGAAAGCTACCTTTGCGCCAGCGCAAGGAGTACAGCGAATTCCGTTCGAATCTATACGTAAATTAATTGTCAAATAGACACTAGACCCTTGCGCTGGTTGATTCCAGTGCTACAATGCCTGCCAGGTTCGGAAGTCGGAACCAGCCGTAACCGCCCGGACTGCCCGGCCGAATCAGGAGTCGCGGTGATGGCAGGACGAAACCCCGTTCTTCTCGGTGTAGCCGCTGTAGTTGTCTGCGCGTTGATTCCCGTCCCGGCGTTCAATCAATCGCAAGGACCCGTCCAACCTCCGCAGGTGCTTCCCGGCCCGACGATCACATCCGGATCGGTGATCAAGTCGGACATCGACATGACGCTGGTCAATGTCACGGTCACGGATCCACTGGACCGCCTGGTCACCGGCCTGGAGAAAGAGCATTTTCGCGTGTTTGAAGACGGGATCGAACAGGAAGTGCAGACGCTTTCGAGCGAGGATGTGCCGGTTTCCATCGGCCTCGTGTTTGACATGAGCAGCAGCATGTCGGACAAGGTCGAGAAGGCTCGCGAGGCTGCCGTTGAATTCATGCGCACGGCCAATCCGCGGGATCAGTTCTTCTTAGTGAGTTTTAACGATCGCGCGGAACTCACGAGCGGGTTCACCAGCAGCGTCGACGAACTGCAGACTCGGATGATGTTCACTTCCTCGCACGGGCGAACCGCCCTCCTCGATGCCGTCTATCTGGGGCTCAGCCAAATGAGGGGTGCACACAACAGCAAGCGGGCCTTGCTCATCATATCGGATGGAGGAGATAATCATAGTCGGTACAATGAGAACGACGTAAAGAACTACCTGAAGGAAGCCGACTGCCAGTTGTACGCGATTGGCATCTTTGATCCGATCGGTATTCGGTCCCGGACGACCGAAGAGCTGGAAGGGCCCTCGCTCCTCTCTGAAATGACGGAAATGACCGGAGGCCGCGTGTTTCCGGTAGGCAACCTTGGCGAGCTGCCCGACATTGCCGCAAAGATCGGAATGGAGCTCCGAAACCAATATGTTTTGGGATACAAATCGAGCAATGCTCGCCGCAACGGCGCGTGGCGCAAAATCCGGGTCAAGATGCGGCCCCCGAAGGGACTTCCTCCCCTCAATGTCTTCGCGCGAACAGGCTACTACGCCCCGAACCAATAGCCGAGGCCGTCTCTCCGTCTTTGTGATCGTATTTTTCCTTGCCGCGACTGGTGTGCTTTTGTCCGGCGGCGCGTCCGCGCAACAACAGGCGCCGATTTCTCCAAGCTCGAAACCTCCCGCGCCGCCATCGGCTCAATCAGCTCCCTCCTCGTCCTCCGACGATTCTTTCCGGATCAAGTCGCAGACGAACCTGGTTGTGCTGCACGTTTCCGTCCTGAATGACCGCAGCGTGTTCGTTCCCGGCCTGGCGGAGGAGAATTTCAAGGTGCTCGAGGACAAAGTCGAGCAAAAGCTTTCGGTCTTCAAGCAGGAAGACGTTCCGGTCAGCTTCGGCCTGGTTGTGGACAACAGCGGCAGCATGCGGACGAAGCGCCCGCAAGTGAACGCCGCGGCGATCACCTTCGTCAAGACCTCCAATGCCAGCGACGAGGGATTCGTCGTCAACTTCAACGACGACTACTATCTGGATACGGAGCACGATTTCACGAGCGATCTGAACGAAATGCGGTCCGCGCTCGAGCGCATCGACGCGCGCGGCAGCACGGCGCTCTACGACGCGGTCATCGGTTCGCTCGACCACCTGAAGAAAGGCACGCGCGACAAAAAAGTGCTTCTCGTGGTCACCGACGGCGAGGACAACGCGAGCCGGCACAGCCTGGAGAACGCCGTCGAGCAGGCGCAGCGCGCCGACGCCGTGATTTACGCGGTGGGCGTTTTCAGCGACGATGACATCAAGCACGACCATCGGGCCATGAAGAAAGCGCGCACGGCGCTCAGCGATCTCGCGACCGCGACCGGCGGCCTCGCGTTTTTCCCGGAAACCGCCGATGACACGGAAGCGATCTGCACCCAGATCGCCCACGACATTCGCAACCAGTACACGCTCGCCTACTACCCGACGAACGCCGCGCGTGACGGATCGTTCCGGACAGTCGCCGTCCAGGTGGCTGCGCCGCGCAGCGCCGGAAAACTTTCCGTGCGCACGCGCACCGGCTACTACGCGCCCCGCGCCCTGGCCTCCGGCAACTAGCAGCCGCACACCACTACTGCATTTGCTCAACACTTTATTTGCTCAACCCTTTATTTTGTCATTCTGAGCGAAGCGAAGAATCTCTCTTCGGTTTAGACACCGAGCAAAGCAGATTCCTCGCTCCGCTCGGAATGACACGTTCAAGAGCAGGCAGGCTTCCAGAGTTAGCCCTAACTCATCAATCAGAAATTTCAGGCAGGAAACTCTTGCCGTGCGGGATCACGCCGCCGAAATTTTGGGCGATGGTTTGCCCCATGTCGGCGAGCGTGTCGCGAATCCTAAGGTTGACGCCGTGCTTCCCTGCTGAGCTGTATGCGAGAATCGGGACGTACTCGCGCGAGTGATCGGTCGTCGGCCAGGCCGGATCGGGATCGCAGCCGTGATCGGCAGTGATCATCAGCAAATCGCGCGGCGCCATCGTTCTGAGCAGCGGCCCGAGGAGCCCGTCAAATTCCTCCAGCGACTTCGCGAATCCCTCCACGTCCTTGCGGTGCCCGTAGAGCACGTCAAAATCCACGAGGTTGGCGAAAATCAGGCCCGCTTTCCTGCCGGCCAGCGCTGCGTGGAGCTTCTC
>Ga0210403_10002414_pt1 | contig 16871 bp, 14 predicted proteins | sample IncBWC19MmetaG_FD_150863 | JGI IMG/M metagenome (GOLD analysis project Ga0210403, IMG submission 150863) | Forest soil microbial communities from Barre Woods Harvard Forest LTER site, Petersham, Massachusetts, United States - Inc-BW-C-19-M | ecosystem: Environmental > Terrestrial > Soil >... | reverse complement strand
GTTCGTTAACCGCTTCAGGTCCGAGCCATCGGGTTTGGCCGTATAGATGTCATAGCTTGCGTACACCGGCCACACGTAGCCCTTGGAATAATCGGGCTTGGGCGGACACTCAGCGCCCGCGTCATGAGTCGATGAAAACAGAATCCTGTCGCCCGCCGGATAGATGTAGCTGCACGTGGTGCGTCCTTTGCCGGTGCTCACCAGCTTGGGCGTTGGCATCGTGCCTTCGGGAACGTTCACCGGGATCGTATAGATCTGGTCGCAAGGGACATCCGCGCCCTGGTGCTGAAAGATCAACTGCTGGTCGTCGGCCGAGAAGTAGGCCTCGGCATTCTGCCCGCCGGAGGTAAGCTGCCGGACGTTCTTCAGATGTTTCTCGCCGGGAAAGATGAGCGAGGGCTTGGGTGCGGTCTGGCCTTGGGCTACGACCGTGAAGGCCAGCGACACGAGTACGGCCCAGGTGATGTTTGCTTTGGTCATGCAGTGATCCTCATGTAAATTATGCGACGTTCGAAGTTCCTTCAGGGGTTGAGCGATAAACCGCGGCTAAAGCCGAATGAGCCTTATCGCTCAACGCACGGCTGAAGCCGTGCTCTTCTACAGTTGTTCAAACAGTTTTTCAAAGAATTGTTCCGCACCCTCTGAAGCCGTGCTCTTTGACGGTTCGTCTGGTCATTCGGTGAATCCGCCAATTTGTCCGCCAGCTCGCCCGATTCGTGTTCATTCGTGGCCAATGCTTTTACTTCCGCTGTTCCAGCTTTACGCTCACCGTCATGGGCTTCCCGTCGCGCAGTACGGTGACCTCCACGACATCGCCGACTTTTCTGCGCTGCAGCGCGTCGGTGAAATCATAGAGGTTCTTGATGGGCTTGTCTCCAAACTGAATCATGATGTCGCCACCCTTCAGACCGGCCTTGGCTGCTGGCGACCCGGGACGCACGTCTGCGAACTTAACTCCGGTTTCCACCTGGCCGAAATCAGGGATCGATCCGAAATACGGCCCGTAGCCTCCACCGCTGCCACCGCGCGCAACCTGCTGCTCTTCCACCACCTGAATAAAAGCGGGACGATCGGCGGCTGACGCCAGTTGTTCTCCTACACTCTGCACCAGATCGAGCAGCCGCACCGCCGACTGCGGATTGATCTTTTCCCATGTATCGGAAGGCTTGTGATAATCGGAGTGCAATCCGGAAAAGAAGAAGAGAGACGGCACCCGCCCAATGACAAACGACGTGTGATCGCTGGAGGAGTAGCCGCTGGCTGAATACTCGACATTGAAGGGGTTCTTCGCCTGCGCTGCCTGCAGAAGATCTTTAAAAGTTGAGCCAGTGCCCACGCCGCCGATATAGACCTTGTCGTCTTTGATGCGGCCGATCATATCCATGTTCAGCATGGCGACAGCTTGATTGAGAGGCCGTGTGGGTGACTTCACCCATTCCGCGGAGCCGAGCAATCCCAGCTCTTCGCCGGCGAAGGAAGCAAACAAGATGCCCCGGCGCAACTTGCCCTTTATGGGAGCAAACCTGCGGGCCAGTTCCAGGACTCCGGCGGTCCCGGAGGCGTTGTCGTCGGCGCCGGGATGAAGTTGCCCCACGAGGCCGGGGGCCAGCGAGTGGGCGTCGCCTCGTCCCAGATGATCGTAATGAGCGCCTACAATCACGTACTCATCGGTCTCGCCCGGCAGCCAGGCCAGAACGTTGTTGACGATGGCCTTGGTGTGTTCGATATTGACGCTTAGCGAAACTTGCAAACTCTGGGGCATGGGAAGAGAAACCGGCTTGCCCGCATGGTCGATCTGCTCCTGCAGATCGGCGAGCGACTTCCCTGCCGCGCGCAGCCATTGGCCGGCAATCGCGTTCTTCACCTGCACCATCAGGATGCCGGTATCTTCCGGCCCGTTGACGCTGCCAAAGCGGAGCAGCAGGTCCTCTTCGGCCGCTTCCATCTTGCCGTTGATCAGCACGACCGCCCGTGCGCCATGGTTTCTGGCATTGATGGCCTTGGTGACAAATTCCGCGTGACGCGTTTCACCATGGCTACCGCTTTTCGTGGCGAAGGATGCGGGCGCGCGGCGCAGCACCACGACTACCTTGTCTTTCACGTCGATATTTTCGTAGTCGTCGTAGCCGAACTCGGGCGCGGAAGCGCCATATCCCGCGAACACCACCGGGCCGCTAAAGGAACCGGAAGCGGAAAAGCTGAACGGAACAAATTCCTGATTCAGTTTCACGTCCGTCTTGGCGCCGGACAACTCCACCCGCAGTCCGTTGTGTCCCTTGAGCCGCGCACCGGTAATGATCGTAAAGGGCTGCTGGTAGCCATGGGTACCGGCAGGTTCGAGGCCGAGACTTTTGTAGCGCTGTTCCAGCAGGTGCTCGGCCCGCGTGAGGCCCTTCGTGCCGTCTCCCCGGCCTTCCATCGCCGGAGTGGTCAGGGCCTTGATGTCATCGAGATAGCGCTGCGCTTCCGCGGAAGAGGAAGGCGGCGCGCTCTGTAAGCCATGGGCGGCGACCGCCAATAACAGGACTGCTACCGGCAGGGACTTCGCCAGCCGGATAAAACTGGAACGACATTTGGGTTTCATCATCGCTGGCCTCTTGAGAGAAAAGCCTATGGGTATGGATCGTAGCTGTCAATAACCGCGCGGAGGCCAAAAACAATACACCGCAAAGTACGCGAAGGACGCAAAGGAAGATCAAAAGATTGAACCGCAGGGGGCGCAGAAAAAAACAAAGGCTGGGGGGAAGAAACTCGGGGACAGGAATATGGGATGCTCTTGGCTTTGGTTGTGCATTCAGGGAATCGCGGCGGGGCGCGATATACTTGAGATGTAATGATCCTGAAGAACCGTCCCATTCCCATAGAGAGAATCAAGCTGCTCATTTTTGATCTCGACGGCACCCTGGTGGATTCACGCCTTGACCTGGCGAACTCCATCAACGCCACGTTGCGCCATTGCGGCAAACATGAACTGCCCAATGACGTCATTGCCAGCTACATAGGCGATGGCGCCCCCATGTTGGTGCGGCGGGCGCTGGGCGACCCGGATGACGAATCGTATGTGCAGAAGGCGATTGAATTCTTTCTTCTCTATTACCGCGAGCATAAACTCGACAACACCTATGTGTATTCCGGGGTCAAAGAATCGCTGGACGCCATCAGGGCCCGCTATGACGGCCACCCGGTCAAGATGGCCGTCCTGAGCAACAAGCCGGTATTCCCTTCGCGGGCCATCGTGGGAGCGCTAGGCTTGGGCCAGTATTTCTTTCAGATCTACGGCGGCAACAGCTTTCACACCAAGAAGCCCGATCCGGCGGGCGTGGAAGCGCTGTTACGGGAGGCCTCGGTGGAGGCCGGGGAGACGGTCATCATCGGCGATTCGGACGTGGACGTGGTCACAGCCCGCAACTCCGGGATTTACAGCATCGGCGTGAAATATGGGTTGGCGCCGCATACGTTGAACGAAGCGCCTCCGGATGTGCTGGTGGATGAGCCGATAGAGGTTGGACAGGTATTTGGGATGTAGAGACGGTGCTCCGCACCGTCTCTCGGCGGAGTCCCTCCGCCGAAAGGGTTTCGTTGGCATACCGATGTTGTTCCCCGGGGTTGTCCGGGATGGCACGAATTCATTTGCAGTTTTTGCGTTGTTCCGGCGAAACCCGTTTCGGTGGCATAAACCGCCACCGAGAGACGGTGCGGAGCACCGTCTCTACGGTCAGGATTTTCGAGGAAACAGTCAGGATTTTCGAGGAAACAGTCATGATTTTCGAGGAAACGGTCAGGATTTTCGAGGAAACGGTCATGATTTTTTAGAGGGATTTTTGGAACATGGATTTCCGGATAGCCAGCGATTACGAACCTAAGGGCGACCAGGTCAATGCCATCGCCGAGCTTACCCGGGGTGTGCATGGCGGGGAGAAGCACCAGGTGCTGCTGGGCGTGACCGGCTCGGGCAAGACATACACCATGGCCAAGCTGATCGAGCGGCTCAACCGTCCGGCGGTGGTGCTGGCCCATAACAAGACGCTGGCCGCGCAGCTCTACCACGAGTTCAAGCAGTTCTTTCCGAACAACGCAGTCGAGTATTTTGTTTCTTATTACGACTACTACCAGCCTGAAGCCTACATCCCCGCTGGGGACGTTTACATTGAAAAAGAAGCGACCGTCAACGACGAGCTCGACAAGCTGCGGCTGTCGGCGACGCGTTCGTTATTTGAGCGCCGTGACTGCATCATCGTGGCCTCGGTAAGCTGCATCTACGGCCTGGGCTCGCCCGAGGCTTATTATGGGATGCTGCTGTTCCTGGAGAAGGGCCAGAAGATCCACCGGCGCGATATCTTCAGCAAGCTGGTGGAGATCCTTTACGAACGCAACGACACGGATTTCAAGCGCGGCACCTTCCGGGTGCGCGGCGATATCATCGAGGTCTATCCTACCTACGAGGACAACGCCTACCGCATCGAGCTGTTCGGCGACGAGGTAGACTCGCTTTCGCAGATCGATCCGATGTTTGGCACCGTCAAGCAAAAATATACACGGCTGCCGATTTATCCCAAGAGCCACTATGTGATGTCGCAGGCCACCAAGAACCGGGCCATGGAAACCATTCTGGAAGAACTGGCGTGGTGGGAAAAGGAGCTGGAAAAAGACGGCCGGCTGGTGGAATCACAGCGCGTACACCAAAGAACGCGTTTCGACCTGGAGATGATGAAGTCCATGGGCTACTGCCATGGCATCGAGAACTATTCGCGCCATTTTTCCGGACGCCAGCCAGGCGAGCCGCCGCCCACGCTGCTCGACTACGTGCCCCGCGATTTCATGATGTTCATCGACGAGTCGCACCAGACCGTGCCTCAGCTCAACGGCATGTGGGCGGGCGATCGCTCGCGCAAGGAGAACCTGATCCGCTATGGCTTCCGGCTGCCTTCGGCGCTCGATAACCGTCCGCTGAAGTTTGCGGAGTTCGAGCAGAGAGTCAACCAGGTCATCTACGTTTCCGCCACGCCCGGCCCTTATGAGCTGACAAAGGCGGCAGGCGTGGTGGTGGAGCAGATCATACGGCCCACGGGGCTGATCGATCCTCCGGTGGAAGTCAGGCCGGTGAAGGGCCAGATTGACGACCTGCTGCACGAGATCCGCGACCGGGTGAGCAAGAGTGAGCGGGTGCTGGTGACCACGCTGACCAAGCGCATGTCCGAGGACCTGGCTGAGTACTACAGCGAGGTAGGGGTACGCTGCCGCTACATGCATTCGGAAATCGAGACCCTGGAACGCATCAAGATTCTGCGCGACCTGCGCAAGGGCGAATATGACGTGCTGATCGGCATCAACCTGCTGCGCGAAGGTCTCGACCTGCCGGAAGTTTCGCTGGTGGCCATTCTGGATGCCGATAAAGAAGGCTTTCTGCGGTCCACCGGCTCGCTGATCCAGACCATTGGCCGCTGCGCCCGCAACCTCAATGGCCGGGCCATTCTCTACGCCGACCGCATGACCGACTCCATGAAGCGCGCCATTGACGAGACCGATCGACGGCGCGCCATTCAACATGCCTATAACGAAGCCAACGGCATCATTCCGGAATCGATCGTCAGGCCGCTGAGCATGTCGCTAGCCGGCATCGCCGCCGCCGACTACGTGGATATGACCGAAGCTTCCGGGAGCCTGCCAGAATTCCAATCGCAGGAAGAGCTAGATCTCTACATCGGGAAAGTAGAAAGCGACATGCGCGAGGCAGCCAAGCGATTCGAGTTCGAAAAGGCGGCCAAGCTGAGAGATACGGTCAGGGAGCTGAGGACGAAAGAGTTTCTGTTCGGCTAAAACAGAGCTAGGTAATCGGGTAATTTGGTAATTTGGTAATTTTTCCAAGCCCGGCCGGTTTTTCAATTACCCAATTACCAACTTACCCAATTACCAAATCTCTTCACTCAGCTTCCTGCAGGGTCTTTACGTGTTCTTCCAGAGCGCGGGAATATTGGCGCTCGGCTTCCAGTTCGGACTGCAACTTTTTTACCAGGCCTTCCAGGCGCAGGATCTCGATTTTCAGCCGCGAGGCGTCCGAGGTTGTTAGGGGTTTGGCTGGGGCTGCAACTGGAGCGGCCGCGGCAACTGGAGCGGCCGCAGGGGCCGCGATGGAGGTGGCAATAACGGCAGCAGGGGGCGCCGGATGTCCATTGCCTCCGGTGGCGGGAGCTGGGGCGCTGGCCTGGGGAGGCATCGCTGTGAGAACTCCGGCGGGTTTGGCTGCGGCTGCAGCAGAGGCCACCGCCGGTACGACTCTGGGCACGGGTTGCGGTCCAAAAGGGCCGGGGCCGGCCTTCAATGGGGCCGGGACCGATGAAAAGATGGAGCTCAGTGTCATCGCAGGGCTGGGCGCGCTAGGAGCAACCGGCGCCGGGGTGGCGGCACTGTGGGCGATCAACTGGCGCACGCGAGCAATCAGGTCCTGGGGCTGAAAAGGTTTGCGGAGCAACTCATCGGCCTTGACGGCGAAGGCGCGTTCCGCCACAGAACGGTTGACCACGCCCGACATGAGGACCACCGGAGTCCCGCAGAGGTCCGGATGGTTCTTGATGAACTGGCACACTTCATATCCGTCTTTCGATGGCATGATCACATCGCTGATGACCACGTCCGGACGCGCCTTTTCAATTTCCGCCAGCGCGGTCACGGCGTCATTGCAGGCCACAACGTTGATGTTCTCGCGCCGAAAGGCGATCTTGATGACTTCACGCATAGTGGCGCTGTCATCGATAAAATAAACGGTCGGGGCCGGAGTCGTACTCATGAAGATGATCCTCCTTCAGCGATGTCCTGGGTGGCCTCATCCAGTTCACGCAAGGCTACCAGCATTAATTCAGTTGCGGAGCGCAGCACCGTGCGGGTGGTTGCGCTGGCGCCCGGCACAAATTTATAGATGCCGGATTCCATTCCATTACAGCGTTTTACAATCTGCGTTACCGCATCGTCACCCACCAGCTCACCGCTTTCGGCGTGAGTGATGACGCCGCGTTCAAAGAACATGATTCCATCGATGACGCCGGCATTCACGTAAAGCGAGCCGGTCTGGCGGGAGTGGGCGAGCATCTGCACCACGCCGGGCAGGTCGAGATGCGAAAGGCTGCCGCTCAACGCCGTATCGGAGGAGCCCAGCATGTTCACCGGCTGGAAGCCCTCTTCGGTGCTGCGCAGAAAACTTTTGATCTGGGAAGCGATCACGTCCGGCCCCAGGCGCTTATCCACGTAATCGGCGCACCCGGAGCGGAAGGCCTGAATCAGGGAATGCTCGCCGCCTTCCCCCATGGCAATGATGGGAATATGGGCCATCTTGGGATCGGCGTGAATGATGAGCGGCAATTCATAGGCATTCATTTCCCGCAGACTGATGGAGCAGAGGATGGCCGAAGGCGTGTCATACTCCAGCATGGTGAGCGCGTAGCCCGATTGGGTGCTGTGTACGACCTCAAAGCCTTCCTGCTTGAGCGCATCGGTGACCCGGCGCGCAAAAAACACGTTGGAATCGATGAGCAGGACCTTGGTCTGGCTGGCGCCGTTGAAACTCATTTCCGGCCCTCCAGTGCGATCAACCGTTCCAGATTCACAACCTCAACGGTTTCGCCACCGATATAAAGCAGGCCGGTCACGTAGGAAGGCAGAGTATCCGCCGGCTCCTGGAGCACACACGTAGCCAGTTCACATTCCCCGGTCACGGGAATGGCGGTCCATTCAGTCCGCGTTTCGAATTGGCGGCTGGCTATCAAATAAAACTTCCTGGCCGGCGCATCGGAACCTACCAGAGCGCCGGCTACGTCACACACCGGAACAATTCTTCCCCGGCGCGAGAGCACGCCGGTCATCAAGGGCGTGGTCTGGGGAAAGGACTGCAGGCGCCCAGGCCGCGCGAGCTCGGTAACCAGGTCGGCGTGCAGCGCAAACCTTTTTTGCCCCAGGGGGAAGAGCACAAACGAGCTTTCTTCACCAAAGGTCATACGACGGAAAAACCCTTCGCATACATAGCGGCGGGGCGCACCATGGCCAGCTCTGACCCAGTTAGGAAGCACTGGTGATTGACCACGGGAACGACATCGTCGCCAAACATGGCCAGACCGCGATACCACCGGCGTTCATCGCCGTTGAACGCCAGGGGCAAGGCGTGCAGCACGGAAATGGCCGCCATCCGGTCGGCGGTATCGACGAGTACGGCGGTGGCTGCCAATCGCAAAATCATTACCCGCCCCGGACGTGAAGCCGGCAGCCCAAAGTGGCGGGCCGCATCCACCACGAAGTAGAGCGCTCCCTTGCGGTGCATGGTAAAGCCCACCTTCTCCGGGCACTGGCATTCAGGGCCAGGGGAAAATATCTGCAGCCCTTCCAGGCTTCTGATTTCACTGACGGCGGAAGCCGAAATGGCAAAGCTGAACCCGCCTACGGTAAACACGATCACATTTTCGCTCGCCCCCGGGGGCGCAGAGACCGGCTTCGGCTTCAAAGCGCACCCACTCTCGCCGAACCAAAGATAAAAAGGACGCGCTTTTCAATGGCCTGATAAATCGCTTCAATGGGCAACACCTGGTCCACGGCTCCGGAACGAATGGCTTCCTGCGGCATGCCGAAGATGATGGCCGTGGATTCATCCTGGGCGATCACATGACCACCAGCATTCCTGACGCCCTGCACCCCTTTGGCCCCATCATTTCCCATTCCGGTCAGGACCACACCGATGGTCATGGGCCCTGCATATTCGGCGGCGCTTTCCAGCGCCAAGTCAGCGCAAGGGCGATAGCCGCCGATGCGCGGCCCATCTTCCAGGGAGATGCGTCCGGTCGGAGAAACGCGCAGATGCTGCGCACCCGGGCAGACATACACCTGGCCGGGAACAATGATTTCGCCCGCTTCGGCTTCCTTGACCCGCATGGCGGAAACCTCACCCAGTTGACGGCTGAACTGCGCCGTAAAATTGCCGGGCATGTGCTGCACCACGATCAGCGCGCCGGGGAAATCTTTTGGGAACGCCGGCACAAAGCGCATCAGAGTGGCGGGTCCGCCGGTGGAAGACGCCAAGACCACGATGGGAAAGCGGGTGCCGCGCATGGCTGTGGCGTTGGCGGCAGACTGTTCCGGCAGCACCTGGGCAAAACTCTTGCGCACGGGAGACGCGCCCGGCTCGGTACGGGGCGCAGAGGCCGCGATTTCCTGTTGCAGGCGCAGGCGTGAGGCAGTACGCACCACGCGCACCTTGGCGGCCATCTTCAATTTCCGGCATAGTTCATCTTTGACCGAGTGCATGTCGAGATCGACACCGCTGGAAGGCTTGGCCACAAAGTCGATGGCCCCCAGTTCCAGGGACTTGAGCGTCACTTCGGCGCCGTCTTTGGATTCGGAACTGACGATAAGGATGGGGCGCGGATTGCTGGACATGATGATCTCTGTTGCTTGCAATCCATCCATATGCGGCATGTTGATATCCATGGAAATCACATCGGGCTTCAGGACCTCGGACTGGGTGACCGCGTCCTGCCCGTCGCGCGCCTCGCCACACACTTCGAGCTGGGGGTCTGCCGCAATCATTCCTTGCAGCACCCGGCGCATGAATGTCGAATCATCCACGACCAACACCCGGACTCTTTTACCTGGTTCCATCTATAAAAATGCCGTAGGCTTCCCTTTCTGTATTACTGCACCGTAGCCATGGCCCGTGCCGCTACTGTATCCGTTCCAGACCCAATCAGCTTAGTTACTGCGGTAATGAACTTGTCTTCCTGCACCGGCTTGACCATGAAGTCCACAGCTCCCTCTTTGATAGCGCGGTCGCGATGCTTGGCCCCGGCGCGGGAAGTGACCACCATCACCGGGATGTTGCGAGTGGCCGGGTCCTGGCGCAAATGGGAGAGCAACTCGTAGCCATTGGTACGTGGCATTTCGAGGTCGCTGACCACCAGATCGCAACGGATCTGGCTGACGATCTCCAGGGCTTCCAGGCCGTCGGCCGCCAGCCGCACACGATAGCCGGCCTTCTCCAGCATGCGTCCGACAAACTTGCGCACGCTGATGGAATCATCGACCAGCACCACCACCTTTTCATTGGGTACGCGGTCGATCGCTTCGGGTGGAATCATGCCCTGGGCGACAGCCACGGCCCCCGGAGCGAAGACGCGAGCAGCGCCGGAGCTGGTCATCAACGGACGGCGTTCAATGGCTTCGCCGACCACCAGGCGGTTCACGTCGATCAGCAGAATCAGGCTGCCATCGGGAGCAATGGTGGCCCCCGGGAACATCTTGACGTTGCGCAGATATTCGCCCAGATTTTTGATTACGATTTCATCTTTGCGAATGACTTCTTCCACCATCAAGCCCACCTGGCGTCCAGCGACGTTGATGATCACCATGCGGTAGAAGCCGTTGACCGGCTCGAAGGTCTCAAGCCCCAGAGCATGATCGAGGCGCACGATTTCCGTCACGGAGTCGCGGACACGGGTAAGCAGCTTATTGCCGACCTCTTCGATGTCCGTGACCCGCAGGCGGCGGATCTCTTCGACAAAGGAAAGCGGCAGGGCAAACATATGGCGGCCGCAACGCACAAACAGGGCCTGGGAAATAATCAGAGTGAGCGGGACCTTGAGGGTAAAGCGGGTGCCGCGCAGCTTTTCGGTTTCAACTTCAATCTCACCGTTGAGCTGGTTGAGGTTCGAGCGCACCACGTCGAGTCCCACGCCCCGCCCGGCGAGTTCGGTCTTGCGGGGCGCAGTAGAAAAGCCGGGACGGAACAAGAGATCCAGCAAGTCGCGTTCTGTCAGTCCGGATGCGCCTTCCGCGCTCACCGAACCGCTTTCGACGGCGGTCTGCCGCACCCGCTCAAAGTCGATGCCCCGTCCGTCATCTTCGACTTCGATATAGATGTGATTGCCGCGATGGTAGGCGCGCACGGTGATGTTGCCGTGGTCGCTCTTGCCGTTGAGATAACGTTCTTCCTCCCGCTCCACGCCGTGGGCCACGGCGTTGCGCACCAGGTGCAGCAGCGGATCGGAGATCTGCTGAATAATATTGTTATCGAGTTCGGTTTCGGCGCCGCTAAGAGTGATCTCGACCTTCTTCTTGGTGGCCTTGGCGGCGTCGCGCACGGTGCGGGCGATGCGCGTATAGAGGTTGCCGATGGGCACCATGCGGGCCTGGGTGATTTCATCCTGCAGGCGATGGGCGAGGCCGGTGAATTCGTCGATGTCGGAATCCACACGGCGGACAAATCCATCGAGCTGGGTGAGCACTTCGGTGATATCGGCGGAGATTTCCGTGAGGGAGCGGGAGAGGATGTTGAAATCGTCGTAACGGTCCATTTCCAGCTCACTGAATTCCGCCAGTGAATGATCGAAGGAGTGCGAATAGCTGGAGTAGCCGCCTCGCAGAGGAAAGTTTTCTCCCATGGAGATGCGGGGCGCCGGCGATACGCTGATGCGGCTAAACTCATATTTTTCCTGGAACTCGGCGACTTTATCCTGCATGCGGCCCTTGGAGAAGTTCAGCACATCGGCCAGCCGTTCCAGCTCAGCCACCCGCCCTAACATGCGCGTGCGGTTGATCACCAACTCGCCCACCACATTCATCATGCGGTCGAGGCGGTCGAGGGCCACGCGCACCGACTTGGACTGGGGCATGGCCGCCGGTTCTTTTTTCAGTTCGGCTTCCCGCGCCCGCTCGGCCTGGGCTATTTCTTCGAGCTCGTCGGCCTCCGCAATTTCGGCCTCGGTCATATGCTGCACGGGCGGCAGGATGACGGGCGCCAAAACCGGCGCCAGCCCGGTAGAGGCAGACTGCACCATGGCCTCACTCGGCGTCTCTACGGAAGCCTGCGCGGCAGCCGCAAGCGGCGCATCTTCCTTCTCTTCTATTTCTTCGGGCGCCAGGCGATCGATACGGCTGAATAGCGCGCGCACGCCGGACTGAATGGCTTGTTCATCCGGCCACTGTCGATAGAGGAACTTTTTGATCTGATCGACAGATTCCAGGCAGATATCGACAATTTCCGCGCTGGGACGCAATGCGCCATCGCGCAAACGGCCAACCAGGTCTTCCGTGCGGTGGGCCACACGGGAAATGCGCTGCCAGCCGACCTGCGCCGCCGAGCCTTTGATGGTGTGAATGGCCCGCAACAGACGATGGATTTCTTCGGGACTGGGATTGGTTTCGAGCGACAGCAGGCAATCGGTCACGATCTGCAGATGTTCCTCGGCTTCGGGAACGAAGAATTCCAGAATCTCGCTGGGCACCTCGTCATCCTGTGGCAGGATGGGAGCGAGAGGCAAAGGCGGGGCCTTTTTTTCGACGGCTGCCGCGGCCGCTGCCGGCGTGGCATCGGCCACCGGGGCCGACGGCCCTTCCGGATCGGGCTCCACCGCCGCCTGGAAAGCAAACGGAAAGCGCTGCTTGAACGCGTCGATATCTTCGGCCGCTTCAATGCCGTTGGCGCTGATCATCAGCAGATCGGATTCCAGAACGGCAATCGCCTCAGAGATGAATTCGACCAGCGGGCCGGAAGCGTCCGGCCCGATCGTCGAATTCATCGCGTATTGAAAGATGTGCGCCAGCTTGCCGGCGATTTCAGCAAACAGCGGAAACCCGTAGGAGGCCGAGGTGCCGCCCAGAGAATGCCCGGAGATAAATAGACGCTCAACGTCTTCCGGCTGCGGGTAAGCATCCTGAAGAATGCCGGAGTATTCCCGCAGGAACTGCAGGTGCTCCGAGGCTTCCTGCAGGAAGACTTCCACGAATTCTGCGCTCTGCTCGTTCATGCCCGCTCCTGCGCGGCCGCCACACGGCGTGAAACCGCGGGCTTCTGGTATAACCGCGAATCGCGATACACATGGGTGTCAAAAGTAACGTCGGCCTGGGCAATCGATTCCGCGTGGCCGAGGAACAGATAGCCGCCCGGCTCCAGATATTCATAAAAACTCTGGATCAACTGCGCCTGCCGCTCCCGCGAGAAATAGATCAGCACGTTCATGCAGAAAATACAATCGAACTTGCCCATGTAGACCACCTGGGCCAGGTTCATGGGAGCAAACGTCACCAGATTGCGGATGCGGGGCTTCACCACGAAGTGGTTATCATTCCGCGAAAAATACTGCTCGCGCTGCCGGGGGTTGACGCCTTCCAGGTCCCGCGCGCTGTAGATGCCGTGTTCAGCAAAATCCAGAGATTGGCGGCTCACGTCGGTGGCCAGCAGGTGGATGTTCCAGGCGTCGGCAAATTCCAGGGCATCGGCGATGGTGATGGCCACGCTGTAAGGTTCTTCGCCGGTCGAGCAACCTGCGCTCCAGATGCGCAAAGAGCGCGGATTCTCCCAGAACTTTTTCATGTGCAGCTCCGGCAGCACTTTCTTTTCCAGCGCCTCATACACCGCCGGGTAGCGAAAGAAGGAAGTCTCGTGGGTGAGCAGGCTTTGCAGTAGCGAATCGTATTCCACGTTCGAGTTCCTGACCAGCCGGATCAGGTCGGTGCCGTGCGCGAGGTTGCGGGCCTGGGCGTGCTCCCGCACCCGGGTGCTGAAGAACCGCTCGCGGGAGTGGTCAAACAGTATCCCGGATCGCGTTTCGATCAGACCGCGGATTTCACCGAGTTCATGTTCGCTGACCGTCACCACGGATGACTTGGCTTCCACCGGAATCGCCCCCTATCGCCGCGCGGCCGCCACCAGCTCTGGCCGGGGTTCGTTGGTCGTTCCCGAAGAGACCCGGAACTGTGAAAGGGCTTCGTTGAGCTGCTCAGACATATGCACCAGTTGCTCAACGGTGCGTGAGGTCTGACGCGCGCCCTGCGAAGTCTGGCGGGTGATGTTGGAAATGATCTGCATGGCATTGGCCACGCCTTCTGTCCCGCGCACCTGTTGTTTCGAAGCCAGCGAGATTTCCTGCACCAGTTCGGCCGACTGGCGCACCACCATGGAAATGGCTTCCAGGGCCTTGCCCGCCTGATCGGCCAGCCGGGCGCCGATTTCCACTTCCTTGGTGCCTTCTTCCATCACCACTACGGCGTCATTGGTTTCCGCCTGAATGGCCTTGATGAGGGCGGCGATGTCTTTGGTGGCATTGCGCGAGTGCTCGGCCAGCTTGCGGACTTCATCGGCAACCACGGCAAATCCGCGTCCGGCTTCACCGGCGCGCGCCGCTTCAATGGCAGCATTGAGCGCCAGCAGATTGGTCTGCTCGGTAATGTCATTGATGACGTTGACGATTTCGGAAATCTCGAGCGAACGGTCGCCGAGGGCCTTGATGCGCTTGGCGGTGGCCTGCACCGAAGAGCGGATACGCTGCATGCCTTCGAGCGTGTCATGCACCGAGCGGTTGCCCTGTTCGGCGGCATCGAGCGCGCGCCGCGCGGCCTCGGCGCTGGCTTCGGCGTTGTTCGACACCTGCTTCATCGACACCGTGAGTTCTTCGACGGCCGAGGAAGTATTGGTGATTTCCTGGTCCTGCTGAATGGCGCCCGACGACATTTCTTCGGAAGCAATCAGGATTTCATTCGCGCTGCTCTGCACGTCGATGGCGGCGCGGCGGACGCGCTCCAGCACCTTGCAGAAGTTATCAAGCATGTAGTTGACGGAATCGACCACATTGCCGAGGGCGTCGGAGGTGACGCGCCCGCGAAGCGTGAGATCGCCACGGGCGATCTGGCTGACAATGGTCAGGAAGTCGGTCACGCTCTTCTGCAGGGTTTCCTGGGCTTCCTGGTTGACCATGGCGCGCGAAGACTGCTCGGCGGACTTGTTCAGGTTATCGGCGATCACGCTGAAATCGTCGGACGTATCCATGCTGAGCTTGTTCTTAAACTCGCCATGGCCGAGGTGGTCGGCGAAATCCAGAAGTTGCTTGACCGGGGCCACCACGCGATTGGCCACGGTGACGAAGGTGATCGCGCTGGCTGCCACGCCAATGACTGTCGCCAGGAGCACCTTGATCGCGGTGGCCGCGGGCATGGTGCCGAAATCCAAAAGCCCCGCGTGGTTCGAATTGGCGCCGCCATTATAGGCCAGCATCAGCACGGCGAAGAGGGCGGTAATATCAATCAGCACCACCCTCATCAGGACCGTATTTAACTTACCTTTCATAAGTCCTCCAGAAACAAACGGCAGCTGCGCTTACATAGGGCCACGAAGCAGCCTGCAATCCAAACAACTTCAGATGACCGGGACGGGGAAGCTCTCGGTCATCTTTTTCAAATCCAACACCAGGGCCAGCCGGCCCTCGTGGGGCAACATGCCGGAACAGTGAGGCACGGCGCGCGGTGATTCATCCACCAGCACCGCTTCGGAAGTGGTAAAGGTGCCAATCACTTCATCGGCGGCGATGCCCAGGCGCACATCCGCGTGGCTTTCTTCGCCCTTGAGCGAGGCCACCACCACATGCCGGGGCGGCAGATCGGGCCGCCGGCCTTCGGTAAAAGCGATATCCACAACCGGTACGATGGTGCCGCGCAGATTAAAGATTCCCATCAAGAACGACGGGGCCAGCGGCACCCTGGTCAGGTCGGGCCACTCCACGACCTCTTCCACATCGAGCACCGAACAACAGAAACGCTCGCGGCCCGCCCGGAAAATACAGTACTGGCGTTCCAGCAGGTTGCGCGGCAGCAGCTCAAGCTGCTGGGCTTCTGCCAGGGGTTCGAGTTGTTGTTGTTCCTCGGGCAATCAATTGTGTCCTTGAATTATTTGAATTATTTGTTCAATGCGCAAAACCGCTGCACTGCCCCCAGCAGCTCTTCGCTGCTGAAAGGCTTGCCTACATAGCCATCCGCGCCCTGCTCCCGGGCCCAAAACTTGTCGCTCTCGGTGTTCTTGGAGCTGACCAGAATCACCGGAATACAGCCATACTCGGCGTGCCCTTTGAGTTCGCGACAGGCCTGAAAACCGTTGCGATGGGGCATCACCACATCCATCAGGATCAGGTTGGGGTGCTCCACATCGATCATCTGTTCGATCCGCATGGGATCGTGGGTGGAGACCGATGAGTAGCCGGCCCGATCCAGGACCGCCTGCATCAGCCGCACTTCCGCCGGCGAATCGTCGACAATCAAAATTTTATTCAAAGGAGACGAACCTCTGCCCAAATGTATCCACTTAAGTCCAGAGCAATTGCACAACCAAGCCTCGATAGAAGTGGGAAGAAACTGAAAACCAAAGCTAAGCTGTTGATAAATATAGATATTAGTAAATATCGGCGTGGAGCGTGGAGGCGTCTAAGAGTGATGCGAGTCTCAAGATGAGACGATTTCTCATCGAGAGAACCCATGATATACTCCGCGCATGAAGATCACCTTGGACAAGGTTCTGAGGATCCTGAAGGTACTGACCATCATTGCCGCTCTATCCTATGTGATAGGCTCTCTGGCGAAGATATCTTTGCTTGGCAACGCATGGAAAACAGTTTACGTATGCCTGATGGCCTTTTATTTTCTGCTGGTGATCGTCGAAATCGTTCGTAGAGAAATCGCATATCGTCAGGCATTCGAGAAGCAAGTAGCATTCGAGAAGCAAGCGTTGGGTCCTGGCCAGAAACACCTTCTGAGCGAAGACGACTTCTAAGCCGGCCTTCCCTCAGGCCGATCGCATTCTTACACCTTCTTCGATCAATGCCATGAGCCGCTTGGTGGTGGCCGCCAGGTTGACGGCGGCGTCGATGTTTTCGGACTGCTTGGCTTTTTCCACCTGCTCCCGCAGTTCACGGACGGCGGATTCAGCAATTTCAATGGCCGCAGAGAGGTCCGTGGGGACTTTCTTCTTGAAGCGCTCGACGGAAACGTGAAGAATGGTGCGGGCGGCCACGGCCCGGCGCATGGTGCTGGGAAGTTCGTCGCCATCCTGGCCAAAGGCCTCCGCTTCCCACGTG
>Ga0210403_10002413_pt1 | contig 16890 bp, 21 predicted proteins | sample IncBWC19MmetaG_FD_150863 | JGI IMG/M metagenome (GOLD analysis project Ga0210403, IMG submission 150863) | Forest soil microbial communities from Barre Woods Harvard Forest LTER site, Petersham, Massachusetts, United States - Inc-BW-C-19-M | ecosystem: Environmental > Terrestrial > Soil >... | reverse complement strand
TGCGCCTTCGTGATAATCCTGGCGAATCAGGTAACCGCTCACCTGAGGTTGAATCTGCGCATTGACGTAGCCTTCGAGCGTTCCCACCCATTCGCCCTGAACCGGCACATCCTTCTGAATGACCGGCGCGACTTCGACCACCGGTGGTGGAGGCGGGGCTGCAGCCCGCACCTTACCGTTGCTGCACCCAAGTGCATTCAGCAGGAGCACTGCACTAACTAAACTTATCGATATTTGTTTCATCATTTCCTTCCCCTCAATCTTGGTTACTGAATTTCGCTTCAAGTCGCGTCACTGGCGCGCCTGAATCGGGACGCTGCTCGGTTGAAGGGAAATGTGCCCTGAGAGTCGTCTCGTCGATTTCAGGCGCGTCAGTCACGCGACTGCCTTGCTAGTGGGACTCAATGGTTCCAACCTTCCCAAAGGCAAATCGGATGCCACACCCGAGACCGTGCTAGATCTCGCAGAATGAATGAGATTTTCAGGGGATATCCACGCTGGCTGTCAAACAGGTCAAAACTGTCAAAAGAGCCGATTACTCGATCCAAACATTCGGTAGTAAGAAAACCGGCCGCATGTACCTAAATTGCTTGAGAATGTACGACGGGAGGAATCTCTATGGCGTATCGGGAGAGTACGAAAGATTGCACCGAGCTCGCTGTAGCCCGTCATATGCGCTGCATAGAGAGGAAGCATGAGATTCGATATGTTGAATTGCAGAATTGTGAAGACGCTTAATGATCACCCGAGGCCTCGACTCTCCACATCAGAATCGGAGTTTTGACTTGCCGCACCGATGTCAGAGCTTATTCAACCCATTGAGAGCCGCTACTTTGTAAGCTTCGGCCAGGGTCGGGTAGTTGAAAACCGCATCCCGGAAGTAGTCCACCGATCCGTTGTAAAAAAGCACGGCTTGGCCAATGTGAATGATTTCCGTTGCGCGCTGGCCTAAAGCATGTACCCCAAGAAGTTTGCGCGTATCTCGGTGAAAAAGTAGTTTGAGCATGCCCATGTTATCCCCAAGCATCATGCTTTTTGCCAACTCGGAATACCTGGCAATCCCCACCTCGTATGGAACTTTATTTGAGGTCAGGGTTTCCTCCGTCTGGCCAACCATGGAAATTTCTGGAATCGTATAAATGCCGTACGGAAAGAGCTCAGGCATATGCTCGAAGGGAATCCCAAACATACGGCATGCGGCGAGTCTCCCCTGTTCCATGGAGGTACTTGCGAGAGCCGGAAATCCAATGACGTCGCCGGCCGCATAGATGTGAGGAACGGCGGTTTGAAAAAGCTCATTCACTTTTACCCTTCCTCGCGCGTCCGCAGCCAATCCAGCAGCTTCCAGGCGAAGCTGATCTGCATTGCCTTGCCGCCCGACGGCGTAGATGAGTGCGTCACCTTGTATTTTCTTGCCGCTTTCCAGCTCCGCGAATATGAATTCGCGGTGCATGTCCGTTCCAACGCGCGTCACCTTTTCTCCTAAACGAAACGTAATGCCAAGCTGGCGCAAGTGATAAGACAGCGCTTGGACAATCTCCTGATCGACAAAGTCCAGAATCACTGGTCGCTGGTCGATCAACGTAACTCGGGAACCCAAAGCAGCCATAAAAGACCCATATTCGAGCCCCACGACACCGGTGCCCACGACGATTGTTTCTCGCGGCACGCCACTCAAAGCGTGAAGGTGGTCCGTGTCTACGATGCGATGATCGTCGAACGGTATTTCCGGGCTGTGCGCCGGGCGCGTACCGCAAGCAATCAGAATGTTGTTGGCTTTGAGTTGGTGCCTATCCTCACCGTCCTGCACCGTCAGCGTATGCGGGTCCAGAAACAGTGCCAGACCTTGATAGATGCTGATTCCGTTCCGCGTCAGTTGAGCTCGAACGACGTCGGTTTCGCGCTCGATGATGTCTCTTACCCGCACCGAAACATCCCGAACAGAAATGTCGCCGTACGCTGCACGCCCGTTGCCGTACTGCGCTTTGACGGCACGGCTGGTGAGCTGAAATATAGCTTCGCGAACCGTCTTGCTGGGGATAGTGCCGGTATGAACGGACACGCCACCGATCATCGGAGTGCGGTCAACCACGGCAACGTTCTTGCGGGCCTTTGCGGCCGCAATAGCGCCCTTCTGTCCAGCTGGGCCGCTACCGATAACGACGAGATCGTATTCCGGCAGCATCAAGGATTCAACTCCGTTTCGCCAAGGCTGAATCCTCGAGAGTTGCGTATGGATCTGCTTCTCTTTCACGAACCGGACTGGCAGGCGCTAGATCCGTTACGTCGTATGTGTTTGGCATATTCTTTTTCTCCCCATCCTGCCAAAAGTCTTCGCGACCCGCGCATCGATCGCCTCTTCTTCCAAACTTGAGTCGTTCAATCGCCTTCTCGTGTCCTTGAATTCCTGCCTGTCCGCCGAGTCAGTTGTTTCACCACATGCTTTGTAAACACGCCGTGACAGCGGAATTTAATTCCTCCATTCATCAATTCGAGAATTACGTTCTCGCCCTCCTGGCTGATAGGCGTGACATGTTTCATTTCGATAACCAGTTCACGGCCACGAAGATCTGTTCTTGCCTTTTCGCAGGCGGTTCTCAGCTCGGCTACCCAGGGTGCGAGGAGCTTTCCTTCAACCACCAGCCGACGCTGCGTGGCGCTATCAATCAGCGAGATTTTCAGCATTGCTTCTTCCACTTGCGATTGAAGCAAGGCGCAGGCCAAGTTTGCCGAGCCGTAAGTCGCTGAATTTTCAGGAGAGAAAGGCCGGGACTTCGAACTATCAAGGTCGAAGAAGTCGAAAGCGTCAAAACTGTCGAAGCTACAAGAGAGAGCTAGGTTTAGAGGACTGCGGATCAAGCATATTGCTTGGCGTAAATCCCAAATTTCTTCATTCGAGCAAGGAGTGTCGTGCGGTTTATCCCCAGGCGAGTAGCAGCACCATCGGTACCACCTACCCTCCCCTTACAAGCAGTCAGCGCTCGTATGATCTCATCGCGCTGTCTTCCTTCATACTCGTCAGCTACAGTGGTTTTGTCGTTTTGGTGATTCGTTTTCTCTTCAACCACTGGCTCGATTTTACGATCTCCGGTGCGTGTTATCTCTATCGTATTCGTTCTCCGAAGTTCTCCGAGCGGAGGCTCCAGCGACCTGCCGCGCGTAAGGATCACTGCCCGCTCAATAAAATTCTCCAGCTCGCGAATGTTGCCAGGCCAGTCCCAAGCCGTAAGCCCTTTCATGACCGCCGGGGAAATGGCTTCAATCTTCTTCTGCATTTGCTTGGCAAACTTTTGGACAAAGTAACTCACGAGTTGTGGAATGTCATCCTTCCGATCCCGCAAAGGCGGTATTCGGATCGGAAATACGTGCAAACGATAGTACAAATCACTTCGGAATTCGCGGTCGGCAATCATTTTTTCCAGATCTCGATTGGTTGCCGCGACCAAGCGGATGTTCACTCTTCGAGTGTGAGTGCTCCCAAGCCGTTCGAACTCTCGCTCCTGTAATGCGCGCAACAACTTTGGCTGGATCTCAAACGGAATGTCTCCCACTTCGTCCAAGAACAACGTCCCTTGATCCGCCAGTTCCATTCGCCCAATTTTTTGGCTGATCGCGCCTGTGAAAGCACCTTTCTCGTGTCCAAATAATTCGCTCTCCAGCAGCCCGGTAGGAATGGCGGCACAATTCAGCTTCACAAACGTGCGGTCTTTACGTCTGCTGCGATCATGAATGGCGCGGGCGACCAACTCTTTTCCTGTACCTGTCTCCCCAAGCAGTAGGACTGTGGAGTCGTTAGGAGCAACAGTTTCGACCAATTCCAGAACATGCTTTAGCGGTGAGCTGTTCCCCACAATGTTCTCAAAATTCATCTCGCTGCGGATTTCTTCTTCGAGATACAGCTTCTCCTGGGCGAGCTTGTCTTTCAGTTGTGAAATCTCGTGATATGCACAAGCATTTTCAATGGCGATGGCGATCTGGCCTGACGCACGTTGCAGGAAATCGATGTCTACCGGCGAAAACGGTTCTTCCGTCTTGCGTAAGATTGACAGAATCCCGAGCACCTGACCACGATTTACAAGGGGAATACAGCAATAGGCCTTTAAGCCCTCCGCGGCTGCCATGTCAAATGCACCAGAGCCGAGCTCATGATCTGCGCACGAATGAGCCACCACCGGTTCTAAAGTCTCTAGCGCTTTCTTTACAGCCGCGCTTGGCGCAACGAGCAACTCTTCCTTGATGAGCCCTTTTCCATGTGGGAAATCCGTGGCAAATACTCTCATTTTCCCCGAAGCCGCGTCCGGCAGTGAAACGGTGACACCATCAGAATGTATGACTTCGCGTATGTTCGCCGAAATCGCTCGCAGGACCTCTCTTAAGTTGAGGCTCGAGGTGATTTTGCCCGTCAAATTGAGGAGCAATTCAAGCCGCTCGTTTTGACTTCGTAGTTCGCCTTCTGTGCTCATGCTCAAGGGACGTACCTGGGTTGAGTAAATAAAGTCTAACGCACTCAGATCGCACTTTGAAATTTCGACGAACCGCAGCTCCCTATGGCCTCGTCACTACTGCCGTTCGGAAGAGGCCAGTCCCAGGAGGCAATCGATACTTTTGACTTTCGACACTTTCTGAGCAACCAAAGGTCCATTGAACATCGCTGTTTTAAAACACTTACATCTGCCGTGAACAACACGATACCGACACTGGCGGATTTCAAGTCGGATACCGTTACAACTTCAACCGTTGGCTCGCCGCAGAAGCCGACTATGGTTACGATCGAAATACCGAAAAATATTTCGGCGGCAGCGTCGGGGAATCCAGAGTCCAGGCCAACGTGCACGCCGTCACAGGAGATGTGGTGGTCAAACTTCCACTGCGTCTTCCGGGGATCAATAGTTATGCGCTCGCCGGGGGCGGCGGTCTAATCTTTGATCCCACGGGTAATTTCGGCGGATTTGTGCCTGGTGCAAGTTCTCAAGGAAGAGGTGCCTTCCTTTACGGCGTCGGCGCCGATTATGCTTTTACGCGCCACTTGTCGCTGCGGGCTGAGTACAGAGGGTTCCTGTACAAGAACCCTGACTTTGGACTCCGTGCCCTCAACACCGACAGCTGGGCGCACACGGCCCAACCGTCCGCTGGCTTCGTTTACCACTTTTTAGTCGCGCCTGGCCCGCCGGGCAATCATGCCTTTCCCTCGTCTTCCCCGGCTGCCCCAGCAGAAGAGTCCGAAAATATCGATCACTAGTAACGCAGACTTTGGGGTAAATAGTCTATGGCCGGAGGACGGCGCAAAAGCTGGAGAGAGTTGTGCATCGCGGCACTCGATGCAAGGGATCCCGATGAGTTGCTGCGGATCCTGCAGGAACTTAACAGAGTCCTAAAAGACGAAGAACAAGTTCGTGATGATTTCAGGAACGCCACAAAAACAGTCGTGCCTTACGAGGACACCGTAGAATATCGGCCTACGTGGCGTCTTTATAAGCACGCCGTGCACGGAAATGAATCTTCTTGGCTGCTGACTGAATCTGAGGAAGAATTAGAGGGGGCAGCAGAATGGGCGTAGTCCTAACCTCAATTTGTGTTGTCGTGCTCGTAATATCGCTGGCCACTATCTTTTGGAAGAGAAGGAGCAGGGATGAACGTTGGACGATGGAGCAGCACGCTATCTCCCCCGAACAACTCTATTCCCTGTTGAGCTCACATCAGGATGTGGACGTCTTTGATGTCCGCCAGCCGCTCGACCTATTAGCTCATTCCGAGATTATTCCAGGCGCTCGAAGAATCCCCCCTGCGGAAGTGCTGGCATCGCCGGGCCTGATCCCTAAGGACAAAGAGGCGATCGTTTATTGTACTTGTCCCGGGGATAAGACTAGCCGGGCCGTGTTGCGTCGAGCCTTGGACTTGCAGTTTTTCAAGATTAAATTCCTCAAAGGTGGCTTCGAAGCTTGGAAAGCGATGGGCTATCCGGTCGAGCCCTACCGGGAGGTTTTCCATCTTTATTCACCTTGAGCTGGGTGGTGGGCAGTTTTCGCCTTCCGCGGCAGGATGGAGCACGGAAGAAAAGAACTGAGTTCAAAATGACATCTCACGAATTGCCGGTGAAAGTTGCGATCAATTCCTGGCGGCTCGTCGTCGGGAGAGCCGACGAGATATTTTCACGACTGACGGAAGACCAACTCCTGCGGGAAGTGGCACCGGGGAAGAACCGTGTCATTTATCTGTGGGGGCATCTCGTTGCCGTTCACGACAGAATGTTTTCGATTCTTGGCCTGGGACCCCGGCTGCATCCGGACCTCGATGCCGTATTCATAGACAATCCCGACAAAGCCGTAGTGGAGATACCCTCGGTGGGCCAGTTGAAACAATGTTGGGATGAAGTGAACGAGAAATTGCTCTCGCAGTTTCAGAGTCTTTCGGCGGACGAGTGGTTGCTGCAGCACCGCGCCATGTCCGAGGAAGACTATGCCAAAGACCCGACCCGGAACCGATTGGCTGTCTTGCTGAATCGAACGAATCACCTGTCTTACCATCTGGGACAGGTGACGTTGGCTCTCAAATAGTGTGTCCGAGACGTCGTAGGCGTACCGGAGATCGAGCCGAACTAGCTAATGCTAGAACCATTCTGCGCCGGACACGACGGTCGTTAAGCTACTTCAGACTTGTCGTCGAATTTCTCCAGGTATCCGCCAAACTGATAACGCATCGCCGATTGTCTTTACCAGCGCAGTCATCAGTTCTCGACTGTCACTGACAGTTTCGACGTTTTCGACACAAGCGCCGATCAATCTCTCGAACGAAGTCCTCTATTTCCAGGCATTAAGAGACCACCCCGTGCCCCCGTTTCTTTGGAATGTCAGTTGCCTCTAGCCAGTGTCGAGACATGACGCCGCAAATAAAAACCGCGCACGGGAACCTCCAGACTGAACGCGAACTGGTCAGCCCTTGCTTCTGGCCGTTCAATCGGATGTTCATTCTGTGCAATTGGGACCGACAACGGAGATTGGTGAAACGGGTACCGGCGCTAGCCGTCGCAATTGTTATTGCAATGTCTCTCTCAACTTCGGCAAGTGCACAAGAACATCAGCATGCCTACAGCGAATACACATATTGGCTCGGGGGAGCTTTTGAAAATGGACATGCGTTTTCGAGCACCGTGGGTGCGAGGAACTATCAACTTGAGAGCCGCTATGAACGGCTTATCTACTGGAAGGAACCCTTCGCCGTGCGTTGGGTTTTCGACGCAGTCCCCCTAGCACTGGTCGGCGACCCGCATACTCACAATGGTCACCGCGCCTACGCCAACGGCGTCGGGGGCAGCCCTATCGGTGCGCAAGTAAACTTCGTGCATTTCCACCGCGTCGAACCATTTCTGACCAGCGGCGGGGGCTTTCTTTACTTCAACCATCGGATGTTTGGAACCACTCAGCAGTTCAACTTCACTGCTCAACTTGGTGGTGGTGTGCAGTTGTTCACATCCAGCCGCCGCACAGCCATTGATCTGGGATACAAGTATCACCACATCTCGAACGCAAATCTGGCAAATCAAAATCCTGGATTGGACTCGCACATGTTGTTTGTCGGGTTGTCGTTGTTTCGATAAAGGAAGCTACAGTTGAAACGCTTATATCTCGATCTCGGTGCCGCACTCGCTATCGCGTTAGCCCTGTCGACGCCGGCGATGAGCCAGAAGAGTCAATCGGCACCACCCGCCGCAACCGTCATGGGCACCGTCACCGATGTCAACGGCGATGTAATCCCGAACGCAACGGTCGTGCTTAAGGAAGTTGAAAGCAATGACCCTCGCACGATCCTAACAACCGAGAATGGGGTGTTCGAGTTTCACGATGTGACACCAGGCATTCCCTATCAGCTCAGCATCAGCGCCAAGGACTTTGCAGACTGGACATCCACCCCGATCACACTGAATCCGGACCAGTTCAAAATCGTGAGCGGTATCCAACTGAGAATTGCAGCCGAGCGTACCACCGTCAATGTTCATTACGACCCTGTTGCGGTCGCGACCGAGCAATTCAAGGCCGAGGAAAAGCAGCGCGTCTTTGGAGTCATTCCTAATTTTTACGTCTCCTATGAGAATGATCCTGCACCTCTCACAGCGAAGATGAAGTTCAGTCTGGCCCTCAAAGTGTCAACAGATCCAGTTACAGCTGCTGGAGTCCTCCTTGTGGCCAGTGCCAAACAGGCAGGAGATACTCCGAATTATGGGCAAGGTTGGGCAGCGTATGGAAAACGGCTTGGCGTAACCGCCACGGATGGCTTCTCGGACATCATGATCGGTGGCGCCATCCTGCCATCGTTATTGCGTCAGGACCCGCGTTATTTTTATCAAGGGGCCGGCACAACCCGTTCTCGAGTTCGCCACGCAATGTTTAGTCCCTTTGTTGCCAGAGGCGACAATGGAAAGTGGCAGCCTAATTATTCGAGCCTCGGTGGCGACCTTTCGGCCTCGGCCCTGGGGAATCTTTACTATCCCAAATCCAATCGTGGTGCCGGACTGGTCTTCGGAAATTTTGCGCTCGGCACCGTCGAACGGATTGGCGCCGACCTGGCCCAGGAGTTCCTTGTCGGCAGATTCACCCGAAGAGGCGGTCACGTCAAAGGCAGCGAGTAAAACAGCCGCCCGAGGCTCTCTGAGCAAATCGCTCACTCCAATGAATCAAGGGAGAATTCTGAGAGAAAGGTGTCAACGACGTCACGCCTATTTCGACACTTTCAACGCCTTCGTCACTTGTCGCCGCTTGGCAACTCTCGAGGGTGTCGGCTCTGTGCAAGATGCATGGCCTTAGACGTCAGAACGCCTACGCAGCAGGCTTCTTACGGATGGTTCTTTTCAAAGACGACAAGAGAGAATTGTGACACAAGTGTCTTAAACTTCGACACCTGTCACAGGTTCGAACAGAGGCTGGCACCGGCCCGTGAACCCAAAGTCAGAAGTTCCACCATTTGGCCTCCCGCTTCGAAGCTTCCGGTAGCTCTGGATGCTCGCAATATGGTTCAGCGAGGGACTTCAGGACCTGGTTAGCTCACGCGATTTTGGCATCTTCCTTGCAAGGGTCTCGGTCGTCGACGGCTTTCATGACAGAGGAACCGTCGCATACAGATCTTGTCCGAGGTGACTTGCAAATGGCCACCGCCGCAAAATTCCGCATCGACGTAGCAATTCACGATCTCCTGATGAATTCGACCCAGCGCTCTCCTGTGCCGGCCGAAGCGAAGGGTCTCACTCTTCCTGAACCGATCTTTCCGCAATTCCCAGAGCGACTCAGCGATGCCGGACCGGAGGCTCCGCCGGAAAAGCGCAAGTGGGGCGCAAAGGATGTCTACCGCTACTCGCGCGGATGGCTCGGTCCCTACATCCGCTCGCGAGTTTTGCCGGGGGAGTTCCACCCTATCACCGCCTATTTATTTGTCGAGTACAAGTGCAACCTCGATTGCTGGTATTGCTGGTCGTACAACAACAAAGTCAAGGGCATGACCGAGGACGTGGCGCGGCGCTCCATCGACTGGCTGCACGACAATGGGTGCCGTGTGCTCGCACTGATGGGTGGCGAGCCCCTCTTGCGGCCAGAATTCATTCATAAAGTTGTCTATTACGCGGCGAAGAAAGGCTTCTGGGTTTATATCGCCACCAACGGACGTTTGCTGAAGCCAGACTTCGCAGACCGCCTGGGCGATGCCGGCGTAGCGGTCTTCAACTTCGCTCTGGACTCGTGGGATCTGCAGCCGAGCCTGCCCAAAGCCTTCGTTCCCGCGGAGAAGAATCTGGAGCACATTCTGCGAAAGCAATACGTCGATGGCTACCTGGTCTTTTTCAACATCAACATCTGCCGCAACAACCTGCAGGATGTCAGAAAGCTCACAGAATACGCGCACGACCATCGCATTGCCACCGACTACCACATCAATGAAACTCCAATGCTCGAACAGGACGACCACTTCAAGCACTTGTATGACAACCCTACGTACATCCGCCCGGAAGATTGGCGGGAAATCGACTCTCTGGTCGATTGGCTGATCGAGAAAAACAAAGCGGGCTATCAGATGGTGAACTCGGTGCAACGTCTGCAAGAAATCAAGGCCTTCGTGCGCATGTCTTCCGGGCTCGATCTGCAGGAGTACGGCTGGAATGGCGATGGGACCAAGGGCAATGGACACCAGGCAGAATTGCTCGCCTCGATGCCGGGGATCGTGCAGGAGCCAAACGGCGAACTGCACTTTGCGGAGTGGAACTGTCGCGCCGGTCAGAACAATGTCATCATCCGCACGGACGGGACCGTCGCTCCCTGCTTCCCCATGTATGGCGCAACCTTCGATTGGGGAAACATCGATCATCCAAAATTCGACCAGACCCAGTTGTCCGCAATGAAGTCCACCTGCCAGCAGCACTGTTTCTCAACTCTGAACCATAACTTAGCCTACTGCTACAACGACTCCCGGGTGATCAAGTGGCTTTGGGCCAACGCAAAAAACAAATTCCAAGGCGGTGTGCGCAGTTTTGAGGACTAAAGCGAGAGCTATCGTGCTCTTGAAACACCCGAACCGGATCGGCGGCGCTAAGGACCGTAACGGCACTCGTTAGTGGAATATTCTGAGTTCGCGCGGCAGCCGCGGCGAGAATCACCACTGAGCTGAATCCACAAACTCGCTGCGATGGTGTTCGCCTACTCCGAAGACATCAAGTCCAACCTTGTCGGCGAGTGCAATTTCTTCGAGTAGATTCTGTGTGCGTCGCACAGGACTTAACGTCATGCCTGCGGCTGGGTCAGAAATTATCGCTCCGAGGCTATCGATACCGATTTCCATGTTACCCCCTGATAGCACGCAGACGCTCCCCCTGCCCAATCACCCGACTACGATTGTGACCACTTGTCTTCAGCTCTTTCTCGGCTTGAAACCAGTCCTCGAGATCTAATCCATGCTGTCGGCCCCGCTGGATATAAATCTCGTACGCCCGCATTTGAATTTGCTCGAACGTAGGCTCATCGTACGGCTGGGATTGATCTGTTGTTGCGTCTTTTCGTGCTCTCTTATGCGTGTTCATGATGTTGTCCCGATTGAGGCTCATTTTTTCGCCTCTTGCCCCTCGCGCGTCTCACCACTGACGGTTCTTACCCCACCGAAACCGCGCCTCGTCCTCGCCCGTATAGTCGGGATCAAGATAGATGTGCAGGCTGGATATTCGGTCATCTCGAAACTTGAAGATGTTGCAGAAACGGCCGCCAGGAGTTTTGCCCCCTGCCCATGACTTACCAGACATTCTGCCCTGCGACGTGCCTTCAACGACCAGATAGTCGACTGCCCGATACCTTGGCCGGCGCCGGTCACCAAGGCCACTCGGCCTTCGTGTGTTCTTATCGGGGTCTTCATAAACGGTCCATTTTGTCGATCCAGTTGCGTTTCCGGCGGCCCGCCAAGGCGGCACAGCCCCAAGTCATGAGCCTTGTGTTGCGCACCTGTCGGCAATCGTGCCTTTCCTGCGACCCGGTTAGGCCTTCACGAACTCGACATCAAGAGTGATGGTGACCTCGTCGCCAACGAGAATGCCGCCAGTCTCGAGGGCAGCGTTCCAGGTCAATCCGAAGTCCTTACGATTGATCTTTGTGGTCGCCGAGACCGCAACTCGAGTGTTGCCCCATGGATCCTTCGCGGGTGGTGTGGGCCCTTCAACGGCAAAGCGGACCTTGTGGGTTACGCCACGAATGGTCAGATCGCCTTCGACCGCTAGTTCTCCATCCCTGACGATGCTGATGCTCTTGGATTTGAAGTGCAGGGTCGGAAACTTCTCTACATCAAAGAAATCGGGGCTCTTCAGGTGTGCATCCCGCTGTTCGTCGCGCGTATGAATCGAGGCTGCCTCGATCGAGGCTTCGACGCGGGAGTTCGCGAGATCCGATTCATCCAAAAACAAAGCTCCCGAAATCTTAGGGAACTGCCCTTTCACATTCGCGATCATCATGTGCTTGACTTTGAACTCTGCCATGGAGTGGGCCGGGTCGATGTTCCAGGTGGTGGTTGAGGTTTGTACTGGAGCTGCTGTATTGGCCATGGTAGCCTCCTTATTTATTTCATCGATCTAGTTCATATCGACATCGATATATATGATGTCGAGTATAATCGCACGATTCACATTTTTATGGAAGAACGCAAAAGGCCTCCGGAAGCGCTTCATGCCTGGCTCATCATGCTAAAGGCCTGGCAGTCGATGTCACGGTATCTCCTGCCGGCACTGCTCGCCGAGGGGCTAGGAGAATCCGACTTTCGCGTCCTGGAAGTACTACTGCATAAAGGACCGATGCCAGTAAACGCCATTGGCCCGAAGGTTTACCTCAACCCGGGATCAGTCAGCGTGGCGGTGGATCGTCTATACAAGAAGGGCTTTGTCAGCCGCGTAGAGTGCAGCCAAGATCGTAGGGTTCGAACGGTTTCTCTGACAGAAAAAGGGCGGGAAATGTTCGTTCCCCTCTTTCGTCGGCATGCCGCACTCATCAAGCGTGCTTTTCAGGATGTCTCTTCAGAAGAACTCCAACGGCTTGAACTGGTGCTTAAGAAGATAGGTAAACGTGCGGAGAGTCTTGCTGAAGAGAAGAGCCATTCTCAGCAAGCTTGAGGCACCTCACGTGCGTGGTTGATTGGCTCGCGAGTAACCCTGCGGCAGGGCGATGAAGCGACTTGACCATCGCTCGGATTTCACGGTTCTCTAAAATGAGGTTTCGGGATTCCCCTGTTTCGTTGAGGGGTACATCCACCATGACCGTACCGGGTCGTCAGCCGCGCATTGCTTGCTTAGGAAAGAGTACCCGAAATACCGGATAGCTTGACCGCGTTCTGTGGCGAAATAGAACAGATACCACCACCTATTCTCAGCGCTTGGCGGCAGTGGCATCTGGACGGCAGCCTGGCTACCGACACGGAGCTCTGGGTGATACGGATGCCTCTTCCTTTAAGGAAGGTGCGAGGTTCCAGTTGCGTTCTGATACCCAGACTAAGCCGACGTTCGCGGAGCGACTCCGCTAAGCCGATTTCACAAAACGCAGAACGTCGATCAACTCGATTAACGAGCCGGGCGCGTCATGCAACCCGGGATTTTGTGCACTGGCATTGGACAGTTGCCGGTCCCGCATTCCCACCTGGCGTCCAACTTCCTCGAGTGCGCGAGTGCGCGCCGAGGGCACATCTCGCCGTGCGCAGCCCAGTAGGAGAGAACACTCGTGATCAGAATGATGCTCGAGAACGGTCATTACATACACAACACGATCGAAGGGCTCCAACCGCAGAAGTGCGGAAATCTCCTCGTGACGCGCCGCTGGTATTGTCTTGTAGTCGCTATCCAACGAACCAGATTTCAAACGGCCACTCCCATCGGCCGGCCGGGGCTTGATAAGCCTCACTGCGTTCTGGATGATCATGCGGCGGGCCCAGGAGTGCGCCCATTCCCTAAAAACCGGGTTGCCTCCGACCGCGTCCTCCAGACCGGAGACGAAGCACTGCTCAGCCCTCCCGTGGTCCGCCGTAAGAAGAAAGGCGAGCAGGTAGAGGCTGTTCATGTTTTCGCCAAAGATCCGACGGAAATCATCGCTGCTGGCGTACGACGCGGCTCTCGTGATGTGCTTTGCCAGCCCCATGTCACCTCTATCTTTCTCTCACTTGCCGCTTAAGGTTGCTGAAAGTCGACAACAATATCCCTCGTGGTGCTTTGAACCCCTTCTTAAATGGTGTCAGGTTCGCTACCCAAGGACCGCTGAGCTTGTCCCCCGCCACTAGCCTGCGTCGGTGTGTCGACCATGGAACCTTGAACACTGAACCTCGGACGAACCAATAGAGCGCAATACGGTTGCCAAAGGCACAAATCGGCAAGATGCTGAAATCACTGCCTAAGGCAAAATCGTTGGAGACGTGTGTCACCGGATGTCAAAGTCACAAATGACACTCGTCGAGACCTCCGGGTAAGAACGGACCTTTACGCTGAGGTATGCACGTTGACGAGTGCGCAGCCGACCGATTGGTCATGAGATCGCTGTCTCTACAAAATTTGAAGCTCGCTCGCAGCGGCTTCCCGATCAGATACACAACCTCGTTTTTTTCGCTCTTCAGCAATTGAACGCCAGATGATGCAAAACGATGCCATCATCGGTACTGCGAGGCAGATGCCGACGATTCCTCCGATTTCGGCGCCGACCAGCACCGCGAAAATTGCAGCCAGAGGATGAATCTTCAAGTGACCTCCCATGATCCTCGGCGCAGCAAAATAGTCCTGAATTACTCTCCAAATGCCCAGCAATGCCGCCATCCAGACCCAGTGAGAGTGATTTAAAATACCGACGCCAACAACCGCCGCGAATGTGCTTGTCCAACCGACGACTGGAACAAACTCCAGCAATCCACCTAAAATCCCGAGTACGATGGCATGCGGAAAACGCAGGACAAGCATAGCTGCTGAATAGAACACGAAAGAGAGCGAACACAGCAACAGCTGCGCCCTAACGTATTGAGTCAGCATCAGGTGCAGTTCGCTTACTAACGCATGAATCTTGGGATGCCGATCGGCAGGAAAGAGCAGCCGAATGAGAACATCCACGATGCGGGCACCGTCGCGCAGGAAAAAGATGGCCAGAATGGGAATCAATAGCAGGTACCCCAACATTTGTGCAGCTGCACGCTCCCGACAACGTGGTTGTTTTTGACGTTTCGGTTGAAGCTTTAGCCGAGTTAAGAAGTGAGGGAAAGATTCGCATGGTTGCCCTGTCCAATGTTCCCAGGAACACATCGAGCGGGCTCGCCGGATCGCTCCGATGGCATCTGTCCAGAATCGTTACGGTTTCGCCGACCGCCAGTGGGACTATGTCGTGGACTATTGCAAGAGGCACTACTTGAAACTTGGCTTCGGCGGGACGCACACTGATTCAAACCAGCGGCTGATGTACACCTGGGCATGAGCCTCACCACAATAATACCGTGCTCCAGCCGCTGGCGGTTTCGGAATTCCACCGGTACACGCTAAGCTCGGAATCTCCCCATCAAATCACAAACCAGTGGGGTTTGTGGTAACTTATTGCCTCTCTTAGTGATTCAGGTCGCTACTTTGTCTAGCTGCCAGTCGATCAGTTGGCGCGATTCGTTAGGGGAGTTCGCGACTCGACCATGGTTCGGATATCTCGGTTCTCGAAGACCACATCTTGGCGCTCCTGTGTTTGTCGCAGCACAACATCCACCATTGCCCGGGCCAAGTCATCGGCGCGAATCACTTGGCTAGGAAACAGCACCCGAAAAACGGGATAGATCGCGCGTATCAGTCTGTAGTTGAAATTCGGTTCCTTCCGCGGCTCCACGGGGTAGATATACGCGGGCCTGAAAAGATAAACGCGCGGAAAGCCAGCCGCGAGCAATGCCTTCTCCGCCTGGCCCTTGTAGCGAGCGAAGGCAAGCCGGCTTCGTCCCGTCGGGTCCGCGCCACTCCCGCTCAAGAACGAGAACGCGGCGTCAGGACTGCTATCACGAAACACTCGCGCGAACTCGATCGCGTAGTCGGCGGTTATGACACGCAGTTGGTCGTCCGATACCGACCCGGTGTAGGTCCCTAGGCAATAGACCACCGCGTCCCGGTTCGAGAGTGCGTTTGCGAGCGGGGAACAATTTGCGAAGTTCTGATGCAGAACCTGTTCCAGCTTCGGATGCGAGATGCCAACTTTCTTGCGTCCAATTGACATAACGCTTTTCACCCCTGAGTTATCGAGGGCGTAGCGAAGGGCGTATCCGCCGACCATTCCAGTCGCGCCCACAATGACGAGGCGGTTTTGGCCGGTCGTTTGAACGCCCATCGATGCTGCGGAAGATATCTGGCTACTCGTTGTCATGACACCTCGCGGTTCTCGATCCGGTACAGGCTAGTCCGAAAACTCGCTTCTGAACCTGCCCACCAACAGGGCCACTGTAATCGCTATGTAGAGAACTCCGGTAACCCCTTCGAGTGCTGCCACGATGCGGGCTTCACCGCTAAGCGGCACGATATCGCCATAGCCAATCGTAGAGAGCGTTACCAGGCTGAAATACAGCAGCTCGGTCTGCCGGTCGGCCGGGTGACTTCCAATCTGGATGGAACCCGGAGAGAAAGCATCTATCGCTAAATAAAGCGTCGCCCATAGCAATCCAAGCAATAGATAAATGTTGACCGCAGTGTAGAGCTGGGCCCGAGCGACTGAGCGGGACTTCCTTAGATGGGAGAAAAGACCTACAGCGGTGAGCCCGAAGAAAGCGGCCAGAAATGCCCATCGAATTCCGGTCAGTGTTGGGTTCGGGAACGTATTGCCCGCCACCACAAAGACCGCATTGCCCAATGCCAACAGAACCGACGGCCACACCCACCTTTTGATCTGCGACAAGCGGACAATGGATAAGACAATTGGTATGAAGGTGACGGCCGCGAGCACCAGCCGCCTCCAATTATCCTGGTTCAACACCGGAGTCAACAGAATCGCCACCAACAAGGACAGGAGCAGCAACAAGTCCGGTCGCGATTGATGTTTCGCACTCAATGAGAAAACCTCAACAACGCACGCTCGCCTCGGCCTCGCCATTGCCGCGAACTGGAACCGGCTCATGCAGCAGTCGGCGCGAGCCACATTTCTTGAGTTCGGGCATCGTTACACAGCTACCGTGCCGCCGTCGACTGGCAGATCGACGCCCGTGATGAAGCTGCTTTCGTCGGACGCCAGGAACAGAACGGCCGAGGCAATCTCTTCTGGCCGTCCAATCCGCTGCATTGGCGTCATGGCTATGAACCGTTCCTTCATCGCGCCGACGTTCGGGCCGAACTGCGCTTCGAGGAGGGGCGTTTCGATCGGGCCTGGGCTGACCATGTTGGCGCGGATGCCCTTGCACGCT
>Ga0210403_10002411_pt1 | contig 16899 bp, 19 predicted proteins | sample IncBWC19MmetaG_FD_150863 | JGI IMG/M metagenome (GOLD analysis project Ga0210403, IMG submission 150863) | Forest soil microbial communities from Barre Woods Harvard Forest LTER site, Petersham, Massachusetts, United States - Inc-BW-C-19-M | ecosystem: Environmental > Terrestrial > Soil >... | reverse complement strand
CACCTCCCACCTCTGCATAGAAATCACGTTGATGTTCTCGTTGACCGCCTGACCAAACAGCGTGCGAATGGATTCGAGTTCTCGCGTATTCCTTCCAATCTTGGTTTTCACCAACTCGACATCGGGTCCCGCCTCGTTCGCCCGCCGGCTTCTCTGAATCGAACTTGTCGAGTCCGGGTCCGGTGGAGGTTCCCGTAAATAAAATTCGGGGCTATTGGTTTTCAAGCGCACAAACGCGTGCGCTCCCGGCATCACCACGGTCTCCTTCCCTGGCACGGCATGCACGGGTGACAACACATCCGCGATCACCCGCTTCATATCCGTCTTTTTCGCCGATCCCGCCTGGTCCAGGATCCGGATCACTTTTCCCTCCACCACAAACATTCCCTCGCCCGAGGGCAAAAATGCGCCATCGCCCACCCGCAAGCTGGCGTCAATGTCAGAGACGTTGTCCATCCGCCGCGCCTCTTCCTGCTTATGGACCTTTTCCACCAGTTCCGCGGACTGCTTCTCCATTTCCGCTTCCGCCTTGGCGGTTGCCCCCCAGTCCACCAGCGAGGACGGCAGTTCCTCCCAGGCCCCCCGCTCCATACTGAAATACCGGACGTGCTCGCCGTTCCGCTGGTATTCCCGCACCAGCTGATAGGTACCGTCCGCGAGCACTAGCTTTATTCCGCGGGGGTAGACTCCGCTCTTTTTCTCAGTGGACGCAGCTTTCGAATCCTGGGAAGGGTTCCGGCCAGGGGACCCGGAAAGGGAAGGCAGCAGCAACCAACAATTGAGGATGAGGCCGAGCGCGAAAATGACCTTGGTCGGTCGGCGAGCCATGGAGACTCCAGAAAGCGTCGTTGTCTGTTGGATGCTGTATCTCTAGGAAGAATAGCTTGGGCTGGGGGAGGACGGCAAGAAAGCGTGGCTTATGGAGAACCGAAATACAGGCCCGGCAACCTGCGGGGGCGGAGATCCCCCGAGGGTGCTCGCGGCGCTGTTAGTGGGAGCAGCGCGGGAACAGGGTAACCAGAACCATCAGGTCCGACAGCGTAAACAGCCACTGGTCGGCCTGGGCGCCAGCCGCTTCCGCGGCGCGCGCGATCATCCCAAGATGACGGCTCTTCGCAAAGTTGTGCACATGTTCGACGCAGATGCCGGTCAAGTTGGCTACTTCCGCGTCGGTGAAGATTTTCTGACTCGATTTGACGGTAACCACGGGTTCCCTCTCGTTCTGTCTATCCCTAACCGCCACTCACCTGATGTGATGCTGAGCTCAGGTTAGAGGATGCAGATTACAAGAGCAATAGTCGTTCCGTTTCCCCCAGGCAAAACTTCTTCACTAGTACTTTTTCTTTTGCCTGTGGAAATGCGCTTTTTCCCGTCTTTTCAGCACTTTTGGGGTACGGGTACCGGTAATTCCTGGTAGGCGAGAATATGCAAAAACATACCGATGTGGAGAATTTCCTACAACTTTCGGGAAAGTTTCGCCTCAATTTCACGAACCTGTTTCGTGTGCCGAAGTTGATGCGCTGCAATCATTTCCATCCATTCATATACGTTTAGCATTCCCAGAAATGGATGCCGCCAGCAATAATCGCTCAAATCTCTTCGTTCCGTCTCCGCAATAAAAGCCAACGTCCGCTCCCGCACCCCGCGGAGAGCCGCCAGCATGCCCTCTTTTTCGGCCAGCAGGCTTTCGTCCAGTGGCACAGGCGATTTGCGACGGATCACCCGCGTCTCCACCAGCCAGAGCGGCAAGTGCATGCGCTTCGGGAAGGGAACCGGGATGGGGGATTGTTGTGTCAACTGGTCGACACGCGTGACGACGCCACGCTCCACAACCACCAGGTGCGCCACCAACTGCGCCGCAGACCATTCGTCCGCGCTCGGGCGATTGCCCCATTTTTCCGCAGGAATCGCATCGGCCGCCCGAAAAAAAACGGTCTGGGCCCGCGCAAGCTTTTCGCGAATCGGCTGGACAGAAGTCATTTAAACGACTCTAAACTGTTGCGCCGCCGGCCTCTTCAAAAGCATGTGCCAATTGCAGCACTCGCGCCTCGCCAAACGCCGGCCCAAAAATCTGCAGCCCCACCGGCAGCTTCCCGCAGATTTTTCCGCAAGGTACCGAAATCCCCGGCAAGCCAGCTAGAGACCCCGTAACTGTATAGATATCAGCAAGATACATCTGCAATGGATCGTTCGTCCTCTCTCCCAGATTGAATGGCGGCACTGGGGAAGTCGGTGTCACGATGGCGTCCACCTTCTGAAACGCCTTCCGGAAATCCTGCGCAATCAGCGCCCGAACCTTCTGTCCCTTCAGGTAATAAGCGTCGTAGTAACCCGCCGAAAGCACATAAGTTCCCAGCACAATGCGCCTCTTCACTTCCGGCCCGAATCCCGCCCCGCGCGTTTTGCGATACGTCGCCACCAGCGAATCGGCCTCTTCCCGCAGGCCATAACGCACCCCGTCATACCGCGCCAGGTTGGAGCTAGCCTCGGCCGTCGCAATAATGTAATACGTCGCGATCGCATAGTCCGTATGCGGCATCTGGATGTCCATCAACTCACACCCCAGTTGGCGCAACAGTTCTATCCCCGCCGTGATCTTTCCCCGAACTCCGGAGTCCATACCTTCGCCAAAATATTCCTTCGGGATGCCGATCTTCATCCCCTTCACCGGCTTCTTCATCTCCGCGGAGTAGTCTTCCACCGGCGCCGTCGTCGAAGTCGAATCATTCGGGTCGCGCCCCGCCATCACCTTCAGCACCGCCGCAACGTCCGCCACATTCCGCGCAAACGGCCCAATGCGATCCAGAGACGACGCAAACGCAATCAGCCCATATCGCGAAACCCGCCCATAACTCCCCATCATCGCCGGTATCCCGCAAAACGCTCCCGGCTGCCGGATCGATCCCCCGGTATCCGTACCCAGCGAAGCCACCGCCAAGTCCGCCGCCACTGCCGCCGCCGATCCGCCGCTCGATCCGCCCGGCACAGTCCCCGGCGCCGCCGGATTCTGCACCGTCCCATACGCCGAATTTTCATTCGAACTGCCCATCGCAAACTCGTCGCAATTGGTCTTGCCCAGAATCACCGCGCCAGCCGCTTCCAGTCGGCTCACCGCAGTCGCATCGTAAGGCGGAATGTAGTTCTGCAAAATCTTCGACCCGCAAGTTGTCCGTACCCCGCGCGTGCTGATCACATCCTTCACCGCAATCGGCACACCCGCCAGCGCCGGCAGCGGCTTCCCCGCCGCCACCGCCGCATCAATCTTATCCGCCTGCGCGTAAGCCCGCTCCTCGCTAAGAGTCAGGTACGCGTTCAGCTCCCCATTACGCGACGCAATCCTCTTGAAATGCTCCGCTGCCAGCTCCCGCGCCGAAACCTTCTTCGCCGCAATCCCCGCCTTCACACTCTCAATCGTCCAGCCGTTTCCCATCCCCGCTCCGACCTCTCCGTGCCCTCTGTGTTCCGATCTCTGTGAACTCTGTGTTAAAAAAGCATTCAGCCAATCGCAAATCCACCCGCGAACCCCGCCCGTTCCTTTACCTTTCAATGACCTTAGGCACCCGAAAATACGGCGCCTCCGGATCCGGCGCCTGCTTCAAAATATCCCCCGCCACCGCGCAAGGCACCACGACATCCTCGCGCAACGTCGCGTCCGCCGTCTGATCATCCGCCAGCACCTGCGCCATCGGCTCCACATTCGCCGTATCCAGCTCGTTCAATTTCCCGATATACTCCAAAATCTCATCAACCTGCGCGCGGTAAGTCTCCAGCTCCGCCTCGCTCAAATCCAGGTAGGCCAACTCCGCCACCCGCAACACATCTTCGCGTGAGATCTTCAATGGGGTTCCTTCCACTATTAAACTGCAGATTTTAGCATTTATTGGGAGTTGGGACTTAAGCTCCGCCTCGCTCTAATGTGCCGGTCACTTGTTTTTGGTAAGTGCTAGTAGCGAGATTTTTCCTTCTCCTGCCCAGATCAAATCCCAATCGTTATCAAGAGTTATCTGATTTCTCTCGTAAGCCCGATCGATGGGCTTGTCTCGAAAACGTCCTTCTACCTCATCCATTGCCTCACCGAGATAAACACCATCAATTCCTATCCGTGGTAGCCCCGAAAAGATAGGGGATGTCATCATTAGCTGCCCTGGAGTGGCATTCTCGGGAACTTTCTGCCCAGCAGGAATCTGAAAAACCGCAAGAATCGCGCAAATCTGGCCTGCACAAGCCCAGCCCATCTTGGTGGTATTGAGTTTTTCGTCTTTGATTAGTGTGGGTTCGCGGAGCTGTCTTTTTAGTTCGGCAAGGTTCAGATTCGTCGGCTCGATATTCACATTACCCAAAGCCTTAAGCTCTCGGCCTTGTATAGTCATGCCTCCTAAAAAGGCTTCCGCATTCCTTCGAAGCTGTGCATCGGAAGGCTTCCTCAACCACGCGAGGGCAAAATTAAGCACCACTACGCCCAAAACAAGGCCCAGGCCAATGCCGATTTGCTTAAGCATAAGCGTTTGTCTGAAACCTCTCGGCTGTATTCACTCTACCGTAGGACTTCCGCGATCTTCCGCGGATACTTCGTGCTCACATAATCGTCGAGCAGCTTCTTGAACGCGACCGCCAGTTCGTCGTAAGTACCCTCCAGCGTCATTGCCTTCTGCCCGTCAATGTAAACCGGGCAACGAGGCGATTCGCCCGTTCCCGGCAAACTGATTCCGATATTCGCGGCCTTCGATTCGCCCGGCCCATTTACGATGCAGCCCATCACCGCCAGCGTCATCGTTTCCACGCCGTCATACTGGGTCTTCCACGTTGGCATCATCTCGCGAATATAATCCTGCGTCCGCTCCGCCAATTCCTGAAACGTCGTGCTCGTCGTCCGTCCGCAACCCGGGCAAGCCGTCACGCTCGGCGAGAATGATCTCAGTCCCAGCGCCTGCAGCAACTCGCAGCACGCATACACTTCCTCGCGCCGGTCGCCCCCCGGCTTCGGCGTCAGCGAAATCCGAATCGTGTCGCCAATCCCATCCGCCAGCAGCACTCCCAGCGATGCCGACGACCACACCAGCCCCTTCATCCCCATTCCCGCTTCCGTCAATCCCAAATGCAGCGGCTGTTGCGTCTTCCCCGACAAATCCCGGTACACCGTAATCAAATCCCGCGGCCGCGAAGTCTTGCACGAAATAATAATCTGGTCGTTGCGCAAGCCGCTCTCCAGCGCCAACTCCGTTGACTGCAGCGCCGAAAGCACCATGCAATCATTAATAATCTCTTCGCTTTCTTTCCCTAGGTTCCGGTCGGTGTTTTCCTGCATCTTGCGCATCACCAGCTCCTGATTCAACGAGCCGCCATTCACGCCGATGCGCACCGGCTTGCCGTGGTCCACCGCCACCTTGCAAATCGTAGAAAACTGTTCGTCGCGTCGCTGTCCCGCGCCCACATTGCCCGGATTAATCCTGTACTTGTCCAACGCCGCCGCGCACTCCGGATACTTCGTCAGCAGCACATGCCCGTTGTAATGAAAATCCCCGATGATCGGCACTTTGCAGCCCGCGTCCAGTAAGCGCTTCTTGATCACCGGCACAACCGCCGCGGCCTCAGGCACGTTCACCGTCCAGCGCACAATTTCGCTGCCAGCTTCCGCCAGCTCCAGCGTCTGGCGCAGCGTCGTCTCCACGTCCGCCGTGTCCGTGTTGGTCATGGACTGCACCACAATCGGCGCGCCTCCGCCCACCGTGATGTTCCCTACCTTCACGCCATACGTCTTCTTCCGCGGATGCCGCAACGCGGTGGCATCAAATCCCGCAATCTGGTTCAACATATCCATCCATTTTAACAGCCCCTGCCCAATTCTGCTGCAGAGTGCTGCCGCCGTCTAACCCGGAATGCCAGTCCGGAAGGCCAAAAGATAATGCTTGACATATTCCTGTATGGGAATATAATCCAATCATGCCTCGCGCCTCCACCACCTCCGATGCCTTCAACGCCGTGGCCGAACCCCGCCGCCGCGACATTCTCTCCTTTCTCATCTCCCACGAGCGCCCGGTAAACGACATCGTCGCCACACTCAATCTGCCTCAACCCTCCGTCTCCAAGCACCTCCGCGTCCTGCTTGAGGTCGGCCTGGTGGATGTGCGACGGGAGGGCCGTCAAATGTTTTACCGTACCAACGCCGATGCAATCCGTCCGCTCCACGAATGGACCGGCACGTTCGAACGCTACTGGGCTCATCAACTCGCCCGTGTGAAGGAACGCGCCGAGGCCAGCGCAAAACCCAAATAGTATTCCCAATTCCTAACCACTAAAGGAGAAAAGCATGAGCTCACCCGCACCAAGCATGTTGGACAATCTAACGCTGAACGTCACCCAGGAAATCCACGTGCGCGCCTCGCTCGATGCAACATTCGCCGCGCTGCTCGAGCAACTTGGCCCCTACAACGAAGTGGGCGAAGGCAAGCCCATGCCCATGGTGATCGAAGCCTGGCCCGGCGGTCGCTGGTATCGCGACCTCGGTAACGGAAACGGACACTACTGGGGCGCAGTCCAGGCCATCAAGAAGCCGACGCTGCTTGAAATCTGCGGCCCGCTCTTCATGTCGCACCCGGTGGCCAACAATCTTCAATACCGCCTGAGCGAAGTGCCCGGCGGCACCCTCATCAAGTTCCACCACAGCGGATTTGGCTTGCTTGTCGAATCCGATCGCAACGTGAAGGACGGCTGGAAATACATCCACGAGCGCGTAGTGAAACGCGCCGAATCAGGCCGCAAGCATTAGCTCGTGCCGCGAAAGAGGAACAACCATGTGCCCCGCATGCATCTCCAGCGCCGCAACGTTCGCCGTCGGCATCACTTCAAGCGGTGGGGTAGTGGCGCTGGTGTTCGCCAAAATTCGCCACATTACCGGTTTCCGTAAACCCAGTCTTGATTCAAAAGCACCCGTTTCACAGGTAGTAGCTATAAAAATAAAGGAGAAGCAGTCATGACCAACACCACGCTAGAACGTCCCCGTATCGCCACGCCCGCCGATTGGCTGGCCGCGCGCAAGGCGCTGCTCAAGAAAGAAAAGGAGCTGACCCACCTCCGCGACGCCCTTGCCGCCGAGCGCCAGGCCCTGCCGTGGGTGCGCGTCGAAAAGAACTATCTCTTCGATACGCCCACAGGGAAAAAATCCCTCGCGGATCTCTTCGACGGCCGCTCGCAGCTCGCCATATACCACTTCATGTTTGGCCCCGACTGGGCCGAGGGCTGCCCCAGTTGCTCGATGGTCGGTGACGGCATCGACGGCGCGCTTCCGCATCTCCTCCAACGCGATGTCACATTCAGCGCCATCTCTCGCGCCCCGCTACCCAATATCGACGCGTTCAAAACGCGCATGGGCTGGCGCTTTCCGTGGGCCTCTTCCTCCGGCAACGCGTTCAATCAGGACTTCCGCGTCTCCTTCACCCAGGAAGAACTCGCCTCCGGAAAAATCTATAACTACGGCACAGTAGGCTTCCCCTCGGAAGAAGCGCCCGGCTTCAGCGTCTTTGCCAAGGATCCTTCCGGCAACGTCTACCACACCTACTCCACCTTCGGCCGCGGCCTCGAGGAACTCCTCGGCGTTTACTTCTTCCTCGACCGCGTCCCAAACGGCCGCAACGAAGCCGAAGTGAAGCCGCACCCAATGGGCTGGGTCCGCCACCACGACAAATATCCCGCGCCAACAGCCGGCAACTCCGCCAAACCCGCCCGCGCCGCCGCGGCCAAAGCCGATACCAACTGCTGCCACGGCGAAAACCACTAACCTATCTCTTTATTCTTCCATGTAGCGCTGGCTTTCAAGCCAGCGGCGTTTTTCTGTCATCCCGACCGGAGCAACCCGGTTTTTTCTCCCGCGCCGCAGTTTGGCGCGCCGGGTTGCGCAGCGGAGGGACCGAGGCAACCAACTATCTACGCAGCTGGCTGTCGTTGATCCAACAACTCGTCTTTCGGATTCAACCCGGTAGCGCCAGACCTCCAGGCCCGGCGCCACCGGCAGCACCAAAAAATAAAAAGGAGCTTTCCATCATGTCGAAACAAGAAGAAGCAGGACTCATCCTCAAACTGTACGAACTCCGCCGTGAAGAGAAGATGCGCAACGCTCGCGATTGGTATTTTCGCGACTTCAATCCCCAATCCTTCGCGGACTTCAATGCCGCGATGTTTAGCGAAAATAGCGCTTATCTCCGCATGGTCCTCAGCTACTGGGAAATGGCCGCCGCATTCGTAAAAAACGGCGCCGTCAGCCTGGAACTTTTCTCGGACAGCAACGGCGAGCACATCGGCGTCTTCTCCAAGATTGAGCCGCTTCTCGGCGAAATCCGCGCCGCGTATTCACCGCAATTCGCCGCCAGCTTCGAAAAGCTCATCGACGCCACACCCGACGGCCGCAAGCGCGTCGCCCAGGCCCGCGAGCAAATGAAAGCCATCCACGCCCAAATGCAGGCTGCGCAAAAGCGCGCCAAGTCCGCCTAAGCCACCCGGGGAGCGCCCGAGCCCCTCGGGCGCTCCTCCAAACTCTGTCATCCCGACCGGAGCAGCGGCGCCGTTTGCCGCTGCGCAGTGGAGGGACCGTGGCAACCAACGATCTTCTCAGCCGGCTCGACGGAACTGGCGAATCGCTGGATTCTTCCCTGTAGCGTTGGGTGGCCCATCCTTCGCGCTGTTTGCGAAGGGTGGGTCTTCCGTTTACTCCATCCGGAAAAAATACTCTCTCCCCGTACCCGCCCGGCCACGTAACCAAATTGCTCTCAATCTGTGATACATTCCCGCCATGCGCACCCGAACCCTGCCCTCAAGCGTGACGCTGCTTTTCGCCACGCTGGTTTTTGCCTCCGGCCTTCTCTCCGCCAACCCAACGCGCGAGCCTGCGCCGCGCTTCCACGCCACCACAACCGGTGGCGAAAAATTCACCAACGAATCCATCAAAGGGAAAGTCGTCCTCCTGGAGTTCTGGGCGACGTGGTGCGGCTATTGCGACCACGAAGCGCCATATGTCGACCAGATCGCAAAGGAATTCTCCGCCAAAGGCCTGATCGTCCTTGCAGTCGATGTGGGCGAATCCAAAAAAACCGTGAAACGCTATCTGGAGGCCCACCCCCGCGGCGTACCCATCGTCCTGATGGAAGACACCAACCTCGCCGCCATGTACCAGGCCAACGTCTATCCCATCTACGTCCTGATCGATCGCGACGGCACGATCGCCGGCACCCAACGCGGCGCTGCCGGCGAACCGGCTCTCCGCCGCCTCCTCATGCGCACCGGCCTCGGCGGCGCCAGCACCGATTCTGACGACGAGTAGCCTCTCCACTGTCTGTGGGTGCCTGGCGATTCGTAGGTAAAGATAGCCGGTGACGAGAAACGCAGCACCGCAAAGAAATCATGGATGCCAAGAAACGCTTCGGTATTTTCTCGCCACTATTTGGTTCGGAACCCGTGTATCTCGATCTCTTGCACCTAGAGAATATTCACGCAGTATCCAAGGTCAGGGATTGCTGCAGAGCGTCTTCCGATCCATTGCCCTACATCGGTCGTTTACTGGACGAGGCGAACTGGAGTCCGCATCTCGTCGGAGCCACCGCGCTGGCGATGCTTGGATATGATCGAGTTGCCTTTGGCAAACTTTGGAGTGCATTTGACGCGGGAAGTTGGGTAGCACCTCAGCTCGCTGTAGTCGCGTATCTCCGTGACCCAGATTTCCCAGATAAAGCCAAAGTACGGGTTCTGTCTCGCTGTCCCGTGGATCTTTCTCGCGTGACGCCAATGGACAGCCTAGAGCGTCATGTCGTCAGCGGTGCGGCTGGATCGATTGAACGATCAGCCAAAGCAGCCAATTCCTTAATATATCTCCTGAAACTCCAGGGCCCTTCAGGCTGGCTTACCACCGAAATTACATCCCCGGATTTGGCAACCTTGCTGTCAGCCGATTGGGACGGCGGTTCTTCCATCGCCGAAGAGTGGCTTCACTCTTTGACAACCGCGTTGAACTCCCTGGCCATTCAAAGAGACTAAAAAGCTTGCGGACCCATTCTGGCCAGGTACCCAATTCTTCGCGCTTCTTGCTCCTTTGTGGTGGGCTGGCTCATAACCCACCGCACCATCTAAGATGAGTGGGAAACAGATGGATCCGAGGAGAGCGGGGAACCAAACTATGAGCAAATTGATCATGTGGAATCTGATGACGCTGGATGGATTTTTTGACGGAGCGGAGAATTGGGCGCTGGACTGGCACCAATATGCCTGGGGCGAAGAGCTGGAGCGAATGTCGATCGAGCAGTTGCGCGTGGCGGACATGCTCCTGTTCGGGCGCGTGACGTATGAGGGTATGGCGGCGTACTGGAAGACCGCTCAAGGCGAAGTCGCAAGCTACATGAACAGTTTGCCGAAAGCCGTGTTTTCGCGAACGCTTGATAAAGTGGATTGGCACAACACGAAACTATTAAAAGGTGACGTAAAGGAGGAAGTGGAAGCCCTGAAGCGCGCAGGAGACAAAAATATTTTTGTATTTGGCAGTGGCGGGCTAAGCGCAACGCTTTTGGCGGAAGGATTGTATGACGAGTACCGCCTGTGTCTCGTGCCGGTCGTCCTGGGCGGCGGGAGGCAATTGTTCGGCCGTAAACTGAGCCGGCTGCGCATGAAGCTGCTGGAATCGAGGCCGCTCGCTTCGGGCAGCGTGTTGCTCCGCTACGCCCCGTTCGCGGAGTAGCCGAAAGTGGTGATTGCGCCGGGACCAACGTGATTGGCGGGGCCACTCGACGCCACGAACTTTTTCCTTACGCCGATGCAGGAGGATATCTCATGAGGAGCCCGAATCTCAGACACACGCAACTTCGGGTTGTAGCGCTGCTGCTTTTGACTCTGACAGTCACGTGCTCGGCGCAGCAGGCGCCTGCGCCGCGGGTGGTGGATCTCGCCGCGGCCGATGGCACGAAGTTGAAAGCCACATTTTTTCCTGCGGGGAAGCCCGGGCCGGGCGTTCTGCTGCTGCACCAGTGCAATCTGCAGCGTAAGGGATGGGACGGCCTCGCAACGCAACTCGCCGCGGCTGGAATTTCCGTCCTAACACTCGACTACCGCGGCTACGGGGACAGCGAAGGCAAAGCGCCAAAGGATTTGCCCCCGGACGAGGGCGCGAAAGTCCTCAATGAAAGATGGCCGGCGGATGTGGATGTCGCGTTCACCTACCTGGTGTCCCAACCGGGTGTGGATGCCCGCGTTGCCGGCGCGGGCGGTGCAAGCTGCGGCGTGAATCTGGCGATTCACCTCGCGATGCGCCACCCCGAGGTAAAGTCGCTGGTGCTGCTTTCGGGGAACGCGGACCGCCAAGCGCGCGCGTTCTTGGAAAAGTCGGAAAAAATGCCGGTGCTGCTCGCCGCCGCTGACGATGATGCCGGAGCGGTGGAATTGATGGAATGGGTCTACAGCCTTTCCACCAATCCCGGCAGCAAGTTCCTGGAGTTTCCAAACGGCGGGCACGGCGTGCACATTTTTGCCGCGCACAAGGAATTGCCGGCTTCGATTACGGACTGGTATTCGCAGACGCTCATAAAAACACCCGGCAGCGCGCCGGCGAACACAGTGCGCCGAGGCGAGCCTCCCTCGATTCTGAAACTGATCGATGCGCCGGGCGGTGCGGAAAAGGTGGCACAGCAGTTGGCAGCCGCGCGCCAGAAAGACCCGAACGCGAAACTTTTCGACGAAGGACTGGTGAACATGCTCGGGTATGAGCACTTGCAGGAGGGAGACACGAAAGGCGCAATCGCGATTTTGAAGTTGAATGCCAGTGCGTTCCCGAAGTCCGCGAATGTCTACGACAGCCTTTCCGACGCCTATCTCGCGGACGGGCAGAAGGACTTGGCCAGAGAGAATGCCAAGAAGGCGTTGGAGCTTTTGCCGGAGGATAGTTCGATCTCGGAAGAATATCGCCAGGGAATGAAAGAAAACGCCGAGAACAAACTAAAGCAGTTGGGCGACAAACCGTAACCCAGGCCAAACGTAGTGGCCGACCTTCAGGTCGGTTCTTCCCCCAACTGGAAATGCACAGCAAGCATTAGTAGACTGCGAGCAGTTAAAATGGAGGCGGCGCGGATGGCGGATCGACCAGCGGTGGCAGAGGATGCGCCTCTCCACACAGGTGAGGAATCTGGAGTCGAGCACTTCGATGTGCTGATCGTCGGCGCGGGACTTTCAGGAATCGGCGCGGCGTATCACCTTCAAGCCGAATGTCCCAACAAAAGCTATCTGATCCTGGAAGGTCGTGAGGCGATCGGGGGAACCTGGGACCTGTTTCGCTATCCCGGAGTGCGCTCGGATTCCGACATGTACACGCTCGGCTACCGCTTCCGTCCGTGGGGTGAAGCAAAAGCAATCGCGGATGGCCCGTCGATCCTGCGCTACATCCGGGAAACGGCACAGGAATACGGGATCGATCGCAAGATTCGATACGGCCATAAAGTGAAGTCGGCACGCTGGTCGTCGGCCGACGAACATTGGACGGTGGATGCCGCGAAAGCGGATAGCTCTGCCGCCCGCTTCACCTGCAATTTTCTGTACATGTGCAGCGGCTACTACGATTACGCCGGCGGCTACATGCCAAGCTGGCCGGGGATGGAAAAATTCCGCGGGCAGATCGTGCACCCCCAGAAGTGGCCGGAGAATCTCGACTACAAAGACAAACGAGTCGTGGTGATCGGAAGTGGCGCCACATCGGTAACGCTGGTGCCCGCGATGGCGGAGGCGGCCGCACACGTGGTGATGCTGCAGAGGTCGCCCTCGTACATCCTGCCCCTGCCGTCCCAGGACGTAGTTGCCAACTGGCTGCGCGGCAAAGTGCCGCCAAGGTTGGCCTACGCCATTGTTCGCTGGAAGAACGTGCTGGTGGCGATGTACCTCTTCAACCAGTCGCGAACGAAGCCGGAAAAAATAAAGAAGTGGCTGTTAGGGATGGTACAAAAAGCGCTCGGTCCCAACTACGATGTCGCGAAGCATTTCACTCCGCGTTACAACCCCTGGGACCAGCGGCTCTGCTTCATCCCTGATGAAGATCTATTTCGCGCGATCAAGAGCGGCAAGGCCTCGGTGGTGACCGACGAGATCGAGAGTTTTACGGAAAAGGGCTTGCGGTTGCGCTCGGGCGAAGAACTGGACGCCGACATTATCGTGACCGCCACCGGACTGAAGGTCCAGCTGATGGGCGGAATGGAAGTCTGGGTAGACGGCGAGCCGGTGACGCTGTCGCGCGCCATGAGCTACAAGGGCATGATGTACAGCGACGTGCCAAACCTGGCCTCATCCTTCGGGTATACCAACGCCTCTTGGACCCTCAAATCCGACTTGACCGCCGAATACGTCTGCCGCTTGCTGAAACACATGGACGTGGGCGGCTATGCACGCTGCACGCCGCGCAAACGGGATGCTTCAATCGCGGAGCAACCCGCGATCGATTTCAGCTCCGGCTACATCCAACGAGCCAAGGATGTGTTGCCGAAACAAGGATCGAAGCGGCCCTGGCGCCTGCATCAAAACTACGCGCTGGATATGCTCGAATTCCGCTTCGCCAGCGTGGACGACGGCACGATGGAATTCGTAAAACGGATTAAGCCCCCACAATGATGGCCCTGCTCATCGCAGGCATAGTGCTCGTAGCCGCGATTTTGGGCGGACCGGTGATTTTCACCGCCGTCACCGCGCGGCGCGTCGAGCAAGCTTTGCCGCCGCGCGGCCAATTCATCGAGGTCTCAGGCGCTCGGATTCATTACCTGGATAAGGGCACGGGACCCTCGATCGTCATCATCCACGGGCTCGGCGGGCAGATCGGCAACTTTACCTACGCGCTCCTCGACCGGCTGACCGACGAGTTTCGCGTAATCCTGATGGATCGCCCCGGCTCCGGCTATTCCCGGCGCGCCCCCGGTGCAACAGGACGCCTTACCGAGCAGGCCGCAATCGTGGCGGAGTTCATCCGCAAGCTAGGGCTGCAGCGGCCGCTGCTTGTTGGGCATTCCCTCGGAGGCGCGATCGCGCTAACTGTTGCTCTCGATCATCCAGAAATGGTGAAGGCGTTGGCCCTGGTTGCGCCCCTTACGCAAGTGCCGAAACAAGTCCCGGCGCCATTCCGCGCGCTGGATATCAAATCAAATTTCTTGCGTTGGCTGGTGGCCTGGACCGTAGCGACTCCGATCGGCATCCGCCGTGGCAAAGCCGTCCTCGACGCCATCTTCAGTCCTGACATCGCCCCAGCGGATTTTCCAATCCGCGGGGGCGGCATTCTGGGCTTGCGCCCGCGCAGCTTCTATAACACCTCATTGGAAATGAGAGCCGTCAATCTGGATTTGTGGGCGATGGCCGCTCGGTACGCTTCCCTCCGTGTGCCGGTGCGGATTTTGTATGGGAAAAACGACCAGGTGCTGAGCCCTCAGCTGAATGGGGAAGCGCTGCAAGCGAAGACCCCGATGGTCAGCCTGGAACTGGTCGCAGGCGGCCACATGCTCCCGATCTCTGCGCCGGATGTGACGGCGGAGTTCATTAAGCATGCGGCTCGGGCCGAGAGTTCTGCTTCCGCTTGAGCTTTAAACTTCTTCCCATTCCCAATGAAAATTGGCCGCACCCGCGAGCCACCGCGGGAATTATTTTAGGCGGCCGCCGGCTGGGCCGGCGACGTCCGGTGGCGTGGATAGGGCGTTCGTGGTGACCATGGTGTCGCGGAGCTGGCTGAAGAGGTCGGCAATGGTGCTGGGCGAATGCGGAACGAGCACGGTATTGGTGCGGTCGTTGGCGGCGATTTCCTTTAGTGTGTCGAAATACTGGGTGATCAGCACCAGTTGCATGACGTCGTGAGGCGTGGCGCCCGCCACTGCTTTGGAAAAATCTTCGATGGAATCTTTTAATCCGGCGATGATCGCTCTGCGCTGGTTGGCAATGCCTTCGCCCTGCAGCCGCTTTGATTCCGCTTCCGCTTCGGCCTGCTTGACGGCGAGCAGCTTGTTGGTTTCGGCACGAGAGACGGTGGCCTCGCGTTCGCGCTGCGCGGCGTTGATGTCGTTCATCGCCGCTTTCACCTTGGGGTCCGGAACAATATCAGAGATCAGCACTTTCACGATGTTGTAGCCGTACTCGTGCATCGAACTGTCAAGAGAGTCGCGCAAATCCTTGGCGATGTCCGCCTGATTGAGAAATGTATCATCCAGCTTCATCTTGGGCACGTGCCCGAGCACCACGTTATACACCATCGACTCGATCTGCTTGACCGGATCGGACAGCTTATAGAACGCCGACTCCACGCCTTCGGGCAGCACTTTGTACTGGATCGAAACGGGAATCTGCACGAACACGTTGTCCTGCGTCTTCGTTTCCACCTGCACGTCGAACTGCAGCACTTTCATGCTCATCCGCCGCACCACATTTTCAATGAACGGCGTCTTCCAGTTGAGTCCGGGCCCCGCAACCCGTGCGAATTTGCCCAGCCGCTGGACGATCGCGACTTCCGCGGTTTGCACCGTGAAGAAGGATCCGACGATCGCGCCTAGAAAAAGCAGCAAAAAAATGACGCCGAAGATCGTGAAAAGCGTGGCGAGAGGTTCCATGCAAGGTCTCCTTGGTGATAAGAAGAGCGTAATCGATTATTCGTCCCCAGGTGACCGAAAGGCGCGGTTAAGTCGTCGTGAAAGTAACACATCCTGTAGGAAGCGGACGATTAAGTACGAGTTCTCCGGAATCGCAATCTGGCGAATCGCCCACCGCCACGTGGTAGAAAGGTGGGCGTATTTTAACAGTGCCAAAGCAGGTGGGGGGAGTGTGACGCCGCAGTTGTAGTGGCCGAACTTCAGATCAGCCAGTTGGCATGTCGTTCTCTCACAGTGATCCGCGGATGCCGAGGGCGTCCGCGTTTTCGCGTAGCGCGTTTATGCAAAACGCGATGTGCTCGTCAAGGGGCACGCCAAGTTCCTCTGCCCCTTTGACCACGTCTTCGCGCGAAACCCCTCGGGCGAACGCCTTATCTTTCATCCGCTTCTTCACCGAGTTGGCTTCAAGATCAAGAATGCTCTTCGAAGGGCGCACCAGCGTACACGCCACCAGGAAGCCGGCAAGTTCGTCGCAGGCAAATAGCGTATGCTCCAGCGCCGACTGCCGGGCAACCCCGGAATAGTCGGCATGGGATAGGATGGCGCGGATGATCTCGTCCGAGTATCCGCGCTCGCGCAGGATTTTCGCGCCTTCCGCGGGATGCTCGCGGTCAGCAGCGTGCTCAGCGTTGGGCCACCGCTCGTAATCAAAGTCGTGCAGCAGCGCGGCAAGCCCCCAGGTCGTTTCGTCGGCGCCATGTTTGCGGGCGTAGGCCCGGACGCAGGTTTCGACTGCCAGCATGTGCTTGCGCAGGCTCTCGGATTCAGTGAATTCACAGACAATCTTCCAGGCGTCTTCGCGCGTGGGCATAAGGGCTCCTGAGGAAAGGGAAATTGTAACGTAGATTCGGTGAGCGAATCGATTGGGGAGAAATGGTTGGCATGGGTGACACTCTAGAAACGGAAGATGAGCTTTAGTGTTCCATAGTGTGCCGAGATGGAACGAATGTGCGGAATTAGAAAGCAGGGTAGGGAAGGAATGAAAGCACAAGATATAGTGCTGCAATAAAGAAAGAAGCACTAGGGGCTGTTGAAACAAGAGAGGGCCGTCCGGACGGACAGGCGAAAACATGGCGTAAACCGGGACGATTTCGGGCGTTCCCGTCACATTTTTTTGAAAAATACTATTGACAAGAATCACGCGCCCGAGTGACACTCCCATCGCGCCAGTAACTGCCTTCCCCCGAGAACGCTCCGACGTTCCTTCCTATCCGCGCGCCGGAAAAAACAAAAGTCAAACGAGGAGTGCCGGTGTCCGCACACATGGATA
>Ga0210403_10002409_pt1 | contig 16905 bp, 11 predicted proteins | sample IncBWC19MmetaG_FD_150863 | JGI IMG/M metagenome (GOLD analysis project Ga0210403, IMG submission 150863) | Forest soil microbial communities from Barre Woods Harvard Forest LTER site, Petersham, Massachusetts, United States - Inc-BW-C-19-M | ecosystem: Environmental > Terrestrial > Soil >... | reverse complement strand
CTTGATCAAAGCCTCGGGCAGTTGCACGCCCATCATCCCCCATTGCTGGTTGGCGAACTTCTGCAAATTGGCGATGTGCTCGGCGTGCAGGTGGCCGAATCTCCCTTGCAGTTTCAAATATTCCGAAACCGGCCGCATCGTCTGCGGGCGGAAACTGTAATCGTACTCGCGCTTTTCCGGGTTCCATTCCCACATCGGGTACAAACCGCATTCGACTACCAAGCGGCCTAGATCGATCGAACGCGGCGTCTCGTACACGAAGCCCTTCTGGCACGGCGTGTAGATCATCAAGTATGCAGCGCCGCGGTGGTTCAGTCCCTTGCGAACTTTGTTCATCAGGTCGATGGGATAACCGACGCTGGCGGTCGCCACGTAGCAGTGCGGGTGACCGGCGGCCATCATGCGCGCGAGGTCCTTCGGATACAGCGTCTTCGCTTCCGGAACTTTCGGACCCGGCGGCGAGAACGTGGTCATGCCGCCGTACGGCGTGCGGGAGGAAGCCTGAATACCGGTGTTCGCGTACTGCTCGTTGTCATAGCAGATAATCAGGCAATCGTGATTGCGATAGAGCGCTCCAGAAATGGAGGCGAGGCCGATGTCCGAGGCGCTGCCGTCGCCGGCTTCGCAGATAACGTTCGGGAACGTGCCCTTGTACTTGCCCTTGCGGATCATCGCTTCATACGCCGCGGCCACACCTGCGGTGAAGCTGCCGGCGCTGCCGATCTGCGTGTGCGCCCAGGGCACGTTGTAGGGCGTACAGAGATACGAGCTGTTCGCGACGTACATGCATCCCGTCGGGCCAACCAAAATTGTGTTGTCGCCCGAAGCCTTGCTCGTCATCCGGTATTGGATGGACGGCCCGCAACCGGCGCACGTGCGATGGCCGGGCACGAACGGTTCGGACGCAGGGAGGTCCGGATTATAGAAACGCGCGCCCTGATTCGGGTTGCCGAGAATCGGAAGCGTCTGGCGCTGAACTTCAATAGCTGGCATATCGATTCCTCCTGAAATTCTTTTCTGAAATCTTTTTCAAGCCTTTCAAATTCGTATTATCAAAAACTGCCCAAGAACGTCGGCCCTACTCTTCGAATCCGACCCAGTGGGTGCGCTTCTCAATCTTGCCGCGCTTCTGCGCCTCAATCATCTTCTGCGCCATCCAGTAGAACTCTTTCAGAACGATGGCTTCGCCGCCCATTCCGGCCATGAAAGACATAATCAGCGGACGCTTCGGGCTTTCGTAAAGAGCCGCGGCAACCTCGGCATACAGCGAACCGCCGCTGCTGACGCTGCCAAGCCCCATGTTGGTTTCGATAACGCCGACAACCTTGAACCTGCTGAGCGTTTCCGCAACGCGCTCCGTGGGATACGGCCGGATGGTGCGCAAACGAACCATGCCCACTTTCATGCCTTTCTCACGCATGTGGTTGATGGCGAAACGCGCGGTGACGGCGTGCCCGCCCTGGAGGAAGAAAACGATCTCCGCATCATCAGTTTTGTATTCCTCAAGCCACGCATCGTAGCGGCGGCCGAAGATGCGCGCGAACTCCTCGTGAATTTCCTCGATGACCGGCATGCATCCTTCCATGGCGCGCGCCCGCTCCAGCTGCAGCGGCGGGCCCTGTTCCGGCATGATCTGTGGGCCGTGCGAAACCGGGCGGCGCGGATCCAGCGGGTAGGGATGCTTGTACGGCGGCAAGAATTCTTTCACCTGGCCGGGATCAGGCAACTCAACATCCGTGGTGATGTGGGAGACGAAGAAGCCGTCCTGGCAAACCATCTGTGGCAGCAGCACCCGCGGATCTTCGCCGATTCGGTACGCCATCAGGTGATTGTCAAACGCCTCCTGCGCATCGCAGGACCAGCCCATCAGCCAACCCATGTCGCGTGTCGAGAGCGCATCGGTGTGCTCGGAGCCAAAGTCGCCCGGCGGATCCAATGTGCGGTCTGCAATCATCATCTGCACCGGCATGCGACTGCCCGAAATGGGCGAGTATAGTTCGTAAGCGAATTGCACGCCGACGCCGGAGCTTCCGGTAAAAACGCGCGCGCCGCTGGAGGCAGCGCCGTGAGCGATGCTCAGTTGCGAGTGCTCACTGTCCGCGACGATGTACTCGGCATCCAGTTCGCCGTTCGCTACCATCTGCGCCAGCGCCATCATCGTTGCGGTGTACGGGCGAATCGGGTAGGCGGCGATTACGTCGACATCGGCATACTTTGCTGCCTGCGCCGAGGCCACGCAGCCATTGATGCGGACGGTTTTTTTCTTCGTCATTTCCGTAGCTGTTGCCATGTTAGAGCTCCTTCGCCGGGCGGCTGGCCAGATTTGCAAGTTCCTGCGCCTGGCGGCCGTGCAGACCGGGTGAAATCGCGAATGCCGTATCCATGCGGACAACGCCCGCGTCGAAGTCCAGTTCGGGCACGCCCTCCAGGCAACCGGTCGGGCATTCTTCAATGCAGACACGGCAGCCTTTGCAGTAATCCACCAGGATTTTGTAGAGGCCGTTCGAACGATCGGAGCGCGCGATGCACGGCTCCGGACACACTAGATAGCAGTTGTCGCAGGCGTTGCAGGTGCCGCAACTGAAGCACCGGCCGGCTTCTTCAACGGCTTGTTCTTCGGTGAACGCCAGGATCACTTCGTCCTGCGTCTTTTTGCGGCTGGTGGGATTCAACATGCCCTGCTTGACCCGTGGAAAATGCGGGAAGTAAGTCATGTTCATGCGGTTCAGATCCACGATGACGTCGATAGCGATCTTTCGGGGCTCCAGCGTTTCGCCGCGCAGTGCCTTGTCCAGGTTGAAAGCAACGCGCTTGCCGTCGCCCACAGCATTCACCACCATCAGCGGCTGGCCGGAACCCAACTGCACGATGTCGCCGGCGGCAAAAAAGTTGCTATCGCCGAGACGCCCGAAGCGGTCGACTTTGATCGTGCCGCGCTCGTTTTTGAATTCGGCCGGCAACCACGCGAGTGAAGCACGCTGGCCGACGGCGACGATGACGTTGTCCACGGCGAACTTCTCTGGCACCACGTCTTTGTTGATGGTGATCGGCGAAGCGTTGATCGCACCGGAAAATTTCGCCGGGTGAAGTTGCAGCGCTTCCACTTTGCCGTTTCCGAGCACGGCGGTCATCGCTTTCCCGTGAATCAGCTCCACGCCCTCTTCGAGCATGTCGTGAAGATCCTCGGGTACGCACGGCATTTCCTTAGGATTGCCCTCGACGGTGATCATGGTCACTTCGACCGCGCCCTGCCGCAACGCTTCGCGCGCACAGTCGATCGCCGTATTTCCGCCGCCGATAACCGCGACTCGAGCGCCAAGCTTTACTGTCGATGTGCCCATGCCGATGTCGCGCAGGAAGGGAAGTCCGTAGATGACGCCTTGCTTGTTTTCGCCTTCGGCGCGGACGCTGTTGGGCTCGGGCAGACCGACAGCCAAAACAACGGCGTCGTAATCTTTTTTCAGGCTGTCCCAGGAAACATCTTTCCCGAATTCGGTGTTCGTCTTGATCGCGATTCCGAGTTCAATCAGCCGCTCAATTTCGCGATCGAGAATATTCTGAGGGAGAACCCAATCCGGAATGCCGCCGCGATTCAGTCCGCCAGCCTTGGGCGATTTTTCAAGAATAGTGACTTTGTAGCCGAGCCGCGCAAGCTGATACGCCGCGCTGTGGCCCGCGGGCCCCGAACCAACAACGGCGACTTTCTTGCCGTTGGGTTTCCCCGGTTTCACAACGTCGCGCTGCAGCGCTTGGCCAAGATCGCCAAGAAACCGCTCCACCGCGCGTATCGAAATGGCCTCATCGTACTGGCCGCGGTTGCAGGCCGTCTCGCACGGGTGATAGCACACGCGCCCGGTGACCGAGGGGAACGGCATGTCTTCCTTGATGAGCGCGTACGCGTCCAGATATTTGCCGCGCTTCACCAGGTCCAGATAGCCTTGAATTTTTTCGTTCGTTCCGCAGGCGTTGTTGCAGGGCGGCAATTTGTCGCGGTACACCGGCCGGATCGAACGCCAGTTGCCGGTGGGGAACAAGTCCTGCCCCTTTTCCTGTGTTGGCGCCGGCGTGATGCCTGCGAAGGGTACGGTCAGCCATTCGGGAATGCGTGTGCCTTTTGTTGACATGGGTTCCTTCCTAGGCCGCCACTGGATTCAGCGGCAGGATGTGCAATTCGTGAAGCGCCAACTCGAAAGCCTTCTGATTCGCAATCATCGGTTGAATCGTCTCCATCTTGACGATTCCCGTCGTTTTCACCACCGCCGCAATCAGCGGAGCCGCGATGTCCGGCGCGATCGCCTTGCTGCGTTCGGCCGCGCCCTCCGTCGAAAGCCGGTCCAGTCCCAACTGCCCCAGCCGGTAGTAAAGCCATTTGTGGTCGGCAAGCTTCGCCGCATCCACGCACACCAGTTGCGCCAGCCGGTCGGCCCCCGGCACAAATCGCATCATGTACTCCGGCGTGTAGTGCGTGTTGATCACCAGCGTTCCGCCCGGCGGCATCCCGCGCATGTAATCCCAGCCCTTCACCATCGTGCCCTCAACCAGCACCACGATGTTCGGGTGATCGTTTTCGTAAGTGAGCTCGTTCTCCAGCACCGTGTCGCTCACGCGGCAATACTTCCGCGTCGGGCAATTGGTGCGATCGGGATTGTCCACATAGTTCTCCATTGCCTGCGCGTGCTTGCCCTCCTTGCGGGCAGACGCGGAGATGGAGTTCACGATGTCGCGGCCTTCTTTGTCCATGATGATGCCGCGCGTCCAGACTGAAAGTTCCGTATAGCTCATGCTCCCACCTCGTCAGTACTTGGTTGAAGTAAACGCATCTCGGTACAAATCCCCGGCGGTGGCGCCCGGTTCGTTCGTCGCATTCGATTGCTTGGGACTGCTTCGATCGGCTTCGAGAACCGCCAGGAAATCGCCGCGCGTCACCACGAACGGTGCAAGCCGCGTGCCGCGCTGAATTTCCACGATTGCGGAGAGCGTCGCTTTCTTGCACAAGCTTTCGATGTCCGCGCCGGTCAACCCATCCATCCGCTCGGCCAGTTCCTTGAAGTCGATATCGGGCGAGAGCGGCACGTGTCGGCAGCAGAGTTGAATAATTACCACACGGTCGGCAACGCCCGGTTTCGCGAACGGAAGAACATAGTCGAAGCGGCCGCTCCGCAACAAAGCGGGCTCGATGCGCTCCGGCCGATCCGTTGCCGCCAGCAAAATCACTCCCTTGACGTCACGCAAGTTGTCGATTTCGCGCAGCAACTGGCTCAGAATTCTCCGGTACACATCGGTGGTGGATTGCTCGGCGCCAAATCGCGGCGCAAGCGCGTCAATCGAATCGAAGAACAGAATGCACGGCGCCGCACGCCGAGCCTTTTTGAAAACTTCGCGCAGCGCGCGCTCGGAATCTCCCAGCCACTTCGAATAAAGCTGCGGCCCGTCAATCGCGATGAGCGGTAATTGTTTCTCTCCAGAGAGCGCGCGAGCAATCGCGGTCTTTCCCGTTCCGGACGGGCCGACCAGCAGAATGCCGCGCGGCGGCGCCAGCCCAAACTTCTCGTAAATCTCCGCGTGAAGGTGTGAGTGCTCAACAACCGCGTCGAGCATTCGTTTCACCTCGGCCAGTCCACCGAGGCATGCAAACGTACTCTCGCTTTTCTCGATGAAAAATTCGCGTGTCGCACTCGGCTCAACATCCTTCAGCCCGGCCAGGAAATTTTCGCGCGTCACCTGCAGAGTTCCAATTTCGGCGGACGCCGCGCTATCAACGCCCAGTGGAAGGTTCGCCAGGAATCCGCGTAAGGCAATCATGCCCACTTCTTGGCATAGCGCTTCCAGGTCCGCGCCGACAAAACCGTGTGAAAGCTCAGCAATCTCTTGCAGGTCAACATCCGGCGCCAGCGGCATCGCCCGCGTATGAATCCGCAGAATCTGCATTCGCGCTTGCGTATTCGGGACACCGATTTCGATTTCGCGATCGAAACGGCCCGGCCGCCGCAGCGCCGGATCCAGCATCTCCGGGATGTTCGTCGCGCCAATCACGATCACATGGCCGCGTGCCACGAATCCATCCATCAGGCTAAGCAACTGCGCCACCACGCGCTTTTCCACTTCGCCGGTCACTTCCGCGCGTTTTGGCGCCACCGCGTCAATTTCGTCAATGAAAAGAATCGCCGGCGCGTGTCGCGCCGCTTCCTCAAACACCTCGCGCAGTTTGGCCTCGCTCTCGCCGTAGAACTTGCGCATGATTTCCGGGCCGTTCAGGTGAATGAAATGCACGCGGCTTTCCGCCGCGACCGCGCGTGCAAGCAAAGTCTTTCCGGTGCCCGGCGCTCCGTATAGAAGAACACCCTTCGGTGCCAGAATTCCCAGCCGCTCAAAAACGTGTGAATACTTCAGCGGCAGCTCAACAATCTCGCGCACCCGCGCCACTTCGCGCTCGAGCCCGCCAATGTCTTCGTAGGAAACCGCCGGCGCGCGCGACGGGGTCTGCTCGCCTTCGACCACTCGAATGTCCGTGCGTTTCCCAATCACCACGGGTCCCGAGGGAATCGTGCGCACCACCTGGAAGTTCACCGCTTTCGCAAATGTCGGCACCCGAACGGCGCAACCCGTAACGACCGGAACGCCCTCCAAATCCTCCAGCATCCGCTCCGGAGCAATCGTCGCCGGCGCGGCGCCAATCCACATCGGCGTCAAGCGCACCGCCACCGCCGCTTGCGTTTCAACGGGCGTAACGGTCACTTGCTCCTGCAAACCCGCGCTGCAGTTGCTGCGGCACGTTCCGTCAATCTGGATTACGCCCTCGTGCGCATCGTCGGAAATCTCAGCGCGCCCGACAGCCACCGTGCCGCCGGTGATTTTCAAGATATCGCCGGGCTTGGCTCCGATGCGCAGCAGCTCAGCCGGTGCAAGTCGCGCAATCGCGTGGCCGACGTCCTCGACGCGCGCCTCCGCAACGCGAAGCGTAACGGTCGCTCCCGCACATGGTGTGGAATTCTGCTGGCTCGAAAGACTCTCGGCTTGCGCCTCGGGAGGTGCCAAAGGCCCGCCGGTCATGTCATCCCGCAAGTCAGGCAATCTACTTGTCCTCAAATCGAAATTCTGTTCTTCGTCCTGTTCGATCCCAACCGCCGTTCCGTGTTCCCTGTGTTCGTAAACTCGCGAACGCGCGTTTTCTACCCGTGGTGGAAAATTCCCGTTGGGCAAACACTCACTTCTTAAGCAGCATTTTTTCGACGTCTTCGATGTGCCGTTTCATCGCCAGCTTCGCGGCTTCGGCGTCATGCCGGGTAAGCGCCACCAGAATTTTCCGGTGCCCCGCCAGCGATTTTTGTGGACGTCCCTCAACCTGCAGGCTGCGTTCGCGCGAATCGCGCAACAGATCCATCAGCGTGTCCAGCACCTTGCGCACCACGCTGTTGCCGGACGCCAACGCGATCGCGTAGTGAAATTCCGTGTCCTCGGCGATGGTGGTTTCCCCCTTGGCCAGTTTCTGATCCTGCCGTGCGAGGATTTCCTCCATCTCGGCAAGTTCCTCGGGCGAAACGCGTACCGCGGCGCGCGCGGCAAGCGACGGCTCCAGCATTTTGCGAAAATCCAGCAGCTCGCCAACCAGCTCTTCCTTGCGCTTTCGCGCGTTGGCCAGCGGATTCACCAGCGAGTCCGACGAAATTTGGAGGACGATCGTGCCCGCGCCCTGACGCGGTTCCACCATGCCCATCAGTTCCAGGCTGCGGATCGCATCGCGGATCGAGCTGCGGCTCACGCCAAGCGATTCTGCCAGATCGCGCTCCGAAGGCAGTTTGTCGCCGGGCTGCAGTTTTTTCAGGATCAGTCGTTCGATCTGCTTGGCCACGCCTTCGTAAACTTTATCCCTGCGGACCGTCTCGAAATCGGTTTTCAGGTTGAGTGTCAAGCCCGGCTCCAAGTGGTCCGGTAAGTGGACCACCCGGAGTATACACCGCTTGTCAATCACCCGCAATATTTTTTGGATTGCTTACCTGTGCACTAAAAAGGCGCTTTTGGCAGCCGCGGAACGCTTCAACGTCCGCTTACAAAAAAATATCCGCTCATCGCCAGGCCGATCCCAATCACCGCGTAACGCATCTTTTTCGGGTCGGTCGTCTCCGCAAAGCGCGCCCCAAACCATCCGCCCGTCAGCGCTCCGGCAAGCATCACCAGGCACTGCGGCCATAGCACCGCTTCGGCCCAGATGAACGTCACCACAGCGGCCACGTTGCACGCCGCGGCCAGCAAGGTTCGGATGGCGCCCATCGCCAGAACATCCCGCATCCCCAGCGCCGCCAGCATGCCCAGGATCACGAACCCAATCCCCGCGCCGAAGTACCCGCCGTAGACTGCCAGCGCCAGCTGCAAAACGGAGCTCACCAGAATCGCATGCCATGACAACTGGCGCAGATCCTCGACCACGGAAGTCCGGCCCGCAATCGCGCGAATCTGATTGCCGAACGCAAACAGCAACGTGCCGCTCAAAAGCAGCCATGGCACCAGATGCAAAAATGTGTGTTGCGGAGTCTTCAGCAACAGCAACGCGCCGGCCCATCCCCCGGCCAGGCTCGTGACCAGCAATGGAATCAGCAACCGCAGCGGCGTGTCCAACCGCTTCAGGTAAACGAATGTGCTCGCCGCCAATCCCGGCCAAAGTGCGACCGTGTTCGTGGCATTGGCTTCGACCGCGGGCACTCCCGTAAACAACAGCACCGGAAAGGACACAAAGCTGCCGCCGCCGGCCACCGCATTCAGTATCCCGGCGATCGCGGCGGCGAAAAACAGCAGGATGGTGTGGGTAAAGTGCAAACTCCTGTTTATCAGAAAACGGGAACATCTGCGAAGCGATTCTCTTGCCGCGGAAATTCCCCGATGCACGCTGGATTTCCCATTCAGAAACCGATCTGCATCAATATATTGCGATCGCATTTCTCATGCTTCTCAGAACGTAAAATTTTCTCACTTCCATCGATTTTTCGATTATTTGCTTGACACTATTCTGAGAATGCGCTAAAGGCGTGTCCGCCAGTTTGATTCGCTCGAACATTTTGGGAGGGTAAACATGAATTCACTTAGGACGTGGTTTGTGCTTCTGGCCGTCGTTTTGGGGCTTGCAGGCACAACCCCCCGTGCTCAAGCCCAGAGTGAGAACTCTTCCGGGAGTAGCATCCAGACTCCTTCCGCCACCGCGAGCAAGGCGGAGGTAGAGCAACTCCGCCAGGAACTGGCCGCGCAACGCCGAACAATCGAGCAATTGAGAAACTTGGTCGAGCAACTTGTCGAGGTCAAGTCGCGCCCGCCCTCGCCCGCAAACGATGGCAACGCTCGCATAATTAACACCAGCTATCCAGTGCCCGCTCCCGCCGCGGCGGTCGATGCCGAAGCCGCGGCGGTGCCCGATCCCGTCGTGATTTACCAGAAACCCGCCGAAAAGAAAGACGGCGGTGCTCCCGTGAATGCCGGCTGGAACGGCGAGCATTTCTTCATCAAGTCCAACGACGGTCAGTTCCAGATTCAGCCTTACGGATATGTGCAGACCGATTACCGCAACTACATCGGCGACGGCACCCCCGCTGATACTTTTTCCGTGCGCCGTGGTCGTTTTGGCTTCCAGGGAAATTACGGCGACCACTACCAGTTCGGCCTCCTCGTGGATGCCGCCGCTTCCTCGGGCGCGATCATTCGCGATATCTACCTCAACGCGAAATACAACAACGCCCTGCAGCTCCAGGCTGGTCAGTTTAAAGAACCGTTTGCTCAGGAATTGGCTGCTGGTGTGACCAACATCGATTTCGTTGAACGCGGCCTGCAATCCCTGCTGTATCCCTCGGCTGCCTCCGCTTTTCGTAGTCCGGGCGTCGCGCTTCATGGCGACATCAACGGCGGAGCGTTTCAGTATTGGGCGGGCGCATTCAACGGCAAAGGCTACGCAACGAACAACACTACCAGCGTGCCCGAAGCCGTCGGCAGGGTCCGCTTCTATCCATGGCGCAGCAAGAAAGACAGCGTCTTGCAAGGCTTGGCATTCGGCGGCTCGATCGCTTATAGCCAGTCTCGCGGCCTTTCCGGCGAACTCACGCCCACAACCGCTTCGCCCGACGCGGCGTTCACCTTCTTGCCGCAGTTCCAAGCCAATGGAAATGTCTGGCGGTATGAGGGTGAGTTTACGTATCTGAAGGGCCCCTGGGGATTCCGCGATGAATATGTTCAAGCGATGTTCGATCGCACCGGCGTTGGCACGTTGACTCTTGGCGGACTTGGATTCGCTGATCTGCCTGTCGTTCGTTTCAAAGCCTGGAACTCCGCTGCCACCTACTTGCTCACCGGCGAGAAGCGCCCGGAAAACGGCACTCCCCGCATCAAGCATCCCGTGTTTGGCCCCGAAACTCCCGGCGGCGGCGGTCGCGGCTGGGGAGCCTGGGAGCTGGCGTTCCGCTATTCGGGGATTCAAGGCAACGAGCCTGGCATTTTCTTCAACAACCTCCAAACGCCCCAAAACGTTCCCACGTTTAACCGACACACCGACGAATTCAGTTTCGGGGTGAACTGGTATTTGAACTACTGGGTACGCTTCCAGTCCAACATCAGCATCGATCGCCTGAAGGATCCAAGCACGATCGGTGCGACGCCACAGAACTACTACGTCTTCGAACAGCGGCTGCAGTACCGCTTCTAGGGGCGCAGGAGATCAGCCATGCACCAGACTGGATTCAAAACTGGCGAAAACGCCTGGAAGTCAAGCAGGCCTTCACAAAAACGAGGGCAGCAGGACGGCAACGAAAATTCGAGTGGAATTCCTGGAGGAGGTTTTTCGATGAGGTCTAGATTCATAAAGATTCTCGAAATTGCTGCGGTGCTTGCAGTTGGATTCCTCTTGAACAGTTGCGGCTCGCAGCCGTTTTGTCCCACTTGCGGCACTACCGTAAACGGGGCTTACGGCGTCCTCAACGTCATCCCGGTGCCCGAGCACAACCCCACCGGCGAGCCCGGCGGTCCCTTCAACTCCTTCGACATAAGTTGGTTCGACCCAATTCAGCAAAAAGTGTACACGTCCGACCGCATCGGTCTGGACGTCGTGGTTACGGACGCCAAGAACAACTTCGCCGTGAATACAATTGGCGGAATCAACCAGGTGGCAAACGCGGGAAATAACTTCAGCCCTTGTTGGGGCCCTCAGCTTGACTCTGTTAACGATCCGCAAGGGATTCCGTCCATCGTTACCGGCCTTGGGAGTGTAAATTCAACTCGACCGGGGAATGGGCTGACCCGGTTCGGTTGCAGGAACGCTCCGTTCTTTGCAAACTTCGGTAATGCGTTTCCAGGCTTCGGCCCGAACGGTTCCTTTGGTGGATTGCCCGGGGCGCAGTGCTGCGCATCGCGCGCAAACGGTGTCAATCCTCTCTCCGGCCCCAACGGGCTTGTCGTGACGCCAGACGGAAACACGTTGTTTGTCGGCAGCGGCAGCTCCTCGGTCGTAGTATTCGATCTCACCAGCAACCCGCCGATAGTGATCGCCGATTTCGCCACGGGTGCCTCCCCCGATTTTGACGGCCCGAATGGCGTAGGCCCCTGCATCGCCTCTTGGAACGGAGGTGCCGGAAGCGCTCCCGAGTGCGCCGATGACCGTGGCGATGAAATGGCCTATGGGACCGTCGGCGGGCACGATATTCTCACCATCGCCAACGGCGATCCCGGCCTTCCGTTTGTCACGCTGATCGACGTGACCGACCTTGTCAACCGGACCTTTAAACCACCCTTCACAACCCCCGGACAAGGGCATTGCCTGCCCGTTAATTATCCTAAGTATCCAGCAAACGGGAATGCTACCAATAATTACACTACCGCGAATCCTGCGGCGTGCATCCTTGGCCAGATTTATTACGATGGCGCATCTCCTATCGATTCAACGGTTCCCGTGGACAACGGCAACGGATTCGCTTGCCCTGATCAGTCCACCTTTGTCCCCTCAGGGGCTTCCGGCGGGCCATTTCCCCTGGTAGCGACAGGTGGAACGCTAACCATACCGTGCCATCACTCAGCAGTGGTTGACGCTAATACCGGCGCCTTCATCACCAGTGGATCGGCCGCAGCGGGCCAACAAGGTGAAATTGCTGTGGCCGGGACGGGTGCCATAGGCTTCAATCCGCTTCATGGCACTTTTTATGTTGAAAACCTGAATTGCACTGCTTCCACTTTGCCTACTCAATCAAGCGTCGCCGTAGGATGCATCGACGAAATTGATCCCAGAATCGGAAATCCAGCAGGTCCGGTCGTGATCAACGTCGTTCCCACCCTCAACTGCATGCCTGCGGGTATCACCCAGGGTCCGGGCCATGATTTCTTCGTCGGCTGCGGTGGCCACGATGGTGTCCAGTTTCCGCCCTTGCTGATCATCTTTGATGGTACCTGCACAACGAGCGCTGCTTGCGTTGCTAGCGAGCTCAACATCGATCAGAGCGGCGGTACTGACGAAGTTTGGTACAACCCCGGCGACAACCGCTACTACACCGCGGGACGCGATATGCCCAACGGGCCGGTGCTGGGAGTAATCGATGCCGGAACGCGCCAGTGGCTGGTGAATGTCACTACCGGCTCGAATTCCCACAGCGTGACCGTGAACCAATTCACAAATCAAATTTTTGTCCCCACGCAAGCCGGCCCTCTCTGCGGTACGCAGAGCGCCAATGGTTGCATCGCCGTCTACGGCAGGCAATAGGTTAGCGAAACGCAATTTGCAGCAACGTTGAAACGCGAGTGAAGCCGCGGAGGCTGCCATTCCGGGATGTAACGCGGCCTCGATTCGCGTTTTGCCCCGCGGGTGTAGAATAGAAGTGGAGAGGACTCTTCGCTTGGCGGGGTTCAGAAGATGTCGCTTCTAATGGCGCGTCCGTGCCGCCTGACTCGCGTGCAGTGCGCTGTAGTCTGGATATGCGCGTTTGCCCTCATCGTCGTCCTGGCCAATCGGTTTCCGCGGATTCCCATCTGTCAAGTCACTTCCTGGGTTCCGTCCACTCCTTCCCACATCACGGCTAAAGTCCTTTCGAAGGACCTTTTTGTGCTGCCGCCGGCGTGCGGCGCCATCAAGTTGCTTCACTGGGCTCCGTCACCGATCGAATTGCGCGAAGAGCACCCTATTGTCTCTATTTCCCTGGACAATCGTCTCTATACTCGTCCGCCTCCCGCGGTTTAGCCCCATCGTTTCAGTTCAAAAAATATATTTCGTTTTGGTCCTTTCGACTCGTCTAATAAGCGTAGAGAATCACAATGAGGAAACTAACTGAAAGTGAATAAGAGGCACGCTTAGTGCAGTGCAAGGAGGAAGTGATGAGTATCATTCAACAAAGATTTCTTCGGAGTCATTTGAGCCCTGTGGCTATCGCCTTTGCGGCCGGCGTGGTTATTACGTCCGCGCCGCGCGTCTCCGCAAACACCAAGCCCACCGAAGTTCCCGCAAAAGTGATCGCTCACCTGGCACTGAAGGACGCGCCGGGAAGCGAGATGCTTCTCCAAAATAAGGGCGACAAACAATATTTATACGTCCAGAAGTCTTCCAAACAGGGGTTCACTGTGATCGATGTCACCAAACCAGTGCGGCCTGCCCTCGTGAATATCGGTGCTCAGTCTAGCGACGCCACAGCGGGAAAACTCGAAATTGTCGGGCCCGACGTCGGCCTCGCTGAAGTTCCCGACAAAAATTCCAAAGGAGTCATTCGAAATTCGGACAATCCCACGGAAACCGTGAAGATTCTCGACCTCAGCGATCCGGCGCACCCCAAAGTGCTCCAAACTTTCACCGGGGTCACCAGCATTCTTCAGGATTCCGGCCGTGGCCTGATCTATTTGACCAACAATGACGGCCTCTGGATTCTCACTCACCCCAGACCGGGCCTAACTCCTGCAAAGAAGAAACGCCCGTGCGGTTCCGAGGATGCCATCGCTTCCATGCCGCCGGACTGCGAGTAGTCGGCTCGCGCGATGAACACGCGACATCCTGACTCGAAGCATCAGCGCCGCTTTCGGCGGCATTCGAGCAAACCAATTCGCTTTGCGGCCGGCGGCGGCGACATGATTCGCGGACTGGCTATTTCACGCGGGTTTCCTGGTAGTGTAGCGCCTTCCACTGGCCTTCGCGCTTCACCCAGATCTCGCCCACGATCACTTTTTCAAACCGAACCGCCGACTTGGGCGGAAACTTGATGAAAACTTCGTAACGCGCAAACGCCGCGTCCTTGCACATCGGCGTCACTTTCAGGAACGAAAGCGTGAAGTCGGCGACGCTGCTCTGCTGCAGTTCGCTCAACGCCTTCCACTTGTATCGTTCGCCTCCGCCGTCCGCCTCCACTCCTACGTATTCCTCCGTCAACAGCTCGCCAAGCGCTTTCTGGTCCTTGTCCTTGATCGCCTGCCACTCCGCATTGATTTTCGCATCCAGCAGATTCGTAAGCTGCTGCTCAGCCGTAGTCTCGGCGGCTGGGCTGGCCGGTGCTTGCGGTTTCTGCCCGAACGCAAATCCTCCCAGCAACAAGGCCGCGCAAGCCCAGGCAAGTTCATTCCGCATCATTAGTGTCCCTCCATCAATATTCCCGTTTACACGGGGCGCTCGCCGGGTGCGTTTCTTCGAAATTTCGGGCCGGCAATTCCCCGCGCATCTTATCCGCCTGTGCGTTCCGCCGTCAAAGCCGCGGTTAACCAATAAGTCTTGACACCAATCATCGATATTGCGAGTTTGCTATCCCAAGAGCACGATTCTTTCAAAGCCTGTTTCAAACAAAGGAGTCGAACCTGTATGACACCATCTGCGCCCAGGATGGCTTTTTGGTCTGCCCTCGTAATCGTTTTGATTTGCTTCGCTGTCGCTGCAAACTCCCAGAACATCATCGCGCTGGTGGGCAGCGGCTCCAATCTTCCCACGCCACTCTACTCCCACTGGGTCGAAGAGTATAACAAGCTCAGCCCCGGTGTGCAGGTCCGCTATCTCAGCACCGGCACCGTGAAGGGCATCGAGGACATCTCCCGCGGCGTCGGCGATTTCGCCGCCGGCGAAGTTCCGATGAGTGAGGAACAGATGAAATCCGCGAAGAGTCCCATCATGCACATCCCGACGGTCTTGGTCGCCATCGTCCCGATTTATCACGTTCCTGGCGTCCCGGGAAACCTTCGCTTCTCGGGCCCCGTCCTCGCCGAGATCTTCCTCGGATCTATCAAGAGCTGGGACGACCCTCAGCTTAAGGAACTCAATCCCGGCCAGATTCTCCCTCATCTCGATATCGCCGTCGTCCACCGCACCGATGGCAAAGGTTCCAACTACATCTTCTCCGATTATCTCTCCAAGACCAGTTCGAAGTGGCGCGGCCAGATTGGCAAAACTCCCTCTCCTGCGTGGCCTGTCGGCATCAGCGCCAATCGCGGTGAAGACATGATGGAGAAAGTGAAAACCACCGCCGGCGCTATCGGCTACATTGAAATCGGCTTTACCATCAATGACAACTCGGTCGGCGTCGGCCATGTCCAGAACGCCTCAGGAAAATTTGTCGGCGCCACCCAGTCCACTATCGCCGCGGCCTACCACTTAGCCGAAAAATCCATCCCCGCGGATTTTCGCGTCTCGCTCACAAATGGTCCTGGCAACGAAACGTATCCGATCGTAAGTTTTACCTGGCTCTATGTGCCGGAAAAAGGAGCCGATCCCGAGCGTTCCCGTGCCCTTGCCAATTTCCTCGAATGGACGCTCAGTATGGGCGAGCAAAGCGCCGAGCACCTCGGATACACGCCGTTGCCCTCGTCACTTGCACCCAAAGTTCTCGCAAAAGTGCATTCGCTACGCTGAACGCGTTCGCCGGTTCCTCGCGCTGTAGATTTTCAGCCCAGCGTCCGAGCCATTTGTTAGTCGCTTTCGCTAATTATTTCTTTCTGATTTGTTCACGCCTGTATCGCATTCTTTCATGTCGGGTGCAACACGGATCAGAATTGCAAAATTCGGCAGGCTCGGCTGAAATTTGCACCGATGTTTCTCATGTTAAAGGACTTTTTCCGGCGCTTGTCATCGCACTCCCCACGGCGGAGACTATTTGCTGGATTCATGCTTACCTGAGTCAATGGCTTACGAACTCGTCCCGGGGAGTTATCCATGCAAACTCTCAACCCTCGAAACGCGACTCTTACGCTTTCTTTCTTCGCTCTCCTCAGCCCGGCGTTGCTTCTCGCGCTGCCCACTGCCGCTCAAACCACTGGCTGTGGGAACGAGAAATCAACGAAATCCGAGAATCTCGAAATTCCAGCGGGAACCATTCTCCCTGTGAGGCTCAATCACGAGTTGTCCTCAAGAGACGCGCGTGCCGGTTGGCAGGTCACAGCCCGGATTATGCAGGACGTGCCCTTGCCCAAAAATGAAAAGATCCCCGAAGGGGCGAGGGTACTTGGCACGATCATCTCGGTGGACCGATCTGCAAACGCCGCGAACGGAAGAATTTCTTTTCGCTTCGATACTCTTGAATTTCACCACCACAAGATTCCCGTTGCCGTGAATTTGCGCGCGCTGGCGGGCTTCATGGAAGTCCAATCCGCGCAAACTCCCGAATTCTCGCCGGGCTTCGGCACGCCTTATCCTTGGGTCACCACCCGCCAGATCGGCGGTGACGAAGTTTTCGGCGTCGGCGGACCGGTGACCACCCAGAACACTGAAATCGTGGGAAGAGGAGTTTACGGAGGAGTCTTGGTTCATGTTCGCGCGCAGCCGGATTCCCGGTGCCGCGGTGCGCTCGATTCGGAAGATCGTCTTCAGGCGCTCTGGGTTTTCTCTTCCGATGCCTGTGGAGTTTACGGGATTCAGGGAGTGAGCATCGCCCATGCTGGACGCACGGATCCCGTCGGAGAGATAACCCTGATTGGCGACCGCCGGGATTT
>Ga0210403_10002408_pt1 | contig 16910 bp, 11 predicted proteins | sample IncBWC19MmetaG_FD_150863 | JGI IMG/M metagenome (GOLD analysis project Ga0210403, IMG submission 150863) | Forest soil microbial communities from Barre Woods Harvard Forest LTER site, Petersham, Massachusetts, United States - Inc-BW-C-19-M | ecosystem: Environmental > Terrestrial > Soil >... | reverse complement strand
TCGATAGCGATGCTAACTGGTGGTTCTGGGAAGTCGATACTCTCAAGAATAATTGGGTTAGCTGGGTCACACAGAGTGGTCCCAGTAGTGGTGTTCTTGAGGCCTACAATAGCCGCAATGTCGCCAGCACCGATTTCGGTAATGTCTTCGCGCTTGTCGGCGTGCATACGTAGCAGACGACCAACGCGCTCTTTATCACCAGTAGTGGCGTTAAGAATGTAACTACCAGCAGTCAATTTACCACTGTAAACACGCATAAAGATCAGCTTACCCACAAATGGGTCAGTAGCTACTTTAAAGGCTAGAGCAGCCATTGGCTCAGTCTCAGACGGCTGGCGTTCGATTTGATCACCAGTCTTAGGGTGAGTGCCCCAAATAGCGCTGACATCGGTTGGGCTTGGCAAATAATCAACAACTAGGTCTAGAATTTTCTCGACAATTACGCCACGACCATCACCGCCGGTCACTATGTAGAATTCACCAGTCAGTACTGACTTGCGAAGTGCGGCTTTGAGCTCTGCCTTGGTGATCGATTCCTCACCGCTTTCGAGGTATTTCTCGAATAAGGCATCGTCGGCTTCGACTGCTGCTTCTACTAAAAGTGTTCGGGCATTCTTAGCTTTCTCTAACATGTCGGCTGGGATTTCGCCTTCAACCAAAGCGTGGTCGGTGAAGTCTTTGTAGGTGTAAGCTTTCATGTCAACTAGGTCAACAATACCGTTGATGCTTTGTTCAAAACCAATTGGTAAGTGAATTGGCAGTGCTCGTTTGCTTAGGCGATTATGAAGAGATTTTAGTGACTTGTAAAAATCACCTCCGGTTGAATTGATCTTGTTGATAAAACAAATCCGTGGTGTGCCATACTTGTTAGCCTGGCGCCAGACAGTTTCTGTTTGAGCTTCTACGCCCATCTTGCCATCAAAGACAACCACAGCACCATCAAGTACTCGCAATGAGCGTTCGACTTCGGCTGTAAAGTCAATGTGGCCAGGGGTATCGATTAGGTTGATCTTGTGTTCTTTCCAGAAACAAGTAACGGCCGCACTGGTAATAGTAATACCGCGCTCGCGTTCTTGTTCCATCCAGTCAGTCGTAGTAGCGCCATCATGAACGGCGCCAATCTTGTGCTTAAGACCGGTACGATACAAAATACCCTCTGTTGTAGTGGTCTTACCAGCGTCAATATGCGCGATAATACCGATGTTTCGTAGTTTGTCTAAAGGTGTAGTTGCCATACTAACCTAACTCCGAGCAAAGTGTGCGAAGGCACGGTTAGCTTCTGCCATGCGGTGGGTATCTTCTTTTTTCTTGAAGGCGCCACCACTTTGATTGTAGGCGTCAACAATCTCATGAGCCAAGCGCTCAGTGTAAGGCATACCTTTTCGAGCTCGGGCGGCTTGTACAAACCACATAAAAGCTAAGTGCTGTTGGCGATGGCCTTGTACAGGGAATGGGATCTGATAGTTAGCGCCACCAACACGACGGCTTTTAACTTCAGCTGATGGGTAAACGTTTTTGATAGCTCGTTCAAAAACTTCTAGACTGTTGTCTTGCTTTAGCTTTTTGGCAGCTTGCTCTATAGCGTTGTAAACAGCGTCTTCGGCCATTTGTTTTTTGCCGTTTAGAATACTCTTGTTGATCATCCGCTGTACTAGTACGGAATTGTACTTGCGATCAGGATTCAGCTTACGCTGTAGTGATTTTGTAGTCTTACGTGGCATTATTTACTCTCTTTCTTGGCACCATATTTAGAACGGCCCTGCTTGCGATCTTTTACACCTTGTAGGTCCAACGCGCCACGAACAATGTGGTACCTAACACCTGGAAGGTCAGGCACACGACCGCCTCGCACCAATACAACGGCGTGCTCTTGCAGGTTATGGCCGATACCACCAATGTAAGCCCATACCTCATAACCATTAGTCAGGCGCACACGGGCAACCTTACGCAAGGCAGAGTTAGGCTTACGTGGTGTACGGGTGGTTACCTTTAAACAGACACCTCGCTTAAGCGGCGCATTCAGACTGTAGTACTTTGTCTTAAGCGTGTTATGAATGCGAGCAAGATGGATTGACTTGCTGGCCTTGTGGGCGGTTTTGCGTGGTTTACGCAGTAGTTGGTTGATAGTTGGCATTTAAAAAAATATCCTAATTATTTTTTGATCACACGCACTCGCGTTTAACATCAAACTTAGTTGCAATTGTATCAGATAGAAGCATGCTAAGCAACTTCTTAGCTGGGTCGAGATTATTCATCATCAGGGCCTGTACCTTCTTTGTAAGTAATCCCGGTACCAACTGGTATTCGACGACCAATGATAACGTTCTCTTTTAGACCATAGAGATTGTCAACGCGACCACTGGTAGCGGCATTGATTAGCACCCGAGTAGTATCTTGGAACGAGGCAGCCGACAAGAACGAGTCTGACCAGATAGAAACTTTAGTGATACCAAGTAGCAGCTGAGTGAACTGAGCTGGGACCTTGCCCTCACCAGTAAGTTGAATGTTGGTCTCAACGACTGATGCCTTAGAAACAATATCACCGGTAACAAACAAGCTGTCGCCTGGGTCTTCTATCTGTACGCGACTAAACATCTGGCGGACTATGATCTCAAGATGTTTGTCGGCAATGTTCTGCCCCTGAGCAGCATAAATGCGCAGAACGTCGTTGATCATGTAGCGCTGAGTGGCTTCAATGCCCTTCAGGCGCATTAAGTCATGAAGATTAATAGAGCCAGTAGTTAGACGATCTCCAGGCTCAACTACATCACCACCCGTAACAGTTAGCTGTTTAAAGCCCGGTATCTCGTAACGAGCAGGAGCTTGGTGAGAGCTGCTAATTACAATCATGTCTTCTGCAACTTCCACCGTACCATCAAATGGAGCGACTAGAGGGCGATCTTGTTTGTCGCCACTAGCCAGCACATCACCAACTAAGACTTCGCTGCCAGTTTTGACCCTAACTATACGGTCTTCTAGCATTAATTTCTTAGTCTGGCCCTTAGAAGGAGTGACTTGGACTATATAGTTTTCGCCATCTTCCCATAGTTCTACATCACCAGCGATTTCGCTAATGTAGGCTTGGCCTTTTGGTGCGCGAGTTTCGAAGAGCTCATCTACACGAGGTAGACCCTGGGTAATGTCTCCACCGGCTACACCACTGGCATGGAAGGTCTTAAGTGTTAACTGTGTACCTGGTTCACCGAGTGATTGAGCGGCAATGACACCGACAGGCTGGTGAGCAGATACTAGGCGCCCTGTAGCCATATCGATACCATAACTCTTGCGAGCTATGCCACGTAAGTTGACACAGCTTAGAACGCTCATGATTCTTACTTCTTGCAGATCGCTTGTCTCTATGGAATCAGCGATTTCGCGAGTAATTAGAGCACCGTCTTTGAGCAATGTCTTTTTGTCGCCCGTGACGATATCGGCAGCAGCATAGCGGCCGAATAGACGATCGCCAAATGGAATCATTGTTTGCTCGGATTCTGAACGGTAAATCACAAAACCTGGATCTTCAGACTCGTCAGGTGACGAGAAGATGTCTTGAGATACGTCGACTAATCGCCTTGTTAGATAGCCGGAGTCGGCTGTCTTAAGGGCGGTGTCAATCAAACCTTTACGAGTACCACGGGTGGATACGAAGGCTTCTAGAGGTGACAGACCTTTTTTGTAGCTAGACAGAATGGGTAGCTCAATTTCTTTACCGCTGGCATCAACCATCACGCCAATCATGGCTGCAGCTAGTTTGAAGTTGTTGAGGTCACCACGAGCACCAGAGACAGCGGCGATAGCGACTGAAGTATCTTCTTTTTCTAGGCGGCCTTGTAGGATATCTAGAATCTTCTTGTCGACTGCTCGCCAGCTCTGAACTGTTAAGCCGTAACGTTCGTCTTCGGTGATGAGCCCGGCTTCGTATTGCTCGCTGATCTTTAGCACGCGGCCTGCACCTTCTTGAATTTGTTCGTCGAGACCGTCGACGTCAAAGTAATCACTCATACCGGTCGAGACACCAGCTTTGGTGGCGTACTCTAGTGACAGGTCTTTGATATCATCGGCAACTTCGGCAGTTTTTTCTTGTCCGTACTTGTTAAAGATGTTAGCCAAAACCTTGTTGAGCTGCTTTTTGTCCATGACAGCTTCGATGAATGGCAAGTCTGCTGGCAAGATCTCGTTAAAGAATATGCGACCTAGAGTTGTGGTTCTAACGATGTTCTCGTGAGGCACTGTGATAGGTGTCTGAAGTTTAATGATGTCCCGATCATAGGCAGAGATAGCTTCAGCTAGGCTAGAAAAAATCTTAGGCTTTGGCAAATGAGCGCTAGGCTTGTCGTACGTAAGGTAATAACAACCGAGCACGATGTCCTGGCTAATGTTTAGGATTGGCGAGCCATCAGCTGGTTTAAGCAAGTTGTTTGTGGCGCTCATCAGTGTTCTGGCTTCTTCTTGAGCTTCGTCACTCAATGGAAGATGAACAGCCATCTGGTCACCATCAAAGTCGGCGTTAAAACCTTTAGTAACCAATGGATGTAGCTGGATAGCCTTACCTTCGATTAGCTTTGGTTGAAAAGCCTGGATACTTAAACGGTGCAAACTTGGTGCGCGGTTTAAGAGTACGTACTTACCTTTAATGACTTCGTCTAATACATCCCAAATAACACTGTTGCTTGATTCGATCAACCTAGTGGCACTCTTGATGTTGTGGGCTAGCTCTTTGGCTAATAATTCAGCGATCACAAAAGGTTTAAATAGTTCCAAAGCCATCAGTTTTGGCAAACCACATTGGTGAATTTTAAGCTCTGGACCAGATACAATGACTGATCGTCCGGAGTAGTCTACTCGTTTACCAAGTAGGTTCTGGCGGAATCGACCCTGCTTGCCTTTTAGCATATCGCTAAGGCTCTTAAGGCGTCGCCTGCCACCGCTGGAGCTAACTGCACGGCTAGATCTAGCAGCAGAGTTGTCGATTAAGGCATCGACTGCTTCTTGTAGCATGCGTTGTTCGTTACGGCGGATAACTTCAGGTGCGTTTAAATCGATCAGTTTTTTGAGTCGATTGTTGCGGTTAATGACGCGGCGATAAAGATCGTTTAAATCACTAGTAGCAAAACGACCACCAGTTAGCTGAACCATTGGCCTAAGATCCGGTGGGATAACTGGCAAGACACTCAGGCACATGCTGGTAGGCTTGATATTAGCTCGCAACATGCCTTCTAGTACTTTAAGACGCTTCATTAGCTTCTTGTGGCGCTGCCCTTTAGTGATCTTGGCCTCGGCGTTTAGATCAGTAATCAAACTCTCTAGGTTAATGTCTTCAAGCATCGAACGCAGAATAGTACCGCCCATTCCGACTTCGGCGATAGCTCGCTGTTCGTCGGGAAGGTTATTGTAATCTGTCTCGCTAATTAGGCGGCCTTTAACTAGGCTTTCTAACTGAGTTTTCTTTTGAAGATAGACATCATTAACTTCTTCTAGCTCTTTGGTTTGCTGAGTGGCAACTGCGTGCAGGTCGGCGGATTCTTCGTTAGCTAATTTTTCGGTCCTTAGCTTGATAGCAGCTTTGGCAGCTTCGTATTCAGCCTCGGCATCAGCTAAAAGCTGTTCTCGCTTGACTGTGTCAACTTTGCTAACCACATAGCTGGCAAAATAAGCAACTCGCTCAATATTGCGTACTGTGATGTCGAGCAATAAACTCATAGCGCTCGGTGTGCCACGCATGAACCAAATATGCGCAACTGGAGCAGCTAGGCTGATATGGCCCATACGCTCACGTCGGACAATAGATTTAGTAACTAGCTCACCGTTTTTATCGACTGCAGCTTCGCGTGAACGGATACCCTTGTATTTGACGTCATGGATATTAACATCACGCTCTGGTCCAAAGATTCGCTCACAAAATAGTCCGTCACGCTCTGGTTTCTGAGTACGATAGTTAATAGTCTCTGGCTTTGTAACTTCACCGTGTGACCAGTTAAGAATATCTTCAGCAGAGGCGATCGCTAAACGAACAGCGTTAAAATCAGCAATGCTTGTTGATGGGAGCCTACTCATTATTTTGCCTCCTTTGAATCGTCTTGATCATTATCATCAGCATTATCCTCATCGGTTTGGATGCTCATACCATCACCAAGATCTATATCGCCGAATTCATCAGCTTCGTCGCCGATGGTTACGTCTATAGGCGACATTCCGGTTGAAGTTATGGATGGCATATGAGCAGCATCTTCTTGGATGGTGCTTTCTAATATAACTTCGGCATCTAAAGCTCTTTCGTTGCTTTGTAGATCAACTCTTAAGCCAAGTGCTTGGAGTTCTTTTACAAGCACGTTGAACGACTCAGGCACCTTCGGTCCACTAATAGGCTCTTGTTTGATGATAGACTCATAAGCTTTAGCTCGGCCATATACATCATCTGATTTGATGGTTAGCATTTCTTGGAGTGTGGCAGCGGCGCCATAGGCTTCTAGGGCCCAGACTTCCATCTCTCCAAAGCGCTGACCACCGTTTTGGGCTTTACCGCCAAGTGGCTGCTGAGTAACCATTGTGTATGGACCAATAGACCTAGCATGTACCTTGTCAGCAACCATGTGGTGTAGCTTAATCATGTACATGTTGCCAACAGTCGTGACTTCCTGGAACGGTTCACCAGTCTGGCCATCGTATAGTTGGATCTTGCCAGTTTCAGGCAAGCCAGCTCTTTTGAGCTCAGAGACGATAGTTTCTATCGGTATACCGTTGAAAGCTGGTGATGCGACTTTGTACCCGAGAGTACGAGCGGCCATACCTAGGTGGGTTTCAAACAACTGCCCAAGGTTCATACGTGATGGCACACCAAGCGGGTTTAAGATTACATCAACAGGGGTGCCGTCTTCCATGTATGGCATATCGGCGACTGGCATTATCTTAGCTACAACACCCTTGTTTCCGTGTCGGCCAGCTAGCTTGTCGCCAACTGCGATCTTGCGCATTTGAGCTACAAAGATTTGAATTTGCATCAGAACGCCAGCCTTAAGGTCGTGCCCACCTTCGCGGCTAAAGATTTTAATACCTACTACTTTACCGTGGCGGCCGTTGCCCATTCGCTGTGAAGTATCGCGAACGTCTTTAGCTTTCTCGCCAAAGATGGCTCGTAGCAAACGCTCTTCGCTAGATAGCTCTTGTTCGCCCTTTGGTGTAATTTTACCAACCAGAATATCGCCAGCATGAACTTCGGCGCCAACTCGTACAATTCCGTTGTCGTCTAGGTGACGCAGAGATTCTTCGCTAACGTTAGGGATATCGCGAGTAATGATTTCTGGACCAAGTTTAGTCTCACGGACCTCAGTCATGTAATCGGTGATGTGTATGCTAGTAAGTTCGTCTTCTTTAACAATACGGTCGCTAAGGATGATAGAGTCATCCATGTTATAGCCACGCCAAGGCATATAGGCTACTAATAGGTCGCGTCCGACGGCTAACTCACCATCAGCTACTGACATGCCTTCGATGATGATGTCGCCTTTTTTAACTTTGTCGCCACGATTAACAACCACGCGGTCGGTCATGCTCTCGCCTTCGTTACTGCGCTGGAAGTGTATAGGTTTGTAGCTAATGTCGCCATCTTTGTAGCGTATGATAACATCGTCGCCACTGGCCTTTACGACTTCGCCAGGGCCATCGGCTAAAATCAAACGACCAGAGTTATTGGCTATTACTGCTTCCATGCCAGTACCAACAATTGGCGAAGCTGGCTTGATAAGTGGTACGGCTTGCTTCTGCATGTTCGAGCCAGTCAAGCTACGGTCAATACGGTTTTTCTCTACAAATGGAATTAGTGAAGCCGTGCTACCGAGCACTAATTGCTTAGAAGCATCAAAATAGGTAACTTCTGAGACATCAGCTTCGCTTGGTTTTAGGTTGCTGCGTACAGAAACTCGGCTCTCGGCAAAGGTACCGTCAGGGTTGAGCTTGTTGCCAGCTTCAGCGATGATTTCTTTGGTTTCTTCGCTAGCATCTAAATACTTAACTTCACCAGTGACCTTGCCGTCTATAACTTTGCAATAAGGCACTTCTATAAAGCCGTAGTCATTGATCTTGGCATAAGCAGCTAGGTTGAGTACCAGACCAATGTTTGGTCCTTCTGGAGTTTCTACGGTACACAGTCGACCATAATGAGTAGCGTGAGCATCACGCACGTCTAAACCGGCACGTTCACGACTTAGACCACCAGGGCCCATAGAGCTAAGGCGACGTTTGTGGGCTAATTCGGCCAGTGGGTTAGTTTGATCCATGAACTGTGACAGCTGTGAACTAGCAAAGAACTCACGTACAGCAGCTACAATTGGTCGAGCATTTATGAGTTGGCCTGGGTTAACGGTTTCGATATCACACATACTCATGCGGTCGCGAATGTTTCGCTCCATTCGTAGCAAGCCGATGCGGAACTGGCGTTGTACAAGTTCGCCGACCATTTTAACGCGGCGATTGCTAAGCGAGTCTATGTCGTCTGGTGCTTCTTGAGTGTTGTTGAGGCGGATTAACTCTTTAATAATAGCGATTAGGTCTTCGATTCGCATGACGCGATTTTCTTTGACATTAGCTACATCAAGATTTAAGCGTTGGCTAAGTTTGTAGCGGCCGACTCGGCTGAAGTCGAATCTCTTAAAGTCAAAGAACATTCGCTGGATTAATTCACGAGCGTTGTCTACAGTCGCTAGGTCGCCTGGGCGTAGACGACGGTAGACTTCAATCAAAGCTTCGTTAGTACCTTTTGTAGGATCTTTATCTAGAGTAGCCTCTATATAATGGATATCGCCGGTATCTACTTCTTTAAAGATTTCTTTAATGGCGGTGTCGCTAGGATAAGCCAAAGCTCGTAGTAATGTAGTGACTGGCAGCTTGCGGCGACGGTCGATTTTGACATACATCGCGCCATTAGCAGCAGTTTCAAACTCCAACCAAGCACCACGGCCAGGAATAAGTTTGGCCCCGTATAGGTTGCGACCATTGTTGGATTCGGCAGTAAAAAAAACACCAGCTGATCTGATTAGCTGGCTGACAACTACGCGCTCTGCGCCGTTGATCACGAAGGTAGCACGGTTGGTAATAAACGGATAGTCACCAAGATATATTTCTTGTTCTTTAACTTCACCAGTGACCTTGTTGGTTAGCTCGACGCTAGCCTTAAGAGGCACTTCGAAGCTAACGTTATTTTCGCGCGCTTGTTGCTCGCTGATCTTGGGGTCACCAAACTTATAGCGTGCAAAACGCAGTTCAAGTTTTTGACCGGTATAATCCTCTATAGGATTAATCTCGGCAAATATTTCCCCCAACCCTGACTCCACAAAGTCACGGAACGAGTTAAGTTGATGCTCAATTAAGTTAGGCATCTCAATCGCAGTATCTACGTCAGTAAAATAACGGCGTTGAGAAGCAGCTAGTAGAGTGGTATTACTCACGATAGCGTTACTTCCCTCTTTATATTTAAATGATAAATTTAATAGGAGCGGCGCCCGAAGGTCCTCTAAGCGGTGTGTTTTATACGTAGTGGGCCAAACCACATATACACAAATGCCCAACTTACTCAACTTCTTAAGGTTGTATTTTGCGGGAGTTTTCCACCAATGTCAAGAAGTTTTATGCTTTTTGGTGTGAAATCTACAATAGCGCAGTTTCTGAATTCTTTTAGCTGAGTGACCCAAGCCCCGGGATTAGACTGTTTTTTGATAGCACATTTGGGCTAGGCTTAATGTCGGTTTTAGTCTCAAGCCTGTCGAGACGCTCGTCAACTTGATCAAATCTTATGTCAACTTGGTTGAACCGGTTACCTACTTCGTTGGCAAATTCGTTGAAACCAACTTCACGATCAGCAAATTGCTTGTCTAGATCATCGAATCGTTTACTGAACTTATCATCGACTCGCTCGATTTTCTTATCGAGTCGATCGACTTTCACGTCAAGTCGCTGAATCTTGGAGTCAAGCTTTTGTATTTTTTCATCAAGCCCTAAAAATAAGCTGAGCATTTGAGTGAATTGTATTTTATTCATCTTGATAAGTATTGTGAGTCAAAACAACCTATCGGTCAAGAGTTTTATTGGGCATAGGAACGTTTTACGCGTGAGTCAGAACGTCGTCTATTAGGCCGTATTCTTTGGCTTCTAGAGAGGTCATATAGTAGTCGCGCTCTATGTCGCGCTCTATGCGGCTGATTTTTTGGCCTGTGTGCTTAACAAGTAGGCTGTTCAGTAACTTCTTAATACGTAGAGATTCTTCAAGATCTATCTGCATATCCGTAATCTTACCCCGGGTGCCGCTAGATGGCTGATGTATCATCATCTTGCTGTGTGGCAAGGCAAAACGTTTGCCCTTTGCGCCGGCAGTTAGCAACAGCGCTCCCATGCTAGCGGCTAGACCAACGCAAATTGTCTGAACATCTGGCTTAATGTATTGCATGGTGTCGTAAATGGCCATGCCGTCATACATGCTGCCACCAGGGCTGTTTATATAAAAGAAGATATCTTTTTTAGGATCTTCGTAAGCTAAATGCAATAACTGGGCGATTACCAAATTGGCGGTTTGTTCATTGACCTCACTGCCCAAAAAGATAATTCGCTCTTTAAGCAAACGACTATAGATATCATAGGCTCGCTCGCCCATGCTGGTTTGCTCGATAACTGTCGGTACAAGATAATTGCGTGGTTGATTCATATGACCAGTATAAAAAACTAGCACTCGTGCGTCAAGAGTGCTAATCAATGAAGAGAGCGCTAAGGAGTTAGGGTTTTATATCACATACAGTAAGCAGAAAGGTATGATCGCTAGTTTGGCTAGATTGTAAAAGCGGGAACCCGTTCGCTGCTAGCAAGCTGATGATGTTCGTCGCGCTAAAATGACCGTAGCGCCACAGTGTAATGGTGTCTCCCTTTTTAAAGTTGACCATTCGCTTCTTATCACCAAAATCGAATCTTATAGATAATTCAATCTTAAGTCTTATCCGTATGGTTCGGGCTTGGTCTTGTTCGTCAAAAAACTGCTCAACGTCGTACCAAGACTCATCAATGTTTAACAGATCTGGCAAGAGCCTGAACTGTGTGTTCAATGGTGTCTTTTCCTCGCTAAGGTCAAAGATACGTCGGGTATCGGGTGTATCAAGCTTTAGAGCATGTATAAACAGATCGCCAGGCTCCATGCTGTTATAGATGGTTCGTAGGACATCGCCCGGGGAATGGAAGTTAGGAAGAGTGCCACCGAACAATGCTACAAGATTTAATGGTTCGTCTTGGCTCAAATAGTCGTCAGACAGAAGATCCTTGAACCGGTCGGAGGTGATATCGCGAATATATCCCTCAAATCTTACAGCACCGCCAAACCATTCTTTTATATTTTGTTCAGCTATTGATAGCATTTCTTTGCTGATATCTATGGCGATGTAACGATTGAGAGTCCCACGTTTAAGCAGATGCGCGAGCAAATCTTTAATAGGTAGAGCATTTCCAACACCTAGGTCGATGACGTTAATATGCTTTCTGCCCTGGAGGAGGCGGTCGATACTGTCTATGTTGGATTCTAGTAGTTCTATGGTGTCTCTTAAAGTGTTTGGTGTTTTTTCATTGAGCATCCATCTTGCATATCGATCCCAATGGTGCGCGCCTTCATCAAAATATGTAAATTGGAGTGGAACCTCGCGATGGACAGTAATATTTGATATGAGATCTAGTATTTGTTCGCGACTATATCTTTTATAGAAGTCAAGAGAGGGCGTGACTACTTTTAGAGCACGTGTAGTGAGATATTTCTTTCTCTCTTGCACCATCTCTTCTATGAGCGCCTGGTTTTTGGCGGTATTTGCAACATAAAACTTGTCTTCTACCTGATGTAATTGTAGATCAAGTCGATTCTTTTGGGCTGCTTCGATCCAATTGCTTACAGCGGTAAATGACACATTATACAGTTTGGTAAGTTCGGCATTCTTAAAGTATTGCATCCGGGTAAAGTCCTGCTGGCCTTATATTAAAACATGTTGACATGCTTGAGTTTGCTACTATATGATCTAGTTAGGTAATTGCAAAGACCATAAACAATCGTAAAGCAAAAATCTAATAAATCTATCAGACTGACGATAGCATATCACCCCAGCTTACTCAAGAAGAAATTATTATTTCTGTTAGGTATGTTTCTCGTTGCTGTATATAAGAGAGGACTCATAAATGCAATCAGTAGCTGTAGCCTATAACTCACCTATAGAACTCGCATCCATGAGCGATGATATCAGTGTTATGCGTATTCCGATCCAAGGTTTACCCGAGCTGATTATTCTCCAACCTGCACAGCATCTATCTATGGCAGCCTGCAACAAGCAGGCTGCTTTTTTAATTCAGCAATTAGCTCCAAGCCTACTCCAACAACAATCTGCCTTGGTTATGGTCACTCCCAAGCCGTTTGGCACTCTAGGTATGATAAGAAAATACTGGCTTCGTTATGTACGTAGGCTAGAAAACGCCCGGGCATCGACTTTGGATTTGACTAAACGCCAGTCGTTGGAACGCTCAATAGAAATTATGAAGAATCTGCCCTTCTCGCTTGGCTGTCCCAGTGTTTATGGTTGCGGAGTCTATTTTATTGAACCAGAAGACACAGAAAACACAATTACTAGATTATCAAACTAGAGAACAAGTGCTCTTTGGTTGGTTTATGGCCGGCCAAAAGGCTAGTTTAACGGTTTAACTCGACTAACCTGGTAACGGTTTTTTCACTTATTAGGCGGCTGGTTAGGTCGCGCTTAGATTCAGGAGTGCTTAATTGGTCGCGAATTTTAGCGTCGTTGCCGTAACTTTGGAGCAGTTCTTGCAACCTAGCATCGAGTTCGGCTTTAGATACGGATATGTCCTCTACTTTACTAAGCTCCGCCAAAACTAGACCGATCTCGACACGCTTTATGGCTTGAGCGCGCAATGTCTTGTCTCGCCATTCGTCAATGCTTAGTTTTTGCTCGGCTAAATATTGGTCGAGTGTTTGGCTTCTGTATTGTAGGTTTTGAACAAAATCTTGCTCCAAACCTGTCATTTGATCGGCAATTAGAATATCGGGTGTTGGGACGTGACTCCCATTTACTAGCTGCATCACTAATTGATCTTTGAGCTTGTCTAATGCCTCGTGCTCTTTTTGGTTAGTCAGCTCTCGTTTGATATCGGCTTGCATGTCGGCAAGACTCTTGAATGGACCACAGGTTGCGGCAAAGGCGTCATCTAGCTCTGGTAGCACCACCTCTCTGACTTCTTTAATCGACACGGTAAATGTGACTTTGGCATTTGCTAGTGGCTCGTGGTGATAGTCGCTCGGAAAGGTTATTGGCAATTCGAAAGTCTCTCCGGCTTTTTTGCCAACTATGGCATCTTCGAAACCAGGTATAAAGTTGCCGGAGCCTAGCAATAACTCATAGTCTTTGCCATCAGTGCCGGGTACTTGTTTGCCATCTGAATCTTTGGCACTAAAGTCTATTAGTACTTCGTCACTCATTTTGGCGACGCGGTCAGTAGTTTGCTTTTTAGATGAAGAGCTTCGTAGACGCTGGGTTATCTCGTCTATTTCTTTATCCGTAACTGGCTGGGCTGTAGATTTAGCTGACAAGTTTTTGTAGTCACCTAACTTTATGGCTGGTATTTTCTCTATGACAACTGAACATTCTAATAATTGGTCAGGCACGTATTTGCTTAGGTCAATCTTAGGTTGATCTAACGGCTGTAGCTGTTCTTTGTCTAGCATTTCTACAACGAAATAGTTGACAGCGTCTTTGGCAATCTCAGTATTAAGGATGTTTGGGTCGATATTCTTTTCGGCAATACTAAGCGGAGTTTTACCTGGTCGGAAGCCTGCTACTTTTAGACTTCTTGCCAGTCGCGGCAGTGTTTTTTGTTTGATTTTTGCAAGGTCGGCTTTGTCGAGCGTGACTGCGATACTAACTTTGGTCTCTGAGTCGTTATTGAGGCTATATTTCATATCCGACAGTATAACACTTTACAGCTCATTGTCATCACCACGATGTCGATGATCCTTTATAGTGGTTACTAGACGCTCAAAAGATAGAGTTTGCTCAGTTTCTTTAGCCACATCTTTTAGAGTGTATTGTTCTTCGTCTAGTTCTTTTTGGCCGATAAACAACATAAATGTAATATTCTTTTTAATCGCAGTCTTGATTTGCTTGTCGAGTTTGCGGCCGGTTATGTCGACTTCTACATTGACATCCTCGCCCCTTAGCCTGCTGGCAAGGTCCTGGGCGCCTTTCAGGGAGTCGCCAAGTACGACTACATAAACCTCGGTGGTCGAAGGTAATTTAGGTAGTAGCTCGTGCGTGCGTAAGAAATCCTCAATGGTTGTGGCACCTGGCGCCATGCCAACAGTCGGGATAGGCTCGACTCCAAACAAACTCACCAGACCATCGTATCGGCCACCACCAAACATTGCTCGACGGTTGTCTGGGTGATTATCAAAAACCTCGAACACGATACCAGAGTAGTAATCAAAGCCGCGCATGAGAGTAATATCAAAAACGGCGTTCGTAACCCCTGCATCGTGTAGGTGTGTAAATAACTGCTGTACATTGCGCACGGCACTAGACTCGACCAGGCTTTTTGGTAACTCTCCAACTGTCTTGGCACTGACTAGTTTGGCAATCTTTTTAAGGCCTTGTTCTGATTTGTCTTCGTCAAATATCTCGGCTGCCTGATCGCGGAAGTCTTCGTGTGATATCTTGGCACGTTTATCAAAAAGCTTGATCATTAATTGAGCCTGCACTATATCCAGCTCTAGATACTCGGCCATCATAACGTTTATAATTGCTCGGCTGTTGACCCTGATACTGTACATTTTATTAGTTGCGCCGAACGCTTTCATGATGTCGTGGGCCATGGTTATTATCTCGGAATCGGCTTCTGAATCGGCTACACCAAAGATATCAACGTTTAACTGCCAAAACTGACGCTCGCGTCCGCGTTGAGGGCGTTCATAACGCATAAAATTGCATATAGAAAACCAACGAGCCGGATAAGCTAACTCCTGCCGACGGGCAGCTATCATGCGACTAACACTTGGAGTCATCTCTGGACGGATCACAACCTTGCGGTCGCCACGATCAATGAACTGGTATGTTTCGTCATTTACCAAATCTTGACCACTTTTAGCGGCAAAAAGCTCGAATGGTTCGAGCAGGGGTGCGTCATATTCTTCATAACCATAGCTTTGAGCAACGCGTCGCCAGACACCAAAAATATAATTCTGTACTCGCTTGTCTTCTGGGTACATATCCCGAGTGCCGCGGTATGGTTGGGTAGATAAAAATGCCATGATTAACAGAATTATAACATAACAGATGCGATGTCGAGTATCTTATCTGACAGCCATCCCCTCACTTATTTATAACCACGAGCTGTCTACCACTAATACAATATTTTAAGACAAATATTTCGTTAAAGAGAGGTTATAAATAAGTGAGGGGATGGCTGTCAGATGCCTTATTCGTAGTTGAGCTTGATCTTAACCTTTTTGGCAATCTGGTGAGACCAGCCTTCATAACGAGTAAGTTGATGATTCATAACCGATCGTTCTTGTTGGTCTATCTCTTGGTTCTTGCCGATTGTGTCTATGGCGCCCTCAATCTTATCCATTCTGGATTCAAGACGATCAAGACGATCATCGGTGGCTGCAAAGCGTTTGTCTAGGTATTTAAAAAGTCCGGTCGCAAATATATCGAGTTCTTCGCGAAGTATTTTGTGCGTTACGTTACTCATGCCTATCAGTATGCTTTACGCTGTTGTGCATTACAAGGACTTTTTGGCAAGTTATTTTATAATGGTCAGAGTATGATTTTGACTAATAAAAAAATCCCATTAGGCTACAAAGTCGCTGTCGGAGGTATCGCCGTTACCGTTGGGTATGTGCTATTCGCTTTGCTGGCACCGGCGCCAAAACCAGTAGTGTTGCTGGCTGTTTCTTCAGGGGTGCTCGATACCGGGCAGCCTAACATGACTGCCTGGCCAGCAACTGGCGGAGCAGCGATTGGGGCTATGGGCTCTGGTGTTTTAGCGACTAATAATGCCGATCAGCCTACGCCAACTGCTAGCATTGCTAAGGTTATTTTGGCTATGGCTGTTCTTAAACAAAGGCCGTTGCAACTCGGTCAGCCAGGTCAGACTATTACTTTTACGGAAAATGATATCGCAATTTATAAGGCGGATCTTGCGTTAAATGGCTCTGTGGTCCCAGTGAACGTAGGCGAGCAGCTCAGTGAATATCAGGCGTTGGAAGCCCTCATGTTGCCATCAGGCAACAATATTGCTAGTTCGCTAGCTAACTGGGCGTTTGGTTCGGAACAACAGTACATTACTTATGCTGCTAAAATGCTTAGTGATTTGGGTCTTAGTAAAACTCATCTGGATGATACTAGTGGGTACTCTCCTAAAACGGTCAGCACCCCACGTGAGCTGGTCTTGATCGGCGAAGAGGCACTAAAGAATCAGGTTTTAGCTCAAATTGTTAATCAAAAACAAGCAACCTTGCCTGTAGCTGGGACGGTCAATAATGTTAATACTGATCTCGGCCAGCGTGACGTAAATGGCATTAAAACTGGTAACACGGATGAAGCTGGCGGTTGTCTTTTGTTTTCGGCAACCCGCAGAATTGGTAATAAAGACGTTACGCTAGTCGGTGCGGTGCAGGCGCTGCCTGATATTCAGCAAGCCCTAAACGCAGCACCGGACTTGGTAGATAATGGCTATTTGAATTTTGTGTATGTGCCTGGTTTGCCGGCACAAGTTGGCACCATGACTGTGCCGTGGGCAAAGCCAGTGCATATAATTCCGTCTAATGAGGTTGGCCAAGTGGTGTGGAGCGGGGCTCCTCTAAAACGAGACATTGCCGTTCATCCAGGTCTGTA
>Ga0210403_10002407_pt1 | contig 16914 bp, 12 predicted proteins | sample IncBWC19MmetaG_FD_150863 | JGI IMG/M metagenome (GOLD analysis project Ga0210403, IMG submission 150863) | Forest soil microbial communities from Barre Woods Harvard Forest LTER site, Petersham, Massachusetts, United States - Inc-BW-C-19-M | ecosystem: Environmental > Terrestrial > Soil >... | reverse complement strand
GGTATTCTTGACTGCGCTTTCGGAAATCTCCATGCGTGACGCAATTTCTTTGTTGGCTAGACCCTGAACCACCAGCCGGAGTGCATCCAGTTCGCGATTGCTCAACGCAGCCCGCTCTTGCTGGTCCGTTGCAACCGAGTTGGAAGAGGAAATAGCTGGCGGGTGCGACTGCTCTTCACTGACATCCGCGATGATTGCCGCTAGTTTCGGTTTCGCTCCATCCTTATAACTGGAGAACCACACATCCGCCAGGAACGTTTCCCCGTTGCCTCGGTGTCCCCGGCACTGCATCGACGTCCTGAACTGCGGTCGGTCCTCCCACCGCAAAGCGTGATGGAGTTCGGGCAGGAACGCTGCAATCGGGTAGCCGATCAGATGGCCGTCGCGTGGTGCCATCAGTTCGGTCGCAGCCCGGTTGGCCAATTCGATAAAGCCGCGCTCGTCGACGGTCACGATCGCCGCGGGACTGGTTTCCACAAGCACGCGCAGCCGCTCCTGCGACGACAAACTCAACCGCCGGTTTCGCAGGACCTCCGACGTAAATAGCCCGCAGCCGCAGAGCGCCAGAGTTTCAAAAGTCAGCCGGACCGTCGAATCCGAGGGATCCAGGTTGCTGAAGCGTTCGCTGAGGAGCGCACAGCCAATCCCCAACACGACAATAGCCCAGCGCGGCAGGAACCCCGCCGCCAGCATGATGGGGAACAGGTACAGAAAACCCAAGGAGAAATAAGGCTTCGTCCACCAGTCCAGGGCAGCAATCGTCAGGACGGCAACCCCGCTAGCGGCCAAAACGGCAGTCCGGCTCTTCTGTTCCCAGATCTGTTCAAACATAACGATCGTTCGGATGTGGCCGCATTATTTCATTGTTTCGATCGACCAAGGCACCAATCAAACGATTTGTCCACAAGATTTGTTCCCCAGGGCCAACAACTTGGCGACTTTCCTCGTTATCGAAATATTCCACCGCCGAGACGTTTGAGTGCCTCACCCCTACGCCGCTTCGCGATAGAAGAGGTCATACCCCTCCGGGACGCAGCGACTGAGTTCTTCGAGTCCGAGGCGACGCAAGAAGATGATTCGTTACCTGGTTGATCTCGCGCTGAACAATCGCATCCTGGTGCTCAGCCTCGCAGTCGTCCTCTTTATATGGGGCATCATCTCTTTCCACAATCTTCCTATCGAGGCTTATCCGGATGTCGCTGATACCTACGTCCAAATCATTTCGCAGTGGCCCGGCCATGCCGCCGAAGAGGTGGAGCAGCAGATCACCGTCCCGCTCGAGGTCCAACTCAACGGCGTATCCCACCTGACTCATCTCCGTTCGGTCTCGTTGGCGGGGCTTTCCGTAATCACCATCATTTATGACGACGACATCGCGACCTTCACGGCGCGCCAGGAAGTGCTCGACCGCCTCGCCCAAGCCACCACTCCCCCAGGCGTAAACCCCAGCCTCGGCCCCGACTACAGTCCGACGGGCCAGATCATGTTTTACACACTCAAGAGCACCAACCCCCAAATCGACACCATGGAGTTGAAGGCCCTGCAGGACTGGTTTGTGCTCAACCAGCTCAAATCGGTGCCTAACGTCGTGGACGTGAACATCTTTGGCGGGCCCACCCGCGAGTACCAGGTGCAGATCGATCCCGGAAAGCTGGTGTCATTTGGCCTGTCCTTAAGCCAGGTGGAACAGGCGCTCATCAACAACAATACCAACGCTGGCGGAGGATTCATCCAGCGAGGTCAGCAGGCGCTGAACGTCCGTGCCGTCGGATTGATGCAGACCACGGATGACATCGCGGCCACCGTCGTCAAAGTTTCGAACGGCACTCCGGTTCGAGTCCGCGACCTCGGAACCGTGGTGCAAGCTCCGAAAGTGCGGCTCGGACAGCTGGGAAAGGCCATCCGTCACGACGACGGCACCGTCATCGACGATGAAGATGTCGTGGAAGGCATTGTCCTACTCCGCAAGGGAGCCGAGGCCCAGGCCACACTCGCCGCCCTGCACCAGAAAATCGACCAACTCTACCACGGCCTGTTGCCGCCCGGAGTGAAGTTCGTACCTCATCTGGATCGCAGCGACCTGGTCAAATACACCAGCAACACGGTTCTGCGAAACCTTACTCACGGCGTGCTTCTTGTTACTTTAATCCTCTTCCTGTTCCTCGGAAACGTGCGCGGCGCGCTCGTGGTCGCGATCACGATTCCGTTCTCCCTTCTCTTCGCCTCCATTCTGCTGGACCTGAACCATATCCCGGCGAACCTGTTGTCTCTGGGCGCGCTCGATTTCGGCATGATTGTCGACGGCGCCGTCGTGATGGTCGAAAACATCTTGCGCCACATCGAGTCGCACGTCGATGAACACCGCACACTGATGCAAGTCATCGGCGATGCCGCGCATGAAGTGCAGCGCCCAGTCTTCTTCGCCATCCTCGTCATCATCACCGCGTATCTCCCAATCTTCACCCTGCAACGGGTGGAAGGCAGGCTGTTCCATCCCATGGCATGGACAGTCTCGTTTGCCCTCCTCGGAGCGTTGCTCTTCTCCCTGCTGATTGCGCCGGTGCTAAGTAGTTTTCTGTTCCGCAGCCAGCTCAAGGAAATGCGCAATCCCGTATTCACCTGGCTGCTGGAACACTACCGGCGAGGCCTGGAATTTTGCCTCGACCACGCCCACGCCACGGTGATGGCTGGTGGTGCGCTTGTGCTTGTGATGTTGTTTCTCGGTTTCGGCGGACTCATCGGTTCCGAGTTCCTTCCTCACCTGGATGAAGGAGCCATCTGGGTGCGCGGCACACTCGCGCCCAGTACCGGCCCGTCCGCCGGCATTGAACTCGCCAACAAGGCGCGTCTGATCATGGCCGGTTTTCCTGAAGTCACCCAGGTGGTCAGCCAGGTGGGCCGTCCCGATGACGGCAGCGACGCCAGTGGCTTCTACAACACGGAGTTCTTCGTCGACCTGCGCTCGCGCAACCAGTGGCGAAAAGAATTTCACACAAAAGATGAGCTGATCGCCTCCATGGATGAAGCTCTCAGCAAATTGCCGGGCGTCATCTGGAATTTCTCCCAGCCCATCTCCGACAACGTGGAAGAAGCTGTCAGCGGCGTGAAAGGCGAACTAGCTGTCAAACTTTTCGGTCGCGACTTGAAGACACTTGAGCAGAAGGCTGAAGAAATGCAAGCTGTTATGCGCCAGATCCCAGGCATCGCCGACCTGGGCACATTCGAGGTGCGCGGCCAGCCCAACGTGAATCTGGTCGTGGATCGCGCCGCCGCCGATCGCTTCGGCATCAACGTCATCGATATTCAGGATGCCGTCGAAGGCGCAGTCGGCGGCAAGGCGGTTAGCCAGATCCTGATCGGCGAACAACGCTTTGACTTGACGGTCCGTTACCAGCCCCAGTACCGCGCGTCCGTGGAAGACATCGGCAGCATTCGGATTCTTGCCCCCTCCGGCGAGCGCGTGGCCTTGAGCCAGATCACTCACATCAGCCTTGACGACGGTGCTTCCACAATCTACCGCGAGGGAAACTCCCGCTACATTGCCATCAAGTACAGCGTACGCGGCCGCGACCTCGGTAGCACAGTCCGCCAGGCAATCGACGAGGTCGCTCACAAGGTCTCGTTTCCCGAGGGCTATCACCTCGACTGGACCGGCGAGTACGAGAGCCAGCAGCGCGCCAACCGGCGACTCGCGTTCATCGTGCCAATCACCCTGCTGCTGATGGCGTTCATCCTCTATTCGGCATTCAGTTCGTGGAAGTGGGTCTTCCTGATTCTTGCCGTCGTGTCGCTTTCGCCCATGGGCGGATTTCTCAGCCTTCTCATCACAGGAACCCATTTCAGCGTGTCGTCTGGGCTGGGATTCCTGGCGCTGATCGGTGTCTCAGTGCAGACAGGCGTGATCATGGTGGAGTACATCAACCAACTCCGTGTCCGTGGGCGCACGGTTCGCCAGGCTGCAGAAGAAGGCGCGAGTCTCCGCCTCCGTCCCATCATGATGACGATGCTGGTCGCGACGCTCGGTCTCTTACCAGCGGCCATGTCGCACCATATTGGCTCCGATTCCCAACGGCCGTTCGCCATCGTCATCGTGGGTGGCCTCACCTTCGAATTGCTGATCAGTGTGTTCCTCTTGCCGGCGTTGTACTGCTGCGTTGCAGGTCCCGCGGACCGGCTGCCTCCCGCGGAGGCGCGGTTCATGGAGGAGGGCGAACATGTTGACTAAGGCACGGCGAGGCCAGTCTTTGCGGCAGAGTCTGGTCGCTCCAACATTCAACAGGAACAAGTGGCTCTCTTTACAAGTGCGTGACGCACCGATAGGGGGCGTCGCTCTGGGTTCGATTGTCTCGGGCGTCCTAACGATCCGGGCCGCTGCATTGTTCGGCGCGCAACGGATAACTGTGAGCCGAGCGCTATCGATTGTTGTCTTGTTCTTTGCACCGGCATTGCTTGGTGCGATCTATTCTCTCGTCTTCGAGAAGTCCAAGGTGTATAGCAGCATTGACTTGGCTCTTGCAGGCATCGTGCTCCGCATGCTGCCCTTTACTTGGTATTGGATGGGCCTGTACTTGCCGTTTGCCTTTGCGTTCGCGGCCTTCTGTGCCGTTGTGCGGTTGTTGGGACACATACGGAAACGATAATCCCGCAGCGTCTTCCCCGCCTTGCCAGCGCTCGCCCTGTCTGCCCGGCCACTCACGCTTGGCTTCTCGATTCGGCCTTTGCCGACGCCGGCTCTGGTTGTATGACGGGCAAACCTGATCTTACCGATTACGGAAGGCTTGCCCACCAAACGTCAAGTAAGGGGCCAGTGTTCTTCTCCCGGCTGTGACGATACACACGACAGTCTGAGCGGTTTCGAGATTTGCGACCCTGACGGCTACATTCTGTTCTTTGGCCTTCCAGCGTAGTGGGGACCTCGACTTCGCCGGCGACAGTCCCGGAGGTCTGCCGTACACTCGATCCATGATCCGTCAGATCGCACCTCAGTTCTTCACCACCGACATTCCCGGCACGCTAGCCTATTACAAAGACAAGCTTGGCTTCGAATGTCTGGGGACGTGGCAAGATCCGCCCGTCTACGCCATCGTGGCGCGCGACCAGCACGCGATTCACTTCCGCTGCGCTGAGCCACCCACAGCCAATCCGGACAAATATGCAGACGAACTGCTGGACTCATACCTCCGTGTCGAAGATGCAGATGCACTCTATGCCGAGTATCAAGCCAACGGCGTGGAGTTCACTCGGGAACTTGTCGACACGCCATGGAACACGCGAGAGTTTGTAGTCAAGGATTGCGACGGCCGTCTGCTGGCCTTCGGCTCGAATTTATAGCGCGTTTCCTATCGTCTGGTCCACAAAAACCGACTGTGCAAATGAGTGTTTAAAAGTCGGCCCTTGGAAACTCCGCGTCTGCCATTACGGACGGATGACGGGCAAACCTTACACTAGGGATCAGGGAAGGTTTTGCCGACCATTCGGCTCCAGTGATGCTCCCTTAAGTCTCCTTAAGTGTTCGAGGGCTATCCGGGTTTGATGTTTTGGTTGAGCCGCAGCACGTTGTTTGGGTCGTACTTCTTCTTTACCTCCACGAGGCGGGCATAGTTCGGTCCGTAAGCCGAACGGACCAGCTGATCACTCGTATCGCCCAGCTGGTTGACGTACACTCCATGCGCAAAGGATTGCAATCTGTCGCGCGTAAGGCCGACCCAACGCACTGCATCGGCCTTCTCTGCGGGCGCGCTCCAGGCACTCGCGATGTCCACCTCATAACCGGGCTGCCGTAAAGCGAATGCCGTATCTTTCAGACTTACACGGCTTACAGCCCCACGCAACGTCACGATGATCACCTTGCGCCTTGGTGGACCATTCTCAACTGCCGTGGTGATCGCCGCAATTGCAGCCTCGCTGAGATCGGGAAGGAACAGGTCGGTCTGGAAGTGCGCTACCGGCGTTAGAAGAAATCCACCTGCCGCCTGAGCATCCAGATAGGACATGATCTTGACGCTGTCATCCAGAGGTTTGAGCGCGCGCAGCGGCCTGACCAATTCATTTCCCATTCGTGGATCGCCGCAATAGCAAATGTCGATTTTGAGTTTTGTCCCCTGTTCAGACGGCAACAACTGGGCAAACGCACTCATTTCATCCGGCGCCCCAGCGATAAACTTGACGAAAGCCTGCAGGAGCTCTGGAATGCGTCCCACCGGATAGGTCAGTGCTCCTGACAGCACCTGTCCTACCGGATGGAGTTGGTACTCCAGTGCAGTCAGCACACCGAAGTTACCGCCGCCACCGCGAATGGCCCAGAAAAGATCGGGATTAGAGTTTTCGCTGACCTCGATTTGCCTTCCGTCCACCGTCACGAATTGCGCGGACAGCAGGTTGTCGCAGGCGAGGGCGTACTTCGAGTCCAACCGGCCTTCTCCTCCGCCGAGTGTCAAGCCGGCAATTCCTACTGTTGGACAACCGCCTGACGTTGTCGCAAGCCCAAAGCGCTGCGTTGCTTCGTCTAGATCGCGTACGAGCGCGCCTGCATCCGCGTGAGCCACGCGCTTGCTGGCGTCCACCTCGACTCGTTTCATTCCCGAGAGGTCGATCACCATGCCGCCATCGCACATCCCGTACCCCACCCGGCTGTGGCCTCCACCGTGCACGGCCAGTAGCAAATTCTTTGTCTGGGCAAAATCTAGAACTCGGGCGACGTCAGACGGACCAACGCAGCGCACAATCACCGCCGGGCGCAGGTCGAATGCGCGGTTGAAAATCAAGCGCGATGGTTCATAGTCGGATGTTTGGGGTGTGATTACGTGGCCGTTGATCTTGGAAGCAAGTCTTCGGATCTCCGCCGGTTCAACCGAGGCCGCATTCTGCTCGCCTGCTGGAAGGATTCCTCGCACTCTGGCAAGCGACTGAACAGGGTACCCATAGAGCGCTGCCGCAGCGAGTAAACTTTGCTGGACAAACTGCCTTCGAGTACTGACCGCCATGACACACGTGAGGCTACGCCGCTAGGCCCCTGCGGTCAATTGCATCTCTTATCGTGGAGGTCTGCGAAAACAAGTAGTTCCGCGCGAGTCACGGGCAACTCGGAAACCAACTGTTAAGAAGAGGAGAGTCGGAGATCTCTGGCTTGCTGACGAATATCTGCCGCTGTGACACTTTCGCTTTGGCTTAAGCCTACAGCGCCAGGCCGCTGCTGTTCGCATCCTCCTGCGCTTCTTCCGACTCGGTTTCCTTTCGTCCGCTGAAAGAAGCTGACTTTCTGTTCTGGCGGTAGGTGAAACTGGTGTAGATGTAGTTGGCGGGCCTACATTCCTTAGAGCGCCTCCTCCTGGAGACGGACTTTGTTCTTTTTTCTGCTGGCAAGGGAGCCCCTCATATCGGTCCCAGCGGGGGCGTTCTCGTCCTGCCCTCGGCCATTTCTCGAGTTCGTAACGAGAGTCCCTTTATGATCGCTGCGGTATCGACCTGGGGGTCGTCCGAACTCACGCTTGAACGCCCTGTTGAAAGCTGCCTCCGACTCATACCCGACGTCGCTGGCGATTTCTGCGACACCTCGCGATGTCGTTTCAAGTGATCGCGCGGCTAGTTGAAGCCTCCAGCGCGTCAAGTACGCCATTGGCGGTTCCGAAAGATATCGAGTGAACCGCTGCACCAAAGCTGATCGTGAAATGCCCACTTCGTCGGCGAGACTCGCGATCGTCCACGGGTGGGCTACCCGGCGATGCATCAGGCCAAGGCTTTTCCCCACGATCGGATCGCGTGCTCCCGTGAGCCAACCCCTTTGCTGTTCGGGCAGTCCGGAAACGTAACGCCGTAAGGTGTCAACAAACAAGGCCTCAGAGAGCTTCGCGAGCATGGCTTCACTGCCGACGCGTCCCGAAATCGCTTCCTCGACCAAGTGCAGAATGGAACTCTCTAACCACTGCCCGGATCGGTCTGTCCGGATGTTGACCTTAAAGACGGGTGGCAGGCCGTTCAATATCGGCCGGCTGATGTGGGGGTCACAAGTCATGTATCCACATACGAAGTGCGAAGTCTCGCCGCCGCCGCCGGCGTGCAAAGGGCTCAAATTGCGGGCTTTGATCTTGTCATTGATGCCATAGTTCGGGAACGGTGGCTTATTTCCCTTGCTGCTCATGTGATGCGCATCGCCATTCGGGAAAATGACGACATCTCCGGACTTGAGCTCGAGTGTTTCACCGTCCGCCATTTCGACAAAAGCACTGCCGTCGACGACCAGATGGTAAAGCAAAAAATGGGCCGCTCCTGGAGCGAGCGTATTTGCTACAAACATTTGTTTCGAGGGAGGAACGGAAAATCCCCAAGGCGACGAGAACTCAGCGTTGAAGAACACAGCGCCGTTCAACTTGACCCCGCTCAAGATTTCGGAGAATGCGTCCATTCTATGTGGTGGACTCCCTGCAAAGTTAGTTGGTATCCGAGCAAAGGAATCGGCGCTCGCAGGCCGTTCGAGCAAGTCAAAGCGACGCCCGGGCATGGTCGCTCGCCCCAAGTCGCCGCACAATTGTAGTCCTGACGCGAATCAATGCCAATCGGGAGATCATCAAATGAGCCTCAAAACCATGGAAACGAATCCGGCCCCAACCGGAGCCGCCAAGAATCCGAATCAAGCATTATGGGAAAAAGGCGACTTCACTGAGATCGCCGCTTTCATGCGGCAGTCCGGAGAAGCTGTTGTCGAGTCTCTCGGCGTTACGCCGCCGCTACGCGCGCTGGACCTCGGCTGCGGAGATGGCACCACAGCACTCCCACTAGCCCTTCTGGGCGCCAATGTGACGGGAGTCGATATAGCAAGGAACCTTGTGGAGGCCGGCAACAAGCGCGCAAAGGAGGCAGGCCTCCATAGGTTGAAGTTTCATGAGGGTGACGCTTGCAATCTGGAAGGAGTCGACGACGATTCGTTTGAATTGACTCTCTCCGTGTTCGGCGCAATGTTTGCACCTAAGCCATTCGACGTCGCTAAAGAAATGGTGCGGGTCACTGAACCGGGCGGCCAAATCGTAATGGGCAACTGGATAACCAACGATCCGACGTTCGTGTCGCAGTTGCTCAGAATAAGTTCGGCGTTCACGCTTCCGCCTCCGGAGGGGTTCGTCAGCCCGATGACTTGGGGTGTGGAGAGCCACATCATCGAGCGCTTCGGCCATGCCGGAGTACCGAAGGAGGACATCTCCATGGTGACGGACACGTATTACTTCGCTCATTCCGAGAAAAGCCCGACGGAGTTCATCGAGCTGTTCGAAAAATTCTATGGACCGACCATGAATGCGGTCAGCGCGGCTCGAAATAACGGGAAAGAAGACGAACTGCACAAGCAGCTTGTGGAACTGGCAAATGCTCAGAACAAGAGCAACGCCGGCACGTTCATCCCTGCCACCTTCATGCGAGTCACTGTTAACGTCTAGATAAAACATAAGGAGATTTCAAGAATGTCAGTACTGCATCCCGATCCCACTTTCTATCCTTCACCCAAGGCGGCTATGCAAGCTCCGCCAGAACAGCTTGCTTATGTAGCCTTGCTCAACGACGGCAAAAATGGACATCACGACAGTATGGGCGTGATCGATCTCGATCCCGCTTCGTCCGCGTATGGCCGCCTGGTTGGCCAGGTGGATTTTGGCCGCGGTGATAATGAGCTGCATCACTTCGGGTGGAATGCGTGCAGCGCGTGTCTCTGCCCGCAGGCCCCGCATCCGCACATGGAACGCCGTTATCTGATCGTCCCGGGCATTGGCTCATCCCGGATTTACATCCTGGATACGAAGCCGAATCCCAAACAGCCCAAAATTGTGAAAGTGATCGAACCTGAAGAGTTCATCAAGAAGACCGGTTACACGGCGCCTCACACATTTCATTGTGGACCGGACGCCATCTACGGGAGTGCACTCGGAGACGCAAGCGGAAACGGTCCCGGCGGCATTTTCCTGATGGATGCAAACACATTTGAGCTGAAGGGACCTTGGGAAAAGGATCGCGGCACACAGGAACTGGCTTATGATTTCTGGTGGCACCTGGGACACGACACGATGATTACGTCCGAATGGGGCACTCCGAACATGGTGAAAGACGGCGTCATTCCGGAGTTGCTGCTGGCCGGAAAATACGGACACAAGATTCATGTCTGGGATCTGGACAAGCGCCGTCATCAGCAGGAAATTGACCTGGGTGCAGAACAACAATGGGTGCTCGAGCTGCGGCCCTCTCACGATCCCAATAAGACGTACGGTTTCGTCAGCGTCGGCGTTTCGCTCAAAGATCTTTCAGCCTCAATCTGGATGTGGTATCGCGAGGACGGGAAGAACGGCAAGTGGGCGGTTCGCAAGGTGATTGAAATCCCCGCCGAGCCGGCTGACCCGGAAAAGCTGCCTCCACTACTGAAGGGTTTCAAGGCAGTGCCGCCGCTTATAACCGACATCAACCTTTCGCTCGACGATCGCTTCCTCTATGTTTCATGCTGGGGGACAGGCGAGTTCATTCAGTACGACGTCTCCGACCCAGTCAATCCGAAGAAGACGGGCTCCGTCCATCTCGGCGGGATTGTCCGCCGTGCGGCTCACCCAAGTAAGCCCACGCAGGCACTCAACGGCGGACCTCAGATGGTGGAGATCAGCCGCGATGGCAAGCGTGTCTATTTCACAAACTCGCTCTACTCTCCGTGGGATGAGCAGATTTATCCCGACGGCTTGAAGAGTTGGATGGTAAAGCTTGACGTGGACCCCAACGGTGGAATGAAGCTCGATAAGAAATTCTTCGTGGAGTTCGACGGCCTTCGAGCTCATCAGGTGCGGCTGGATGGTGGAGATGCTTCATCGGATTCCTACTGCTACTCGGAGGAGAAATGATGCATGCCGAGATGGGCTCGACGGTGCTGTGGCTGATGCTGCTCCTCGGTGCCTACCACGGAGTCAACCCCGGGATGGGTTGGCTCTTCGCGGTGGCACTGGGGATGCAGGAGCAGAAGGGGAGTGCCGTTGCAAAATCACTTGTGCCAATCGCGATTGGGCATGCACTGGCAATTGGCAGCGTGGTGATGGTTGCTGCGTTTCTCGGCAGGGCGCTCCCGCTCCTGACGATTCGCTACTCGGTCGCGGCCCTGTTGGTTGGCATCGGAATTGTTAGCCTGCTGGGTCACTGGCATCCGCGGTGGGTCCGCATGCGGGTGGGCTTTCGAGACCTTATGTCCTGGTCGTTTCTGATGGCTTCGGCGCACGGCGCAGGTCTGATGGTGATACCGGTGTTGCTGGGCAGCAGCACAGTCGAAGCACATGCTCATATGGCTGGCCACAGTCACATGGCTTCGACCGCGTCTCCGTTAACGGCGATGCTTGCCACAGGAATCCACACTGTCGGCTACCTTGCCGTAACAGGACTGGTCGCGTGGGCGTTCTATCGGAAACTAGGACTATCGCTTCTCCGTAAGACCTGGTTCAACTTCAACTTGGTGTGGGGGGTTGCACTCGTGGCCACCGGTCTGTTCACTCTACTTACTTAAACAACCATTTCCGGATTTTGCACGGATAACGGGCAAGTCCCACTGGGAACCACGCCGCAGGCATACTTTCGAGCAGGCGTTCTTGACCACTCGGTAGAGCCAAGGGTGCCCCTGGCAGCAAGGATTTCATGAGTTCTTCGAAGATGACGAGCTAACCGGAAACCATTGGAACGTGTTGTCAGTTTCTGCATTGCCGACAATTCGGGGTTTAACGGCGACAAACGCGTTTAAGGGGATCTATCCTGCTTGCGACCAAACTGTAATCCATGGTCAGTGAGCGCATTGGCCTGTTCGCCCCATTTGACATTTACGATCTGCGGCTGCGAACATTTGCCAGCGGTTGATGCTTCGCGTTCCAGACAGAACCGGAGATCCATTTGTCAACTCTGGCCGAGCATGGATACTTGCCTATATGCGCGACTTTCGCCTCGCACTCCGCCAGCTTCTGAAAGCGCCCGCCTTTTCCCTTACCATCGTCCTTACCCTCGCGCTGGGCATCGGTGCCACTACCGCCATCTTCTCGCTCGTTGAAGGCGTCCTCCTGCGCCCACTGCCGTTTCGTGATCCCCAGCGCCTCGTCCTTGTGGGCGATCGCCTGGGTGATGGACCGCAGCTAGGCGTCACCGCCTCCGAAGTCGCCGCCTACGAGCATGCCGCTCAGGCCTTTTCCTCGATCGGTGCCTACGACAACGCATCGTGGGAGTTCTCCGGCGGCCCGCTCTCTGAGTCGGTGGACGGCGCGCGCCTCACCGCTGGTGTGTTTCCGACGCTCGACGTAGCTCCCGCGGTCGGCCGCGTCTTCACTCAGCAAGAAGATGACGCGCACGTACCCGTTGCGGTGATCAGCTATGCACTGTGGCTGAATCGCTTTCACCGCGATCCGCAGATCGCAGGCGCCACAATTACTCTCGACCGCAGGAACTACACGGTCGTTGGCGTGATGCCGCGTAGCTTCGAATTCCCGCTCCGCCCCGGCCGCGTCGGTCAGGCGCAGTTATGGGTGCCCATGAGTTTCACCGCCGATGAGCTTTCCCCATCCTCCGGCGCATGGGCAATCCACCTGGTCGCGCGCCTGAAGGACGGTATCAGCGTACCGCAGGCTGCGCATGACGCAAATCGGGTCGCGCAGCAGGTCATGCGCGATTTTCCCACAGAGCTGGCCGCGATCCACATCCGCGGGGATGTTGTTCCCCTGCACGAATCCGTTGTTGCCGGTGTGCGCCCTCTGCTCCGCACGCTGTTTCTCGCTGTCTGCATCGTGCTGCTCATCGCTTGCGCCAATGTGGCGACGTTGCTGCTGGTCCGGGCGATCCGCCGTCGCCGTGAGCATGCCGTTCGACTCGCACTCGGAGCGCACGCGGGCACCATTCTCCGCGAGTGCGTTAGCGAAGGTCTCGTGCTGAGTCTCGCCGGTGGCCTGCTCGGCCTGGCTTTGGCGGCACTTGCTTTGCGCGCCACCGTGCCGCTCCTTCCCGAATCCATGCCACTCATCGCCGCGATCTCTATCAACGCCGGCGTTGCGGGTTTCGCCCTCCTCATCGCAGTGCTGACCGGAGTTCTCTGCAGCCTTGCTCCGGCTTGGGCTGCTGTCCGCACCAACCTTCTTGAGAGCCTCAAGGAAGACGCCCGCTCGGGCAACGGCAGCCTGCGCCACACCTGGCTCCGCTCGTCTCTCGTTGTTGCAGAGATTGCCATCGCCACCGTACTGCTCACCGTTTCGCTCGCGTTCCTACGCAGTTATCAGCAAATGCTCGCCGTCGATCCCGGCTTCCGTCCCGACCATGTCCTCATCGCCGGATACAAGTTGCCCGAGCAGCAGTACGCGACCGAATCATCGATCGCAAACTTCAATCGCAAGGTTGTCGACCGTCTCGCTTCCCAGCCCGCGACGGTCGCCGTTGGTCTTGCCAACACTCTGCCTGACACCGGCGGCGGAGGGCGAAGCGGCTTCACCATCGAGGGCGCCTCCATCGCCGGATGGAAGCTGAGGTTTGCTCCCTTTATCGAGACCTATGGCGACTATTTCCGCGCTCTCGGTATTTCACTCACTTCCGGGCGCTACTTCACAGAGCGCGACCGATCCGACTCGCCCCTCGTCTGCATCGTCGACCAATCCATGGCCAAACAGGAGTGGCCCGGTCAGAGCCCCATCGGCAAGCGTTTGCACATTGGCAACCCCAAACGCACACTGCCATGGGCCATCGTGGTCGGAGTTGTGCCCGACGTCCGCATTGATGCTCCCGATCAGCCCGCGGGTGAGCAATGGTATTTCCCGATTGAGCAGCCTGCCATCATCGAGGGCACCGGCGTCACTGGCATGGTCGACCTGTCGAGTGGTTGGATCGCCCTGCGTTCGACCCTTCCACCCGAACAGATGGTCCGCAGTTTGCGCTCGGTCGTCGCCGAAATCGATCCGCGTCTCGCGCTCGATCCTGTGCAGCCAATGACCGACGCCATCTTCGCAGTGGAAGCGCCTCGCCGCTTCAATACCGGCCTTATTGCAACGTTCGCCCTGGCCGCCTTGCTGCTCGCGGCCCTTGGCATTTACGCGGTCATCGCTTTTACGGCCTCACAGCGCACCCAGGAGATCGCCGTCCGCATGGCACTAGGTGCACAGCGCGGCAACATCGCGCGGCTCGTGGTCGGCTCCGGCGCGAAAATCGCAGCCGCCGGTTGCGCTCTTGGTATTTTGGGATCGCTTTCCGTGTCGCGCCTCATCGGCGCGTTCCTTTTCGGAGTCAGTGCCACCAATCCGATTGTTTACGTCGCGAGCGTGGTCCTCATGCTGGTGCTGGCGCTCCTCGCTTCGGCCCTGCCGGCTCTGCGCGCCGCAGCCGCCGATCCTGCTCGGGCTTTGCGCTCGGAATAGCCTGCGAATTATTCGTGCCACGAAACCGGTTGCCTTCTGTTATTCCAGCGCTCGCCGCGGATCGGTAGGCGCATAATCTCCAACTCACTCACTGACACAACTTACACACCTAAAGTCGGATTATGTAGATGGATCCCAGAAATTCCTGGATAACGAGCGATCCGGAAGTTAAGGAGAAGTGACCCAATTTCCATCGTGCCGACGAACTTAGAGGTATCACAATGAAGAAATAAATAGCTCTGGATGCCTGTTAGCGGGGAGGCGCTCTGAGCCTACCCACAGTTGAGCCAGATCTCTGAGGTTGTCTTTGTATGTGCGCGTTACCAAGTATTCCTTCCCACCTTTTATGCGCAACCTGTACTCCCCTGTCAATAAAGGTTGGATCTCCTCCACGGCCGAACTATTCACGACGACCGACCGGTGAATGCGAATAAAACCATAGGGTTTGAGCTTCTCGGCCATGGACGAGAGGGACTCGTGCACCAAATAAGAATTGGTTCGGGGTCGCAACGAAACGTAATTACCTTCGGCTTGCACTGCCAAGATGTCGGCTAGATCCAAGAGTAAGATGCTACCCTTTACCTTGAACGCGATTCGGGGCGCCTGTCGTTTTGCTATAACTTCCAACTGCCGCAGGATTCGCATGAGGTCTGCAGCATCCACTCGGATTACCGGGAGTAATGATGTATCTCCAGCTTCGCAGAACTCATCCGCGGTCGATTCAGGAGTGCAATCCCGTCGACTCCCGGGGGAGCAAGTCGTAGATTCCCGCAGTGGGCTCGAGACGTGCGGATCAGCGTGAGCAGCGTGTTGAACGAACATTTCTCGTGCAACGGCCTTCTCATCCTGAATTTCGCGGGCGCTCATGAATGGAACCCCTTGCTCTCTCGTTTCGACTTCGCTACCCGAAGTGAGAATGACGAGTGAACTGCTTTCCAGATGAAATGGTCCTACATCGCCGGAGCGGCGGATCGTCTGATCACCCGCGGCCCGTAGTGTTACTTCTTCCCAGCACTCACCGCTGACGGAAAGCTGGATTGCGCGCCGAAATAACACTCAATGGATTGTAACTTTCCGTTCCTGATTCGGAGATACTCGACGTTCCGGAACGATTTATCGTCCTTGGTGTGGCACAGATACTTCACAAAGGCATCCTCGGCGCCAGTGGTGATTCGCTCCAGGTCAAAATGTTTAATGAAATCGATCTGGGTTTCCCAGCATTGCGCTTTGAAAGCGCTCTTGCTGATGTGGTCATCACCGGCCGCGCTGGTAAAGGTAAAGTTCTCGGCGAGCAGGCTATCCACTGGGCCCCAGTCTCTCCTCTCCCATGCCGCGTACCACTTTCGGGCCAGCTCCTCGTTCGTGAAGTTCTGGCCTTCCAGTGCGCTGGCATTGGCCGATCCAGACAGGCTCACGGCACCCACCAGCGCGCAGGCTCCCGTTGCCAGCAGATTCCGGCGCGACACTGCGATCCTGGTCATTGTTCGTTCTCCTTTTCATGATGAAGCCTGAAGCGCTTCGCATGATTGTGACGCTCACCGCCCGAGCAAACAAACCGGTTGGTATGTAACGATACATCAGAACCGATGCGATCAGGCCCGCTTGCGGTTGCTTGACGGGCGCAAGGAGCGCAGCCAGTCCACGATGTTTTTGATCCCCGCTTTCATTACTTTCGGATCCTGAGCATTCTTTGCCAGCGAAGCATAGCCTTCGACCATCGCGATCATTAAGCCAGCGGCGTCGGCGGGCTCCACGTCGCGGCGAACGCTTCCGCGGGACTGGCCCTCTCGCAAAATGGAGGCGACAGCTTCGCGCCAGGCATCGAAGATGATCGCCAGCCGTTTCCGGAATCCCACGTCAAGAGGGGACATTTCCTGCGCCAGATTGTTGAGCTGGCAGCCACCCCGCACATCCTCGGGCCGAACCGGTATACGTTGAACGGCGGCAATCAAAGCGTCAATAGGATCCTTGACGTTCTGTAGAGGCCGCACCCATTTGCCATAGACGTCTGGGGCGATGACCTCGTCGACGACGGCGTATCCCAAGGCTTCCTTGCTGTTGAAGTGGTAGTACAGCGCTCCCTTGGTGACGCCAGTAGAGGCCAGAATTGTGTCCAGGCCGGCGCTCTGGAAGCCCGACCGGTAGATCTCGCGGGAGGCCGCCTGCAGCAAGCATTCCCGGGTGCGCTCCGGATAGTGCAACCTGGCCGCTATACGCTTCGGAGTCTTGCGTGCCGCCAACATACCGACCAGTATGTATGGCAACGATCCGAGCGTCAAGAGTGATTTAGCAACGCGCTCAACAATATGAAAATCCGTGGAATTTCATAACCTCTCGACAATGTGCATGAGAAGTTGGAGAAACAGTCGCTCCAGCCGTCTTGGGATCGTCCCATGTGTTTGTCAGACCGCCACTCGTTTTCGAATTCTGAAGTGTTGAGCCTGTTGTCTCACGTAATTGTTGTGAACGTGGAACACCACATGCTTCCTCAGTTCTCACTCAGCAGGAGTGCGTGATGTTGCGAGCCAATCTG
>Ga0210403_10002398_pt1 | contig 16942 bp, 15 predicted proteins | sample IncBWC19MmetaG_FD_150863 | JGI IMG/M metagenome (GOLD analysis project Ga0210403, IMG submission 150863) | Forest soil microbial communities from Barre Woods Harvard Forest LTER site, Petersham, Massachusetts, United States - Inc-BW-C-19-M | ecosystem: Environmental > Terrestrial > Soil >... | reverse complement strand
TGGCAATTTGGATTGGCGGCCTCGATCATAATTTACGAGGTATGGATGCTGTCGCGAGTAAATCTCGCCCTGAGATCTGAACGCAGTCTTCCCGCTGGATTTTGGGTCCTCAGCACAATTTTGGAGACTTCCATCCCTGCGTTCGCAATCGCCTTCCTTACCAGCGAACAGTTCGAGCCCGCCTATCGGCCGCTGGCAACTCCCGCAGTGCTGCTTTTCTTTATCTTCATCATTCTTTCCACGTTGCGGTTGAATCCCGGTATCTGCCTGCTTTCCGGAGTGGTCGCATGTGTTACTTACTTCTCCGCTGCTCTGTACCTCGGCTGGCGCCCTCCGGTTCCCGGCATGCCAGCGCCAGTGACGCAGACCAGCGTCAGCCTGAATGCCATTATTCTTTTGATCGGAGGCTTGATCGCCGCCGCCGTCGCAGCACAGATCCACAAGCACGTCGAGGCAGCTCTGCGTGAAGCGGAAACCAAACGCAAGCTGGAGGCGGTTGAGCACGATCTACAAGTCGCACGATCCATCCAGCAGTCTCTTCTTCCAAAGGAACGGCCCCAGATTCCAGGCTTTGACATCGCTGGATGGAACCAGCCCGCGGACGATACCGGAGGCGATTACTTTGATTGGAAGGCACAACGCGACGGGAAACTGGTGGTGAGCCTGGCTGACGTCACCGGGCACGGCATCGGTCCCGCGTTGGTTGCCGCAATCTGCCATGCTTACGCGCGCTCCAGCTTCAGCATGGATCACGACCTGATGGGAGCCTTCGAGCACATCAACCAAGCCCTCGGTGCTGACCTCCAGACGGGACGCTTTGTCACATTCGTGGCCGCTGTCTGCAGACCTGATAGTTCGGAGCTCCAGATCCTTTCCGCAGGCCATGGCCCACTCTTTATTTATTCCCGCTCCGAAGATCGATTCATCGATGTGAGCCCGCAGGCTGTTCCGTTCGGGATTCTTCCTTTCTTCCGCTCGGATCCGCCAGCACAACTTCGGCTCGGCTCGGGTGATCTGGTGATCTTGCCCACAGATGGCTTCTTCGAATGGGAAAACGATCAAGGCGAACAATTTGGTGTTGAGCGAATGGAAGAAGTAATTCGCGCCTCACGACAACTCGCTCCGCCGGAGATTATTGCGCAACTCTACGGCGCAGTCACGAAATTCTCCAACGGAACCAAACAACAGGATGACCTGACAGCCGTAATCATTAAGCGACTGTAGGCGATTCCGGGCTACGATCGTAAGAATTGGGGTGATATGAGCCGCGAGGAGAGAGAATCTGAAGCGTGATAACAACCGCCGGAATGAGATAGACGAAGCTGCCAAAGACCCACATCAAAGCGCCGGCAAGCGCCTGGTCGTCAAGCGGCGAAATTGCGAAGAGCGGGGAAGCGGATGCATACGAGGGGTACAGAACCCGATCGCAGAAGGCAAGAAACGCCGATAACCCGTCGTTTGCCATCATCCCAATAAAGAGGTAGAGCGGAATCGACCATCGTGGCCACCTCGCCACACTCGGCCACGGCTGGATCACGGGCCACCAGAACAGAATCGAGGTCACGAAGAAGCATGCGTGTTCGATCTCATGCCAAGAATCCGAACGCAGCGCAAATTCAAAAGCAGTCGGAGTGTGCCAGCCAATCAAGACGACTGTGGCAGCCACCCAGCAGAATATAGGGTGGGTCAGTGTGTGCCCCACCCATTGCACGGGCGGCCAGCGCAGAACCAGACCCAAGCCGGAACGAACGAACATCTGCGGCAGCCCGTGCAGAAGTGGCAGGGCTGGCGCTCCCAACAAAATCAAAGGAGGAGCAACTGTCATCAGAAGGATGTGCTGAATCATGTGGATCGAAAGCAGCTCATCATCAAAGGCTGCGAGAGGTGATCCCACAGCGATCCAAAGGGCGAATAGCCCACTCATGAAAGCAGTCAGTTGCCAAGCCGATATCACATTCGGAAGAAGACCATGCAGGCGAGACCAACCTCGCAGGTAGACGAGCGCCGTGATGACCAGAAAAAGTGGAACCGGTACCGGGAGAACCCACGATTGCAATACGGTTTGGATCGCGGGAGACATCGGCGACTTCAGGGGCCCGTGGAGGATGCACCCGCAACGTCGGCTCCGAGCGCGGCACGGGCAGCGTTGCCAGCTGGAGGCTGACCTGCCGGATGCAAAGTCTCGAGAAAAGCCACCAGCGCCGTAGTCTCAGCCGGACTCAAGTTTTTTCCATAAGCCGGCATGTTTCCACCACCCTGGATTACCTGGCGAATCAGCTGGTCCTGCGTGAGGCGAAGTGCGACGCGGTCGAGCGCCGGCCCACGCTTACCCCCCATGTCGTCAAGCGAATGGCAGTTGCGACATTGCTTGGCCTGGAAGACCAGAGCGCCCCGGCGCTCAAGAGCGGTGCGTCCTTGCAGATATTCAGTCGGGATCGGCACGCTGCTCCATGCGTCCATCATTGGACTCCAGGGCGTATGCAGGCCCAGCTGCGTCAAACTGCCGAGCATCACCGCAACCAACAGAATGGTAAGAACAGCAATGGGGCGGCGCTTCCAGCTCTTCTCACCTTCGCCGGCGATAAACGGGAGCAGCAATAGCGCAACGATTCCGATTGCAGGCCCGATCATGAGTATCGGAGTTTCTGCTGATGGCGGCAGGTAAGACAAGACTGCATAAAGCCAAAGGAAAAAGAAATCCGGACGGGGAGCTGTCTGAATAATCGTCGGATCGGGCTGACCGCTCGGACCGAATGGTCCAAGAAACACGGCGCAGGCGGCAATCGAAAGAAGAATGAAGCCTGAAAAGAAGACGTCCTTCCAAACCGCGTACGGCACGAAGGGAACCCCTTCTTTATGCGTCAGCTCGTGATATTCCTGCAGATACGTGGCGCGCCGCACGATCCGTCCAGGCATGGGCCACTCATTCACTCCGAGTTTCAATACCATGAGCAGGTGCACCCCAACGAATGCGATCAGCAGTCCTGGAACAACAAAAACGTGCACTGCGAAAAACCGGGAAAGGGTCGCACCAGCGATAATCGGACCGCCCAGCATGAGATTCACGGCCCAGGGTCCAATCACCGGGACTCGACTCGCAATCGATGCCCCAATTCCCAGTCCCCAATAGGCATCCTGATCGAATCGCAGCACCTGCCCGGTAAAAGCCATCGCGAGCGTCATAAGCAACAGGCACACGCCGATCATCCAGGTCAACTCTCGCGGGAACTTGTATGCTCCGAAAAGGAAGACCTGCACCATATGGATCAGGACGATCGCCACCATGAAATTTGAGCCCCAACCGTGCAATCCTCGAATAAACCAACCCAGCGAAATACCGTGATTGAGAATCTGCAGGCTGTTCCAGGCCTCTCCGGCGGAAGGCACGTAAATGAGAGCCAGAAGAATCCCGGTGACGATCTGAAGCATGAAGCAGGTTAGCGCAGCGCTGCCGAAGACATAAAACCAACTCGCAGTCTCGCGCGGCACGCGATGCTCCGCGGTTTCCCGAATCTCCGCGCCAAGCTGAAGCCGTTGATCAAGCCACGCCCAGACTTCCATGATCACGCGCATGTATCCCTCGCGTCGATCCTGTTCGCGGTTGGACTCCCAGTGGTCGGCATTTCGCCAGCCTTGATGAACAGTTTTCCATCCGCAACCTTGTAATGATAAGTAAAGAGACCGCGAGGCGGAGGCCCGGAAGCGCGCGAACCGTCCTGGTAGTAGGCCCCGCCGTGGCACGGGCACATGAAGAGGTTCGATTGCGGGAACCAGCGCACCGGGCATCCAAGGTGGGCGCAATTAATGGCAAAGACCTGAAAATTCTGTCCGTCGACATTTCGCACCCAGCAGGCAATATCCGCGGTTTCTCCATCCCAGGGATTCACCACCGGATTTCGATATGTGGCCAGCCGGGTCTGACCCGCAGGAAACTGTTCCACATCGCCGAGAGACAGCCATGAATCATAGCCAATCTTGCGCGCGTGAGCGACGGGGGAAAGGATGTAGCGCACAATCGGTATTGCCAGAATTACGCCGACAATACCATTCAAGAACAATCCGAGTTTCACCAGCATCGCGCGTCTTGATACTCCGTCGGTTTCAGTCATGGAAGCCCTCCAGCGGCGCGTTCCGTCGGCGTTTTCGGATATGGTTGGCCCGGAAACTGTGGCCGCTGTGCTGCCAGCCAGGAGACGACATCAGAGATTTCTTGTGCTGACATCGGCCGACCAGGCACATCACCGCGCCAGTCCGGAGCGCCCGACTCTGGTCGTCCGACAATCACATTCGTTCGTAGGTCCTGATCGCTCACTAAGGCCAGGTATGACCCGCTTACGATCGAACTGGCTTTCTCGCCTCCTTTACCGTCAGGACCATGGCAGGCCGAGCAGTAGGTTGCGTATACATCGCCGCCGCGATGCGGATCGCCGGCAGGCTGCACTGCATAAGAAGGAGGGCTGACGCCGCGCAGGGCATCCGGCTTCGCCCAGGAGCGGATTCCGCTGACGATGGCGTCGATTTGCTTGTCGGTAAGCATGCCACCTGCGCTCCGAGCGAAGGCCGGCATCGATGTGCCGGGCACGCCGTTAGTGGCAACGCGGCGAATCACGGTATCGTCCGCGATGGCGAGAAAAACAGGATCGCTGAGAGAAACCGCAGCTCCTCCGTTGCCGTTCGCACCATGACATCCCGAGCAGTTGCTCGCGAAGAGAACATTGAACTCCATGATCTGGTCGGGAGGGATGACCTCAGAATCGGGGCCGGGCCGGCCGGGTGCACTGTTACAGCCAATGCAGGGCACCAGGGCAACCAGGGCGAAAATAAGAAAGGTAGCTTGCGCCTTCATGGCCGCTCGCCCTCTTCGTTCTTCTCGTCCATCGCTCCCGGCGCCTCCATGCCGGCGCGAATCGCGAAAGGTAGGTGCTGCCAGGTACGCACCCGCTCTTGCTGTGAGACGACGATGCCAGCCACGATGCCGAATCCCATTTGAGTAACCACGAACCACGCCCAGTTAATCCTGTCGCTGAGCGCGGGATTCAGCAATTGCAGAGCGCTGTGCAGCAGCCCAGTCCACAAAATGGGAGCGATCACGCCTCCTAATAAAATGGGACGGCGCGGAAACATCGGAAGCATAGCGCCGTAAAGGAGCCCGACCAGTAGCGAAGTTACTAAATGCACAATGCATGCAATGACGAAGGCGTCGAAATGAAACGCGGAGATCTGTTCGGTCGTTTCCAAAGCAGGGACAAATCCAACTGCCAGAATATTGATGGGATACCAGATGCTGTGGTACGCGACGATTCCATAAATTACCGCAAGAACCGCCATCACAACACTTCCCGCCAGGCCGCCTTTCACTCCAGCGGAAATTGGATAGATTTCAAGGGGCAGGCGCGCCCGGTGTGGTTCGTGGGTAATCAAATCCACTCGCGCCACTTCGGGGCGGGTCGTGATGATGGGTATCACTTCGGTTGAAACCGGAACGGATTCGTGCTTCTCGTGCGGAAGTACGTCGCAAAACCATCCGACCCATCCAATGACCGTCAGGATTGCACCCAGGATGCTGACTGTTGCCGTCGTCACCAGTCCGGCGAATAACAAGGCCACGCCGAAAGCCGCGACAATCGGCCACGCCGTCGGTGCTGGCAATTCAATTTTGCCCGGCGCATCCGCTCGTGTGTTTACCCGATCCGAAGTCATACCCGCCGTCCTTACCGTCCAATGATGTAAACCACCGTGAAAACCACAATCCATACCACGTCTACGAAATGCCAGTAGAGAGACAACACGTCGACACGATAGGTGTGCTGTTGCTGAACATCCCCAAGCAACGCGAACGCCATTACCGTGGAGAGGCAAATGAGGCCCACAATCACGTGAAACCCGTGCAGGCCGACCAGGGAATAGTAAGTTGTCCCGAACAGGTTCGTGCTGATAGTCAGTCCATCTTTATAAATAAGCCGATGCCATTCGTGCGCCGTCCCGTAAAGAAAAGCGGCGCCCAGCACGATCGTCCCAAACCACCAGGCTCTGAAACTCCGTATGTTTCCTACACGGAGGGCCTTCACTGCAAGGTGAATCGTGATACTGCTGGAAAGCAAACAGATGCTGTAAAAGATCGGCGCTTCGAGAACTTGCTTTGGCGTGGGTCCGGTCAGACTCTTGCCCAGATAGAAAAGATATGCGACGACAAAGATGACGAAAATTGCAGACTCCGCAATGATCAGGGCAAACATCGCCACGTGTCCGCGCGAGGGCAGTTCCCAGTTGCGTTCTCTCTGTGGCATCGTCACTACGTTCGCGCTCATCGCATTTTCCTCGTTATTCGTACTTCCAGTCAGGATCTTCCGGGTGCTTGAGGTCCCACAACGGACGCCGGCTCTTCACTGTGGGAATTGCGGCAAAGTTATAAGCCGGCGGTGGTGAACTGGTGGTCCATTCCAATGTCCACGCATCCCAGGGATCGCTGCCGGAAAGTTTCCCCTTGAGGCGGGACCACAGCAGGTTGCCGACAAATATCAAAATACCCAGCCCCTGAAAACACACCCCGATGGTCACAATCAGATTCCATGTATCCCAACCGCGGCCGGGCTCGTAGGTATAAATTCTTCGTGGCATGCCCAACAGTCCGGGAACATGCATGAAGTCAAACGTCAGGTGAAATCCTATGACAAACAGCCAGAAGTGCAGCTTACCCAGGGTTTCGTCGTACATTCTTCCCGTCATCTTCGGGAACCAGTAGTAGAACGCGCCGAAAAGCGCGAACAGAATTCCACCCACGATCACGTAGTGAAAGTGCGCAACCACGAAATAGGAATTGCCGAGCTGCCAATCGAAGGGCGCCGCACTCAACATGATCCCGGTAAGACCAGCAATCAAAAATTGAAACAGAAACGCAATGCAGAACAGCATCGGCGTCTGGAAGTGAATCTTTCCGCCCCACATGGTCGCCAGCCAGTTAAAGATCTTAATCCCGGTGGGAACTCCAATGGCCATCGTCGAAAGCACAAAGAAAGTATTCGCATTCGAGCTCATCCCGACTGTGAACATGTGATGAGCCCAAACGGCCATGCTCAGAAAGCCAATGGCCACGGTCGCGGCCACCATGATCGGATATCCAAACATCGCCTTGCGGGAAAATACTGGAACGATTTCAGAAACGACCGCGAAAGCTGGGATCACGAGAATGTACACTTCGGGGTGGCCGAATATCCAGAAAAAATGCATCCAGATTACAGCCGAACCCCCGGCTTGCGTGTCGAAGAAATGTGCACCGAGGTAGCGATCAAGACTTAGCATGATCTGTGCCGCAGTCAGCGGACCGATGGCAAGCAGCACCAGGCCGGCCATCACGAGGTTCAGCCAGGCGAGCAGCGGCATTTTCCCCAGCTTCATGCCGGGGCAGCGCAGGCACAAGATCGTAGTCAAAATATTGATCGCCGTGCCGATACTTCCAAAGCCCGAAACCAAAACCGCCAGTGTCCAGAAATCCGTGCTGTGCCCGCGAGAAAACGTCTGTGCCGTCAAGGGAGCGTAGGCAAACCATCCCACATCCGGAGCGTTCCCCGCCCCGTACAAGCCATTGGCTCCGACCAGACTGAAGTAAAGAAGGATGCCTCCGAACGCCGACAGCCAAAAACTAAAAGCATTAAGGCGCGGAAATGCCATGTCGCGCGCGCCGATCATCAGCGGGACTAGATAATTCGCAAATCCGAAAACGAGTGGCATGGCGACGAAGAAAATCATCGTGGTTCCATGCATGGTGAACATCCGGTTAAAGACTTCAGGCGAGACGAAATCGTTCTGCGGCCGGATGAGCTGGATGCGCATAATCGTAGCTTCAATCCCGCCAACCACGAGAAAGAACAATGCAAAAAGGATGTACAGAATCCCCAGCCGCTTGTGATCGACGGTCGTCACCCACTCGTGAAGCCGATCGACGAGAGGCCGAGAAGCCTCATAACCCCCGGGCAAAGCGATTGAATCAGTCGACATCGAACGTTTTTCTCCTCAACCCGCTTAGCGAAGCGTCGTCAAGTAGGCAGTCACGGCATCCAGTTCGCGATCGCTCAACTCCATCGCCGGCATTCGCGATCCTGGTTTTATGGCGTCGGGGTTTTGAATCCACCGCCGAAGATTCTCCGCCGTATTGGGCGCCGCCCCGGCGGCGATTGTGTCCCGGCTCATCAAGTGCGACAGATCGGGGCCAAAGCGTCCATCCGCCACGGTTCCCGCAACCGCATGGCAGTTGATGCACGCAGTCGTCTCAAAAATGTGTTGTCCCTCGGAAGCTGCGTCGCTTAAGTGGGCGGATTGACTTTGTTCGTGAATCCAGCGATCAAACTCTTCTCGCGTCTGAACATAAACTCTCAGCAGCATCTTGGCGTGCTGCGTTCCGCAATATTGGGCGCACTGCCCCAGGTAGAGCCCGGTCTCATGCGGATCAATCCACATGCTGTTCGGATGGTTGGGAATCAAGTCTGTTTTGCCATTGAGGCGCGGTACCCAGAAGCTGTGATCCGTATCCGCAGAAAGCAATCGGATGAAGGTCGGAGTAGGATGCTCCGGGTCACTGACCGGAACGTGCAGTTCATTCGCAGTCACGACATGCAGTCCCGGATAGCGATACTCCCACCAAAACTGATGACCGATGGCGATCACTTCAATTGCATTGCTAGGCTGCGCAGCCTTTTGGACGCTGCCAATCACCCTCGCCGTCGCCATGAACAGCGCCACCACGATGAGAACCGGAATGACTGTCCACGCCAACTCTACTTGATTGCTGCCGTAAACTTGTGGAGGCTCTCGACCGTCATCGTCCGCCGTCTTCCTGAATCGCACAACCGCATAGGCCAGGAGGCTGAAAACGATCACAAATATTGTTGCCGTAACCGCCAACACAAATATAGACAGGCCAAAGATTGTGTTCGCCGGCGTGGAAGCGGGGGCAAAGATATTCGTGGGGCTCAACGGCGGGTCAGCAGTCCCAGCAGACGAGGCTGTGCCGAACCAACAGATAACAACAAGCAGTTTGAGTGCCCATTGACGGTACATGGTCTGCAGCCTGTGCTTCTCTTCGCGACTCTAGTTTGAGTCCCGCATCAGCCGTTGATTCATTAGTCGGAAGATCATGCGATCTTCTCTTCTCTGCGTTCGCCTGCGGAAGATGTTTTCTCATTGACGAGAATAGCCTGATTACCTTTGACGCCAGACAACGTCGGCGACGGCAATGCCCGCAATTGCACGATGTCCTTCGAGAAAAACAGATCGAGCATCCAGTCGAGTGACACGCGAACTTTCTTTTGCAAGCCCGGAAGCTTGGCCAGGTAGATGGCGCGCCACATCGCCCATGCAATAATTCCCGAGAAATGGAAGCCCATGATCTCCGCCACGCCGGTGCGTCGTCCGATGGTGGCAAGCAAGCCCAGGGTTTTGAACTTGAACGGCTTCAGAGGCTGGCCACGCATGGTCGCCACAATATTGTGAGCCACCACGGGCGCTTGTCGAGTGGCATGCTGCGCCGTCGGTGGACAGAACTTGCCCGGGTTCGTCAAATCGGGCACTTGCGCGCAATCCCCTAGCGCCCAAACCCCCGGCCAGTTTCGCACCTGAAGATATTCATCGGCAAGGACATGGCCGCGCTCTTTTGGGCACGGAAGATTCGCCACGATTGGAACCGGCGTGATACCTGCAGTCCAAATAATGAGATTGCTGGCGATTCTGGTACCGTCCCCGAGGACGACTTCCTTCCCGTCGTAACCCTTGACTGCAGTATTCAGGTGAATTTCAACGCCGCGCCGTCCAAGCTGGGTCTCCGAATAACGGCCGAGGCTCTCGCCCAATTCCGGAAGGATCAATTTGCCGGCGTCGACCAGGACAATTCGCAGCGTGTCCTCGCTCAGGTTGTTATAAAACTTCAACGCCTCCCGCATCAGATCGTTCACTGCCCCTACGGTCTCAACCCCGGCGAAACCGGCGCCCACTACAACTACCGTCATCATGGCCTTGCGGAGCGCTTCGTCTGGTTCACCATCCGCGAGCTCGAGCGCATCAATGACTCGATTACGCACTGCCAACGCGTCCCCCAGCGTCTTCATGGTCAATGCACGCTCTTCGATCCCAGGCGTGTGGTAGAAATTCGACACCGATCCCAGCGCCAGAACGAGGTGATCGTAGGTCAGGTCGCGATGGTGCACCAAATCACTTTGCCGGACTCGCACCTGCTTTTTTTCCAGGTCAATGGATTCGATGTCTCCGATCAGCACGTTCGTGTGCCGCAGCATTTTGCGCAGCGGTTGAACCACGTCCGTGGCTGCGGCGTCGCTTCCAGCCACCTCGTGGAGCATTGGCGTAAACAGGACAAAATTCTCCTGCGCCACCAGCATCACTTCAACGTCCCGGGCTCCGGACAGCGCCTTCTGCAGGTACACCGCGGTATAAGCACCGGCAAAACCGCCGCCGAGGATGAGAATGCGTTTCGGGTTTACTGAAGCTTCCATGTCTGCCTCGAAACACGCGGCTATGGGCAAAAGTAGGTTTGCCCGGCTGATTCAAGAATTCAACCCGAATTTATATTTGATGCCTGGACCTTGCACCACTAGCAAAACTAGGAGGCCAAAGACAAAGCCATAGGAAGCGACAAGATAAAGATAAGAATTCACGGATGGAAATTCAGGCTAAAATAACCTCGAACCGGTCCTGTCGCCCTGGCACTCGCAACTATGGAAAGTCCCAGTGGTGCCCTTCAGCGATCAGCCTTACACTCCGTTCGAACCTGATAAAATCCTTGCACTTGCATGTCCCAACGTATGGCGCAGACCGGATTCACAATCGAGGAACTCAATGCCCGCTTAGGAATCACGGGCCGCGCGCAGGTTTTGGCAGGTGAAGCGGGCATCCCCAAGGTGCACGTAACCGCGCCCCAGTGCAATGGAGAGATGCACCTCCACGGCGCTCAAGTCACATCATGGAAGCCCTCCCGCGCCGAAGAGGCCATTTTCCTGAGCCGCCAAGCTCGTTGGGAAGAAGGGAAAGCCATTCGCGGTGGCATACCGATATGCTTTCCCTGGTTTCGAGCCAAAGCTGATGATTCCCACGCCCCGGCGCATGGTGTGGTTCGAACAAAAATATGGACGCTGGAATCCATCGAGCAAAATGCCGGCGGCATCACCGTCGGCATGTCGACACAGAGCGACCCGGACACTCGACGATGGTGGCCTGCCGATTTCCGGGTGCTCCATCGTGTGACTTTCGGGAGCGAATTGAAACTCGAGCTCACAGTGAGCAATACCGGCGCCAAGCCGTTCCGCTTTGAAGAGGCCTTGCATACTTATTACAGGGTGGGAGACGTCCGAAAGGTTCGCGTCCACGGGTTGGATGGCGTCACCTATCTGGACAACACCGACTCGAACAAGAAGAAAAAGCAGAATGGCGACGTGGTCATAAGTTCGCCGACCGACAACGCCTATATGAATACCCAGAACCCGCTGCAGCTGATCGATCCTGTCCTCAATCGTTCCATCCAGATTAGCAAGCAGAATTCAGACTCCACCGTGATCTGGAATCCGTGGGCCGAGGCAGCGCGCGCATTATCCGATCTTGGCGATGACGAATGGCAGGACATGGCCTGCGTCGAAGGCAGCAACATCCTGGAAAATGCAGTCGAACTGGCACCGTCCGCGGATCACAAAATCACCGTTACGATGACCGTCAACTCCCTCTGACATCTGCAGCCCAGACGTAAAGGCCGTATGATGTTACGCGACAAGGGGTCCGATGCATGTGCTTTTCAGCGACAGCTAACTTTGTGGGCAGCGGAGTTCTGGGGACGATCGGCGTAGCGACACTGACGAAAGTGAGACACCGGCGCGAACTCCTCTTTGCGGCTCTGCCCGCACTTTTCGCGGTTCATCAATTCATGGAAGGATTCGTCTGGCTTGGGTTGGACGGCATTCTCTCGCCCACGGTCGCGCACAACATGGGAGCTGCGTTCATGCTTTATGCTCAGGGGCTCCTGCCATTTATTCTGCCGCTGAGCGTGTTGCTGTTCGAGCCTGACGTCAAGAGCCGCAGGCGAATGCTACCGTTTCTGGCGATCGGCACCGCGACTACGCTCTATATCCTGTGGGGGCTCACCGCGTATCCTTTTCAGGTGTACATCAAAGGAAACAGCCTGGTGTACATCAATCCAGCCACAAACAATACGACGGTTGCCGTCCTCTACGTGATTGCAACCTGCGGCTCGCTCTTCTTCTCGAAGGTCAAGGACATGGTGATTTTCGGCGCCGCGAACTTGGCGATTCTACTGGTCGTCATGGCTTTCAAGCGTTACGCGTTCACCTCCCTGTGGTGTGCCTACGCCGCGGTCGCGAGTGTGATCATTCTTGCGTACTTCTGGAAAAGCAGCGGAGATAGGCCATTCGCGTACGCTGAAACGATGTAGGGCGCGCCTGAGATTCTTAGGAAGGACCGTTGGCTGCCTGGGGTTTCTCTAGGGGTTAAATTCTGGGGTGGGAGACGGGAATCGAACCCGCAACGTCCGGAGCCACAGTCCGGTGCTCTGCCAGTTGAGCTACTCCCACCGCGTACTTGCGATTATAACAACTCGGGCGAAGTGCCGTGAGCGCTCGGTCCACACCGGCGGTTTTCGTACTACGCGCCAGATCCTTCGGGACTGCGTCCCTCAGGATGACGGCGGGGTTAGAGATTGGTAGAGATTAGGGATTAAAGACTAACAAACGAGGCGCCGGGCTAGCCGCGGCCTACGCCGACGTACTCGAATCCCATGGCGCGAAGGCGGACGGAGTCGAGCAGGTTTTTCGTATCCACGATTAGGGGGCGGCGAAGCATTTGTTTGATGCGGTTGAAATCGAGCCCGCGGAATTCGGGCCAACCGGTGCCGACCACTAACGCATCCACCCCTTCGGCCGCTGCGTAAGGCGATTCGCAGTAAAACACGGATCCATTCAGTTCGAGGCGTGCGTCCGGCAGGGCGACGGGATCGTAGGCTCGCACCCGCGCACCTTGAGCAATCAGGTTCTTGGCCAGGCGCACCGACGACGAACCAGCCACGGAATTGGTATTGGGCTTGAAAGCCAATCCCAGAATTCCGACGTCCTTATTCTGAACTGACTGGACGCACTTGGAAATTTTTTCGATCACCTGATCGGCCAGGCCGTGATTCACTTCCCGCGCGGCACTCAAAACCTTGAGCGACACTCCGTTACGCTGGGCCAAGTCGGCCAGCGAATCCATATCGGACTCCGCGAACAAACCACCCATCCCGGCTCCGGGCTGCAGGCAGCGAGGCGCGATCTTCTTGTCCAAACCTAAAGCGAGCGCGAGGCTGACTGCGTCCGCGTTCACCCGTTCGCACAAACTCGCCAGCTCGTTGATGAAAGAAATCTTGGTGGCTACAAAAGCAGTCGCGGACTCTCGTACCAGTTCAGCCGTCTCGTGATTCGTCACAATGACCGGAACGCCGCGCATCACCAGGGAATGGAAAATCTGCTTGAGAGCCAGCACAGCGTCGTTCGAATCAGTACCGAGAATAATGCGGTCCGGCCAATTGAAATCTTCAATCGCGCAGCCCGGCGTAAAGAACATGGGCTGCGAAACAACTGTGGCCCGCAAGCCAGCCTCGGCAATCCGCTTCTCGACCGCTGACGCCGTGCCGACCGGTACTGGAGTCACGATGGTAAGGATCGAGGGCTTCGGAGCGGCGCGTGCGATGCGAATCGCCAGATCGGTCAGATGCTGCGGGCTGTCCTCGGCCAGAAAAATCACTTGCGCCTTACGGGCAAAGGATTCGATGTCGGTCGAATATGCCAGCCGCCCGGAGCGCACGTTACGTTTGATGACTTCGGTAAGGTTCTTTTCGTGAAATGGGACGTTGCCCTGGGCCATCGCGACCATCTGGGAGCTATCGGGATGGCAACAGCTGACCGGGGTGCCGAAGTCCGCCAGACACGCGGAAACGACTGTACCTAAGTAGCCTGCTCCGTAGACCCCAATTTGCATGAAACCTCCAGAAGCCACTCTGAATTCGCTGGGGGAAGGGTGCCCGAGGCGGCTTGCACAGCGAGTCCAACTTCTTGTTTACGCTCGCATTCAGTGCTTAGCAACGCACGGGAGGGATTTGTACTTAGGGACATGTCCTAGGGATGGAAGCGGGAATCCGGACAATCAGAAGGTCACGTGGAGGGTGGAAGAGTGTGAGGCTGGGGCAACATTCCCTTCTCCCCTGTGACGTCATTTCTCCTCACTGTCTTGACGTCATCCTGAGGGACTTCCAGTACCGAAGGATGCCGCGCGTCGTACGAAAACGCCCAGCCACCCGCGATTTCACGGGCGGACCAGGCTGCGGCCCAGCGGGATTCCAGCCAGATCCACCCAACGATTCTGTTCCTGCTCGCGGACGAAGGTGAGTTCGTTCAGCGGGATATGGCGACTGCCCTCGAACATCGCCCAACGGTCGCGGGCGAAAATATACGCCTTCTGCGCTAGTTCTTCGCTGCTGACTTTTACGATCGTGAGGTGCGGCATGTAAGGCCACTCCTCGACGGAGGCGAGCGCCTGGGTGTTCAATCGATCGTGCAGCTCGTGCATCCGGTGGGCGCCGTGGACCACCCGGATGAAAACCGTCGGAGTCACGGGGACGAAGGTTTCGACATCCCCAAGAGTGACCTCGAAAGGCTGAGCCTGACTGCAGATGTCTTCGAGGGTCTCCAGCGCCGCCAGTTCCCCGCCCTGCAAACGGCGAGGAGGAAGGATGGTCACATGAGCCGGCAGATGGGGTAGATCGGGATGAAGTTCCTGCCGGAGGTTCTCAACAAATTCCCCGACGGCATTCCTTACGTAAGCCACCAGGGCATAACGAGGATTTTGCATGTCAACCCGAAATTATACCTCCGGAAGCGAGTGGCGTGGGTTACAACTGATCGAAAGCGGTCAGCTATAATCGAAGAAGTCGGGGCGTAGCGCAGCCTGGTAGCGCACCTGCCTTGGGCGCAGGGGGTCGTAGGTTCAAATCCTATCGCCCCGACCAATTCCTTCTTTCGTGTCTTCGAACTGTCAGGTCGAGCAATTCGTCCCTTTCGCATCGCAATTCGGCTGCACTGGAGACGCGGCTTGGCAAAAATGCAGTACGCAAGATCCTTAGCCTTGCTGGTGAAAGCGCAGGGCTTCAGAATGACCCCTTTAGGCTAGGCCATTGAGCCCATATTTTGAACGCTATTTCTTCAGCAGGCTGGTGTGGCTGGCTACACACTCCCACTTGCCGTCTTCGAAGACCCAGGTGTCGGTGAAGCGGCCGAGGTGGTCATAAGGTTTGCCGTTGTAGGAACCTTTGGTGTGATAGGAGCCGGTCACCACTCCGGTATTGTGATACAGGCTCACCTTCACATCCTGGATGGTGACCAGATCAGGCTTGAACTTGGGGTCTTTGATATCGGCCAGGAACTTGCCGCGCTCGCTGACCTCGCCGTCCCATTCGGTGTTGGAGAACGAATCGGCGATCATGCCTTCCAATGCGCGCTCGTCGCGATGGACCTGCGCCTCGTTCCAAAGATGCTCGAGCACGACCAGCTTGGTCGACTGGGGATCGTCCTTGTCACGAGCGGTCTGGGCCCCAGTTCCGAGAGTAAGCAGAAGGCAACAGAGGATGGTGTTAATCCCGTTTGTCTTGATCGTGTTCATCTTGATTATGTGCTTACAGTTTGGCACCGGAGGCGCGCATACGCTGGCAAGAACATAACAGTTGGCAAAGCTCCGCCCATGCAAAAAGACATCCAAAAGATTACGAATGTCACCGGCTGGGGAGACACCGATGAGGTTTGGAAGCTGGAGAGTTCATTCACGTCCCTCACTTGCTACAGCCGTCTCGAACTGAAGACCTTAATGCAGCGTTGAAGCGCTGCTCCACCCAAAACATTGGGTTCCACATCCGGATCGAGGCGGGAAAAAAGAGCACGAGCGAGGAGGCGCGCCTACACAATCCGCGCGTCTTGTGAGTTCCTGTTCGGACGATGGGAGTAGGTGTGGTCACCTTATTCAATGTGCTGGGCCCGGTTTTGGGTGCAGGCGGGTGAAGCGGAGCGGCTTTCCGAAGGTCTTGCAGTAAATCAGCAAATAAGGATCTTTCCACTCGAAGCGCTCGGCTGCCTGGAGTGCAGCCAGATATTTCATCTCCTGGTTCATCACCGCCTCTGGACAGGCCATCCGCGTTGAAGCCAGAGGACCCAATTTGATCGTGGCCCCGCTGATCTCTCCGGGACCGAAGAAGCGATTGCACGATCCGTTACCTGCGATCTTCCCGACTTCGGGGAAGGTGAGTGTCGCTTGAATACCATCCATCACCCCGCTCCCAGCGAGATCTTCGAGTAACCACTCGCTGCCCGTGAGGCTGAAGGAGACCGCCTGCGCGGATTTCGGCTGCCCTGTGGCCTCGGCTTCTCTGATTGAGGAAGCGACAAGAATAGTCCGCTCGCCCGTCTCCACTCCTTGCCGATGGGATAACGTACCGACAACCTGAACGCGCTGGTTCTGCAGTTTTTCAAGTTTGCCAGTTTTGTGGTAATCCAGCTCGATGGAATCAACCTGCTTACCGTCGATGGTCATCTCGGACTCAAGTTGAATAATCCAGCCGGTCGTTTCTCCCCCTATAGCCATTGCGCGGCTGAGCTTGCCGGTTACGGTCAGTTTTTGTTCTGGGGTCTGAGCTTGCAAAGAAATGCACAGCAGCGTCAGAATCAGGCCGGAAGTCAATCGCGCGATGCGCATCGCGGCTCCTGAGTGTCAAGGTCTGGGTGATTTTACCTGAAACGGAACATTGAGCCGAGCTTGGCTCGTGGACAGCTTGGCTCGTGGACACCTGGCGGCGGCTGTCCCAAAACAGTCACTGGGACTTGGCCGGGTGGGGAGCCCGGCCCTGGTTTAGCTGATT
>Ga0210403_10002397_pt1 | contig 16947 bp, 11 predicted proteins | sample IncBWC19MmetaG_FD_150863 | JGI IMG/M metagenome (GOLD analysis project Ga0210403, IMG submission 150863) | Forest soil microbial communities from Barre Woods Harvard Forest LTER site, Petersham, Massachusetts, United States - Inc-BW-C-19-M | ecosystem: Environmental > Terrestrial > Soil >... | reverse complement strand
CAACGACAAGGTTGCGCCGATTCCTGCCGTTCGGCGGCAAGCGCGAAATCTGTCGGGTTCGGACCCCTCAGCGGCCATTCGCCTGCCTCACTCGATGACCTCGTCGGCGCGGGCGAGGATCGATGGCAGGACGGTGAGGCCGAGCGCCTCGGCCGTCTTCAGGTTGACGATAAGCTCGATCTTGGCGGGCTGCAGGATCGGCAGGTCACCCGCCTTCTCGCCCGCGAGAATTCGGCCCGTATATTGTCCTGCTATGCGGTTCTCTTCGGTGATCGTCGCGCCGTAGCTGATCAGGCCCCCGGCGGCCGCGAACGCGCGGTGGAAATAGACCGACGGCAAGGCGTAACGGGCTGCGAGGCCGACGAGCTGGTCTCGCCGAACAAAAAAATACGGATCGGTGGCGATCATCACCGCCGCACCCGGCCGTTGCGCGATGCTGGCGTAGGCCGCATCGATCTCGCCTTCGTTGCTCGCAGTCAGCACGCGCAATTCGCGGCCTATTTGCTGCGCTGCTGCCTGCGCATTCTTCGCCTCGCTTTCCGCGTTCGGATTGCGGGGATTGATCAGGATGGCGAGCGCCGCCGCCGGAGCCGCCTCGCTCAGGAACTCAAGCCGCTTTGGCGTCAGCGTGGCCATGAACAGCGTGATACCCGTGATGTTACCCCCGGGGTGGTTTAAGCTCGTGACCAGGCCGTATTGGACCGGGTCATCGCCAGTCGCGATGACAATCGGGATCGTCGAGGTCGCGCGCTTGGCCGCCAGTGCGGCGACTGCGCCGCCGGATGCGACGATCACGGCGACCCGCCGGCGCACCAGGTCCTCGGCGAGCGCCGGCAACTTGTCGTATTGGCCCTCCGCCCAGGCAAATTCGATGCTGACATTGCGCCCTTCGATATAGCCCGCCTCATTGAGGCCATCGCGGAATGCCGGCAGGATTGGCGCAAGCGCCTCGGCCGATTGGCTGCCGAGATATCCGATCACCGGCATCGCCTTCCGCTGCGCACGTGCCGCCAGCGGCCACGCCGCTGCGCTGCCGAGCAACATGATGAAATCGCGGCGTCTCATGCCCAGCCCCTCGATCTGGTCCCAAGTAGGGATTATGGCTCAACAGACGCGATATCCGATAACGCTGGACGAGCGGCGGCTTGCCACCCCAACTCAGCCACCCATGACCGCCGGTGCGAATGGCAGCCTCGGGGCATGAAGAGCGGTTCCCGCCGACTAGGCTGAGCGCCGGCTATGGGTTCAGAAAGGAGACGATCGCCGGGATGCGCCGCTACGGGCGAGATGCGCCGATTCCGGACCCCCCTAGGATCGCGGCATATAGGGTAGGTTCACCCTGAAGCCGACGTTCGTTATGCCCCTGCTTCAAGGGTGAGTAGTTCCAAGATCAACCCTGATCTACGTCTGTTATATTAGTCCGCGGGCTGGTTATCGTGGTGGGCTACTCGGCGCCGCAACGGAAGGTGGCCTCTATGAACATCGAACTCTCGGGAAACGGGCAATCGTCACTGGCGGGAGCCGCGGGATTGGCCGAGCGATCGCTCGCGCCTTCGCCGGTGCGGGCGCCGCGGTTTCAATCTGCGCGCGCGGCGCTGAGGCACTGAGCCGGACGCGTGACGAGGTCGCCAGTAGCGGATTTGCCACCCACGCGGCGACCTGCGACCTCGCCGACCCTGATGCGGTGACGGCCTATGTCGCAGAAGTTGGGGCGGCGCTCGGTGGCGCCGACATCCTCGTCAACAATGCCTCGGGGTTCGGGCTGAGCAACAACGAGGCGGGCTGGGCGTCAAGCATTTCCGTCGACTTGCTGGCGACGGTGCGAGTGAACCGGGCGGTGCTGCCGTTGATGGAACAGGCCGGCGGCGGCGCGATCATCAACATCTCGTCGATTGCGGGTCGGCACGCCTCGGCCGGCATGATGCCCTACGGCGCGATCAAAGCGGCGGTGATCCAGTACACGCTGAGCGAGGCGGCGGCCCATGCAAGGAAGGGCATACGGGTCAACTGCGTCGCGCCCGGCTCGATCGAGTTTCCCGGCGGCATTTGGGACAAGGCGAAATCGGCCAACCCGGACCTTTACAGCCATATACTGAACAGTATCCCGTTCGGTCGCCTCGGTCGACCCGAGGAGGTCGCGCAGGTTGTCCTGTTCCTTGCCTCGCCGTTAGCCAGCTGGGTCACCGGCCAGATCATTTCGGTCGATGGCGGCCAGACTTTGTAGAACACACCGGCCCCAGGCCTGAAACGAGATTGCCTATCGCCAACCCATCGAAAGATTTCCGGACGCGGAGCACGCGCCTTTTGAACGTCATTATGCAGCCGAACTGCGCCGTTCCCCGATCGCGCTGGCAAGGTCTCTTTAGGGGCAAATCCGGCCATTCGATTGCGGTCGTCACGAGGGCAGCAGCAAGCGTAGGGCGGAAAAGCTGTAGCGCATTCCGCCGCTATCGCCGTTGGGTTCCTCGGTCGTGTATCTCAGACCCGCTCACCCGTCTCTTGCGGTTCGTCGCTCCCGCCTGTCCACCCCTGAGGGCACAGCCCAGCGTCTACGCACCGGCGAAACGATGAAAATGGCCAATCTGCTGGGTGCGCCACGAGACCGTGTTTCACCGGGTGAAATGCGTATAGTCCATGTGAGTTGCAAAGTCTCCATCGTCGCGTATCGTGTGCTCCCAATACCGGCGCTGCCAAATCCCTCGTTCCCCGCGACTGGTCATCACGGGTGATCGTGACTCGCCGGCAGGCAAAGATTTCACAATGGCGATTTTGATAGCGCGCCACCGCGCGGGGAAATTGGCGTCGCCCGGGGGCAAGGTCCACAGACAATGCATGTGATCGGGGCATGTGATCAGGAAGGACGACCCAGGGTCGATGTGGAGGGGTGCCCGAATGCGCGCCCGGCGAACTGCGTCGCGCAATATATCGATCTGCTTCACCAACAGATCCGAACGACGGTCGAGCAGGTTGACGGTGAAGAAGTACGTTCCGCCCGGAACGCGGTTGCGGCCGGTAGTCTGGCATGGCGAGAATGTGCCCGAGCTTTTGGAACGACGGAAGGCGCTATGAGGCCGGGCAAGAAAGTCGGCAGCGAGACATGTTATGAAGTAACATGGCTGATGAAGGCCGCGGCGGCCCCTCGGACGGGAGCGCGTGAGGCTGCAAAAAACGCGGCGGCGTCGCGGCTGACCCGGCAATAAGCCCGCAGAATGGCGGCAACAAGCCTTCTGAGCGGTGTGGCGGCGCGCTGGGCGAGCAGCGCCCTCCACCGGTCGGGGCCGATAATGCGCAGCACCCGGCTGAAATTATAACACAGCGCCATCAGGCTCCATTCGCCGCGCACCTTGTCGAACCCACGCACCAGAAAGTGGCGGTATCCGGCGCGGCATTTGAGCGTGCCAAACGGGTGTTCGGCCAATGCCTTGCGGCGGCGCATCATGTCCTCGCCAGCAAGCCGCATGCGGGCCCGGTGTCGCTCGATCACGTCCTCATCCGTCCAGCGCTCGATCTCGCGCCGCGCGCCCTTGCCGGCAAGGCAGCGCCCACGCAGCGGACACACCCGGCAAACCGAGCGACGACCGGCATAGCGGATCGCCATCTTGCCGCTGGCCTGAGGCTTTTGCCCGTGCATCGGCCGCAACTCCGCATCGGCCGGACAGCGATAGACATCGGCCGCGGCGTCCCACGGGTCCGGCCTTCGGCCAGCCCGAGGGCAAGCTCCACGGAAGTCCTCGAGGCTGAACCGGCCCTGCGCTTTCAGTCGCTGGCCGCGATCGGGCGGCGGAACGTAGGCCGTGATCGCGGCATCTTCGCACGCCTTCAGCGTCTCGCCATTATAGTAGCCGGCGTCGGCGACCGCGGTCAGCGCGGCGACGCCGAGGGCTGCTTTGGCCGCCTCGGCCATCGCATGGAGTTGGCCGGTATCGTTGCCCTCGTTCACTACCTCGCTGGCGGTCCTCGCGAAGGCGGGGATCAGCTTGTGCTTGTCGTCAACCGCGATCTGCACGTTGTAGCCGGCAACGATTTGCCCGTGCTTGGCCAACAGCCGGGCGTCCGGGTCGGTGCGCGAGATCTGGCCGTCGCCGCTTTCGGCAAGCTTTGCCAAATCGGCCGCGGCCGCCGCCCGCCGCTGACGCAAAGCGGTGAGTTTTTGCGCGAGGTCCTCGCCCGAGGGCTGCTTGCCCGGCGCTACTGCCGCAGCCGCCTCCTCCGCCTTGTCCCCCGCCTTCGCGAGGGCAGGCTGTTGGCCTCCAGCGCGGCATTGTATTCTGCGATGCTGCGGTCCAGCGCCGCCATCTGCTGCTGCAGCCGCTTCTCGGTCACGATGCTGGCCTTGCTGGCATCGCCGTGGAAGAACGCGCCGTCGATTGCCACCAGCGTGCCGCCCAGCAGATCGAGGCGGCGGGCGAGCAGCACAAAATCGCGGTTGGCCGCCTTCAGCCCAGCCGCGTTGTCCTTGCGGAAATTGGCGATCGTGCGATAGCCCGGCGTCAGACCGCCTAGCAGCCACATCAGCTCGACGTTGCGCCGCGTCTCGCGTTCCAGCCGGCGCGACGAGCGCACCTGGTGGAGATAGCCGTACAGGTAGAGCCTTAAGAGATCGGCCGGATCATAAGGCGGCTGGCCGGCGCCGCCGTCGGAGCCGAGGTCGCGGAAACCCAGCTCGTTCAGGTCGAGCGCATCGACATAGGCGTCGATCGCCCGAACCGGATTGTCGCGGCTGACGTAGTCCTCCAAACACCGCGGCAGAAAACTTGCCTGATCGCGGCTGTGGCCGATCTTGTAGGTACGGTTCATCATACCACAAATTGTACACCCGGCTGCCGGCCAGGACTGGAGATTCTTGCCCAGCCTCTCCGCTTTTCCGCCCTGCGCTTGCTGGCGGAGATCCTGGCCGGGGTGCCGGACGACGAGCAGGCCGAGCCTGCTCCGGACCCCGATCCGGGGATCGCCGGCGGCAAGGCCGCCCGCGTGTACAATTTTGACGTGGCGAAGCTGACCGCTCCTGCTTGAAGACATAGAAAAACGCATCTATCCCTTTGATGAAGGACCGGCGCGAGCGGGCCGAACGTCAACCAGGGGCGGCTTTTGGTGATGGCAACCTTACACTTCATCTGCGGTAAAGCCGCATCTGGTAAGACGACGCTGGCCCGAGAATTGGCGGCGCGCCACGCAGCAGTCATGTTCGGAGAGGACGAATGGCTGACGCTTCTTGATGCCGAGATCAATAGTCTGGCCGACCACGTGCGTCATTCAAGGCGGCTGAAAGGCGTCTTAGCTCCCCTTTGTACCCGGCTACTTCAGTTGGGTGTGCCGATCGTGTTTGACTTCGCAGGAAATACACCGAAAGATCGCGCCTGGGTTCGATCGATATTCGAAAGCGCTAATGCCGACCATGTGCTGCATTATATTATCGCGTCCGATGAATCGTGCAAAGCGCGACTGCGCTTGCGCAACGAGACTAAGCCGGAGGGACTCTATTTCGGCTTTGTCGGCGAAGACCGGTTCGATGAGGTCACACGATACTTTACTCCTCCGTCAGATCAAGAAAAGTTTCATGTGATGTACTATGACGCCGACTTCCGAGCCGCTCGGCGAGCTGGCGCTTGTTGAGCCCCGCAGCGCGCATTGCGCGGTAAGCCTCGCACTTGGCCGCAGTCTAGGCCGGCAACGCGACGACCGGGCGCCCCTTCGGTGGCGATGGGTGAGGCATGTCCTCGTTATGCGCCATCCTCCCGAGGATCATTTCGTCGAGCAGATCCTCGGCCTGGGCGAGCGCCTCGTCGCGGGTTTCGCCCTGGCTCCAGCCGTTCGGCAGGTCGGGAAAATTGACGATGAAGCCGCCTTCTTCAGCCGCGATCAAATCCACAGGCCAGGCCGCCGCATCGGACACCCGTTTCACGCCTCCCTCCTATCGTAGGTCACGGATCGTCAAGCCGAGTTGCCTCAGGACTCCATGTAAGAGGCCGGTCTTCAGGTCGCTGCTGCCGGTTGGCACATGAGTGACGCGATCGTCGCGCTCGACTCACATGGCCGCAGCCTCTCTTCGTCACCCCCGCGCGAAGCGGGGGTCCAGGAGCGCAGGAGCCGCGTCGTCCACCCTGGATGCCCGCTTGCGCGGGCATGACGGTGCGGTGGGTGGGTGCAAAGTGTTAAGAGCCTACCACAAGCTCCCCGCCGTTTATCGCAATCGCAGGAAGGATGTATGCAGGTTGCGTGATGACGTGCTTGATCATTGTTGAGCCAAATTTTCCAATCGCCCCTCGTGCTTTGATGCTCGCCCGCGGAGGGTTCGGCTGATGTCGCAGAGAATGAAATCAGCGTGGTGCATCACCGTGCTTTACGGGATCGTCGTGGGCTTGATTCTGGCGCTCACGGCCTGCACAGACTTCAAGAAGGATTTCCTTTGCCGTCCGGCGGGTCATTGTGTTGATGCCGCTGATGGGGGTACTGGCTCCAACTGACGCCACGATCTATCGCGGCCGGGGTGATCGCGTTTTGCCCCAAGTTGGGCGGACGATCCGAGATGATCGATCGCGATCCGCATGTTATCGGGTCGCCATGATCTGGTTCATTTTCGATCACGCTGGCGACATTTGTCGCCTTGGACCCGCGCCGCCGCCGCTGCGAGCGGTCCGGCTTTTGCCGCCATCTGGAGCAATCCCGAGGACGACATCTCCGATGCCCTTTGAGTTGATGTCGTTCTGGTGCCGTTTCTGTTCACCACCAGAGGGCATCGAAGAAGCGGCCGGCGGTTGTGGTAAGCAACCGTGCATACAGCAGCGCTCGGCCTGACCTGATAGTAATGGCGGTCACCAGCCAGCTTTGGCCGAACCTCGGGTTTGGCGATGCATGGATCAGCCATTGGCAGGCCGCAGGGCCACTCAAGCCCTCCGTGGTCAAACCGGTGTTCGCAACCCTCGAACAACGGGCTTGTGCTGCGCCGGTTCGGCACGCTCGACCATGACGATCAAGCCGTGCTCAGGAAGGCGATTTCAGAAATCGTCGGCTGAGGAGCCAGCGTCAGATGGCGCGCGACGAAGACCACGGCAAAGGCCGTCGCGAGATCCGAGATTAGCAATCTCTCTTAAAATTGTCGTAATCATATGTTATCAAATCGCTATGATCTGGTTCATTCTCGACCTCGGCATCGGGCTGGCGACATTTGTCGCGTTGGCTGTTGCATTTTTTGGGAAGCCAGGGGCGGGGTTGCGGGCTCGCTACCGGGCTTGGGGCTCGGCCGTGGCAGCTCCCTGCTGCTTCCCTGCCGGACCCCGTGGCAGGGGAAATGTTGTCCCTGCCCGGCGCGCCGTCGATTTAGCGCAAGCAATTGATTACACTCGAGATTATCGGCAAAATCGAGCCGATTTCGGCGCTGAAATAAAAATTCCTCCCTGATCTGAGGGAGGAAGAGCCTCCGCCCTCCTCAGAACATGCCGAGGCCGAGGATGCCGTCGACAGGGTCGAGGCCGGCCAGGACGCGCTTGCCGATCAGGTCGCGCAGGGTCTCGGTGGTGCCACCGCCCAAGGTGCCGTAGCGGGCGCCACGGTAGAAGCGCGAGACCGGGAACTCGTCGGTGAAGCCGTAGCCGCCATGCACCTGGATCGCCTCGCTGGTGACGTGCAAGGCCATCTCGTTGCAATAGGTCTTGGCGACTGCGGCGAGCAGCGGGTCGGGGAACGGGTCGGCGCTGGCGCAGGCGCGGTAGAGCATGCTGCGGCCGACCTCGATGTCCTGGTACATCTCGGCGATCTTCCAGCGCATGCCCTGAAACTCGCCGATCGCGCGGCCGAACGCCTTGCGCTCCTTGGCATAGCCCACCGCCTCTTCGAAGGCACCCTCGGCGAGGCCCAAGGAGATGCTGGGGTTGAGGCAGCGCTGGGTGTTGAAGGCCGAGAGCAGTTTGCGAAACCCGTCCTCGCGCAACACCAGGTTTTCGGGCGGCAGGAGGCAATCCTCGAAGCGGATCTCGTGCAGATTTTCGCCGCCCATCGTGTGATAGGTGCCGGTGACCGAAAAGCCCGGGGTGCCTTTCTCGACCAGGACGCAGCCGATGCCCTCGCGGCCGGGCCGGCGGTCGACGCGGGTGAAGACGACGAACATCTGCGCCTCCTCGGCCCGGCTGATCAGCGTCTTGACGCCGTTGAGCCGCAATGCATTGCCGGCGGTGTCGACATTGGTCTTGTAGCTCGCGACATCGGTGCCGGCATCGGGCTCGGTCATGCAGATCGCCAGGATGGCCTCGCCGCTGCACACCGCCGGCAGGATGCGCGCCTTGACCCCTTCCGGCGCGTAGGTCGCGATGATCCGGGTCTGCACCCCGACCTCACCGAGCACCGCCATCGCCGTCACATAGCAGGTCTTGGCGATCTCCTCGAGGACGAGGGCGGTGTCGAACACTCCGAGGCCAAGCCCGCCATATTCCTCGGGGACCGCCATCCCGAGCACACCCAGCCCGGCCAGAGCGCGCATGTTCTCCCATGGGAAGCTGCCGTCCATGTATTGCAGCGCTCGAGGCCGGAACTCGCTCTGCGCCAAGTCGCGGACGGTCTGCACAAAGCGACGCTGCTCGTCGGATAGGCTTACAAACATGGCGATTCCCCCCTTCCACTAAGAACCTCCCCGACGGGTGAGTTCGATATAGCCAAAGGCGTCGATTCTCGCGTCGAAGAGACGGCTAACGACGGTCGAGGTTTCGTCTTCGACGATGACGGCAGGGCCGGGGATGGAGGCGCCGGGCAAGAGGTCGCGGCGCTCGTAGATCGCCACCTCGACAAACTCGCCGGTCTCGGGGTCGAGGACCGGGCGCGAGCGCGCGGGTTGCGGGGTGTGCGGCTCGAGAGCCGGCCGCGGCGTGCTCGTTTCCGCCGGGACCGGGGCCGAAAGCAGCAATACCCAGCTCAGGATTTCGACCTCCACCCCGGGGATGACCCGGCTGTAGAGGCGGCGATACTGATCTTCGAAGGCGGCGTGGAGCAGTGCTGCATCATCGTCACCATAAATTCCGGTCGATAACGGCACCGCGATTTCGTGGCCTTGGCCGCGATAGCGCATAAAGGCGGAGCGAGTCTCGGTCAGCGGCGCGTCGCCGGCGCCGCGGCGGACGATCGGCTCGGCCTCGCCGCGCATTGCGGCGAAGAGGGCATTGGCTGCGGCGGCGTCGAACTGGTCGAGGCGCTGCAGCGAGGAGCGCACGATCTCATAGGCGATCGGTGCGCGCAGAAACCCGACCGCCGACCCGACCCCAGCATAGGACGGCACCAGCACGCGGTCGAGGCCGAGTTTTTCGGCAAGGCGCGCGGCGTGCAGCGGTGCGGCACCGCCAAAGGCGATGAGGGTGCGGCCGCGCGCGTCCTTGCCGCTCTCGATCGCATGGACGCGGGCGGCATTGGCCATGTTCTCGTCGACGATTTCGCTCGTCCCGAGGGCCGCGAGCTCGAGCGCGAGCGCCAGCGGCTCGGCGATCTCGCGCCGCATCGCCGTCTCCGCCGCGCCCCGGTCGAGGGCCATGCGCCCGCCCGAAAAGCCGGTCGGATCGATGCGGCCGAGCAGAAGGTCGGCGTCGGTCACCGTCGGCGCGGTGCCGCCGCGCCCATAACAGGCGGGCCCGGGGTCGGCTCCGGAACTGTCCGGCCCGACGGTGATCCGCTTTAGCCGATCCACTCTGGCGATCGATCCACCGCCGGCGCCGATCTCGACCATCTCGATGACCGGAATGCGCAGCGGCAGCCCGCTTCCCTTCTTGAAGCGATAAATGCGCGCGACCTCGAAGGCGCGGCTGGTCTGCGGCTTGAGGTCGTCGATCAAGCAGATTTTCGCCGTCGTTCCCCCCATATCGTAGGACAGCACCTTGTCGAGCCCGCATTGCCGGGCGATCTCGGCGGCGAAGATCGCACCTCCGGCCGGACCCGATTCGACGAGCCGCACCGGGAAGCGGATGGCTGTCTCCACAGCCGTCAGCCCGCCGCCCGACAGCATCAGAAACAACGGGCAAACAAACCCCTCGCGGCGCAGCAAGGTCTCGAGATTGACGAGATAGCGGCTGATCAGCGGCTGGACATAGGCATTGGCGCAGGCTGTCGAGAAACGCTCGTATTCGCGCATCTCCGGAGACACGTCGCTCGACAGAGTGACCGGCACGGTAGGGAGCCGCTCGGCGACGAGCTCTCCGGCACGGCGCTCATGCGCCGGGTTCGTGAAGCTGTGCAGAAAGCCGATCGCTACGGATTCGATGCCCTCAGCGGCGAGACGCTCGGCGAGCGAGGACACCCCAGCCTCGTCGAGCGCCATCAGGACCCGGCCGCGGGCGTCGATGCGCTCGCGCACCGGAAAGCGCCGGCGGCGCGGCACCAGCGGCGGCGGCAGGTCGATATTGACGTCGTACTGCTCGAACCGGTTTTCGTGGCGGATCTCGATCGTGTCGCGAAAGCCCTCGGTGGTTAAGAGCGCGGTCTTGGCGCCCTTGCGCTCGATGATCGCGTTGGTCGCCAGAGTCGTGCCGTGAATGATGATCGACATGTCGAGGGGGGCGAGTGCGGCCTCGCGCAATACTGCGTGGATCGCATCGAGGACGGCGCGCTCGGGCGCTTCCGGGGTCGTCAGGATCTTGGCGCTGCAGCGTCGGCCCCGCGCCTCGAGTGCGACATCGGTGAAGGTGCCCCCGATGTCGACCCCCAATCTCCCGCCCTCATCCACCGTATGATGCCTCTCGTCCGCGCTACAACAGTGGAAGAGTGTTTGCGGCGGCGGGCCGAAGTGTCAATCGGTTCAGCCCCGAGGGCGCTGGGAAGAGGATCGCGGCGGGGCACCCGACAGATGCCCCGCCTGACGCCCTTCCGCTCAGGCAGGCTTTACGCCGACCTTGCTCCAGGCGTCGGCGACCGCCTTCTGCTCGGCGCTGGTGGTGCCGTAGCGACGCTTGGCATTGGCCACGGTGCGTCCGGCAAAGGCGGCGAAAGTCGCCGTGCGCCTCAGGTTCCTGTCGCGGATCGTGTCGTACCAGATCTGCCCGGCCTTGACCCAGGCGTTACCGCCCAGTGCGGTTGCGACCAGGTAGAAGGCGTGATTGGGGATGCCGGAATTGATGTGAACCCCGCCATTGTCCTGCGCGGTATTGACATAATGCTGCATGTCGGCCGGCTGCGGATCCTTTCCCAGCACGTTGTTATCGTAGGCCGTGCCGGGGGCCTTCATCGAGCGCAGAGCCTGGTCCTTGAAGGTCAGAAGCCCGGCGCCGATCAGCCAGTCCGCTTCGCTGGCGGTCTGCTTTAGCGCATATTGCTTGACGAGGGAGCCGAACACATCGGAGACCGATTCGTTCAACGCTCCCGATTGACCGGAATAGGTCAAATTGACTTCGGACCCGGTGACGCCATGGGTCAGCTCATGACCGATCACATCCAAAGAAATCGTAAAGCGGTTGAAGACGGTCCCGTCGCCATCGCCGAATACCATCTGATGGCCGTCCCAAAATGCGTTGTCGAACTTGTTGTCGTAATGGACGGTGGCGATCAGCGGCAATCCGTGATCATCAATCGAATTGCGCTGGTAGTTCTGCAGATAGAAATCGAAGGTGTGGCCGAGGCCGTCATAAGCCTCGTCTGCTTCCTGGTCGCCCGAAGCGCCTTGGCCTTCCGAACGAACGAGCGTGCCCGGTTCGGTCTGGGCGTTTTTGGCCGTATAGATCGTCCGATGGACTTGCGGCGCGGCCGCTGTTAGCACCGGGCGAGGAGCGCTCGTGGCAAGCAACTGAAAGGCCATGCGCTGGGTGCGCATGGTAGTGTCGAGGGCAAGGGTGTCGAGGGCAGCGTTTCGCTGAGCCGCGTTGCCGCGGCGGGCAATCTCCCGCAGCACATGCGGTGGCACGATGCAGAAAATGGAATGGCGATGCCTACTCTCGCAGCCATACGAATGCATGACGATCTCCCGTAGCGATTGCTCCCGGACATCGGCTTATCTCCGCCCGGTAAGGTTAATATAGCACCCTGAATAGGGTATAAGTGTGATCTTGCTCACACCTGAAATCTCGGGCCGGCGGATCAACTGCCGGTCATGGCTCTCAAGTCGTCAGCCAGCTCCAGAATTAGACGGGCCGGATCATCGCCGGCTGCGCTGCGCGACGCGCCCGGATCGCTCCCGGCCGGCGGCAAATTCAGCACCGATTGCCGTCCGCCGTAGGAAATGGTGATCCGGCGTGCATTGACCTGAGGCTCCCCGCCGAGCTGCCGCGGCAGCGCCGTTACTGCCATCCGGTCCAATAAGGTTTTGAGCTGCGCCCATTGCTCCGGCGTCAACCGCCCGTGTTGGTCCGGCTCGAGTACCTTCAACCCGATCTGACGGGCGACCGTGTAACCGCCGTCCGGTGAGATTGTCCAGACCCTCCCGGTCTCTCCCGCGAACCCGCTCTGGAGATCTTTCACTACGAGCGGCGCCGATTGCGAGCTTTCCTGAGCCATATTGGTCCCCGAAATGAGGAAGCCTAGCAGCGCCAGACCAACCCGCACCGCCGCTGCGGCTAAAACTGGGCAACGGTATTGCAGGCGGGGCGACGGCATTGCGCTCGTGACGTGCGCCCGTGCAACCGCTGTTTCAAGAGGATGCCCTCGCCTGCGCGTCGGGTTCCCCGATCGACCTCGAATTTCCCGGCCGAGGCGGCGGCGCTCAGCGACTTCGCACCTCCGCCGCCGGCGGGAACGGGCTGAAGTTGAGCGGAGCGTCCTCGTCGATACGCTCGCGGCTCGGCAGCTGTGCGGCATCCCAGCCGCCGCCAAGCGCCTGGATCAGAGCGGCGCTGGCGACGAGACGACTCTGGCGGATATTGACCGCCGTCACGGCGTCGGTCAGCGCAGTCTGATCGGCGACGATGACGCTCGTATACGCGACGGTGCCGGCCAGATACTGGTTATTGAGGATCCGCGCGGCCTCGAATGCTGCCGCCACAGCCTTGTCCTGGACCTCGGCCTGCTGGGCGAGGATGCGCAACGCCGCGAGCTGGTCCTCGACCTGCTGAAACCCGGTCAGCACGCTCTGCCGGTAGTTCGCGATGGTCTGCTCGAAGAAGGCGCGCGCCTCTTCCACGATAGCGGCGCGCGCGCCGGCATCGAACACTGTTTCCACAAGGGTCGATCCAAACGCCCAGAAGCGGCTCGAAGTGGCCAACAGACGGTTCAGCGTCAACGCCGAAGTCCCGGAATCGGCCGAAAGGGTGATCGTCGGATAAAACGCCGCTTCGGCGATGCCGATCTGTGCATTGGCCGACGCCATCAGCCGCTCGGCGGCGGCAATGTCGGGGCGGCGCTCCAAAAGCGCGGACGGCATCTCTGCCGGTATTACCGGCACCGCGATCACCGCTTCCGTGGGGAGAATCGAAAACTCCGCGGGCGGCTTGCCGATCAGGACCGCGATCGCGTGCTCGAGCTGGGCACGCGTCACGCCGACCGCAATCGCCTGCGCTTGCGTGCTCTCGAGCTGCGCCTCAGCCTGAGAGACCGCCGACTGGTCTGCAGTGCCGCTCTGATACTGGTTGCGCGTGATCCGCAGAGATTCGGCATAGTACGAGGCTGCGGCGTCGAGCAGGCGCTTCAACTCGTCTGCGACCCTGAGCTGCAGATAGTCGCTGGCCAGGGTGCCCTGTGCTGCAAGACGGGCGCTGGCGAGATCGCCGGCGCTCGCCTGGGCGCTCGCCACATCACCTTCGACAGTGCGGCGGATCTTACCCCATAGGTCCGGCGCCCAGCTCGCCGACGCAGAGGTGCTGAACGAGCTGCTGGTGAAGCCGGATCGGCCGGCGCCCGTGGTGCTACTGGAGCCACCGCCGGTTCGCGAACGCTGCGCGCTCGCATTCAGATTAAAGGTCGGGAAAAAGCCGGCTCGGGCCTGGGCGACGATCCATTCCGCTTGCTGAAACGCCGCTTCGGCGGCTTTGAGGTTCTGATTGGAAATGTCGATCTGCTTTTCCAGATCGTCGAGTACGGGATCCTTGTAGACCGACCACCAGGCGCCGCGGTCGATAGCATCGCTCGGCTCGCCGACCTTCCAGCCCGCTTCCTTGTACTGAGCCGGTACCGGCGCGTCAGGCCGCCGGTAATCGGGGCCGACAGTGCACCCGGAGAGCACAACTGCTACGACACCGGCCAAAACCGCCCCTCTCCCGCAATGCGGGAGAGGGTAGCGAGCGGAGCGAGCCTGGTGAGGGCCGAGGGCAAGCGAACAGCAGCCCCTCACCCACCCATCCCTCTGGGCTGGGTCGCCCCTTTCCCGCATTGCGGAAGAGGGTTTAGCCCGCCGCGACACACGCCCTATATCCCCCTTTGGGATCTCATTCGCCCGGTTCGAGAAGGCGCTCGGAAGCAAGCCGCGGATGGCGAATTCGCCAGCGGCGTTGCGCCGACAGCCGGAAGCGGTCGAGATAGAGGTAGATGACGGGTGTGGTGTAGAGGGTCAATATCTGGCTGACGAGCAGTCCGCCGACGATCGAGATGCCGAGCGGCTGGCGCAATTCGGCACCCTCGCCAAAGCCGATCGCCAACGGCACCGCTCCAAACATCGCCGCCATCGTCGTCATGATGATCGGCCGAAAGCGTTTGAGGCAGGCTTGGTAGATCGCTTCACGCGATGTCAAGCCCTCGCGGCGCTCAGCATCGAGGGCGAAATCGATCATCATGATCGCGTTCTTTTTGACGATGCCAATCAGCAGGATAACGCCGATCATTGCCATGATGCTGAACTCGGTGCCGGTGTAGATCAGCGCCAGCACCGCGCCGACGCCTGCCGACGGCAAGGTCGACAAAATCGTGAGCGGGTGGATGAAGCTCTCATAGAGCACCCCCAACACGATATAGACGGCGAGCAGTGCCGCAGCGATCAGAATCGGCTCAGTACCGAGCGACTGCTGAAACATCCTCGCCGTCCCTTGAAAGCTGCCGCGGACCGAGGCCGGCACGCCAAGCTTGCGCATCTCATCCTCGATCGCCGCCGTGGCCTGGCTGAGCGAGACGTTCGGCGCGAGATTGAACGAGATCGTCGACGCGACGAAGAGGTTTTGGTGATTGACCGCAAGAGGAGCGTTGCCTGGCCCGAAATGGGCAACGGCGGAAAGCGGCACCATCGTCTCTCGAGAAACGCTAACCGGGGTACCGGTCGAAGTCGCCGCGCGGCCGGTATTGGCGAGCGCGTTGTTGGCCAGATTCCGCGCCGTGTCGCCGGCGATCTGCGCGGTCGTAGTCGCCGCGCTCGCACTTGTAGCTGTCGGCACCTTGGTCAGGACCGTCCCGGCAAGTGCGTTGGTCGATTTTGTACCACCGACCGCACCACCACTCGTGCTGACGTAGATCTGGTTCAGGGTGTCCGGGTTCTGCCAGAACTCGGGGGCCACTTCCATGATGACGTGGTATTGGTTTTGCGGGGCATAGATCACCGACACCTGTCGTTGGCCGAAGGCGTCGTAGAGCGTATTGTCGATTTGGCTGACGGTAAGCCCAAGGCGTGCGGCAGCTGCACGGTCGATAACCAGATCAACCTCCAGCCCCTTTTGCTGCTGGTCGAGATTGACGTCGGTCAAGAGCGGCACCTTTTGCAGTGCGGTTTCGAGCTTGGGCGCCCACTCGTAAAGCTCGGCAGTGTCGTCGGCCAACAGGGTATACTGGTATTGAGCGTAGCTCGCGCGCCCGCCGACCCGGATGTCCTGCGCACCCTGCAAGAACAGCCGCGCTCCTGCAACCTGGTTGAGCTTGGGTCGCAGCCGGCCGATGACTTTCTCCATCGGCACCTGGCGCTCGGAGAGCGGCTTCAGGACGACGAACACGAAACCGGAATTGGTCTGGCTGCCGCCGGTAAATGCGTTGACGTCCTTAACCGCCGGATCTCGCTGAATGATGTCGACAAACTGGGATAGCTTTTTTTCCATCATCTGGAAGGAGATGCTCTGGTCGGCTTGAATGCCGCCCACCATTAATCCGACGTCCTGATTTGGGAAGAAGCCCTTGGGAACGATCGTAACGAGATAGACGCCAAAACCCAATGTCGCCAATAGGCTCAGCATGACCAGCGACGGCCACTGCAACGCGCGGCGCAAGCTCCGCTCATAGAGCCTGAGGATGGCCTGGAAAACGTACTCGCTGACCCGATTGAGTCGGCCGGCCCCCTGGTCGCGAGGGTTACGGAGCAGATAGGCGCACATCATCGGTGTCGTCGTCAGCGATACGGCCAATGAAATCAGAATCGCGACTGACAAGGTCATCGCGAACTCGCGGAAATAGCGTCCGACGATACCGCCCATCAGCAGAATCGGGATGAAGACGGCGATCAGCGAAAGGCTCATCGACAGCACGGTGAAGCCGACCTCGCCGGCGCCCTGGAGTGCTGCCTGCATCCGCGTCTTGCCGGCTTCGATGTGTCGGGTGACATTCTCCAACACAACGATCGCATCGTCGACGACGAAACCGGTCGAGATCGTCAACGCCATCAGAGAAAGATTGTTGAGGCTGTAGCCCAGCAAATACATCACGCCGAACGTTCCGATCAGCGAGACCGGCACCGCGACGCTGGGGATCAAGGCGGCGCGCGCATTGCGGAGGAACGCGAAGACGACAAGGACGACGAGGCAGATTGCAATCATCAAGGTGCGCTCGACGTCACGCAGCGAGGCCCGGATCGTGACGGTCCGGTCCAAGGTCATCTCGACATTGATGGCGCTTGGGATCGAGGCTGCGAGTTGGGGCAGGATCGCTTTGACGCGATCCACCGTCTCGATGATGTTGGCGCCCGGCTGCTTATAGATAAAAACCAGAACTGCGGGTTTGCCGTTGGCGAGCCCCTGGTTGCGGAGATTTTCGACTGAATCCCTGACCTCAGCGACGTCGGTCAGCCGCACCGGGGCGCCGTCGCGATAGGCAATCACCAGCGGACGGTAATCGGCGGCGCGGTTTGCCTGGTCGTTGGTGTAGATC
>Ga0210403_10002396_pt1 | contig 16951 bp, 21 predicted proteins | sample IncBWC19MmetaG_FD_150863 | JGI IMG/M metagenome (GOLD analysis project Ga0210403, IMG submission 150863) | Forest soil microbial communities from Barre Woods Harvard Forest LTER site, Petersham, Massachusetts, United States - Inc-BW-C-19-M | ecosystem: Environmental > Terrestrial > Soil >... | reverse complement strand
GTTGTCGAACAGCCGCAGGATCTCCTCGTCGCTCGCGTAGCCCATCGCGCGGAGCAGCACCGTCACCGGCAGCTTGCGCTTGCGGTCGATGCGCACGAAGACCTTGCCCTTCTTGTCGATCTCGAGCTCCAGCCAGGATCCGCGCGCGGGCATGAGGTTCGCGATGAAGACCTGCTTCTCGCGATCCTTGGGCTCCATCAGGTAGGCGCCGGGCGAGCGCACGAGCTGCGTGACAACCACGCGCTCGGTGCCGTTGATCACGAAAGTGCCGCGCTCGGTCATCCAGGGGAAGTCGCCCATGAACACCGACTGCTCGCGGATCTCGCCGGTCTCGCGGTTGATGAACGCCACCGTGACCGTGAGCGGGCGCGCGAAGGTCAGGTCCTTCTCGCGGCACTGCTCGAGCGAGGCAACTGGCTCGTCGAAGGTGAACTCGCCGAACTGCACGGCGAGGTTGCCCGTGTAGTCCTCGATCGGGGAGATGTCGTCGATGGTCTCGCGCAGCCCGCCCTTCTCCGGGTCGGTGAGCCACGCGAATGAGCGGCGCTGTATGTCAATCAGGTTGGGGACGTCAGCGGTCTTGTTCAGACGCGCGAAGCTACGGCGCGTCCGGAGAGCATCTGCAGCAGCCAAGAAATGACTCCTTCGGAGGGCGATACACGGGCAGAGGAGGGCGCCTAAGCGCGACCAGAGAAGATAGCACAGGCTATCCCTACCCTGAAGGGCCGCCGGCGCTCACGGACCCCACCCCCGTCGTCGCGTATGTGGCGCGGCGACGTGCTTCGGGCGGCTGCGGCTATCGGCCAGCGCGGTGCACTTTACCGGAAAGCGCGCGATTTTGTTAGGGCGCGATAAAGATGCCGCCACCTCGACGGCGGGCGCCGTTCGACCGCCGCGGCCTCGCGTGCGCTCCGGCGTCTGGGAGGATTGGGGCGTGGTCACCGAGCAGGCGGTGCTTGACGTAAGGCCGGGCCAAGAGCGCGACTTCGAGAGCGCCTTTGCCGAGGCGAAGGCGCTCATCGCCTTGATGCCTGGATTCGAGTGGCTTCAGCTGCATCGGTGCATAGAGCAGTCCAACCGCTACCTCCTGCTCGTGGCGTGGAAGCGCCTCGAGGATCACACGGAGGGGTTCCGGGGGTCAGAGGAGTACGAGCAGTGGCGTCGGCTGCTGCACCACTACTACGACCCATTTCCAACGGTCGAGCACTTCAGCCTCGTTGCAAGCGCATGAGAGCGACGTTCTAAACAGGCCGTGGTGTCGCTTGGCGCGGCGGGGCGAGGAAGTCTGGCCACCCAGTAGCGAGCACGAGGTCGGCCAGGATCGTGTACCCGTCGGCTGCGGGGTGGGCGCCGTCGCCTGCCGCGATTTGTGCCATCCACACGCGCGAGGCGAGCAATGGCTCCACGACGCTCACGAACGCTGCGCCGGCCCGCTCGCACACGTCAGCGAAGGCGCCCGAAAGGCTGAGGATGCGCTCGTTGTGCGCGGGATCATCGACAGGCGCCGGACCGACCATCAGCACGGGCAGCCCCAGGCTCGCCGCGTCTTGAAGGATCGCGGAGAGGGCTGAGCAGGAGCGCTCCGTCGCCACGCGAAGCCGTTCATCTACAACTGTCGTGTCGTTTGCGCCGAAAGACAGCACGACTCGTGCGTCGGTGCCACGCAGCAAGCGCAGCTCCGTCTCAGCACGCCAGCGCGCCGCGACCTGCTCGGAGGTCTCGCCTCTGACGCCGAGGTTGTATGCCGTCAGCGGCAGACCCATCTCGAAGGATGCCGCCACGACGCGCCCCACCCAGCCCATTCCCGTCGGGTCGCCCACGCCAGCGACGAGCGAATCGCCGATGAACGCAACACGCCGATCGTGGGGTCTTTCGGTAGGGGGTTGCTCAGCCCGCCGCGACATCGCCGTCCCCACCTCGCTGACGCTGCCCAACAGGCTCACGCCGCGCTCGCCAAGACACGGGGGTTACGAGCTGGTTCCGGGTGAGAGCACGGGCAGGCCTGCCGCTGTTGCCCGCTCAACAAGCTGCCCGTCGTAGGTAACGATCTCATCGGCGCCGACCCTGAGCGCGACGGCGAGATGGATGGCGTCGTTGGATCGCAGTGGCGCGTGCGTGCCGGCCGCCAGCAGATCTCCGCGTGTGAGATCGATCAGGCTCACGGAATCAAGCACCGTCCCCACCGCCTCGAGGTCGACGTCTTTGGGGTGGCGCCCGGCGGCACAGTGCATCTCGGTGTGCAGCAACCAGGAGGAGACCAGCCGCCGATCGTCCTGCGCTGTCAGCTCGGCGGTCAGCGCCGCAGATTGCGGCTCGTCGAGCACGAGCTTCATCGCGGCCGAGGTATCCAGATAGCTGATCGTCACCAGCGGCCACGGACATCGGCCACTATCACCTGGCTGTCGGCCGTGCCTTTGCGTCGAACGATTGACCGCAAACTGGACGTTGGGGCTCGTGCCATCCTCACCTGTCCTCGAGAGACGAGGTCCGCCAGCGGATTGGTGCCCGGCGGCACAATCCACGCCGCCACCTGGCCGTTATTGGTGACCTCGATGGTCTCCCCGGCGGCGACATCACGCAGGATCTCACCGCTTTGATTGCGCATCTCACGATGAGTAACGGTCCTCATGTAGCACAATGTAGCACGCCCTTCGGGAGTGTCTCGAGGACGGGCTCAACGCGCCGCATTTCTTCGAGTAGCCGACGGAGCACTCGCGGTCACGGAGAGTCACGAGCCGGTCCGCTTGATCGAGCGTGGCGCGCGGGCGCTCACGCGAGCCGGGTCGAGCCCGGTTCGCCGAGCTCGACCCGCCGCAGACCGCCGCCTGCATCAGCCAACCACGGCCACCCCACACACCCCCTAGGCCAAAGCGAAGCAGTCCGTCCGCCGGACGCCCACTTCAGTCGCGGCCGGCGGACGGACTGCGTAGCGCTACTTCACCTCAACGCTAGCCCCAGCCTCCTCGAGTTCCTGCTTGAGCTTGTCGGCCTCCTCGCGGTCGATGCCCTCCTTGACCGGCTTGGGGGCCTCGTCCACGAGCGCCTTGGCCTCTTTGAGACCGAGACCTGTGGCGGCGCGTACCACCTTGATGACCTGGATCTTCTTGTCGCCTGCGCCGGCGAGGATCACGTCCACTGTGCTCGACGCTTCTTCCTCAGCAGCCGCGTCGCCGCCGCCGCCCGCGGGCGCTGCCGCCGGGGCGGCCACCGCGGCGGCTGAGACGCCGAACTCCTCCTCGAGCGCCTTGATGCGCTCGGCGAGCTCCAGCACCGAGATGCCCTTGAGCTCCTCGATCCAATCCTGTGTGGTTGTTGCCATGACTTTCTAATCCTCCTTGGTGGGATTCGTCTCGGCGTCCTCGGGCTGGCTCTCAGCCGAGACGTCCGCGTGGTTGTCGTCTTCTTGCGCCGGCTCGTCCTGAGCCTGCTCAGCTTTGTCATCCGCCGCAGCCTCCGCGACGGGCTCCTCCTCGGCCACGGCCTCAGCCTCGGCCGCCGGCTCCTCGGCCGTGGGGGCCTCGCCCTCCCCAGCATCGGGCGCCTCGGCCGTTGCCTCCTCAGCAGGCGGCTCCTCCGGCGCGGGGGCCTCGGCCTCAGGCTCTACCGGAGCCGCCTCGGCTGCTGGTGGCTCGCCGGCGGGGATCTCGCCTGACTCCTTCTTCTCGCGCACCTGGCCGAGCGCCACAGCTAGACCGCCGAGCAGGCCGCCGAGCGACCGTACGAGGCCACTGATGGGTGAGGCGACCACGCCGACGAGCTGGCCGTAGAGCACTTCGCGGGAGGGTAGGCGGGAGAGCGAGCGGATCTGCTCGACCTCCAGCGGCGAGCCGCCCATGAGCCCGCCCTTGAAGGGCAGCAGCTGGGTGGTGCGGGCGTAGTCGGCAACAGCTTTGGCGGCGAGCGCGACGTCGCCGCGCACGAAGGTGAGCGCGGTGGGGCCGGCGAGGTAGGCCTTGAGCTCCTCGGCACCCACCTGGTCGGCAGCGCGTTCGGTGAGCGAGTTCTTGACCACCTTGAAGGTGGCGTCGGCTTCGCGCAGCTTGGCGCGCAGCTCCGCTACCTGGGCCACGGTGATGCCACGGTAGTCCACCGCGAAGATGGCCTCGGACTCCTCTATGCGGCTGGCGATCTCGGCGATCGCCACTGACTTCTGCTCTCGGTTCATTGGGCTCCTAGCCCGGTCTTCCGCCGCGCTGTGGCGGCTGCCGGGGGTCTTTGGTGGCCTGTGGCGGGTGGCGCTAGGCGGCGATGCTCGCTGCGGGCGCCTCCTCGATGATTTCACGTGTGCGGCTCGCGTCCACCTTCACGCCGGGGCCCATGGTTGAGGCGAGCGTGATGGAGCGCAGGTAGCGACCTTTGGCCACCGACGGCTTGGCGCGGATCAGCTCTTCGATCACAGCGGCGTAGTTCTCGAGCAGCTTGCGCTCGTCGAAGCTGGCCTTGCCGATGATCAGGTGCACGATGGCGGTGCGGTCGGTGCGGTACTCAACCTTGCCCGCCTTGGACTCCTGCACGGCCTTGGCCACGTCCATCGTGACAGTTCCCACTTTGGGGTTGGGCATCTTGCCCGAGGGGCCGAGGATGCGGCCGAGCTGGCCCACCACGGACATCATGTCGGGCGTGGCGATTGCCACGTCGAAGTCGTCGAAGCCGTCCTGGATGCGCTTGGCGAGATCCTGCGCGCCGACCACGTCGGCGCCGGCCTCCTCGGCCTCACGCGCCTTGTCGCCCTGCGCGAACACGGCGACCTTCACGTCCTTGCCGAGGCCGTTGGGCAGCGCGATGGTGCCACGCAGCTGCTCGTCGGCGTGGCGCACGTTGAGGCCGGTGCGCACGTGCACCTCAACGGACTCGTCGAACTTGGTGCTGGCGAGGCTGCGCACCAGCGCCACCGCTTCGGCGGGCTGGTACTCGCGCTCCCGGTCCACCTTGGCCAGCAGCTCGCTGTAGCGCTTCCCGTGCTTGCTCATGCGGTGACGTCCACTCCCATCGAGCGGGCTGTGCCCGCGATGATCTTGGCGGCCTGATCCACGTCGTGGGCGTTGAGATCGTCGAGCTTGCGCTCGGCGATGTCGCGCAGCTGGCTCTGGGTGATGGTGCCCACCTTCACGCGGTTGGGCTCGCCGGAGCCCTTGTTGATTTTGATGGCCTGACGGATCAGCACGGCGGCGGGGGGCGTCTTGGTGACGAACGTGAAGGAGCGGTCCTCATAGACGGTGATCACCACGGGGATCACGGTGCCCGTTTCGGACTGGGTCTGCGCGTTGAACGCCTTGCAGAACTCCATGATGTTGATGCCGTGCTGGCCCAGCGCAGGACCAACCGGCGGGGCGGGACTCGCCTGCCCGGCGTTGGCTTGCAGCTTGATGGTTGTGAGGACCTTCTTGGCCATGTCTAGAGCTTCTTCACCTGATCGAACCCGACCTCAACAGGGGTCTCCCTACCAAAGATAGATACCAGCACCTTGAGCCTGGAGGCGTCCTCGTTGATCTCGGAGATCTCGCCGGAGAAGTCCGACAGCGGCCCGGACACCACCTTGACGGACTCGCCGATGGCGAACTGGGCGCGGGTGCGGGTGGCGGTTGCGACCTCCTTGTGCAGCAGGCGATCGACCTCCATCTGCGTGAGCGGCACGGGCTCCTGGGAGGCGCCCACGAAGCCGGTCACGCCGGGGGTGCCCTTGACCACGCCCCAGGAGTCCTCGTTGAGCTCCATGTTGACCAGCACGTAGCCGGGCATGGTGCGCTTCTCAACGGTGACCTTCTGGTTGTCCTTCATCTCGGACACGGACTCGGTGGGCACGACCACGTTGCGCACAGCGCGCTGCTGTCCCAGCGAGACCACGCGGTGCTCGAGGTTGTGCTTGACCTTGTTCTCGTGCCCGGAGTATGTGTTGACGACGTACCAGCGAAACATTCAGGAGTTCCCTCTAAGGATTCTGTGACGGTGAAGGCGATGCGTGGAGGCGGTTCGGGCCCGGCCTCTAGCCCAGGATGAGTTCGACGAATTCTTTCGCCACGAAGTCGGCCGCGCCGAGGTAGGCCCCGGCGATGGCGACGAAGCCGATGACGACGGCGGTTGCCTGCGTGACGTGCCGGCGGTCGGGCCACTGTACGCGCTGCAGCTCCGCCCAGCTGGCACGCAGGAAGGCAAGGGCGCGGTTGCCGCCGCGCAGCGGAGCGCCGGAGGGGCGCTCCTGGCCACCGCCACCGCCACCGCCGTCCCCGCCACCGCCGGGCCCCGCGCCGGACGGTGGTCCTGGCGTCTGGAGGGCGTCGTCGGCGCTGTGGTCCTCGAACTCTTCCGGCTCGACCTCCACGCCACCGGCGCCGCGCACGAGCGCAGCGTCGAACTCATCGACGTCGCCGGAGGCGTGGTCGAGCGCGCCGGGCAGATCCTCGCGCAGCGGCTGGCTGGGCGTGACCGCGCCAGCGGCTTTTGCGCGGCCGTCAGCCGCGGCACCGCTGCGTTGGCGGCGCTGCTTTGCACGTTTACGGTCACGAGCCACAAGAGCGCTCCCGCGCTAACGGGTCTCCCGATGGCTGGTGTGCTTGCGACACCAGCGGCAGTACTTGCGCAGGGTGACCCGATCGGGGTTGTTGCGCTTGCTCTTGTTGGTCTGGTAGTTGCGATGCTTGCACTCCTCGCAAGCGAGGGTGATAGCGATTCGGACGTCTCCGCGGGCCATGGTGGAAATCCCTGCGTAGTTGTATGAGAACCGGCATTGGGCGAAGAAAAACCCCGCCCAAGCGCGAGGTGTAAGCAGTCTAGCGTGCTTGCGCTGCTGGTGGCGCGCGCGTGCCCGCACAGGCCCTTGACGCGGACGCCGCCGGCAGCGAAGCTCACCCCGCCGCCCCGACAGATCGTCCGCGCGCGCGGGGAAGATGCGCCGACTGGCCCCAGCAGGGGCACCGCAACCACCAGTGCGTCGGCTCCATCGACGCCAGAGACAAGGAGACCCAAATGCACCTCCCCGAGCCGATCCCGCCGGTGGTCCACGACGAGTCCTTCGCAGGGGTGACCTACCACATACGGGGCGAACTGGTGCCGGAGCTGCAGATCGACCTCGGCGAGATGAGCGTGATGTTCGAGCACCACGTGCTGCTGTGGAAGGAAACGCAGGTGAACATCGAGCTGAAGAAACTACCGGGGGCCATCAAGCGCAAGATCGCGGGCCTTGAGTTCTTCGTGACCAAGACATCCGGCGCGGGCAAGATCGCCTTCTCGCGGGACTCGCCCGGGCAATGCGTGCCGCTGCACCTCGCGCAGGGCGAGGGGCTGGACGTGCGCGAGCACCAGTTCATCGCAGCCACCGACAACCTCGACTACAGCTTCGAACGCATCAAGGGCGTGCAGAACATGCTGCTCGGCGGCTCGGGCTTCTTCATGGACAAGTTCCGCGCGACCGACGGCGACGCGCTGGTGTGGCTGCACGGCCACGGCAACGTGTTCCTCGTGCAGCTGATGGAGGGCGAGCAGATCGACGTGGAGGCGGGCGGCTGGCTCTACAAGGACCCGTCGGTGAAGCTCGAAGCGGTCACCATGGGCCTGAAGACGGGCATCTTCGGCGGCGGCGGCAAGCTCACCTGGAACCGCTTCACCGGCCCCGGGCGCCTCGCGATCCAGACCATGTTCATCGCGCCGCTCGAGGGCACAGGCACCACCGCGGAGGCCGCCGGCGCGGGCGGCATCGCGGGCGCGCTGATCGGAGGCCTCGCGCGCGGCTAGCGCACCGGGGAAGGCTGGGTGCGGCGCGGGTGATGACCGCAGGACGCTACCTTGCGGCACATGCACGACCCGCACGCGCGCACGCCCGGCGCGCGCTCGCAGGACCGGGCCGCGCGCAGGCGCTCGCTGCGGCGCCGGCGCGCGGGCGCCGCAGCGCTGCTGTGCCTGCTCGTGGCCGCACTCGTGGTGCTCCTCGCGCGTGGCGGCGGCTCGCACGCGGGCGCGCACGGCCCCCTCTCCCCCGCGGCCGGCGGCGAGGTCTCGCGCGCCCCTGCGGCGCGCGCGGTCACGCACAGGACCGCCGCGGAGCCCGCGCGCTCGCTGCAGCTGCAGCGCCTGATCGCGCTGGGGCGCCCCGTCTTCTGCGCCGCGCGGCGCGGCGACGAGGTCGCGCTCACCTTCGATGATGGCCCCGGCCCGTATACGCGGCTGGTGCTCGCCAAGCTGCGCAAGCACCACGTGCACGCCACGTTCTTCGTGGTCGGCCGCAACATCCCGCTGGTGGCAGGCGCAGTCAGCGTGGAGGCGCGCAGGGGCGCGGTGGGCGACCACACGTTCACGCATCCGCTGCTCACCTCCCTTCCCGGCGCCGAAGCGGAAGACCAGATCGTGCGCACGCAGCGAGCGCTGGAACGCGCCTCCCGCGATCCGGTGGTGCTGTTCCGCCCGCCCTATGGCGCCCACAACGCGACCGTGGACCGCATCGCGCGTGCGCACGGCCTGCTCGAGATTCTCTGGAACGTGGACAGCGCCGACTCGCTCGGCGCCGGCTACGCGCAAGTCGAACGCAACGTGATCGCGGGCCTGCGGCCGGGCGCGATCATCCTCATGCACGAGAACCACGGCCAGACCGTGCGCGCGCTGCTCGGCATCTTCGCCACGCTCCAACGTCGGCACCTGCGAGCGGTGAGCGTGCCGCAACTGCTCATCGACGATCCCCCGAGCAACGCGCAGGTACGCGCGGGCGGCGGCGGCTGCGGCCTCAGCGGCGGCCTGCACGGCGACTGAGCCGCTCTACTCGTACAGCGTGAACGTGGCCAGGACCACATACAGCGCCACCAGCGCCCAGCCCTCGAAGGCGGCGGCCTCGCCGTCGCCGGTGACCTGCGCGAGCGCGAGCGCGGTGAGCGCCAGCGCGCCGATGTACACAGGCGCAAGGGCGAAGGTGAGGGTGGTGGCCAGCGCGAAGGACACCAGCACGAGCACCGGGAACAGGAACGCGGCGATCTGAGCCACCGAGTTCTTGACCACCGAGATGGCGAGGTCGGAGCGGCCCTTCCACGCGAGCACCAGTCCAGCGGTGTTCTCCACCGCGTTGCCCGCAATGGCCACTATCACCAGGCCCGCGAAGGCCTGCGAGAGGTGCAGCGTGCCGATCGCGGGGGCCAGGCCGTTGATGAACCAGTCCGACACGAACGCCGAGGCGCCGCCCGCGATCAACAGCAGCACGAGCGTGAGCGCCAGCGACATCCTCGGTGCGGGCCGTTGGTCCTGTTGCGCTTCACCCGCCTGCGCGCGTCGCTGGTCCTCGCCCGCGGGCGGCGGGTCGGCGCGCAGGTAGGGCCCCACCCAGGTCAGGTAGACCACGAGCAGGCAGATGGCGCCCACGATCGAGATGGCCTTCACGTGATGGCTGGCGGGATCGTGCGCGCCGAGCGAGAGCCCCAGCAGCACGATGATGAACACGGTGACCTGCAGCAGCGTGGCGGTGTCGCGGGGCAGGCGCTTGTGGAAGCGCATCACGCCGTCGGGCGCGCGACGGGCGCCCACCACTATCACCAGGCCCAGCACCAGCAGCGCGTTGGCCAGCACCGAGCCCACGATCGCGGTCTGGGCCACCACCAGCTCGCCCTTCTGCAGCGCGAAGATCACCACGAACAGCTCGGGCAGGTTGCCAAGCGTTGACTGCAGCATGCCCGTGAGGCCCGGCCCGAAGCGCTCGCCCAAGTGCTCGGTGGAGAACGACACCACCCACGCCAGCCCTGCGAGCGCGAGCGTGGCCAGCGCGAAGCGCGGCACCGCTGCCCAGGCGCCGTAGTCGGCCACGCCCGCAAGCGCGGTGAGCGCCGCGATCAGCCCCAGCATCAGGCGCTCGATGGGTGTCAGTGCTGACATCGCGCCGGGCGAGCATAGTGGCAGGCGCAGAGGCCAAGTTGGCGCTCAGCGGGGTGGTGGAACTGCGAACGCCCCAGGCGGCCGGGAGGCCGCCCCATCAAGATCCAGACGAGCGCTCAGTGACTCTGCAGCACGCGGTCCACGAGACCGTACTCCAGGGCCTGCTCAGCCGTGAAGAAGCGGTCGCGCTCCATGTCCGAGCGCACTTCCTCGGTGGGCTTGCCGGTGTGCTCCGCATAGATCTCATCGATCTGCGCACGCAGTTTCAAGATCTCCCTGGCGTGGATCTCGATGTCGGTGGACTGGCCTTCGAAGCCCGCTGAAGGCTGGTGGATGAGTATCCGCGAGTTCGGCAGCGCGGCGCGCTTGCCCTTGGTGCCCGCCGCCAGCAGCAGCGAGCCCATCGACATGGCCACGCCCACGCACATGGTGGCGATGTCCGGTTTGACGAATTTCATCGTGTCGTAGATCGCAAGGCCCGAGTAGATGCTGCCTCCGGGCGAGTTGATGTACAGCGAGATGTCCTTGTCGGGGTCCTCGCTCTCGAGGTGCAGCAGCTGCGCCACCACCAGGTTGGCCACCTGATCATCGATCGGCGTGCCCAGAAAGATGATTCGCTCGTTGAGCAGGCGCGAGTAGATGTCGAACTCGCGCTCGCCGCGGGCGGTGCGCTCTATGACCATCGGGATCAGCGGCATGCGCCCACCCTAGCGGGCCGCGCCGGGCGGCCGGTGGCGAGGGAGCTCAGATGTTCACCGAGCGCATGCCCTGCTCGTCATAGCGCGCGCCCGCCGCTGCTGGGATCGCGTCAGCGATCGCCTGCACCTCCTCCGCGCTCAGCTCGACCTCAGCCGCTGCGAGGTTCTCCTCCAGGTAGGACACGCGCTTGGTGCCGGGGATGGGCACCACGTGCTCGCCGCGATGCAGCACCCACGCCAGCGCGAGCTGCCCGGGCGTGATGCCCTTCTCCCCAGCCAGCTCTCTCACCCTGTCTGCCAGCAGCCGGTTGCGCTCGAGGTTCTCGCCGGTGAAGCGGGGGCCGTAGCGGCGGAAGTCGCCCTCGTCCAGGTCATCCGGCGATGAGAAGCGCCCGGAGAGGAACCCGCGCCCCAGCGGCGAGTAGGGCACGAGGCCGATGCCCAGCTCCTGCAGCGTGCGCATGATGTCCCCCTCGACGTCGCGGGTCCACAGCGAGTACTCGCTCTGAAGCGCCGTGATCGGGTGCACCGCATGGGCGCGGCGGATCGTCTCTGCGCTCGCCTCTGAGAGCCCGAGGTGGCGGACCTTGCCCTCCGCCACCAGCTCCGCCATCGCGCCCACCGTGTCCTCGATCGGCGTGCCGGGGTCCACGCGGTGCTGGTAGTAGAGGTCGATGTGGTCAACGCCCAGGCGCTGTAGCGAGCCCTCACAGGCCGCGCGCACGTACTCAGGGCTGCCGTCGACGGAGCGGCGAGGCGGATCCCGGTCCAGTTCCAGCTTGATGCCGAACTTGGTCGCCAGGAACACCTCCTCGCGGCGGCCCTCGATGGCCTGCCCCACGAGCCGCTCGTTGGTGTGCGGCCCATACATGTCCGAGGTGTCCAGGAAGTTGCAGCCGAGGTCCAGCGCGCGCACGATCGTGCGCTTGGCCTCGCCCTCGTCGGCCGAGCCGTAGAAGGCGGACATCCCCATGCATCCGAGGCCGATGGCGGACACCTCAGGGCCCTCGGGCCCGAGCGTGCGCTTCTTCATGGCACTGCTCCTTTGCGGTGGAGGTGTAGTTGGGGTGCGGCGCCGGGTTGGCCGGCCCACCCGCGCAGGATAGTGTCCATTGCGGTGTTTCCCCTCAACCTACCCAACGTGCTCACTGTGCTCCGCATCATGCTGGTGCCGGTGCTGGTGGTGGCGCTGCTGGGCAACACCGCCGACGGCGATGTGCTGGCCGCCACCGTGTTTGCGCTGGCATCGCTCACGGACTTCATCGACGGCTACCTCGCGCGCGCACGAGACTCGATCACCACGTTCGGAAAGCTGATGGACCCGCTGGCCGACAAGCTGCTGATCGTGGCTGCGCTGATATCGCTCGTGTCGCTGCATCGGCTGGCCGCGTGGGTGGCCATGGTCATCATCACGCGCGAGCTCGCCGTCACCGTGCTGCGCCTGGGCGCATCCCAGGCGGGCGTGGTGATGGCAGCGAGCATGTTCGGCAAGGTCAAGACCTGCCTGCAGATCGCTGCGATCCTCGCGGTGATCGCCGTGCACGGGCAGCCCGCCTGGGTGTCCGCGCTGCTGTACACCGCGGTGCTCGTCACGGTGCTCTCCGGCCTGGACTACTTCTTCGGCATGCGCCGGCGCATGCAGCAGGCGCACGCCCGCGCCGACGCCTGAGCCAGCCCGCGAAGACGCTCAGCCTGGCGCCGCTGGGCGCCGCTCGGCGCCGCGCTGGAGACACCTGGCGCAAACGCCAGCTGCGCCGGCTCAGCCCTATGGCCGGCCGCGAGCACCCGCGCCGAGCCACTCCTCGAGGCTCGTGTGGTGCGTGGGCGGCGTGGCGGATTGCAGCTCGTTGCGCAGCTCGCTGAGCAGGCCGTGGCGCTCGGCCACCACGTTGTGCTGGTGGATCGTCTCCAGGTTCTCCTGGCGGGCCGACACGAAGCACTCCCCTCCCAGCTCGGGGAAGTCGCGGATCACGCCGGCGACCATTTCGCGCACGCAGTCCTCCACGAAGCGGGGACGGCGGTGCGCCTTCTCCACCACCTCCACCTCGTCGGAGCGCTTCATCAGCTCATAGATCTCCGATGACATGCTGGACTCGGCGATGGCCAGCAGCGCAGCGGCGTCCACCTCGGCAGTGCTGCCCTCGGTGAAGCCCAGCTGGAGCGTGGCCAGGCCGCGCTGGTTGTGCGTGGCCACCGGAACGCTCTCCAGGATCAGCTCGATCTGCTCCTCGCTGAAGCCCTGCTCGCGCAGCCGCTCGCGGGCGCGCGCAGCAACCAGCTCCTGCGCGCAGGGGCAGGCGGTGATGCCCGTCGCCGACACGCCCACCGTGCGGCGCGTGCCGTGCTCGAAGGCCACCGCGCGACCGTGCAGCGTGTAGATCTCCTGGGTCTGCACGCCGGACACAGGCGCGGGCTTGTGCTCGGGGTAGCGCGCCGCGATCGTGACCTCCGCTCGCGCAGCTTCCTGGCGAGAGCGCACCAGCTCGGCGATGTGCTGCGCGAGCGTCTCTGCGCGAAACGGCGACTCGCTGAGCACCACCTCGCCGATGGCCTCGTTGATCACCTCCTCGAAACGCGACATGTGCGCGCCCTTCTGGTTGCGGCTCAGATCCACGAAGCAGTCCAGGCGCGCGAAGAAAAGCTCCTCGCGGATGCGCACCACCTTCTCCACGCCCGTGACGCCCACGCGCGAGAGCCCCACCGCGACGCCGGGCGGGCGCGCCTGCACGTCGTCGCCCGAGCCCAACACGGGAGCAATGGAGGAGGTCGGCGTTGTGGCCTGCACCGTGCCGCAAGCCTAGCGTGCGGCTTCGCGCCCGCTGGGCACGATGCCCAGCGCCGCATGATTGGAACTCCTCGACCTCCCTTTCTGGTATCACTCCGCACTTAGCCCAATCGAGCCAGCCGGGGGTAAACGCGGACTGACTCGAGAGGGCTGGGGAAACACGCGACGAGACTGCCAATGCACAAACGCAACGCACAGGAGGCTTAGCGTAGGTTCAGGGGAGGTCGGAGCGTTGCTCCGATGGGAAGACGGATCGGTCCTTGGGGAGTCCACGTGACGGAAAAGCTTGAGAGTCTGGCAACCGCGACAGAGATCGCCGTGGTTGAACTGGAGGATCTGCAGGGCGTGATAGCCGAAGGTCAGGAACGGGGGCTCCTAGCCAGCGAGGTGCTGGCGGCCGCGATCGAGGACGCGGAGCTCTCGACTCAGCAGACGCAAGACCTGCTGAGCTACCTCGAGGAGCACGGCATCGAGCTGGTTGGCTCCGCGGAGTCGTTGCGCGAGCTGGGCCCCGATGGCGTGCATGCCGTGGAGCAGACAGCGGAGGCCACCGCCGGCCCCAGCGAGCAGCTGGAGCAGGAGGACTCGCCGGAGGACGACGACTCGGCGGCCGCGCTGCAGGTGCGCTTGGAAGAGCTCAAGCGCCCCGAGGTGGACCTCACGGTGGAGCCCAGCCTCGACTCGCTGCGCCTGTACCTGCGCTCCATCGGGCGCGTGCCGCTGCTCAGCGCCGAAGAGGAGGTGGCGCTGGCCAAGCGCATCGAGCGCGGGGACGTAGCCGCCAAGCAGCACATGGTGGAGGCCAATCTGCGGCTAGTGGTGTCGATCGCCAAGGGCTACGTGGGGCGCGGCCTCACGCTGCTGGACCTGATCCAAGAGGGCTCCCTCGGCTTGATCAGGGCCGTGGAGAAGTTCGACTATCGGCGCGGCTACAAGTTCTCCACCTACGCCACCTGGTGGATCCGCCAGGCGGTCACGCGCTCGCTGGCCGACAAGGGCCGCACGATTCGCATTCCCGTGCACATGGTGGAGCGCCTCAACAAGCTGGTCCACGCCGAACGCCGCCTCATCCAGCAGCTCGGGCGCGAGCCAAGCCCCGCCGAGCTCGCGGGCGAGCTCGACTGCACCGTGCGCGAGGTGCGCGAGGTGATGCGCATCACCCAGCAGCCCATCTCGCTGGAGAAGCCAGTTGGCGAGGAGGACGACTCCGCGCTGGCCGACTTCGTCGAGGACGTCTCCGCTGCATCACCGTTCGAGATCGCCTCGGAGTCGCTGCGGCGCGAGAACATCATGCGCGTGCTCGCCTCGCTGCCGCGGCGCGAGCGCGAGGTGATCGAGATGCGCTACGGCATCACCGGCGGGCGCTCGCGCACGCTCGAGGAGGTCGGCCGCGCGTTCAACATCACCCGCGAGCGCGTGCGCCAGATAGAGAACCGCACGCTTAAGAAGCTGCAAACGCTGCCTGACGCGCAGCAATTGCGCGAGGCCTCCTAGCGAGAGCAGGGCCGGTGCGAGCGCGCGGGGCCGGGGGGCTCCGCGCGCCAGCCGAGGGTTTCATCCTAAGTCATTCATGCGGCCGGCCGCTGCCTTCTGCCTCACGCGGCCGATCGCTATGCTCGACTGCCCCCGGCGGGGTTCCCGAGCGGTCAAAGGGGACGCGCTGTAAACGCGTTGGCTCTGCCTTCGCAGGTTCGAATCCTGCCCCCGCCATCTCCGGCCAAGCGCTCCGCAGCGCCACAGGTCGGCCTAGAAGCCCGAGGCGGTCTCCTCGGGCGCGCCGTGCACGAGCGCGGCGCGCAGCAGCGGCTCGAGCTCGCCGGTTTCACGCATGTCCTTTGAGATGTTGTGCCCGCCGCCCTCGCGGGGGATCATCACCACGCCGTCGAGGCCCGCAAGGCGTTCGGAGTGTTCGCGGTCGAACTGCATGGCGGGGTCGTAGTGCAGCTCCATACGCGTGTGGCCCTGGCGGGCCTCGGGCAGCGCGCGCCGCAGATCCGACCAGCGGGCATCGAGGCAGCCCTTGGCGACCATGCGTTTCACCTGGGGGTCCCAACGATGGTCGCCCAACTCGCCCATCGCCCACAGGATGTCCAGCTCCAGCACGGTCTGGGGCGCGAAGGCAATGATCGTGTGCGCGCCCAGCAGCGACCCGAACACGAGCGCGCCGTAGCCGCCGGCCGAGGTGCCGGTGACCACCAGCCGGTCGATCCGGTGGGGGTCGATCAGCTGCTGCAGCGTGACCGCCAGCTCGGCGATGTTGTCTCCGCCGTCGCGGATCCCCTGGTGGTACCACGTCTGGCGCAGGTCACGGACGAACATGCGTTTGATGTTGAAACCGGCGGTTGCCTTGAAGAACTCAAACGGCGGGAAGCCAAGCCCCCCCTGCATGCCGCCGAAGGCGATCAGCAGCGTGGTGGAGTCGTGCTCCATGTCGAGGCTGAGAGGAACGGCGGGGTCCTCCACGCCGCGCCGGAAGGAGGGCAGGAACCGACGCTTGAGCGCACCCGCCCGCGTGGCCAGCGACCTGGCCACTCGCTCCCTGCTGAGCCGTCTTTTTGAGCCCACCTCGGCCATGAGCAGGCGAACATACCAGGCCGATCAGGAGCCGCGCAGGCGCTCGGCGAGCTCCTCGGCGTGGGGCGTGCTCACGAGCACGCGAACGAGCTGGCGGTGGTTGCGCACACGCAATGACAGGCCGGGCACGCCGCGGCGCACCACGAAGGCCTCATCGAGGCGAATCGTGCGAGCCACGTAGTAGAGCCAGGGGACGCGCAGGCCGACCTTGATGCCGCTGCCCATCGCCTCGCGCACGGGGTCCTCGACGACGCTCGCCTCCTCGATGTCCTCCCGGCTGAGGTCGATGTCGCGCATCAGGCCGAGCAGCTTCTGCCACAGCGCGAGGCGCACCTGGAACGAGTCCTCTGTGACGATCACGCGCACGCGCCAACAGCCTAGACGCCACCGCAGCATTGAAGTGGGCCGCCAATTGGGGTAGAAGGAGCTTGCATCCGAGACCGCCGGCGCAGCGGCGCCTCGGTGCGCCCCAATGCCCGGCAACCACCAGCGAGAAGGGAGCGAAGTGATGGAGTCCTCCGAGGTCCCCACGAGAGTGCTCGTCGTGGCTCACAAGACCGCCGCCACCCAGCCGCTGCTGGACGCCGTGCGAGAGCGCGCGGTACGAAGCCCGGCTGTGTTCACGCTGCTCGTGCCCAACGCCGCCCACGGCCTGCACAAGGTGGTCGATCCGGAGGACCAGGACGAAAGCGAGGCCCAACAGGTGCTCGCCGAGGCACTGCCCAAGCTCAGCGAGGCCGCAGGCTCGCAGGTGGAGGGCATCACCGGCTCCACCAACCCGCACATGGCGATCGAGGACGCGGTCAACCTGCGCGGCTTCGACGAGGTGATCATCTCCACGCTCTCGCCGCGGCTGTCTCGCTGGCTCAAGCTCGACCTGCCCAGCAAGGTCACCGGGTTGGGCCTGCCGGTGACCACGGTCACGCCCGCTGACGAAGCATAGCTCCGCAGCGCTCCTCACGCCTCTCGCCCGCGAGGACTTGTGATTACAGATCGATGTCGTTTCTTTTTGTCATGCTACGCGGCTGCCAATGGACGACATCTGTCTGTG
>Ga0210403_10002395_pt1 | contig 16954 bp, 16 predicted proteins | sample IncBWC19MmetaG_FD_150863 | JGI IMG/M metagenome (GOLD analysis project Ga0210403, IMG submission 150863) | Forest soil microbial communities from Barre Woods Harvard Forest LTER site, Petersham, Massachusetts, United States - Inc-BW-C-19-M | ecosystem: Environmental > Terrestrial > Soil >... | reverse complement strand
ATAGAGCCAGCCCTCCGCGGTCCACACATACGTGAAGTCAGCGATCCATTTGCGGTTGGGAGCGGGCGCTTCGAAGCTGCGGTCGAGCACGTTGGGAGCGACGATCGAATTCAAGCACAACAGAATCAACGAACCTGATCGATATTCTGGCGCTCAGAACGACCTGATCGCGGGTTCAATGTGAACAGGTCGACCCAAAGGGGCAAGATCTGATCGAAAATCATCGTGTTTCCTTTTTTATCCCGCCCTATCCGTTTCCACGATCGGAGAATTGGTTCCCTTTCCTTACGCCTCTCTGCTCCGCATCTTTGCTACATGAAGCAAGCGGAGATCACGAAGGGTACCGAACCCCGAAATAGCGCCTCTGAAGACGTGGCGTTGCGGCAACTCGATCCTGTTCTTATTAAATTCGTTGAGGCTCTTGCGATCGCCGATGCAAGGCGCGATCATCTCGCATCGAGTGGCCTTGCGGCGAAGCGAAATCATGATGCAGCGGGCACATCGGCAGGATCATCGACGAATGACGCGCGCAGCCATATATGCACGATTTTCAACCGAGCTTCAGAACGAAAAATCGACTGAGGATCAGATTGCTTTGTGTCGGGCTTATGCCAACCGAAAGAAGATCGACGTCATCGCTACCTTCGAAGACAGGGCGCGCTCTGGCGCCTCGGTCTTTGGTCGTGATGGTCTGATACAACTCATGGACGCGGCGCGACAGCGCTTATTCGACGTCGTCATCGTCGAGGCGCTTGATCGCTTGTCACGCGACATGGAAGATCTGGCGGGGCTTCACAAGCGGCTTTCGTTCCAAGGAATCGAAATCCAAGCCGTCCATGACGGCACTGCCGACGCGATCCTTATTGGCATTCGCGGTCTTGTTGGCCAGATGCAGCGCGAGGATGGCGCCAAAAAAGTGCGCCGTGGAATGGCCGGTGTAGTCCGCGATGGTCGCCATGCTGGTGGCCGGGCTTACGGCTATCGCGCTGTTCTCGGCCATCTGGGGCAGTTGGAGATTGTCGAGGAGGAAGCATCAATCGTTCGACGCATCTTTTCCGCATACGCAGCTGGCCGGCCACCTCGCGATATTGCGCACGATCTCAATCGCGAAGGTGTTCATCCGCCGCGTGGCCAGCGGTGGAATGCGTCGACCATCAATGGGAACACGCAGCGGGGCTCGGGACTGATATTCAACGATCTCTATATCGGTCGTATCGTCTGGAACAAGGTCCGAATGGTCAAGAACCCGGACACCGGGAAACGGATCTCCAGGCCAAACCCTCGCGACCAATGGCAGACCATCGACACTCCGCATCTTCGCATTGTCGATGATCAAACATGGGAACAAGCGCGGCGTCTAAAAGCGGAAAGGGCCAAGCTGAGCACACACATGAAGCGAAGGCCTCCGCATCTCCTATCCGGACTACTTCGGTGCGGTTGTTGCGGCTCTGGCATGTCGGTGCACGACCGTGACAAGACGGGCAAGACTCGGATTCGTTGTTCGGCCGTGCGCGAAAACGGAAGCTGTTCCAATCACCGAATCGTCTATTTGCGCGACGTAGAGAGGGCCGTCTTGACCGGCATGCGCGAAGAGCTAAAGGACCCGAAGCTGATCGAAGCCTACGCCCGCAATTACAATGAGGAGCGACAGCGTTTGGCGGCGAGTTCGACATCCACGCGTGCAAGGCTCGAGGCGAAACGGACACGGATCGAAAGCGAACGCCAGCGCAACGTCGACCTAGTCATCAAGCAGATCATTGGAGAGGATGATGCTCGTGGGCGCATCGCGGAACTCAAGGCCCAGCGGCTACAAGTTGAGGCCGAGCTTGTTGCACTTGAGGAGGCTCCGTCCACCATCACCTTGCACCCTGCCACGCTGGATCGGTACATAGAGACGGTAGACGCCTTGGCGGTGGCCCTGGCGGATCATGCGGGAGCCGTGGATGATCGCGGATCACTAGTCGCTAGTTTTCGCGCCTTGGTCCATAGCGTCACTATTCGCCCCAAAAGCCCCCGGAAAGGCTTCGAGATTGAGGTAAAAGGTAAACTTGCCGCCCTAATCGGAGGGGAAGCATTTCCTCAAGCCGTTCGTAGTGGGGGATACATGGTAGCGGGAGAGGGACTCGAACCCCCGACCCCAGGATTATGATTCCCGTGCTCTAACCAGCTGAGCTACCCCGCCACGGCATCCGACGTCACGGCTTCTTATATGCCGCGGTCGCGAACGCGCGGCATATAAGAAGCAGCACTTGGGCATGTCAAGCAAACCCGGCTTCTCTTCCAAGTACTTGCATTCGTCCGGCTATTTCGGCCGGACATGGGGGTCACCGCCGGGGCTGCCGGGCGGCGGGATCACCGGCGTGTTGCCGGTATCCGGGGTCGGCGCACGGATTTCCGGATCCACGCCGGGCGGAGGGCACAATACGCCGCCAGATTTCGCCAGTTTGTCGCCCAGGGGTTCGGCACTTTGACCCGTGGTCGAGCCCTCCGGCGCAATGGAGCCCCGTGGCGGCACCGGCCGCATTGGCGAACAATCGCTGGCGGGCGTCGGCGGCGCCGTTTGGGCCGGCGGCGTCGCCGGTGAAGGCGGCGCCTGCGCGCTCACCGCCCCGGCCGCACCCGTCAGCACGCAAAACAGAAGAGCTGTGTGTTTCATCCGCATCGAAGGAAAACGGCCTCAGCGCGCGGACGTTCCGCGCGGAACGGGCCAAACTTCAGGATTTGCGGTAGCGAATGAGGGAAAAGTGCCCCATCGGCGGCATTGGGCGCCGCTCGGTCAGGGTGATGCCTCCGTGTTTCGCGGCCCAATTGACCAGCCGCGCCCATGGAAATTCCGGCCGCCAGCCGAGCCGCCGCGCCAGCGGCGCGAACGCCAGTTCGAAGATGCGGCGCGGACCGCTCTCGGCGCCGATGTGATTGACCAGAATGAGTTCGCCGCCGGGTTTCAGCACGCGGATGAAATCATCGAGCGCGCCTTCCGGATCGGGCACCGCGGTGATGACATATTGTGCCACCACCGCGTCGAAGAACGAATCCGGGAACGCCAGGTTCCTGGCATCCATCACCGCGAGCGTCTCGACATTCGCAAGACCCAGTGCGCGCACGCGGGCTTGCGCCTTGCGCAGCATCGGCTCCGAAATATCGACGCCGCATAATTTCGTGGTTGGCGAATAATCCGACAATGACAGGCCGGTGCCGACGCCGACATCGAGAATCCGTCCGCCGATCCTGTCGGCCTCCGCTATGGTCGACTGGCGGCCGGCGTCGAAAACCTTGCCGAACACGAGATCGTAGACCGGCGCCCAGCGCCCATAAGCCTTTGCGACCCCCGCGCGGTCGATATCTGACGCCATGCCCCCGCCCTGAAAGTTCTTATCCGCGCATCGCTTCGACGACGGGCTGACGACGGGCCGCGCCCTTGGCAACCGCACTGCTGGCGGTCGCGCTCTGGATGAATCCGCCGCCGAGCACGCGGGCCTGGCCTGACGGCGCGTCGTAGAATACGCAAGCCTGGCCGGGAGAAACGCCTTCTTCGCCGGCGACGAGTTCGACTTCATAGCCGCCGTCGGCCGCGCGCAGCCATGCCGGCTGCGGGGTACGAGTCGATCGCACCCGTACAAAGATCTCCAGGCCGTCGCCGACCGCGCGATCGAGCGCGCCATCGCCGATCCAGTTGACGTCGCGCAGCGCAATGCGATCCATCCGCAGCGCCTCGCGCGGACCGACCACGACGCGTCGGCTGGCCGCGTCGAGTCGCACCACGTAAAGCGGCGCCGTGGAGGCGATGCCCAATCCGCGCCGCTGGCCGACCGTGAAATGCACGATGCCCTGATGGGCGCCGACGACGCGGCCGTCGAGATCGACGATGTCGCCGGGCTCGATCGCGTTCGGCCGCAGCCGGCCGATGATGTCGGTATAGCGCCCGGTCGGCACGAAGCAGATGTCCTGGCTGTCGTGCTTGTCCGCGACCGCGAGGCCGAAGCGCCGCGCCAGTTCGCGGGCCTGCGGCTTGGTCATGTCGCCGAGCGGAAAGCGTAGATACTCGAGCTGTTCGCGCGTGGTCGCGAACAGGAAATAGCTCTGGTCGCGATCGGCGTCGGCGGCGCAAACCAGCGCGCGCGATCCGTCGTCCAGTCGGCGCGACGCGACATAGTGGCCGGTGGCGAGCGCAGCGGCGCCGAGCTCGCGCGCGGTCGAAAGCAGATCGCGAAACTTGATCGAGCGGTTGCACTCGATGCAGGGCACCGGCGTCTCGCCCGAGGCGTAGCTGTCGGCGAAATTGTCGATCACCGATTCACGAAAACGGCTCTCGTAGTCCAGCACATAGTGCGGAATGCCGATCCGCTCGGCGACGTTGCGGGCGTCGTGGATGTCCTGGCCGGCGCAGCAGGCGCCCCTGCGGTGCGTGGCGGCGCCGTGATCGTAAAGCTGCAGCGTAATGCCGACGACGTCGTAACCTTCCGACTTCAACAGCGCAGCCGTCACCGAGGAGTCGACGCCGCCCGACATCGCGACGACGACCCTGGTGTCCTGCGGACGGCCCTTGAGATCGAGACTGTTGAGCATGGTTCCGGTCATTGATGCGATCGCGGCGTCTTCGAATCCGGCGCGATCGGGCAGCCATTTGCGGCGAGTATTAGAGAGCCCAGGCGCGGTTCCGGCAAGGCGAACGGACCTTCCCGGAAACGGCTGAAGAGCCGCTCTTTAATATAGGCCGTATTCCCGGCAGGCAATCACGGCCGACCGCTTTTGCAGGCCGGAAGCGGCAAATCTTGCCGCCGGGCAGAAAAGAGGGGTGTCAGGGCGGCCCCGTAGTTTCCCTGCCCCCAAAGCAAACCATTGAAATATATCGATATTTTACTAAGGCGGCGGATGGCCCGGTCCTTGCTGATCTCTGGACAAGTTTCATTTCGAGAGGCGGCGCCCCGTGTTGAGTGTCACGTCAGAAGCAGCAGCAAGCGTGTCCTTTCAGAGCGCGCAGCCCAAACCCGCACGGCCCGACCCGTCGCAGCTGAACGACAGTTTCGGGGCGCTGGTCGACTCCAACCTTCCCCCTGACACCGGCAACGCGGCACCGGCGGCGGCGCAGCCGCCCGCGTCCCAGCGCAACGCCGACGACGCAACGTCAAAAAGCGACAATACCCCATCGCGTGACGCCGCCGCCGATCAGGCTGCTCAAAACGCCTCCGACGACCGCAACGCCAGCGCCCAACAGGCGTCGGACGCCAAGGCCGCCGCCAATGCCGACGCCAATACGGCGGCAACCCAACCGTCCAAGACAAAGTCCGGCGGTTCGAAAGACGCCAGCGCGAAAACGAGCGACAAACCGTCCCCCGACAAGACCGCCACAACCGATAAGGCTGCCACGGCGCAGCAGGGCACCACGCCCGCGACCACGCCGAACCCCGTCGCGGTTGCGATCACGGTCGCCACCATATCGACGGATGCTCCGGTCGCACCGCCGGCAACCGGCAACGCTACGGCACCCCTGGCCATCGCAGCAGCGGCCATCGCAGCCAGCACCGCGCAGGCCGTCGCCGCGCCGGCTGCTCCGCCGGCACAGGTCAAGGTCGATATCGATTCCGCCGCGACCACGGCGGCAGCCGCTACCGCGAACGCCGCAACAGAGGCGTCGGCAAAGACCGCGGCTCAAGCAGCAGCAGGCGCCCCCGTCGTCACGGCCGCCAAACAGTCGGTCACGAAGACCGCGGCAACCGACGCAGGATTGACCGCGGCGGTCGCCTTGACGGCGCCGGTGGCGCCGAAAGCCACGCTGCTCAAGACTCCGGTCCCCGCGCAATCGAAGACTGCGGCTTCGAACTCCTCGGATCCCGGTTCGGCCAAAACGGATGTGGCCGCGAAGGACACACCGGCCCCGACGTTACAGGCCAATACCGCGCAAGCGACCGCGACGGCCAAGCCGGCGGCTGGCAACGACGGTGCCGAGCTTGCGAAAGCCGAGGCCGCCAGCAACGCGACATCGGCGGCGGCTCCCGCGGCCCGTGACCATGCGCCAGCAAACGCGACCGCCGATACGCCGACAGATGCAGTGGATGCCGGGACCCAAGTGAACGGCACGATCCAGCCACAGCTCCCGACAGCGGCGGCCGTGGCCGCTCCCGCCCCCCTGAGTGTAACGACTGCAACCAATGCACCGGTGCCGCTGAGCGGGCTCGCGATCGAGATCGCCGCCACGGCCAAGAGCGGCAAGAGCAGTTTCGAGATCCGGCTCGATCCGGCCGACCTCGGCCGCATCGACGTTCGCATCGACGTCGACCGCAACGGCCAGGTGACTTCGCATCTGACGGTGGAAAAGCCGGAAACGCTGTCGATGCTGCGCCAGGACGCCCCCCAGCTGCAGCGCGCGCTTGACGATGCCGGGTTCAAGACCGGCGATAGCGGCCTGCAATTCAGCCTGCGCGATCAGTCTTCTTCCGGCCAGAACAACGGCAACAATACAGGGCGCAACGCGCAGCGCCTGGTGATCAGCAACGAAGACACGATCCCGGCCGTGGTTGCGGGACAAACTTATGGCCGCATGTTCGGATCGAGCAGCGGCGTCGACATCAGGGTCTGAGGAGACGGACATGACAGCAGCAGCAGCCACTACGGCGAGCCCGGTCGTTTCGGGAACGACACAGCAATCGAGTTCGTCCTCATCCAGTTCCTCGGGGTCCCTGAACTCGACCGCCGGAAGCACGCTCGCCGGAAACTTCCAGACCTTTCTGACGTTGCTTACGACGCAATTGCAGAACCAGAATCCGCTCGATCCGCTGGACACCAACCAGTTCACCCAGCAACTCGTGCAATTCGCGAGCGTCGAGCAGGAACTCAAGACCAACGATCAGCTGACCACGCTGGTATCGCTGCAGCAGACCGCCCAATCGACGCAGGCGCTGACATTCGTTGGCAAGACCGCGGTGGTCGACGGCTCAACCGCGACCATGACCAGCAGTTCGGCCACCTGGGATCTCAGCGTTCCCAAGGCCTCCACCGTCAACATCTCGATCACCAACAGCACCGGACAGACCGTCTTCTCCGGCAACTACACCGTCACCGCCGGCAACAATCAGCCCTTTGTCTGGGACGGCAAGGGCACCGACGGCACGCAGTGGCCGGACGGCCAGTACAAAATGACCGCCACCGGCACCGATACCTCGGGCAATTCCGTGGCGATTTCGACCCAGATCCAGGGGGTCGTCAGTTCGGTCGATCTCACTCAGTCGCCGCCATTGCTGTCGATCGGCGGCCAGACCTACACAGTCAACCAAATCAAGGCGATCGTCAGCTGATCGATTTCCGCCACGCCGCGCCGAAGCCGCGACTGGCATTCCCGGGAAATTCTTCAGGCCGTCGTCGGGATACGGCGACGGGCAGACCCTAGCGCGCTCCTCCCGACACGACTGTCGGCAGGTCCCCCGTATCATGGGCGGCGGCGCTAACGGCGCGGCGAATACTTCCACAATCTCAAGACGGCACCCGATACCAATTTCCTTGCAGGTTGCAACGACGGAGGCCGCCGAACGGCGGAAATTGCGACGAATCCAAGGAGATTCGCATTGGAGGCTTGGGCTTAGGCAAATTTTAAGCCGCGAGGCGTAGGTTACTACGGTGAGTTCAGTGGTTGAGAGTTTGTGAGTACGCCATGACAGAACCCCATCGCCCGAGGGTAAAATACGTCATCGGGCCTGACGGCAGTCCGTTAACAATTGCGGATTTGCCCGCGCCCGGGACCAAACGGTGGGTTATTCGCCGTAAAGCCGAAGTCGTTGCCGCAGTGCGCGGCGGCCTGCTCTCCCTCGAGGAAGCCTGCAGCCGTTACACGCTGACCGTCGATGAGTTCCTTTCCTGGCAGTTTTCCATCGATCAGCACGGCCTTGCCGGACTGCGCACCACCCGCATCCAGCAATATCGCCAATAAACCCTCTCTTAAACCTTTGGTATTTGATCCAAATCGGCTTCGTTCCGCGAAGCCGATTTTCTTCATGTTCAAGTTTTCGCCCCGGCCCTTAATCTTCGTTAACCATATCGAAACCATCCCATAGGCAATAATTGCCCAGTCGGCTCTTGGGGCCGAATCTCAGGGGCGGTTGGTGCAGGGTCTCGGAAGTTTTCTAAAGGGTCTGGGTGCTTCGCGGTTGATGGCGATGGTCGCGGTGACAACCGCGCTGATCGCCTTCTTCGGCTTTGTCATCATGCGCGTCACCACGCCGCAGATGACCACCCTCTTTACCGACCTCAGCTTTGAGGACTCCTCGGCCATCATCAAGGACCTGGACCGCCAGGCCATTCCCTACGAGCTGCGCAACGACGGCGCCGTGATCATGGTGCCAAAGGACAAGGTCACCCGGCTGCGCATGAAGCTCGCCGAGGGCGGCCTGCCCAAGGGCGGCGGCGTCGGCTACGAGATCTTCGACAAATCCGACGCGCTGGGCACCACCAGCTTCGTCCAGAACATCAATCATTTGCGCGCGCTGGAGGGCGAACTGGCCCGTACCATCCGCGCCATCGACCGCGTCCAGGCGGCCAGGGTTCATCTGGTGCTGCCCGAGCGGCCGCTGTTTTCGCGCGAGACCCCCGAGCCGTCGGCCTCGATCGTCGTGCGCGTGCGCGGTGCGCTGGAACCCCAGCAGATCAAGGCCATCCGTCACCTGGTCGCCTCCGCCGTCAACGGCCTGAAGCCGCAGCGGGTCTCGATCGTCGACGAGGCCGGCCAATTGCTCGCCGACGGCGCCGGTTCCTCGACCGATGTCGACAACAGCATCGCCGACGAGCGCCGCGCCGGGTTCGAGAAGCGGATTCGCAACGAAGTCGAGGCGATCGTGTCCTCGGTGGTCGGCGCTGGCCGCGCCCGCGTCCAGCTGTCGGCCGATTTCGACTACAACAAGATCACCCAGACCTCGGACAAGTTCGATCCCGAAGGACGCGTGTTGCGCTCGAGCCAGACCCGGGAAGAATCCAGCCTGACCGCCGACAATACCGGCCAGGTCACCGTCAACAATGAATTGCCGGGCAATCAGAACAACAACAATGCCGCGACCGCGCGCGACCAGAGCAAGAAGACCGAGGAAACCAACAATTACGAAATCTCCCGCACCACCAAGACCGAGGTAACCGAGGCCGGACGGGTCAACCGCATCTCGGTCGCGGTGCTGGTCGACGGCACCTATACCAAGAACGACAAGGCCGAGATGATCTACAAGGAGCGCAGCAAGGAAGAGCTGGATCGCATTGCCGCGCTGGTGCGCTCTGCGATCGGCTTCGACCAGAAGCGCGGCGACCAGGTCGAGGTCGTCAACCTCAAATTCGCCGAAGCCCCGGCGGTCGCCCCGCTCGCCGAGCCGACCGGACTTCTCGGCATGCTGCAGTTCACCAAGGATGACGTGATGTACGTCATCGAGCTCGGCGTCATGATGCTGCTCAGCCTGGTGGTGCTGTTCATGGTGATCCGGCCGCTGGTCAAGCGCATCATCGCCTCCGAAGAGGTCGCCTCCCTCAATGCCGTGCCGGCGCTGACCGACGAGAGCGCGGAGAATCTCATTCCGACGGCCAGCGCCACCGCGCAGATGATCGACGTCGCCCAGGTCCAGGGCCAGGTCCACGCCCAATCGGTGCACCGCGTCGGCGAACTGGCCGAGCGAAACCCCAACGAAACCGCCACCATTATTCGTCAATGGCTCGGCGAACAGCAGCAGCCCGCGTGATCTGACATGGCCGTACCGCAGACCACCAACGCCAACGATATTTCCTCCGTCATCGCCACCCTGGCGACCCGGCAGGCCAATCGCCCGAAAGGACCGAAATTGACCGGTCCGAAACGGGCCGCGATCCTGATGCTGGCGCTGGGCGAGCAATATGGCGGCAAGGTCTGGTCGCTGCTCGACGACGACGAGGTGCGCGAGCTTTCGATTCACATGTCGACGCTCGGCACCGTCGAGGCCGACGTGGTGGAAGATCTGTTGCTCGAATTCGTCTCGCGGATGTCGGCATCCGGCGCGCTGATGGGCACGTTCGACGCCACCGAACGCCTGCTGCAGCAATATCTGCCCTCCGAGCGCGTCACCGGCATCATGGACGAAATCCGCGGCCCCGCCGGCCGCAACATGTGGGAGAAACTCTCCAACGTCCAGGAAGAGGTGCTCGCCAACTATCTCAAGAACGAATATCCGCAGACCATTGCGGTGGTGCTGTCGAAGCTGAAACCGGAGCACGCCGCGCGCGTGCTCGCGATCCTGCCCGAGGACATGGCGCTCGACGTCATCAACCGGATGCTGAAGATGGAAGCGGTGCAGAAGGAAGTGATCGAGCGCGTCGAGCAGACGCTGCGCACCGAATTCATGTCGAATCTGTCGCAGACCAGACGCCGCGACGCCCACGAGGTGATGGCGGAAATCTTCAACAATTTCGACCGCCAGACCGAAACCCGTTTCATCACCTCGCTGGAAGAGGAAAACCGCGAGTCCGCCGAACGGATCAAGGCGCTGATGTTCACCTTCGACGACCTCGTCAAGCTGGACAGCGCTTCCGCCCAGACGCTGATGCGCAACGTCGACAAGGACAAGCTCGGCATCGCGCTCAAGAGCGCCAACGAGGAGGTCCGCGGCTTCTTCCTCGGCAACATGTCGTCCCGCGCCGGCAAGATGCTGCTCGACGACATGGCCGCGCTCGGCCCGGTCAGGTTGCGCGACGTCGACGAGGCGCAGGCGCTGCTCGTCAATCTCGCCAAGGACCTCGCCGCCAAGGGCGAAATCATGCTGACCAAGAACCGCGCCGACGACGAGCTGGTGTACTGATGACCGCGCCCGCAAAATTCCTGTTCGACATGGACTTCTCCGCGCCGGACAAGGCGCGCGAGCGGCCGGCCACGGCGACGGAGATCGCGCAGAAAATCGCGACCGCCGAAGCCCGCGCCTATCGCGACGGCCATGCGGCCGGACAGCGCGAGGCCAAGGCGGAAAGCGACCGCCGCACCGCGCTGGCGCTGGAGGAGATCGGGATCGCCATCAAGGGAATTGCGGCGCGCTTCTCCGGCATCGAGACCCGGATGGAGACCGAGGCCGTCGACGTCGCGGTCGCGGTGGCGCGCAAGCTGTGCGGCGAGCTGATCGCCCGCGAGCCGCTCGGCGAGATCACCGGGCTGGTGAGGGATTGCTTCACCCAGCTGGTGTCGACGCCGCATCTGGTGGTCCGGATCAACGATTCTCTCTATGACACCGCGCGCGAGCAGATCGAGCGGCTGGCCAGGCAAAGCGGCTTCGAGGGCCGCCTGGTTATCCTGGCGGAGCCGGAGATCGACAGCGGCGACTGCAAGATCGAGTGGGCCGATGGAGGGGTCGTGCTGGAGCGCGGCGCGATCGACGCCAAGATCAACGAACTTGTCGGGCGCTACATGGCGTCCCGCAATCAGGCCGCAACGTAAGGCCATGAGGACCTAAATCATGAGTGACACTGACGCACAGGTTCCGCTTCCGGATCTCAATTCCGCCGACGCGCCCGCGATCGATGATGTGGCCTATAGCGAAGACGAACAGGCCTCGCGCGTCGCCGCCGACCTCGAAGCCGTTTTCGACGTGCCGGTACAGGTCTCGGCGGTGCTCGGCCGCTCGAAGATGGATGTCGGCGAACTCCTGAAACTCGGGCCCGGCACCGTGCTCGAACTCGACCGTCGCGTCGGTGAAGCCATCGATATCTACGTCAACAACCGCCTGGTGGCGCGCGGCGAGGTGGTTCTGGTGGAAGACAAGCTCGGCGTGACCATGACGGAAATCATCAAGGCCGAACGCGCCTAAGGGCATTTTTCTAACGATATGGCGCCCGAACGGCGCGGACAGACGAACAGGAGATTATCATGCGGCTTCTCATCGTTGGCACACTGAAGGGCCAGCTTACGACGGCCACCAAGATCGCGATGGACAATGGCGCCTCCGTCACCCATGCGGAGGACCATGAGCAGGCGATGCGGGTGTTGCGCGGCGGCAAGGGCGCCGACCTCCTGCTGGTCGATGTCGCCCTCGACATCCGCGACCTGGTGATGCGGCTGGAGGCCGAGCACATTCATGTGCCGATCGTCGCCTGCGGCATCTCCAACGACGCCCGCGCCGCGGTCGCCGCGATCCACGCCGGCGCCAAGGAATACATCCCGCTGCCGCCGGACCCGGAACTGATCGCCGCCGTACTCGCCGCCGTCGCCAACGATTCCCGCGACCTGGTATACCGCGACGAAGCGATGGCCAAGGTGATCAAGCTCGCGCAGCAGATCGCGTGCTCCGACGCCTCCGTGATGATCACCGGCGAATCCGGCACCGGCAAGGAAGTGCTGGCGCGCTACGTTCACACCCGCTCCAACCGCGCCAAGAAGCCGTTCATCTCGATCAACTGCGCGGCGATCCCCGAACACCTCCTGGAATCCGAACTGTTCGGCCATGAGAAGGGCGCGTTCACCGGCGCGATCGCGCGGCGGATCGGCAAGTTCGAGGAAGCCACCGGCGGCACGCTGCTGCTCGACGAAATTTCGGAAATGGACGTGCGCCTGCAGTCCAAACTGCTGCGCGCGATCCAGGAGCGCGTGATCGACCGCGTCGGCGGCACAAGGCCGGTGCCGGTCGATATCCGCATCATCGCGACCTCGAACCGCAATCTGGTCGACGCCGTCCGCGAAGGCACCTTCCGCGAGGACCTGCTGTTCCGGCTCAACGTCGTCAACCTGAAGATCCCGCCCTTGCGCGAACGCCCGGCGGATATTCTCGAACTGGCGCAGCACTTCGCCAAGAAATATGCCGACGCCAACGGCGTGCCGCTGCGGCCGATTTCCGCCAATGCGCGGCGGGTGCTGACATCCAACCGCTGGCAGGGCAACGTCCGAGAACTGGAAAACACCATCCATCGCTCGGTGCTGATGGCGCAGGGCGACGAGATCGGCGTCGACGCCATCCTGACGCCGGACGGCGACCGCCTCGACACGCCCAAGACCGTGCCGGCGGTGGCGCATGCCACTTTCGCCGCCGAACAGGTGACCCGCGCCCTGGTCGGCCGTACGGTCGCCGACGTAGAGCGCGATCTGATCCTGGAAACGCTGAAGCATTGCCTCGGCAATCGCACCCATGCCGCCAATATCCTGGGCATCTCGATTCGCACGCTGCGCAACAAGCTGAACGAATATGCCGACGGCGGATTGCCGATCACGCCCGCCGGCGCCGGCGAATATCGCGCCGCCGCGCCGGTGTGATCTCCGGCGCTAACGGCTCCTGGAACAAGTCCGGCGCGGGGCCCTCCTCGCGCCGGAACCGTTTTGCATATCCCACGTTTTCACTCAGGCTTTTCGCCACCTCGTGTTTGGTGCTGGACCGACGACAACACCCAGATCCGCGCCCGGAAGAATGTCACGACGGGCCGCACCTTCGTGTCACGCCATCAGCCGAAATCGCCATCGCTTGCCGCCGAATAATCCGGCGCGTCTGGATTACGGAAGATGCGGATCGGATCGCCCGGCCGCAGTTGGCGTCCGGTGAACCCGGCATAGGCATAGAGCGCGAGATAGAGGATCGCGAGCATGCCGATCCCGTAGAAGGCCCAGACCGCCAGACGTCTCATCTGCCGGCAGCGCTTTCCGCGCGGATGATTTGAAGAGATTTGCGTTGCATCGCCTGGCCTCGTCTCCGGTCCCTGCCTCACGGGATACTGGGAGGTTTTAGGCCGCGAATGGAAAAAGCGCCACCTCCTCAGGTGCGGCGTTTCGGGATCGCGATGTCGGATTTCGCACGTGCCGGCAGGCTGACCTCGGCGAGCCTGATCGCGTCCTCGTCCCGATCGATCGCGACATATTGACCCTGCCAGTAGGCCAGCGCCGTGCTGCGCGACGAGAGCTGCATATCCAGCACCCGTCCGATCACGATGGCATGGGAGTGGCGTTCCACGATGTCCTCGACCTCACAGTCGATCGCCGACAGCGCGCCTGCCAGCAGCGGCACGCCCGATATCCGGGTGATCCATTGCGCGCCGGCAAAGCGCGCCGCGCCCTTCAATCCGTCCTTGCCGGAAAAACGCTCAGCGATATCGATCTGATCCGCAGTCAGTATATTCACGCCAAAGAAGCCGTGCCGCTTGAGCAGTGGCCAGGACGACGATTCCCGGTTGATGCTGACGATCAGCGTCGGCGGATCGGCCGACAGCGACGATACCGAGGTGACGGTCATGCCGGTGATATCGTTCCCCTGCCCGACCGTGATCACGCTGACGCCGCCGGCCAGACGACGCATGGCGCCGCGAAAATCCTGAGAGGAAACTTCACGATCGATCTCGATGGTGCAGACGGCGGAATTCATGGCAGCCTCACTGGTCCGATGGCTCGTCCCCGGATTTCAAGAGATCGCGCAGGATCGAGCCCTCCAGCGCCGCAAGCTCGGCGGAGCCGCGCCGGCGCGGCCGCGGGATATCGACATTGACGTCGTGCGCGATGCGGCCGCCTTCGATCACCAGCACCCGATCGGCCAGCGCAACCGCTTCGGAGACGTCATGCGTGACCAGGATCGCGGTGAAGGCCTGATCATGCCAGACCCGCTCCAGCAACCGCTGCATGGAAATCCGCGTCAGGGCGTCGAGCGCGCCGAGCGGTTCGTCGAACGCCAGCACGCGGGGGCGGCTGACCAGCGCACGCGCCAGCGCCACGCGTTGCTTCTGGCCGCCGGAGAGCACGGCGGGCCACTGCGCGCGCTTGTCGTCAAGTCCGACTTCGCCGAGCGCCTGCCCGGCACGCGCCTGCGCGTCGGCGGATGCGCGCTGCCGGCCGAGGCCGACTTCGACGTTTGACAGCACCCGCGCCCATGGCAGCAACCGCGGTTCCTGAAACATCACGCGGACGTCTTCCGGACGTGCGCCTTCACCAAAGCTGATGGCGCCGGCATCGATGGTTTCAAGGCCCGCGATCAGACGCAGCAGCGTGCTCTTGCCGCAGCCGCTGCGGCCAACGATCGCCACGAACTGTCCGGCAGGAATGTGGAGGTCGATGCCACGCAGCACCTCATGATCGCCGAACGATTTGCGCAAGCCCCGAATGGTCAGCGGTAGGCCGCGTGCGGAAACTTCCTGATCACGCCGCAGCAGCCGCGCCTGTTCGACGAAATCCGCGCGCTCCACGGGCTCGGCGTCCGGCGCGAGAAAACGAAGGGCTTCCTGCATGTGTGCTCTCAATGTTTCTGGAAGGCCGGATGCCAGGACAGCGTCAACCGCTCGAGAACGCGCGAGGCGCTGTCGGCCAGCTTTCCCAGCAAGGCGTAGATCAGGATGCTGAGCACCACGACGTCGATCTGCATGAATTCGCGCGCCTGCATCGCCATGTAGCCGAGGCCCGATGACGCCGCGATGGTCTCCGCCACGATCAGCGTCAGCCACATGATGCCGAGCGCGAAGCGGATACCGACGAAAATCGACGGCAACGCGCCCGGAAAGATCACGCGCCGGAACAACTCGCCGTCGGTCATGCCGTAGATCAGTCCCATCTCGATCAGTTGCGGATCGACGGTGCGGATGCCGTGCAGGGTGTTGAGGTAGATCGGAAAGAACACGCCGAGTGCGACCAGAAACAACTTCGCGGATTCATCGATGCCGAACCACAGGATCACGAGCGGAATCAGCGCGAGATGCGGGATGTTGCGCACCATCTGCAAGGAGGTGTCGGTGAGCTTGTTGCTGAGCTGCGACAAGCCATTGGCCAGCCCGAAGGCAAAGCCGATGCCGCCGCCGATGACAAAACCTGCGCTGGCGCGCCAGAAACTGACCCAGATGTTGCGCACCAGCTCGCCCGACAGCAAGAGGTTCCAGCCCGCCAGCGCCACGCCGCTCGGCGCCGGAAGCACGCGCGCCGGCACCAAACCGGTCTCGCAGGCGGTCTGCCAGACCACGAGAATCGCCAGCGGCACGATCCATTGCACCAGCCCGTCGGCTCGCGGCAATCGCAGGCTGCGGACCCGCGGAAGGCTTTCGATCAGGCTCATGACTGCGATGCCCTCACCAGCGGCCGGTGCTCGTTGGCAATGGTCTCGCCAAACGGCCCGGTATTGACGCGAATGGGCGTCACGCTGCCTGGCTGCTCCAGCGACAGCAGTGGGAACACCAGTTCCGCAAAGCGATAGGCTTCCTCCAGATGCGGATAGCCGGACAGGATGAAGGTATCGATGCCAACGTCCTGATACTCCCTGATCCGCGCCGCGACGGTCGGGGGGTCGCCGACCAGCGCGGTGCCGGCGCCGCCGCGCACCAGGCCGACGCCGGCCCAAAGGTTCGGACTGATCTCGAGCCTGTCGCGGCGTCCGCCATGCAGCTGCGCCATGCGCTGCTGGCCGACCGAATCCATGCGGGAGAAGATCTTTTGCGCCGAGGCCACGGTCTCGTCGGTGACGTACTCAATCAACTGGTCGGCCGCCTTCCAGGCTTCGGCGTTGGTTTCACGCACGATCACGTGCAGCCGGATGCCGAACGAGAGCTTGCGTCCGCGTCTGGCGGCGACCGCCTTCACGCGGTTGACCTTTTCGGCGACCTGCGTGGGCGGCTCGCCCCAGGTCAGATATTTGTCGACGGTATCGACTGCCACATCGATGCCGGCATCCGACGATCCGCCGAAATAAAGCGGCGGGCGCGGCGACTGCACCGGCGGAAACAACAGGCGTCCATCCTCGATGCGGATATGCCTGCCCTCGACATTGACGGTGTTGCCCGCCAGCAGATCGCTGTAGACGTTGAGGAACTCGCGGGTGACCGCATAGCGCTCGTCATGATCGAGGAACACGCCGTCGCCCTTGTTCTCGACGGGATCGCCGCCGGTGACGACATTGACCAATAGCCGTCCGTTCGACACCCGATCGAGCGTCGCCGTCATGCGGGCGGCGACGCTCGGCGATTGCAGCCCGGGGCGCACCGCCACGAGATAACGCAGCCGCTCGGTCCAGGGCGCGACCGCTGA
>Ga0210403_10002394_pt1 | contig 16959 bp, 13 predicted proteins | sample IncBWC19MmetaG_FD_150863 | JGI IMG/M metagenome (GOLD analysis project Ga0210403, IMG submission 150863) | Forest soil microbial communities from Barre Woods Harvard Forest LTER site, Petersham, Massachusetts, United States - Inc-BW-C-19-M | ecosystem: Environmental > Terrestrial > Soil >... | reverse complement strand
ATTGTGCGGGTGCTGGTGCGGGAAGCTCGCGGGTCGAGCGGTGGATTGCGAATCCTGCTGGCGGAAGACAACCAGGTGAACCAGCGGCTGGCGACGCGGATGCTGGAAAAGCGGGGGCACGTCGTGGACGTTGCGGCGAACGGACGAGCGGCGCTCCAAGCTCTGGAGAAATCGACTTACGACCTGGTGCTGATGGACGTGCAGATGCCGGAGATGGACGGGATAGAGGCGACTTCGAGGATTCGAGCGAATGAGATAGTGAGAGGAAGGCGGCAGCGGGTGGTTGCCCTGACGGCGCACGCGATGAAGGGCGATGAAGAGAAATGCATGGCGGCGGGGATGGACGGGTATCTGACAAAACCAATCCGGCCGGAGGAGTTGGATCGCCTGCTGGAAAAGTGCATGGAGTCCATGGAGAAAGTAGCGGTCCGGAAGGATGATCCTGCGGGCGTGGAGACGAGTTAGGAAGGTTGCTTGCGTGAGGAGTGTTGGCGTGAGAACATTTAAGGCTGTGGCGGACGCGGCGAAAACGGCTGCGAACGACAATGGCGATATCGTCTAGGGGTCCAGGACGCCGCCCTCTCACGGCGGAAACCCGGGTTCGAATCCCGGTATCGCTACCAATCGAAGTCGACAGCTGACAGCCGACAGTCGTCAGTTCCAGAGAAAACCAAACAGGAAGTGTGAAGATTGGATTGTGATGAGGCGCCTTTGGGCGTCTTTTTTGTTTTTGCGGGCGCTTAGGTTATCAGGCCGAGGGCCAGTTTTACCTGATTTTCAATTTGTTGCAGCTTGACTGGGGCCAGGGTGCCGAATGGTTTTGCGTGGAGAAAGGATTTCTCGAGTGTGGTGACCTGATCGCACTTGGCCCAACAGTTGTGATTCAAGCCACCTTCTCCTTTTGCGAGCGGCACGCGCATGCTGAATTGTGGGCGCTGGACGCTGGTGATGGGGACTACGCAGACGTCGAGGGCGTATCGGTTGAGACTGTCGACCGAAAGGATGAGTACGGGGCGGTCTTTGTCGAGGCTGGCGAGATAGATTTCCCCTCGACGTGGAAAAGCGGACGAAGTGGAGGGCATCAGTCACGCTCCAGGGTGCGGCGGGCGGCGCGTTGGAGAGCAGTGGTGTCGGACCGATCGCCGGACTCGGCGGCGAAGAACTGTGCCGCTTCGCGCTCGAGTTGCTCGTACTGTTCCTGGACGATGGCGCGTTTGAGGAGTTCGTTGACTCGCTTGCTGGCAGAAAGACCGCCTTTGGTGGCTTCGACGTAATTGTGGACGTCCGGTTCGATGGTGTAGCTCTTGGGGAGTTTGGAGTTGGGGGATTTGGTAAGAACCGCCATGGGAAACCTCGTATTGTTCATCCTAGATTATATCACAAAAATACCATCGTAAAGATCTGAGCATAATCGCCACTAAAAACAGGTGAGGAGTTTCTGGACTCCTGCGCGGAAGTCAGGTGGGGGTGTGATCAAGCTCAGGACTAGGTGGTTGGTGGAGGGGAAGTCGTAGAAGTGGCCGGGGTGGAGGAGGACGTGGTGGTGGCGGAGGAGATGGATGGCAAGGGCTTCGTCGGAGGAGGTAACGGAGGCGTGGGTGGAGGTGTTTGCGGAGTAGCGGAGGGTGGTGTACCAGCCGGCTTCGGCGTGGAGGAGTTCACAGATGGGGTGGGAGCGGAGTTGGGATTGGAGGTGGGAGAGATTTTCCTTGATGCGGGCGAGGAGTTGCGGGCGAAGGGAGTGGCGCTGGGCGAGGAGCACGGGGAGGGCGGCTTGGGAGGGGGCGCTGAGAGAGAGATATGTGTCGGCGATGATTTCGAGGCGTTCAAGGGCGGGGCGGACCTGGGAGGCGGGGCCGGTGATGGCTAGCCAGGCGATTTTCATTTGGGGGAGAGCGGAAATTTTGGAGAGGCCGCTGAGGGTGAAGGTGAGGACTTCGGAGTTGGCGGTGAAGGATTTCCGCGGAGCGGAGTGGAAGGGGAAATCCAGGAAGACTTCGTCGACGATCAAGGCGAGGTTGTGTTTTTTGCAAATGGCGTTGAGGCGGGTGAGTTCTTCGGGTTGGACGTAAGAGCCGGTGGGATTATTGGGATGGACGAGGAGAATGGCGCGGGTGCGAGGTGTGATGGAGTTTTCGAGGGATTGGAAATCGATGAACCAGCCGTGGGCGTAGGCGAGGGAGTAGGGTTTCAGATGGACATCTTGCAGGTCGGCGAGAAACTCGAAGAGGGGGTAGCTTGGTTTGGGGAGGAGTAGTCCGTCGCCGGGGTTGCAGAGGAGACGGAAGGCGTAAGAGTAGGCTTCGCTGGTGCTGGTGGTGAGGAAGAGGGAATCGGGATCGAGGGTGGTTTGGTGGTCGTCGAGATAGTAGCGGGCGACTTCCTGGCGAGCGATGAGGGTGCCTTTGGGTTGGGGATCGTAGGTGAGGGCAGCGAGATTTTGGAAGGCGGAGAGGATGGCGGCGGAATCGTAATGGAAGCCACATTTGGTGGGATTGGAGGCGGTGAGATCTAGCAGCGGAGTACCAGCGGCGCGGAGTTTGTCGAGGGCGACGGTGAAAGGGTTGCGGGTGAGGGGCCAATTGGTGCGGTCAGAGAACATGGGGGAAGTGGTTTTAAGTTGTTAGTTTTTAGTACGAAAGACAAAAGCCGACAGCTTTCAGCTTACAGCAATCGCAAGGATGTGCGGAGCCCTCGGCCGCGTATCCTACCAGCCAACATGCGGTTGCCTGACAGAATGACAATTTTGGGACAGATTCCGTACACTGTAGGCTCACATTATGACGGAAACTGTGCGAACTCGTGTGGCTCGAAAGGCGATTGACCTTACCGGGATAGTGCAAGGGGTGGGATTTCGCCCGTATGTTTACCGGTTGGCGAATGAGTGCGGGCTGACCGGATTGATTGCGAATACGCCGGCGGGCGTGAGCATTGAAGTGCAGGGCGACGCGGAGGCGGTGGAGCGATTTCTGGAGCGGCTGCCGAAGGAGATTCCGCCGCTTGCGAAGATTACAGGGATCGCGCCGCGAGATGCGGAGCTGCAGCAGGAGACGGCATTTCGAATCAAAGCGAGTAGCACTCGAGCCGCGGCGAAGGCGCTGATATCACCGGACGTGAGCATCTGCGAGGATTGTTTGCGGGAGATGATGAACCCGCGAGACCGGCGATTCCGGTATCCCTTTATCAACTGCACGAATTGCGGGCCGCGATTCACGATTACCCACGACATTCCATACGACCGGGCGCGCACTTCGATGGCGAAGTTCAAAATGTGCGCGGCTTGCCAGGCGGAGTATGACAATCCGGCGAGCCGGCGATTCCATGCGCAGCCGAATGCGTGCTGGGATTGCGGGCCGCAGGTGACGCTGCTGGGAGCGGATGGCGCGCGCATGGATGTGGCGGAGCCGATTCGCGAGGCGGCGCGGTTGCTGCAGCAGGGTGCGGTGGTGGCGATCAAGGGGCTAGGGGGATTCCACCTGGCGTGCGACGCACAGAATGAAAAGGCCGTTGCGAAATTGCGGGAGCGCAAACGGCGAGTGGAGAAGCCGTTCGCGATCATGGTGCGACGAGTGGAGGATGCGGCGCGGCTTTGCGTGGCGGATGAGCTTTCGAAAAAAATGATGGAGTCTTTTGAGCGTCCGATCGTTTTGCTGCCGCGGCGCGCGGAAGTTGCTCATGTGCCGGGAATTGCGCCCGGGAACCGGTACTTGGGGTTGTTTTTGCCGTACACGCCGCTGCACCATCTGTTGTTTCAGAGCGGAAAGTTTGAGTCGTTGGTGATGACGAGCGGGAACCTGAGTGAAGAGCCGATTGCGATTGAAAATGAGGAGGCGATCCGGAGATTGAACCGGATTGCAGACGCGTTTCTGGTTCACGACCGGGAGATTATGCGGCGATGCGACGATTCGGTGGTGCGCGTAGCGGCGGGGCAGCCGCAGAAACTGCGGAGGTCACGGGGATTCGTACCGGTGCCGGTGCAGCTGGAGAAGGAATCGCAAGCAGTGTTGGCGGTGGGCGGGGAATTGAAGAATACGGTTTGCGTAATTCGGGGGAGCGAGGCGTTTTTGAGCCAGCACGTTGGGGATTTGGAGAATCTGGAGAGCTTTAAGTTTTTTGAGGAAGCAGTGCAGCACTTGCAGCGGATTCTAGAGACGGAACCGAAAGTGATTGCGCACGATTTGCATCCGGATTATTTTTCGACGAAATGGGCGCAAGAACGGACGGGCGTGGAGTTGGTGGGAGTGCAGCATCACCACGCGCATGTGGCGGCGTGCATGGCGGAGAATCATCTGGACGGGAAAGTGATCGGGATTGCGCTGGACGGGACGGGGTACGGGACGGACGGAGCGATCTGGGGCGGAGAAGTGCTGGTGGCGGATTACTCTGGATTTGAGCGGGCGGCGCACTTGGAGTATCTGCCATTGCCAGGCGGGGCGGCGGCGATTCATGAGCCGTGGCGGATGGCGGTGAGTTATCTGGCGAAACATTTCGGGAAGGACTTGGAGAAACTGGGATTGCCGTTTCTGGCGGAGATTGATACGCGGAAACTGGGTGTGGTTTTGCAGATGATGGAGCGGGAGATTAATTCGCCGCGGACTTCGAGCTGCGGGAGGTTGTTCGATGCGGTGGCGGCGCTGGTAGGTTTGCGAGGGACGGTGAATTTTGAGGCGCAGGCGGCGATTGAGCTGGAGATGGCGGCGCGAGATTCGGGGAGCGAGTCGGCGTACCCGCTGGATTTGAATTTGCGCGGTGGGGCGTGGGAGATCGGGACGAAATCGTTGTTTGAGTGGCTGGTGCGGGACATCCAAAAGCAGGCCAGTGTGGCGGAGATCAGCCGGAAGTTTCACAATGGGCTGGCGCTGGTGCTGGTGGAAGCGGCGGAGAAGATTCGGGAGAAGACGGAGTTGAACCGGATTTGTTTGAGTGGGGGATGTTTTTTGAATGCGCTGCTGCTGGAGACGATGATTGCGGAGATGAAGGAGCGGTCGTTCGAGGTGTTTTTTCATACAGAAGTGCCGGCGGGGGATGGTGGGATTAGTTTGGGGCAGGCGGTGATTGCGGGGAGGAGAGTAGGGGCTTGATCAGCGGGAGGAAGAAAGAAGAAAAAAGACAACGCAGAGGCGCAGTGGGCGCAGAGATTTCGCAGAGAAGAGAAGGCGCCCGCCTCGGAAGGCGGCCGCTACAAAGGCTTGGTGAATTTGCGGTTGGCGGTGATCCCTTGGGATTCGGTGATGGTTATGGTTTGGTTTGCGGGGACCGCGGAGAGTTTGTCGATTTGGCCGCTGGGCCAGTGGATTTCGAGAGAGTCGGCTTGGGAGTTTTGAGCGAGGCCGAAGGTTAGGATTAGTTCGCTGGCGGAGAGGTAGCTGGAGCCGCTGCGGAGCATCTGGGTTTGGGTTTCGCCGGCGGCGGTGAGTTTGACTACGACGCCGATACCGTCGCGATTGGATTTTGTGCCTACCAGTTTTATGCGCAGGCTTTTGTTGGTTGCCGCCGGGCCTGTGGCTTCATTCAAGAAAAGATAAGCGGGGCCGCCGTTGGTAGAGAGAAGCAGGTCTGGGCGGCCGTCGTTGTTGATGTCGGCGTAGGCGGCGCCGCGGCCTACGCGCGGCGTGTTGAAGGATTTTCCCAGCGAGTTCACGGCTTCCTGAAAATTTCCTTTGCCGAGATTGCGGAAGAGGTGCGGCGGCATGGCGTATTTCACGTTGGGCTGGACGCGTTCGATGTCGCGGTCGATGTGGCCGTTGGCGATGAAGATGTCGGGCCAGCCGTCGAGATCGTAGTCAAAGAAGAAGCAGCCGAAACCGAGAGTGAGGAGGGAAGCGCGGCCGACGTCGGAGCGCGGGGCTTCGTCGACGAAGAGGCCTTTGCCTTCGTTGTGGTAGAGCGAAACCATCTGGTTGGAAAAATTGGTGATGAGGATGCTTGGGGCGCCGGAGTGATCGTAGTCGGCAGCGTCAACGCCCATGCCGGCGCGGGCTACACCGTCTTCGCTGAAGGCGATACCGGCGACGACAGCTTTTTCGGTGAAGGTGCCGTTGCCGTTGTTGCGATAGAGCTTGTTGGGTTGTGTGTCGTTGGAGAGAAGGAGGTCGGGCCAGCCGTCGTTGTCGTAGTCGATGATGGCGATGCCGAGAGTTTTGGAAGTGGGATCGGCGAGGCCGGCTTTTTTGGTGACATCTTCGAAAGTGCCGTCGCCGCGATTGTGCCAGAGGCGGACGGAGGTGCCCTTGTAGGATTCGGGGGTGCAGTAGGATTTGCTTTTGCCGTCGAGGGTGCAATAGAGGTCGGATTCGATGGACCACTGAACGTAATTGGCGACGATCAGATCGAGCTTGCCGTCTTTGTCGTAGTCGACCCAGGCGGCGCTGGTGCTGAATTCTTTGGGGCCGGCGAGGCCGGCTTTCTGGGTGACGTCGGTGAAGGTGCCATTGCCGTTGTTGTGGAAGAGATGGCTTTGGCCGAGAGCGGTGACGAAGATGTCGTCGAAGCCGTCGTTGTCGTAGTCGCCGACGGCTACGCCCATGCCGAAGAGTTCGACGTCGAGGCCGGCTTTGTGGGTGACGTCGGTGAAGGTGCCGTCGTGATTGTTGTGGTAGAGCTTTGGCGTGGAGTGTTTGGAGGGCTGGCCGGGCCAGTTGGTGCCGTTGACGAGGAAGATGTCGGGGTAGCCGTCGTTGTCGTAGTCGATGAAGGCGACGCCGGGGCCCATGGTTTCGGGGAGATATTTTTTGCCAAACGCGGCGTTGTTGTGGACGAAGCGTATGCCGGACTGAGCGGTGATGTCTCGGAAGGTGATGGAGGGCTGAGGTTTTGGAGTTTGGGAAGATTGCGCGCTGGCTGTGAGAGAAGAAGTTAGAAGCAGCAGCGCGGTGGCGAGTTTGTTCATCGAGACTCCATCGGGATATCGCGGCCTACGCCGAGAGCATCGGCCACGCGGTTGATGTAATTAAACCAGGAGGCGATCAGGGTGATTTGCAGGATGCCGCGGTCGTCGAAGCCGGCGGCGCGGAGACTGTCGTGGTCGGCGCGGCTGCATTGGGTGGCGTCGCGGGTGAGTTTTACTACGTATTCGAGCATGGCTTTGTCCTGGGCGCTGATGGGAGCGGTGCGGAAATCTTTTTGCAGCGCGGCGACCATTTCGTTGTCGAGGCTGGTGCGACGCAGAAACTCTGCGTGGGATTCGATTCAATAGAAGCAGCGGTTGGTGACGGAGACCATGGTGGCGATCATTTCGTGCTGGTAGCGCTGGAGAGGGAGATCGGGGGACATCATGGCGCCGAAGGCGCTGAAGGAGTGGAAGAGGACGCCGGGGAAGAGGGTGTGGGAGCCGACGATGCTGTTTTCGAAGCCGCGATCGACGGAGGGGGCGGGGGTGGAGTATTCGATGGGGTAGAGTTGGCGCTGTTTGAGGACTAGGTCGCGGAGGTGGGCGTCGTCTTCCAGGCGGACGGTTTTGATCCAGGTCATTGAGAGAGTCCTCGCTTTTGCGTTTGATCTAGATTGGTCATGAAAGCAGATCCCTCACCCGCAAACGGCGCGGGTTCGGGATGACACCTGCCAGCCTTCAACGGCCGGCTCCTGCCGAGGATTTTGCTGCGGGAATTTTCTTGGGTTGGAGGGTGACGGAGATGTGTTCGTGGATGGATTGACGTTCGTTGTTGTCTTCGGGGTGGGATTGGCGGTAGGCGCCGGTTAGGGATTGTGAGGATTCGTCGGCTTTGAATCGGAGGTAGCGCTCCTTGTGAGCGTTGGCGCGGGTTTCGTCGCCGAGGCCTGTGTAGCAGAGCATCAGGTTGTAGTTGGCCTGGAGATCTTCGGGGTCGATGGTTAGGGTTTGTTGAAATTCTTTTGCGGCCTCGGCGTAATGCTTTTGGAGGAAGAGGACGCGGCCTAGTTCGTTGTGGACTACGCGGTCACGGGGGAATTGGGCCAGGACGGATTGAAGGGCTTGCGCGGCCTCGTCGTAGTGGCCTTCTTCTTTGAGGACTCGGGCATAGAAGAAATTGGCTCGGGGGAGATTGGGTTTCAGAACCAGAGCTTTGAGGAGGACGACCTTTGCGCCTTCAGTGTTGCCCTCCTGGACGCGGACGCGGCCGACGTTGGTCCAGCCATCGAAATTGTCGGGGGCCATTTCGGTGATTTTGCTAAAGGCTTGTTCCGCGCCGCTGAGGTCGCCCTGTAGGAAGAGACCGATGCCGTAGTCGTTCCAGCGCGTCCAGTCGTCTTTGGCGAGCGAAATTTGCGGCGCGGGCACTGCGGCGGAGTGGGGAAGGACGCGGATGGTTTTGGTGTCTTCAGCGACGGTGATGATGGGAAGATCGGGAAGGGCGCGTACCTTCGCGGAAACCTCCGGCATTATTCCACTGAATGCCATTTTCCGATCGTCGTAATCCTGCGTGACTTCGTTTTTTGCTTGCCGCGAGCCATCCGGCACCAGGCTCCCGAACGAAAATTGAGTGTTGAACCACTGGAATTTGCGGTAGTTGAGTTTCGAATGGAGCGTGATGTGATCGCCGGCGCTTTCGGGGATGTGCAGGCGGAAGTGGGCGGTGTCGGCGGCGCCGGGAGGGATGAGGTGGACGTAGACGACGGCGCGAGTGGCCCAGGCGTTGCGTTTGTTGATGGGATTGCCGTGGCCGTCGATTTGGAGAGATTTGTAGAAATGTGCGCCGGGTTCGACGGGGCCTTTGCCATCGTCTTCGACTTTGCCGCTCCAGAAAATGGTCTGGTCTTTTTCGTCGGTGGCTTGGAGTTCGAGCCAGACGTCGAAGGCGTCAACGGTGCCACCTGGGAAGAAGTGGCCGACTTTGCGGGTGCGGACGACGATGTCAACGAGAACATCGTCACCGCGACGGACGGCGGCGTCCACGCGGCCGAGCGGGGCGGTGATTGGGCGGGCTTCGCCGGCGGGGCCATGCGGACCAGAAATATCAGATTCTTCGCCGACGGCGAAGGTTGTGGAGAGTTCCTGCTTCGGATAGTCGGAGACTTTCTTGACAGATTCGTTCTTGGAGATCGGAGAGATGGCGAAGATGTCCACGGTGAGTTGTTTGTCCTGAAGAAATTTGCGGCTGGCTTCAAGTTGGGTGGGATCTTCGTTGGCGATGGGGACAGCGGTGTTGGCGCCGGGGAAGCGGTGGGAGTGGACGTAGCCTTCGAGGTTGCCTTCGTCTTTGGAGGGGACGAGGGGCATGTGGCAGTCGGCGCACATCATGGAAGTGGCGGGGTAATAGAAGGCGCGGGCGCCCTGGCCGGAAACGCCGCTTGCTTGCCAGTTGTCATACTCGTTGAAGCCGCGGAACCAGCGATAGTTGTTGAAGGGTTTGTCGAGATGGACTTTGTGGCAGCCGGAACAGAATTCGGGGACTTGATCGCGCATGAAGGGTTTCAGAAAGACGCGACGATGCGGCTCCGGATTCAGGCGGACCATGAAATCGTGCAGGCTGCGGATGACGGGATTTTCACTGGCGGCGAGTTCGTGGAGTTTTGGATATTCGAGAACGAAATCGCCCTGGCCCATGGTGCTTTTCACCTGAACTATGCTGTGGCACATCATGCAACTGAGGCCGGCGTTGGCTTCCGGCGTGTGGATATTTTCCTTAACTGGCGTATCGAACTTGCCACTGAAGAGGAGCGCGGGATCGTGGCAGCCGGCGCACCATTTGGATTGTTTCACGCCGTCAACTTCCTGCATGTACTCAATGCTTTTGCGATACCACTGATTGTTGAAGGAAGAGAAGTGGTGCATGGAGCTCTGCCATTGCTTGTAGATGTCGGAGTGGCAGCGTTCGCAGGCTTGGGATTTCAGGAAATAGTCGGAGGGGATGTAGTTGCCGTCTTTGGTCTGCACGGAGCTGGGGAAAAATTTGCCGGTCGGGCCGTCGCCTTCCTGATCCATGGTGGCGGGTGCGATGGAAGGGTTGTTGACCCGGTAGGCATTTTTCCAGGCGATGGTGCGGGTCCACCAGGCGGCTGAGGAGATGGCAGCGATGAGGAGTGCGACCGCGGCGAGGCGGAGAGTTTGTTGGAGAACTCCGGCGTTGAGGCAGTTTTGGGATGCGAGCCAGGAGGACACAAGGAAGAGCAGGCCGATGAGGCAGAGAGCGATGTGGGTGTAGAGCCAGAGTTTGAGGCGATGAGGCGTGCCGATTTTTATTAGGACGATACCAAGCGCGCCGCCTGCCAGGACGAAGAGCAACCCGAAGCGCGCGAGCAGCGGTTCTTGGTTGAGGCCGCGAAAGAGGAAAAAAAGAATGCCGATGGTTGCGAGGACGCCGAGGCCGGTGTGGAGTAAGACTGCGATCGCATAGGGAATGTTGGCGGCGGGAAAGGCGTAGAGATAAACGGCGGTGACGGCTAGAAAAAGAACGCTAAGGGAGCGCCAGCGTTGCATGCATTTCCCCCCAGGGAGTGGTCAAAGTTTATCAGGCGCTGCCGCCATTAAAAAATGCGGCCGGGGGTCGTTGGCCCGGCCGCAATGTTTGTTGGGGTGCTTCCAGTCTTGGCTTGTGTAGCCAGGTGGGAAGCGACTGCTGTTGGGACATTTATAGTTGGGGTAGGGAGGGGGCGCAATAGTGGGAAAAGATTAGGAGGCAAGGGGTGAGTTTAACGCAGAGGGCGGAAAGGAGACACAGAGGCTCAGAGAAGCAAAAAGAAGGAGGTGGCAAAGTGTTGTTGATTGCCTCGATCCCTCCACTGCGCGGCCCGACGCGCCCGAGAGCGGCGCGAAGAGAAAATCGGGCCGCTCCGGTCGGGATGACAGGAGAGGCAACCAAGCAGGCGGCCTAAAGCAGCCCCTGCATCTCGGTAATGCCTTTGGATTCAGTTAGTTGATAGGATTTGCCGGATTTGAGTTTGGGGTATTCTTCAGTGCGGCCGCTGGGCCAGTCGATTACGATTCGTTCGACTTCGTCCTGGCGAGCTACGCCAAAGGTAAGAGGCAATTCGGATTGGGAGAGGTAGCTGGAGCCGGTGCGGACTTGGCGGGATTGGATTTGGCCGTTGGAGTGGAGATGGACAGTGGCGCCGATAGCGTCGCGATTGGATTTTGTGCCGACGAGGTGGAGACGGATGCTGCGGTTGCCGGCTAGCTGATCGTTGCGGTAGAGGTAGGCGGGGCCGTTGTTGGTGGTGAGGAGGAGATCCAGGTCGCCGTCGCGGTCGAAATCGGAGACGACGAGGCCGCGGCCCACTTTGGATTGGGAGAAGCCGCCGCCTAATTGCGCGGCGACCTCGAGAAATTTTGCGTTGCCCTGATTGAGGAAGAGTTGCGGGGACTGGGCGTAGCCTACGTTACCGCGGATGTTGCGGACGGTGTCGTCAATGTGGCCGTTGGCGACGGCGAGATCTAGGCGGCCGTCGAGGTCGGCGTCGAAGAAAACGCAGCCGAAGCCGAGGGTGTTGCGGGAGGCGGGGCCGAGTCCGGCCGGCATGGCGACGTCGTCGAAGGATTTTCCGTTGGAACGATAGAGGCCGAGCATTTCGTTGTCGAAGTTGGTGATGACGATGCCGGGCTTGCCGGAGTTGTCGAAGTCGGCGCAATCAACGCCCATGCCCGCGCGGGCTTTGCCTTCGTTGCTGAAGGCGAGGCCCATTTCGACGGCGACGTCTTTGAATTTTCCGTTACGAAGATTACGGTAAAGCTTGTTGGGCTGGGTGTCGTTGGCAACGATGAGATCGGGCCAGCCGTCCTGATCAAAATCGAGCATGGCGACGCCCAGGGATTTGGAGCTGGCGTCGAATATGCCGCTGGTGGAGGTGACGTCTTCGAAAGTGCCGTCGCCGCGGTTGTGGAAGAGCCAGCAAGTGTCGCCGCGATAGGCTTCAGGCGTGCAGTAGGATTTATTTTTTCCGTCGAGGCTGCAGAAGACATCGTGCTCAGCGGACCAGCGAACATAATTGCAGACGAAGAGATCGAGGAGGCCGTCGCGGTCGTAATCGAACCAGAGGGCGGAAGTGCTGAAGGCCTTTTTGTTGAGAAGGCCGGATTTTTGGGTGACGTCGATGAAGGTGCCTTTGCCTGTGTTGTGGAAGAGGCGGCTCTGGCCAACGCAGGAGATGAAAATGTCGGGGAAGCCGTCGTTGTCGTAATCGGCGACGGCGACGCCCATGCCGTAGAGTTCGAGGTCGAGGCCGGCGGATTTGGTGACGTCGGTGAAAGTGCCATTGCGATTGTTGCGGTAGAGCTTGAGCGTGGAGCGCTGGCGTTTGTGGCCGGGCCAGTCCATGGAATTGATGAGGAGAATGTCGGGCCAGCCGTCGGCGTCGTAATCGAGGAAAGCGCAACCGGAGCCGAGGGTTTCGGGGAGAAGTTTGCCGCCGTATGCGCCGCTATTGTGGCGGAAATCGATGCCGGCGTGCGCGGTGACATCGGTGAATTGAAAACCAAGAGAGTTCGCTGGAAGCGGAAACGGAAAACCGGAGGAAAGAATTCCTGCGCCGAGAGATTGTTTGAGGAAATCGCGGCGCTTCACGGAAGATTCACCAGGCCGTTTTTGATGGCGTAGACGACGAGCTCGGCGGTTTTGTGGAGGCCTAGCGCGTCCATGATGTTGGCGCGATGGACGGAGACGGTGTTGGCGCTAAGGCCTAGTTCAGCCGCGATTTCCTTGTTGGATTTGCCGGCGACGATGTGCTGAAGGATTTCGAGCTCACGGGGGGTGAGGCCGGTGTCGCGTTCGCCTTTGAGATTGCCGGTGAGGGTGATTTGCGGATCGAGGACGGTTTTGCCTTCGGCGATTTTCTGGATGGCGGTGACAAGGTCGAGGTCCATGGCGTTCTTGAGTATGTAGCCTTTCGCTCCGGCTTCAAGAGCCTGGCGGACGAGCGTGTCTTCGGAATGCATGCTGAGCATGAGGATGGCGATATCGGAAAATTTGGCGAGGATGCGGCGGGTGGCTTCGATGCCGTTGATTTGCGGCAGGGCGCAATCCATGACGATAACGTTGGGATGGAGCTGTTCGGCGAGTTGAACGGCTTCGAGGCCGTCGCTGGCTTCGCCCACGACCTGAAAAGTGGGTTCGTCTTCGAGGATGCGGCGAAAACCGCGGCGGACGAGAGCGTGGTCGTCAACGAGGAGGACGGTGAGTTTATTCGGCATGGGGTTCCACCTGTTCGCGAGGGACTTCCAGATGAACGAGAGTGCCAGCAGTGGGGAGAGGTGAGACTTTTAACGAGCCGCCGAGAATCTGGGCGCGTTCGCGCATAGCGACGAGGCCGATGCCGGTTTGGCCTTCAACGGGGCGAAAACCTTTGCCGTGGTCCTCAATTTCAAGAATCAGCACGGCTAGTTCGAATTGCAGGCGAATCCAGACTTCTTTTGCGCCGGAATGGCGGGCGACATTGTTGAGCGCTTCCTGGAGGACGCGATAAATCTGCACACCGGCGGATGCTCCCACGGGGTAAGTGTCTCCTGACTTTTCGTAGTGAAGCACAAGACCGGTCTGCCTTTCCACTGTGGGGATGTACCAGTCGAGAGTGGCGACGAGGCCGGCTTCGTCGAGGAGGACGGGATGGAGAGCTTGCGAAAGGCTGCGGATGTTGTCTAGCGTGGATTGCGCGATGCCTTGAACTTCCTGAAGATCCGTATGAACGGGAGAATCGGCGGGGAGATGTTTACCCGTGCGGCGAACGAGGGAGCCGATGGCGGTGAGCACCTGGCCGAATTCGTCGTGTAGTTCGCGGGAGATGTGGCGGAGGGTGGATTCCTGAGTGGCGATTAATTTTTGCGCGAGGTCGCTGCGCTGGGAAGAGAGTTCGGCGACCTGGGCGAAGAGATGGCGATTGTTGCGGATGAGATAGAGGCTGGTGAGGACGATGGCCACGAGGATGGCGGCGAGGAAGAGATAAAGCTGGCGCTGAACGCGATCGTAAATATGCGCGATGCGGAGCGTAGCGCGTTCTTCGGCTTCGTTGTTTTGGACGAGGAGGCGGGAGACGGCGGAGCTGAGGGCGGCCTGGCGGGGTTGGAGCGTGTCGCGAATTTGCTGGGTGGCAACGGAATCGGAACCAGCTTCTGCGAGGGAGAACATGCGATTGACGGAGTCCCAGAATTGGGCGAGGGATTGGTTGAGATAGAGGAGTTGGTCGCTGGTGGGAGTGGCTTGCGTGAGAGCGGATTCGTGTTCAATGGCGTCCTGGAGGTCGGTGCGGATGCGTTCGAATTGCGGAACCCAGGCGAGGATCGGATAAGGCTCGGTGGGATCCTGCATGTCGCGCATGGCGAGGCCGAGGGAGTTGAGATCGTTTTGTATGCGGAGGAGTTGGAGAGAGTCGCGGCGATTGCGGTCGACGAGGTCGCTCTGCAATTTGTGGATGCCTGCGAATTGGAAGGTGATGTAGGCGGCGTAGGCGAGGACGGCGAGGACGGTGATTGCGAGGCCGAAGTATAGGCCGCGAGTGGGAGCTTGTTGAGGGGGAGAGGAGTTTGGCACCGAGAGAAGGATATAACGCGGGGGATGGGGAGAGAAAGGAGGAGAAAGAATTTTGGTAGGGATTGAAGTGGAGATGTTGAGAAACGCGAGTCCCGTATCAGCATCCCGGACGGGCAAAAACGCCCGCCTCAGAAGGCGGCCGCTACAAGGGCGGTGCGTGGCGGGGAGGTGGTACACTTTTCGCGCGTTGGGGGGAGTGAGGGGAGTGTCGCCCCTCCGGGGCTGTGACGTTTTTTTGTTGTGGACCCAGTGCTCACGCACTGGGCTAACTTATGTCGCGCCGCTGGCGCTTGAAGAGGGGAGTGGGAAGTGATCGATGTCGGGCTGGTGGGATTTGGATTGGCGGGGCGGGGGTTTCATGCGCCGGTGATACAGGCGGTGGAGGGGTTGCGGCTGGCGGCGGTGGTGCAGCGCTCGGGGGATGAGGCGAAGAAGATTTATCCGGACGTGCGGATTGTGCGGAGCATCGAAGAGTTGCTGGCGATGGAGACGATCCGGTTGGTGGTGATTGCTACGCCGAACCAGACGCATTTTCCTTTGGCGATGCAGTGCCTGAAGGCGGGGCGCGATGTAGTGGTGGACAAGCCGTTCACGACCACCGTGACTGAGGGAGCGGAGTTGGTGCGGACGGCGAAAAAGTTGGGCCGGATTTTGACGGTGTATCACGACCGGCGGTTTGACGCGGATTTCCAGGGGCTGCGGAAGTTGGTGGCAAGCGGGGAACTAGGAAGGATTGTGCGGTTTGAGGCGCACTATGACCGGTTCCGGCCGAAGTTGAAACCGGGAGCGTGGCGGGAAGTGCCGGGACCTGGGAGCGGGGTGCTGGCGGATTTGGGGCCGCACCTGCTCGATTATGCGTTGACGCTGTTTGGGGCGCCGGAGCGGGTGACGTCGGATGTGCGGACGGAGCGCGAGGGATTTTTGACGGATGATGCGTTTGATATCTGGCTGCATTATCCGGGCGGCGTGATGGCGGTGCTGGGGGAGTCGATGCTTAGCGCTGTGCTGCGGCCGCGGTTTGTGGTGATGGGGACGAATGGGACTTATTTGAAGAAGGAGTTTGATCCGCTGGAGAGCGTGCTGCGTGTGAGGACGCCCGGGCCGGGAGAATCGTGGATGCTGGAGAAGCCGGAGAATTTCGGGGAAGTGACGCAGGTTGACGGAGAGATGGTGCGGAAGTGGAAGGTCGAGTCGTTTGGGGACTGGCGGGATTTTTATGCGAATGTGCGGGATGCGATTTTGGGGAAGGCAGAATTGCAGGTTACGCCGGAGCAATCGTTGCGTGTGATGGTGGGATTGGAGTTGGTGGGGGAGAGCAGCGAGAAGAGGTGTTCGGTGGCGTGGAGAGAGGCGGCGGTGTGAGACGGTGGCATGTGCGAGAAGCGAGTCGCGCGGCGTATAATTTGGGTTTGAAAGAAAGAGTGGAAGGGTGGCTATGAAGATTGAACTTGCGCCGTCGATACTTTCGTCGAACTTTGCGCAGCTTGGGAATGATGCGCTGCAGGCCATTGAGGGCGGCGGGACGCTGCTGCACGTGGACGTGATGGATGGGCATTTTGTGCCGAATATTACGCTGGGGCCGCCAGTAGTGAAAAGTTTGCGGAAGTCGGTGAAGGTGCCGCTGGATTGCCACTTGATGATTGAGAATCCGGATCTGTTTATTCCGGAGTTTGCGGCGGCGGGGGCGGACTGGATTTCGGTGCATCAGGAGGCCTGCATTCATCTGGACAGGACGCTGCACCTGATTTCTTCGCATGGTTGCAAGCCGGGCGTGGTGATTAATCCGGCCACTCCTGTGGAGACACTGACAGAGGTGCTGGATTTGGTGCATCACGTCCTGGTGATGAGCGTGAATCCGGGATTTGGCGGCCAGAAATTTATTCCGAACGCGTTGAACAAGATTGCGGCGCTGGCGCGGCTGCGGGCGGAGCGGAAACTGGATTTCCGGATTGAGGTGGATGGTGGCGTGGATTTGGAGACAGTGGCGGACGTGGTGAAGGCTGGGGCGGAATTGCTGGTGGCGGGGAATGCGGTATTTGGGCATGGGGATATTCGGGGAAACGCGGGGAAGTTGCTGGAGGCGGCGCGGGCGGCGGTGTTGACGCGGACGTAGGGCGAGTGGCGAGTGGGTAGAGCATTCCTTATAGATTTCTTCTGAAATACTTTCGGGTGAGGTTCTTCGCGCATCCTTATCGGATGCGCTCAGAATGACAATGCTTTCCCATTGAGCTAACTCGATCGTCGCGCTTCCCCAAAGAATAAAATCGGGAGAACAGACCGGAGTGACCGACCTAAAGGTCGGCCACTACAAAGGCTTAGGCGGCGAAGGTGATTACTTTGGATTTGGTACGGGATTTTTTGGATTTCGTTTGAATGGTTAGTTCGTGCTCGGCTTGTAGCCAGTCTTGCATAGGGTCGCCCGGGGTGGAGCCGCGTTCGAGGTAGATTTCGTAGGCACGGGCGGCAATCTGGTCCTGAGTGGGCCTGGATTTTGGGGTTGCGGCTTTTTTTGATTTTGGCGCTG